>ERZ795048.131-NODE-131-length-80939-cov-9.354359_pt1 | contig 80939 bp, 80 predicted proteins | sample MGYA00375132_ERZ795048 | MGnify/ENA primary metagenome ERZ795048 (study PRJEB30177, sample SAMN05720225) | activated sludge metagenome | isolation source: Anaerobic digester | place: Hong Kong | collected 2014-12-17 ...
CCGATGTTCACGTGCGGCTTTGTCCTCTCGAATTTTTCCTTGGCCATGATCTTCCTCCGTTATGCTGCCGGCGGCCTTCCCGCGCTTCGCGGGGCGTTCGTTCTCAAAGCCCTTGAGCGGATTCGAACCGCTGACCTCGTCCTTACCAAGGACGCGCTCTAACCTACTGAGCTACAAGGGCGGGATGGGAACGAACACGCCACCGATACAAAACAAGCCGGGGCATGGTATCAGAACCTTCCCGGCTGTCAACACTAAATATCGGCATTTTTACCTCCCACATCGCCTTGCCCGAGGCAAGGTGTGGTACTCGGTCTCGGCTCGAACGCGGCGTCGCGGCACGGCGAAGCGGGCGATGGGAATCGAACCCACATAACGAGCTTGGAAGGCTCGTGTTCTACCATTGAACTACGCCCGCGTACGCGCTCGTTCCCGTGGGGAGAGGAGGATTCGAACCTCCGAAGGCTAAAGCCGGCAGATTTACAGTCTGCTGCGTTTGACCGCTTCGCTATCTCCCCGCCGCCCCCGCAGGGACAACGGCGGGGAACTATACGAAAGCGGCCGGACGGGCGCAAGGAAAAAATGGGCGGCGAGCCGGCGATAGGAATCGAACCTACAACCCACTGATTACAAATCAGTTGCTCTACCGTTGAGCTACGCCGGCCGGATCGGAAACCATGATACGGCAAGCCCTCCCCCTGTCAACTCCCTTCGCCTCCGAGCGGCCCGGACACCGCCGAAGAGACGCATTCCCTCAGCGCGTTTCCCCGCCGACCATGGGGACGAACCGCACCCCGATATCGGCCTCCCCCGTGACCTCCCCTCCCCGCTTACGGAGAACGACCAGGCGCTGGACCCCCTCCCCCACCGGCAGGATCATCCGGCCGCCTTCCGCCAGTTGTTCGACCAGGGCGGGAGGAATTTCGGCGGGGGCGCAGGTGACGATAACGACGTCGAAAGGGGCCTGCTCGGGCCAACCGCGGTAGCCGTCACCGGTCAGGACCCGGACGTCGCCGTACCCGGCCGAGCCCAGGGCGCGGCGCGCGTGCTCGGCCAGTTCGGGGACGATCTCCACGGAATAGACCTCGGCTCCCAATTCGGCCAGGATCGCGGCCTGGTAGCCGGAGCCGGTCCCGATTTCGAGGACTTTTTCCCGGGGCCGGATGTTCATCCGCCCGGTCATGTAGGCGACGATATAGGGTTGGGATATGGTCTGCCCGTAGCCGATGGGAGAGGGGAAATCCCCGTACGCTCCGGGAAACCGGCGGTATTCCGGGGGAACGAACAGATGGCGGGGGACCGTGCGCATCGCCGCCAGGACCCGGGGGTCCTCGACTCCCCGGGCCTGGACCAGGTCCGCCATGGCGGAGCGCGCCGCGGCCCAGTCCGGTTCCGGGGGGGGCTCCCCGTTCCCGCAGGACCAGAGCGCCAGCGCCGCCGCCGACAGGGCCGCCCACCGACCCGGGCGCCGGACGATGTCTTTACCGGTTACGCTCATCGTCTCCACCGGAACCGGGGCGCCGGGGCGGAACTCTTCCCCCCGGCGCCGCTCAGGGATTGGTCGCGGGGAGGTCGGCGGAGGTTCCGAAGTAGACGCCGGTCCGTCCCCGGACCAGCCATCTGCCCACCGAGGATCGGAAGACCGCCAAATCCCACGTTCCGTCACCGTCGTAATCCGCCGGCTGAACCGTGTCGGCCTCGCCTCCCCAGTACGCCGAGGGTCCGTCCCTGACCAACCAGCGGCCGGAGGAGGGCCGGAAGACCGCGCAATTCCAGGTTCCGTCGCCGGTGTAATCGCCGGGGACGACCGTATCGGCGGCGGTCCCGTGGTAAACCTGAAGCCCGCTCCCGGCCATCCACTTGCCGATCGAGGGCCGGAAGACCGCGGGGTCGGCGGTCCCGTCACCGTCGTAATCGCCGGGCACGACCGTGTCGCTCGACATTCCGAAATAGATCGGGGCCCTGCCTCTGACGAGCCATTTCGCCGTTCCGGGCCGGAAAAGCGCGATGTCGGCGGTGCCGTCGCCGTCATAGTCGGACGGAACGGCCAGGTCGGTCGCGCACCCGTAGAAGAGGGAGGTGTATCCCCTTATCATCCACTTCCCCAGGAACGGGCGGTAGACGGCGAACTCCCAGGTTCCGTCCCCGGTATAGTCCCGGGGGACGATCCGGTCGGCGGCGGCGCCGAAGTATGCCCGCGTACATCCCCGGACGACCCAGAGCCCCGAAGAGGGGTCGAAGACGGCGATGTCCGAAGTGCCGTCGCCGGAATAGTCGCCCACGACGGCGGGACGGACGGGAGCGGGAGTCGGCGTGGCCGGAGGCGGGGGCGAAGGCGAAGGGACGGGAGAAGCGGTGGGGCGGGGGGATGGCGCGGCCGAAGGGGTGGGACGAGGCGAAGGAGTCGCCTCTCCCGTCAGCCGGACGTCGTCGAAATACAAGGCCCCCTCCCCCGATACGAAGGTGAATCTGATTCGGATCATTTCCGCGGGCACCGCGTACGGACCCATGATCATGGGGATTTCCCCGAAACCGCTGACGGTGGCGGCCCGGGCCCATCCGGACTCGTAGTATTCGTCCACCAGGAGCGTGGCGGTGACGTCCGTCCCCTCCCCGCGGATCCAGAACGTCAGCCACTCCCTGCGCCCGATGCCGAACGTCCCCGTTTCGATGTACTTGCCGCTCCCGGTCAGCCGGATCGAGGGGGGGGCGCGTCCGGCGTCCTGGGCGTCCGTGGCCGCGTCGCTGTCCTGGCCGCAATTCCAGAACGTCCAGCCGGCCGGCCGGAGGCCCAGGTCGAACCCGTCGAAGCCCTCGTCGATGATCAGGTGGGTCGGCGGAGTCGGGGAACCGGTGGGGGCGGGGGTGGCGCTGGGTACGGGGCTGGCGGTGGGAACGGCCGAGGGAGTGGGGACGGGGGTGATGGTGGGCAGGCAGAAGAACCCCACGTCGTCGAAGGCCAGGTTGCCTTCGTCCCGCTGGTAGGTGAACCTGACTCCGCTGGCCGTCCCGTAGAGCGGGTACGGTCCGAATCCAGCGCCTTCGGCGGTGGGGAAGGAAGATACGGCTGCGACCCCGTGCCAGGCCGACCCGTAGAATTCTTCGACCAAAACGGCGCCGGCGGCATCGGAGCCCACGGCCCGGCTCCAGAAAAACACTTCCTCGGGGTTCCGCAGGGCCACGGTCATGACCGCGTCCCCCTCGGCGTCAAGCTTCAGGGAGGGGTACCCGGTCCCGAAATAACCGGGCGGCCCGTAGACGTCCGAGTCGTCCCCGCAACCGGTAAACGTCCAGTCCGCGGGACGGGCACCGAGATCGAATCCGTCGAAGCCCTCGCTCTGGCGCCGGACCAGGGGAGAACGCCAGGGGGCGCCGAACTCGTACGCCCCCTGGTCGATCGTGGAGGTCCCGTCGCCGTCGCCGTCCCAGACCCTGCGGTTCCGATCCAGGTCGTGGCTGGAATTGACGCTGTTGCGACCCGCCTCGACGCCGACGCTGCCCGGCCGAAGCCGGTAGTCGCCGGCCGTGACATCCGCGAACGACGGGTCCAGCTGAATGTTGAAGAAGGCGTCGCAGGGATCGCCGTTGGCGTTGACGGTCACGGTTACCCCGACGCCTTCCTCCAGGACGCCGGCGGCGTCGTTGAAGTTGGAGCCGGCGTTGCCGTAGAAATCACAGTAACGGATGGTGGGGCCTTCCTCCCCCTCCCCGTACCCCGTGCAATAGATGCCGTCCCGGTCGTTGCGCGCGACGATGCAGTTGAGAAAATCGGCCCGGTTGTTCTGGTAGCAGCAGATGCCCCCTCCGGCCTGCGCCGAGAAGTTGTCGACGACGGTCACGTTCTCGAATGCACCGCCGCCGCGCTGACAATAGACCCCGCCGCCGGAGGAACCGCCGGCCCGGTTCCCGGAAATCAGCACGCCGTAGAACCGCGGGTCCGCGGAGTAGCCGTAGACGAACACCCCGCCCCCCCGAACGGCCGTGTTGTCCCGGATGACGCAGTTGCTGAAGAGGGGGCTGCCCCCGTTGACATGAACGCCGCCGCCGTATTCGCCCGAACTGGTGTTGTCGGCGATCAGGGAGTTTTTGATGGTCGGGGAGCCGTAGGCCGAGCAGAGCCCGCCCGCCCGCCATTCCCCCCCCCCGGCCGAGTTGTGGCTGACGGTGAGGTGATCCAGGACCGAGGAGCTGGACTGGAGGACGAGCCCTCCGGCTTCGCATTCAACGAAGGGCGTGGAGAAACTGTTGCCGCTGATCTCGGTGAACGACACGGTCGGGCTGCAGTTCTGTATCCTCAGGCCGGTGTCGCCGCTGTACTGGATGAGGGCGTGGGAAATCACGCCCGTATCCGCGGCCGAGGGCGTGAATTTGATCCCTCCCCAGCTCGCTCCCTCGGTAAACCGGGTGAAGACGACGCGGTCTTCCTCGGTCCCCACCGCCGAGAGGAACCCGTAGACGATGAAGGCGCAGTCCTGCTTGAACAGCAGGGTCGTTCCCGGCTCGATCGTGAGCGAGGAACCGAATTCGACGGAGATGTCCGCGTCGATCTTGTAGGCTCCCGGGGCGAGGGTCCCGGAAAGCGGCCCGCTCAATCCTCTCTTCTCCAGGGTGACTTCGGGGAGCGTGATGTCTCCGAAATAGAGGGTCTGCTCGGCAAACGAGGCCGGCAGGTACCCCTCCCGGGAATAGGTGACGTCGTACATCCCTTCCTCCAGCACCTGGCCGTAGTAACCGCTGAATTCGCTGAAGGCGGTGTACGTCAACGGACCGGGAAACGTCCTTTGAAATTCGACCTCGATCCCGGAGTGATCGGTTTCCCCTTCCAGGAAAACGTAACCGTCGACCGTGATCGCGGCCCGGCCCCGGGGAGCGAAGCAAAGAACGAACACGGCCGCCACCACGACGACCGGTCCTTTCCGGTTCCACGCTGACCGACTCATCGGCTTCCTCCCAATCCGCTCTTGCGCAGGCGCCTGCGTTTGTAGTGTATCCGCCGCGGCGGCCGCCGTCAATTTCTTCTTCCGGAAACGCGCTCCCCAAAGCGCAGGGGACCCGCTCCCTCCCCGGGGAGTCGCGGATTGCGACACGCAGGCGCAGATTAAGGCGCGACCCGGCGCCGGAGGAGAGCGGCGCGAGGCGGGGCCGCTCCCTGGGGGGCCGGGAGTTAGGACCGATATTCCCGTCTGGCACGGCAATTGCTCGTTCGACAACGGCGGACCGGGTACGGAAACGGCCGCGGCCGCGAAAATACGTTCCCGATCGGGAAAAGGAGACAACGTCCATGAAGACGAATCGGATCAAGCGCGCGCGGGGGGCCTTCCTGGCGGTGCTGCTGGCGGGGACGGCAGCGGCCGGAAGCGCCCGGGCGGGCGACCCCGCCCTGGATGCCTACCGGAAACTGGCGATGAGCGACCCCCAGGCCGCCCGCCAGGCCGTCGGCGTCTATAACCTTATCCAGGACATCCGCTACCGTCCGAACCTGACGATCACCGACCGGATGGTGGCCCGCGCCCGGGACTGCATCGGCACCCTGCTCCAAGTGAGCGAAGACCCGAAGCAGCAGGAAGAACTGATCAAGCTGCGGCGGGTGGTGAGCGGCCTCGACGGCCTCAGGGTCAAGGAGGCGGCCGGGCGCCTCGCCCTTTTCTTCCAACGCAACCGATAACGTCAGCGAGGAACGGGTCAGTGAAAGCGAACAATTGGATCAAACGGGGGCTGATCGGGGCCGGTCTCGTCCTCTTCGGCTTCAACGGCTGCGACTGCGAACACGGGAGTTTCTGGTTCGGCGGCTTGATCGTCAACGAACTCCGCTACGTCCGGGGCGAGACCTCGGACGATCAAAACTGCGGGGCGTTCATCGAACTCAAGGGGTACCCCGGCTACGACATCGGGGGCCTGACCGTCAATATCTTCGAAGGGGGGACCCCGTACCATTCCTTCACGCTCCCGGCCGGGGAAGCCATCGGGGCCGACGGGTATTACCTGATCTCCAACACCTCCACCGTCTCCGGCAACGACCCCACCGTCGCCGTTACCGTCGACTACGTCGACGCTTCCTTCAGCAGCGCGGACGGATGGGACTGGCTCCCCGCCGCGACCGACTCGGGGGTGACCATCGTCCACACCCTCCCCATCGCCAGCGCCGTTCCCGAAGTGGTCGACTCGGTCCGCTACAACCCCTCGGGCACCCTCCTGGAGGCGGACGACTCCGAGGGCGCTTACGACGGCCTGTGCTCCTGGTGGGAGACCGGCGACCCCACCGCCGAGGGCGTCGGCGAACTGCAGCCGGCACCGGGACTCCCCTACTATTCGCAATACGACGCGGTCTGGGGAATCTCCCGAGTGGGCGAACACGACACCGGCTGCAACTCCGACGACTTCCTGGTGGCTTCCGTCACCCCCGGAGCCGAGAACGAAAAGCTCTATCTGGACGACGCCACCGAGATCGACGCCTACTGGAAACCTGTCATCTCCGAGGTCATGCCCAACACCAACGGGGCCTCCGACGAAGGCAGCTTCATCGAGATCTACGGCGCCGCCGGCCTGGACTGGGATGCCGGCCCCGGCTATTACGAAATCTACGCCCTCTACGACGGCAGCGGCCACGGGGACCGCTCCCACTATATTCTGCTCGAAGGCGCCATCCCTTCCGACTCCTACTTCGTCTTGGCCGACGCCGAAACCCTGAGCGAGATCTACGGGGGAGAAGCTCCCGACCAGGAAATCGAATGCGCCGATCTGAGTACGACGACGTGGGACTGCTCGGGGAGCGACGAATACACCTGGAACTGGATGGACAACGACGACGACTTCGGAGTGCGCCTGGAGTATTGGATCAGTTCCGACCGGCGGATCATCGTCGACTCCCTGCGCTGGGGCCCCAGCGACGAGGGGGAGACCGAGAACGTCTACCGGCAGGGCGAGGGGCTCGCTCCCCTGGGCGACACCAGCCCCGCCGTCTCCCTCACCCGCCTGGGGAGCGACACCCACTTCAACCGCAACGACTTCGTCTTCTCCGACCCTTCCCCGGGAGCGGAGAACATCGAGCCCGCCAGCGAGGGCGCCCTTTCCTCCATCTATCCGGAAAGCTTCACCGAACTGGGCGTCGCCCCCTCCTCGTACGACTACACCTATCCGGAACTGAACAAGACCGTCCTCTTCGACCAGACCAAAAAGCAGAAATGGGGCAGCACCGGGCACTGGGTGATCGACGACAACGGCGACTACTCGGACTGGGCCTGGCAGCTCTTCGAGCTCGGCTACACGGTGGACGCGGTCGGAGACGGACAGACCGCCTCCACCCTGACGGCTGGGGATCTGAGCGGGGTCGACGTCCTGGTCATGGGGGAACCCCAGACCGACTATTCCGCTTCGGAAAAAACCACGATCGAGACTTTTCTGGAGGACGGGGGCTCCCTCTTCTTCCTGGCCAACCACCTGGGGTCCGACCGCGACCATGACGGGACCGACTCCTGGAACGTCTGGAACGACAGCCTCGAGCTCGACGACTTCACCGGGGTCTCCCTGGCCGAAGCCACCACCACCGGCGAAAACCTGCTCCTGAGCGTCTGCGCCGGGGCCGTCGGGCACGACATCGTCACCGATCTGGAGACCGCGGCCTGCGACCCCGCATCCGACCCGTCCTGCACGTTCTACGACACCCTCCTCTACCGGGAGCCGGGCGTGAGCCTCTACTCGGGGGCCTTCGTGGAAATCGACGCCGTCCTCCCTTCCGGGGTCGCGGCGGTGACCGAGCTGCTGGAAGGCGAGCGGCCGTATATTTCCCGCGACCCTCACCGCCTCGATTCCTACGGGGGATCGGCTCCGATCGAGGCCTTCGCGGTCGCGATCGAGCTCGCCGGGGGAGGCAAGATCGTGCTCCTGGGCGATTCGGCGGTCCTCAACGACGGCGGATCCTCCGACTACGCCACCTACGCCGCCATGATGGCCTACTGCGCCTACGGGACCGACCACCGCAACTCCCTCTTCGGCATCAACGCCGTCAATTGGCTGGCGGGGGAAGTGCCCAACTCCGCCGACGAAATTCCGCCGGCGATGGCGGCGGCGCCCTGAGCCCGGAGGTCAGACGGCGCCGAGGGACTCGAAAGCGGCGGGGATGCGGGCGATGATATCGGAGGCGATCATCGCCCGCTCCCCCACCGCGGAGACGGCGATATCCCCGGCCAACCCGTGCAGAAAGACCCCGGTCACCGCCGCGGCCGCCGCCGACATCCCCTGCCCGATGAAGGCTCCCACCATCCCGGCCAGGACGTCCCCGCTGCCGGCGGTCGCCATCCCCGGATTGCCGGTGGGGTTGACCATGACCGGCCCCGCCGGGGGGGCGACCACGGTGCCGGCCCCCTTGAGGACCAGGGTGACCCCGTGCTCGGCCGCGAAACGCCGGGCGATCCCCTCCCGGTCGGCGTTGACTTCGGCGGCGCTCGTGCCGTCGAGCCGGGCCATCTCCCCGGGGTGGGGAGTAAGCACCAGAGGGGAGGCGGCGCGGGAGAGCAGCGAGCGGTCCCGGGCCACGACGGCGAGGGCGTCGGCATCCAGGATCAGGGGAACGGGAGACGCGGCGATCAGGTCCGCCGTCAGCCGGGCCGGGCCCGGTCCGCGGGAGAGACCGGGACCGACCACGGCCGCGTCCGCGGCGGCGAGAAATTCCAGGACCGGACCGCCGGCGTCGGGGGAGACGGCCCCGTCTTCCCCTTCGGGCAGGGGAAGGGTCATAACCTCGGCGGTGCCGGCGGCGACGGTCGGAACCAGGGAGCGGGGACAGGCCACGGTGACCAGGCCCGCGCCCGAGCGCAGGGCCGCCCGGGAAGCAAGAATCGCGGCCCCGGTCATCCCCGGCGAGCCGGCCACGATCAGAACCTTTCCGTAATCCCCCTTATGGGATATCCGGGACCGGGGCGGGAGAAAGGGGGCGACGTCGGAGGGGATCAGCATCTCCACCGGGGTTTCGACGGTTTCCACCAGCTCCGGGGGAAGACCGATGTCGGCCACCGTGACCGCGCCGGCGTATTCCAACCCGCTTCCCCGGAAAAGGCCGGTCTTGGGCAGTCCCATGGTCACGGTCTTGAGCGCGCGGACCGCCGGGCCGGAGACGGACCCGGTCTCCCCGTCCAACCCCGAGGGGATATCGATCGCGACCGCGGCCGTTCCCAGTTCATCGAGCAGCAGAACGGCCCGGGCGCTCATGCCCTCCATCCCGCCCCGGAAACCGGTCCCGAAGATGCCGTCCACGGCCAGGGAGGCGGAGGAGAGGTCCTCGATGCACTCGGGGAAGCCGTCCTCGTCCAGCAGTTTCCAGTTGCCCCCGCCCGCGCGCAACCGCTCGAGGTTGGCCGCCGTCTCCGCCCCCATCCTCTCCGGGGAAGCCAGGAGCCAGATCCGGACCTCGATCCCGGCGCCGCGCAGGTACCGGGCGGAGACCAGGGCGTCGCCGCCGTTGTTGCCGGGACCGGCCAGGACCACCACCGGGCCGTGGAGCCCCGTCGATTCCAGGAGGGCGGAGACTTCGGCGCTGACGGCGATGCCGGCCCGCTCCATCAGTTCCCGCCCGGGAATCCCGTAGTCCTCGATCGCCCGGCGGTCGATCTCTCGCATCTGCCCGGGAGTGACTGCTTTCATGGCCCTTTTCCCTCGCCCGCGGACGGGCTGTCGTTCGCCCTCGATCGTACCCCGGAACCGGGCGGCGCGTCAGAGAGGAACGGGGGCCGAGCGCTCGGTGGTGACCCGAATGGTCCGGGGTTCGGCCCGATCCAGATTGAGACCCGGCGGCAGCCTGGTTTTAAGGGGGAGTTCGTAGGTCCCGGAAGCGAGCCCGATCACTTCGATGTAGGCGCTGATGTCGCCGGGAGCCGCCGAGTCGATATCGCGCTCCCGGCCGCTGAGAACGACGGTGACCCGGTCGGGGTCGAGAATCACGCCCTCGGGGTTTCCGGCCCCCATCATCACCCGCACCGGGATATCGGCAAACCGCTTCTGCTTCAACTCCGGGCCGATGGTGGTGTAGACGTTGACCGCCAGGGGAACTTTGCCGGTATAACCGGGAAGGGGTTCCAGGGTCGCCGAAGCGCCGAAAGAAACCGACCGACCCAGAACCGAAAGGGGACGGGTCTTGATTTCCTTCATTTCGTTGAGCAGGCTCTCGGGCCCCGGGACCAGAATTTCGGATGGAGAGATGCTGGTATCCTCGATGCGGTAGCCCGAACGGGGCCTCCCGGTATAGACGATCTTGACCGGGAGGACCTTTTCGGTCATCCGGTCCACGCGCACCCGGATCCCGGAAGGAGAGACGGAAGTGAACCGGACCCGGGAGGGGGTCCGGATGTCGGCGGCGGTCAGGTTGAAGGCGATGACGCCCGGCTCCACTCCGGACCCGATGGTATGGACGACCCGCAGGGAGTTGACGTCGGGGACCTCTCCGTCCTTGGGATACTCCACCTCCACCCGGACCGCGGGGGGGGTAACGGAAACCGCCGTATAGCCTTCGGGCAGGTCCAGTTCCACCGGAACCTCGACCGTTTCCGGGACATAGACTTCCCGGGAGCCCATGTACCAGAGAACCAGCGCGCCCGCCAGGGCGAAGATCTTGAGCCAGAGGTTGTGGCGCGCCCAGGCCGAAAAATCCCGTGCCGCGATCATTTCTTCTCCCTCTTGGGCGCCCTGCCCGACCGCCGGGGCGTGCGCAGCCGGTTTTCCATGAACTTCCGCAGACGCTCCTCGTCGACTTCCCGGAAGAGCTTGGCCCGGAACGCGACCGAGATCCGGCCGGTCTCCTCCGACACCACCAGGACCAGGGCATCCGATACTTCGGCCAGGCCCAAGGCCGCCCGGTGCCTCATCCCCCCCCGCCCTTCCAGGGATTTCTTGGCCAGGGGAAGGGCGCAGCGGGCGGCGCGGATACGGTTCCCCTCGATGATGACGGCCCCGTCATGGAGCGGGCCGGGAGGAGTGAAGATGGAGGCCAGCAGATCCCCGGAAAGCGGCGCATCGAGCCGGATACCGGTCAGGACGAAGTTTTCCAGGCTGATATCCCGCTCCAGGGCGATGAGCGCGCCGATCCGCTCCGAGGAGAGCTTGCTCACCGCCTTGATCACTTCCTCGATCACCGCGGTTTCATCCGGGCCGTGGGAGAAGAACTTGCCTTTCCCCAGCTCGGCCAGCGCCCGGCGCAGTTCCTCGTGAAAGATAACCACGAAGGCCAGGGCCAGGTAGGGGACGGAACGGGAAAAGAGGGCGTAGAGCACGTCCAGCCGCAGGATCCGGGAGAGCAGGATCACCACCCCCAGAAAGAATATTCCCCGCAGGGCCTGCACCGCCCCGGTCGAACGCACGAACACCAGGATGTAGTAGAAGATGACGCTGAGGACGGCGACCTCGAAAACCACTTTCAGCACTTCGATCACGACATCTTTTCCCGGATTCTATCCACTACCGCCAGAACCTGGCCGATCTCGGCGGGGTCGTGGACCCGAACGATATCCGCCCCCAGCATGGCCGCGGCGGCGGCGGCGCCGGCCGTTCCCCAGAGGCGTTCCGGGGGCTCGACCCCGAGAATTTTTCCGATAAACGATTTCCGCGACGGCCCCACCAGCACCGGGTAGCCCAGAGCCGCCAGCTCGGGGAGCCGGGCCAACAGCTCCAGATTGTGCTCCGTCGTTTTGCCGAACCCGATGCCGGGGTCGATCACGATCATCTCCCGGGCTATGCCCGCCTTTCGGGCCCCGGCGGCGGCGGCCGACAGAAACTCCCCGACTTCGGCCACGACATCGCCGTAGCTGGGGGCGGCCTGCATCGTCTCCGGCGTTCCCCGCATGTGCATGAGCACCACCGGCCCTCCTCCCCCGGCCGCGACCTCCGCCATCTCCGGGTCCGCGGTCAGCGCCGAAACGTCGTTGATCATCCATGCGCCCGCGGCCAGCGCCCGGCGGGCGACTCCGGCTTTGGACGTATCCACCGAAATCGGCACGGACAGCGCCCGGGAGAGGCGTTCGATCACCGGGATCACCCGCGCCGTTTCCTCTTCCTCGGAGACGCCCCCCGAACCCGGCCGGGTCGATTCCCCCCCCACGTCCACGATGTCGGCGCCGGCGTCCTGGAGGCGGATCGCCGACTCCAGGGCTTCATCCGTTCCCGCGCACCTGCTGGCAGTATAAAACGAATCCGGGGTCAGATTCAAGACGCCCATCAGCAAGGTGCGCCGCCCCAACTCCAACTTCCAGGGGTGCCGCCCGGAGAAGATCGAGCGGACCCGGTCACGCCGGGGCGGTTCAGGAAACGACCCCATCGGCGTCCTCTCCGCCGGGAACGGAAGCGGGGGGGGAGGCGGGTTGCCGGTTTTTCCCTTTCTCCCCTCCGGCGCCGGGGAGGGGAGGCGGCTGCCCGGGCGCGGTCCGGGAGGCGCGGCTGCGGCGACCGCCGGGACGGCGGCGCACCCGGCCGCTCTTGATCAGGGAATCCACGTCATCCCCGTCGATCACTTCGTATTTGAGCAGGGCCTCCGCGATCGCCACCAGCGCCTCCCGGTTTTCCTCGACCAACCGGCGGGCGTGCCGGTAGGCCTCGTCGATGATCCGGCGAACCTCGCGGTCGATCTTGACGGCGGTCTCCTCGCTGTAATCGACCGACCGCGAGACTTCCCGACCCAGGAAGATATGCTCCTCCCGGCTCCCGAAGGTCATCGGGCCCATGGCTTCGCTCATCCCCCACTCGCAGACCATCCGCCGGGCGAGCTCGGTGGCGTACTTGATGTCGCTGCGGGCGCCGGCGGTGATGTCCCCGAAGATGGCTTCCTCGGCCACCCTGCCTCCGAAAAGGCCGGCCAGTTCGCCGGTCAGGCGGCGGCGGAATTCATGGTAACGGTCCTTCTCCGGCAGCTGCATCGTCGCCCCCAGGTAGGCGATCCCCCGAGGGATGATGGTGACCTTGTGCAGGGGCTCGGTTTCGGGGATCAGGCGGAGCACCAGGGCGTGGCCGGCCTCGTGGTAGGCGGTCACTTTCCGGTCTTCCTCGTCCATGACCCGGCTCCGGCGTTCACGGCCCCACCTGACCTTGTCCCGGGCTTCCTCCAGATCCTCGAGATCGACGGCCTCGCGGCCGTGGCGGGCGGCGAGGAGCGCGGCCTCGTTGACGAGGTTGGCGAGATCGGCCCCGGAGAATCCCGGGGTTCCCCGGGCGATCCGGTCGAGGTCGAGATCGGGGGCCAGGACGACCTTCTGCGCATGCACCCTGATGATCTGCTTGCGTCCCTCCAGATCGGGAAGGTCGATGACGATCTGCCGGTCGAAACGCCCCGGGCGCAGGAGGGCGGGGTCGAGGACGTCGGGCCGGTTGGTGGCGGCGATCATGATCACCCCTTCCTGGGTATCGAACCCGTCCATCTCCACCAGGAGCTGGTTGAGGGTCTGCTCGCGCTCGTCGTGCCCGCCCCCCAGCCCCGCTCCCCGGTGGCGGCCGACCGCGTCGATCTCGTCGAGAAAAATGATACAGGGCGCGTGTCGGCGCCCCTGCTCGAACATGTCCCGGACCCGGGAGGCCCCGACGCCGACGAACATCTCCACGAAGTCCGACCCGCTGATGGAAAAGAACGGAACCCCGGCCTCCCCCGCCACCGCCCGGGCGAGCAGGGTCTTCCCGCAGCCGGGAGGTCCGATCAGGATCACCCCTTTGGGGATCCTCCCCCCCAGCCGCTGGAACCGCTTGGGGTCCTTGAGAAAGGCGATGATCTCCTCCAGTTCCTCCTTGGCCTCGTCGACGCCGGCAACGTCGGTGAAGGTCACCCGGGTCTTGTCCCGGGCCAGGCGGGCGCGGCTTTTCCCGAAGGCCATCGCCCCCCGGCCGGCGCCCCGCGCCTGGTGGAAAAAGAAAAACCAGAGCAACCCCACCATGAGCAGGGGCCCGCCGATATAGTAGAGGATCTCCAACCAGCGGCTGGGCTTCCCGAACGAGAGGTCGACCCCTTTCTCCTCGAGCAGGGCCAGATCCTTTTCGGGGAGGATCGCGGGCAGCACCACGCTGTAGCGTTTGAGGTTCCCGTCGTCGGCCAGGTACTGCCCTTCCCCGTCCTCGGAGACCACCGCCAGTTCCTTGACCTTCCCTTCCCGGACCATGCCGATGAACCCGGAGTAGGTGAGTTCGGTGACGGGCTGGTCCGAAAGCGATTTCTGGAACCAGATATAGAGGATGATCAGGCCCACCGCCAGCCAGAAGATAAGGAAGCGGTTCTGCGGAGCTTTCTTGGGAAGTCTCGTTTCAGTCATCGGCAATCAACCTGCTCGCGATCACGGGTTACCGTCAGTCGATTCGAAAAAGTGTAACATACCGGCACCCGGATACAATCCCCTATTCCCAACGGGCCTCGATCTCGACGACCGGCCCGGCGGCGGGGAGGGCGAAACGGTCCGCCACCCGCCCCCCCGGGATCCAGACGACGCCCTTCCGATCCGCCACCACCACGGGCAACTCGCGGAAGGGAAGCGGCACCCCGGCGTCGACCATGACCTCCTTGAGCCGGCGGCGGCCGCCCGCGCCCAGGGGCCGGTACCGCTCCCCCCGCCTCCGGGGGCGGCAGGCCAGGGGGAAATCGAGACGGGAAACCGGGAAATAGGCCCGGCAGGAAGCGGGGCCGGGACCGGCCCAGAAAGCTTCCGGGTCGGGCGCGGGCAAGGTCGCCGGGTCGGGCGCCGACGCCAGCTCCCGGCTGCTGATCCGAAGCCCGTGCACGACTACGCGCCCGGGGACTTCCAGGGGAAGAACCGGCCCGGCTCCGGGAGGGAGCGGAGGCATCAGCCAGAGCACCCCCTTCCCCACCCGGGCCGCCACGCCGCCCGGGAGTTGCGCGGCGGCGCGGGTCCGTCCTTCCGCCAGCCGGGAAAGCCGCTCCCAGGCCCGGCGGTCCATCCTTCCCGCTCCCGCCGCCGCCGCCGCGTCCCGGAGGAAAAACCGGCGCACCGCGGGAGGGAGCGGTGCCAGTCCCGCCAGGCGCAGGCCGATCACCGGGCCGCGCCGGAAGGCGAGCCGTTCCCCCAACCGGCGGCTTTCGGCGCCGATCCAGGCGTCCCGGTCCGCCTCCAGCCGGGCCAGATGAACCAGGCGCAGGGAAAGTCCGGGGGCATATTCCCGCTCCAGGAGGGGAAGCAGTTCGTGGCGCAGGCGGTTGCGGAAAAACGCCGGATCCCGGTTGCTTTCGTCCTCCCGCCAGGACAGGCCCCGGCGCCGGAGATAGCCGATCAGGTCCCGCCGGGTAACGTCCAGGAGGGGCCGCAGCAGGGTGAAGCCGGGGAAGCGGCGCAGGGGCAGCATCCCCGCCAGGCCCGAAGGGGAAGCGCCGAGAAGGAACCGCATCAGCACCGTCTCCGCCTGGTCGTCGGCGTGGTGGGCGAGCGCCACCGGCGCCCCGGAAAACTTCCGGGCCGCCCGGCGGAAGAATTCGTGGCGCGCCCGGCGGCAGGCGTCCTCCAGGGAAAGTCCGGCGGCGGCGGCCAGGGCGCGGCAGTCGCGGCGGCCGCCGAAATAGGGGTAGCCGCGCTCCCCGGCCAGTCGCTCGACCCACCGGGCGTCGGCGGACGAGGAGGGACGGAGGCAATGGTCGAGATGAATGACGGTCAGTGCCGGTTCGGGGCCGGTACGGATTTCGCCGAGCAGTTCCAGGAGGGCGACCGAATCGGCGCCCCCCGAGACCGCGACCAGGAGAGGCGCCCTCCCCTCCCACAGCCCCGCCGCTCGGGCGCTTTCGTCCACCTTCGCGGCCAGGGCTCCGATACGCTTTCTTCCTGTCATGGCATGATCTTTTCGTGCTATAATTACCCGATAATCAATAACCTATTCCAGGGAGGGATGGCATGAATAATTTTTCGGGCAAGGAGGAGATCATCCGCTCCCTCCGGCCGGTCGTCTCCGACTTTAAATTCGTCGCCGTCAACGACAAGGTTCTCGATGAATTCTGCTCCCGGATAAGGCCCAAGCACATTCCCCATCCGGACTGGAACGCCCCCGTCATCTACGGCGGCCTGGACGAAACCGGCATCGATTACTTTCTGGTCATGAACAGCATCAATTTCTGTTTCTGGGGGGACCCCAAATGGACGGTCGAATACCGGGGGCGCTCGTACGACGGGGCCTTCGGCATGTTCGCGGCCCTGACCAGGGCGCTCGAGGAAGGCCACCCGATCTACGACGGGGCTTATCTGGCCAAGCTCTCCAAAACCGACCTGGCCCACATCCTCAGGGGAAACGTCCCCATCCCCCTCCTGGAACCGCGCCTCGGCATTCTCCGCGATATCGGCCGCGGACTGGCCGGGCGCTGGGGGGGGCGTTTTTCCAGGATGGTGGCGGAAGTCGGGGGGAGCGCGGTGGCCCTGGTCGGTCTTCTGACCGAACAGTTCCCTTCCTTCAACGACTCCGTCCCCTGGGGGGAAGGGCGTTTGATCTTCCATAAGCGCGCCCAACTGGCCCCGGCCATGATCAACGAGCGCTGGCGGGGAAAAGGGATCGGCGCTTTCCGGGACATCGACCGCCTCACCGTCTCGGCCGATTACAAGCTCCCGCAGGTGCTGCGCCGCACCGGGATTTTGGAGTATGTCCCCTCCCTGGCGCAGCGCATCGACGAAAACCGCCGTATTCCCGCCAACTCCAGGGAAGAGATCGAGATCCGTGCGGCCACGATCATGGCCGGGGAGATGATGCGGGAGAAAATAGCCCGGACCATCCCCTCCATCACCAGCCAGGACGTGGACCGGTTCCTCTGGCTGGTGGGGCAGACCAAGACCGGCAACGAAAAGCCTTACCATAAGACCCTCACCACCGCCTATTGAGACACCCGCGGAAAATCCTCTTTCTCTGCCTGGGAAACACCTGCCGCAGCCCCATGGCCGAAGGGCTGGCCCGGGCCCTGGGGCGGGGGTGGCTCCGCCCCGCCAGCGCGGGGTTGAACCCCGGGACCGAGGTCAGCCCGGAAGCGGTGGCGGTCATGGCCGAGGAGGGCATCGATATTTCGGGCCACCGTCCCCGGCTCCTGACGGCGGAAGCGGCCCGGGAAACGGACCTGCTCGTGACCCTGGGCGTCGACCTGCCCGCGGCCATGCCCGCGGGCGGCCGGCGCGTCGCCTGGGACATCCCCGATCCGTTCGGCGAGGGGATCGCGGGCTTCCGGGCGACGCGGGACCTGATCCGCGGGCACCTGGTCGATCTTCTCATCGACCTCGCTTCCGAACCGGGGAAACGATGAAACACGGCTTCCGGCGCGCCGCGGCCGCCGCGGCCGGGCTGGTCCTGCTCGGCGCCCCGGCCGCGGGCGCGCCCCTGCCTCCGGAATGCCGGGTGGCGGGGCTGGACCGGCGGGAATGGGGCATCCGCTGGTGGAACTGGGCCCAGTCCGCCCCGGCCTGGGCGGACCCGGCGGCGGACCGGACCGGCCGTTGGGCGGGGGTCGGCCAGCGCGGGCCGGTCTGGTTCGTCGCCGGAACCCGGGGCGGGGAACCGGTGTGGCGCGAATTTTCCGTTCCGACCGGGCGATACCTCTTCTTCCCCCTGATCGCCTTTTTCCGGTGCGGCGCGGGCGAGTGCGAACGGGCCCGGAGGTCGGTAACGGCGGCCATGGAAAGCGCCGAGGGGCTTTTCTGTTCGATCGACGGGCGCCCGGTGCCGAACCCGGAGCGGTTCCGGGCCGAATGCCCGTCCTGTTTCCCCTCCCCCCGCTGCCGGGAGGGAGACGAGGGGACCGGCACCGGGTACTGGATCATGCTCGAACCTCTTTCTCCGGGAACTCATACTCTCCGGTTCGGGGGGCGGCTGGGGAGGATTTCGATCAAGACGACCTGCACCGTCCGGGTGGTAGAAACCCTGGAAGGGACCGTATCGCTGCTGCGGGAGCTCTTCCCCGGCCACTTCCTCCCCGACATCCCCGTGCTGCGAACGGACCTGGTGGATCGCCCCACCGTCTACGGGGAACCCGATCCCCCGGAGGGGTTCGCGGGCCCCGACCCTTCCGGGCGGCTCCCGAGCGGCATTTATCTACCCCCCCGGGACCCGGAATTTTTCACCACCGACATTTCCCTGGAGCAATGGGTTTTTCATGAAATGTTCCATCTCCGCAATCGCCGCACCGGGGAATACGACCGCTTCATCGTCCAGGCTTTTCCGGACGAGAACGATCCCCTGGTTCAATGGATGCTCCGCGACCCCTACCACCGGGCCCTGGCCCGGGAAGAGGCTTTCATCAACCTGATCACCTTCGCCGATCCCGCCCGGACCGACCGGCAGCGGAAAGCGGTCCGGGAGTGGTTTGACTATATCGGGGCCGATAGGCTATCCTTCCCCGAAATCCGGAGGGCGCTGGCGGTCGTGGCGCACTGAGAGGAGACGCGGATGAAGAAATCACTGGGACCTCAGACCATTATTCTGCCGGCGCCGGTGCTGGTGGTGGGCACCTACAACGAAGACGGGCGTCCCAACGCCATGACCGCCGCCTGGGGGGGCATCTGCTGTTCCCGGCCTCCCTGCCTGGCGGTTTCGCTGCGCAAGGCTACCGTCACCTGGGGCAACATCATCCGCCGCCAGGCGTTCACCGTCTCCATCCCCTCGGCCGCCCACGCCGCCCAGGCCGATTTTTTCGGCCTCGTCAGCGGCCGCGACCGGGATAAGATCGCGGAGGCGGGTTTGACCGCCGTCCGGTCGGGCCGGGTCGACGCCCCCTACATCGAGGAGTTCCCCCTGGTCATTTCCTGCCGGGTGCTCCACAGCGTCGTCCTCGGCCTTCATACCCAGTTCGTCGGCGAAATCCTGGACGTGGCCTGCGAAGAAACCTTCCTGGACGGGAAAGACCTCCCCCGGGTCGAGGCCGTGGACCCGATCTGCTACGCCCCCGGAATCCGGGAATACTACGGATTGGGGAAACGCCTCGGCGAGGGCTACCGCCTGGGCCGCGGGCTGGCCGGAGGAAGCGGCGAAGCATGAGCCTGGCCGCGGAGCTGGAATCGACGGTCGCCGCCGCGCTCGAGTCGGCGGGTGCTCCCCCCGGGACCCCGGCGGTCATCGGCCCGTCGCGGAGGCCGGAACTGGGGGATTACCAGGCCAACGGGGCCATGGCGGCGGCGGCGGCGGCGGGGGTGAAGCCCCGGGAGCTGGCGGAGAGGGCGGCCGTTCTCATCCGCGAAGCCGAAATGGTGGAGTCGGTCCGCGTGGACGGCCCGGGTTTCATCAACATCACCCTCTCTTCCGGCCGGCTCGAGCGCCGGCTGGAAGCCGCCCTCGGCTCCGACCGCCTCGGCCCTCCCCCCCCGGAACGCCCGCTGACCGTGGTCGTCGATTACTCCCACCCCAACCTGGCCAAGGAGATGCACGTCGGCCACCTGCGCTCCACCATCATCGGCGATTCCCTGGTCAGAATACTGGAGCACCTCGGCCACCGGGTCGTGCGCCACAACCACGTCGGCGACTGGGGGACCCAGTTCGGCATGCTCATCGCCTACCTGGACCGCGGCGGGGGCGGCGGGGATGCCGGACACGCCCTGTCCGACCTCGAAGAGTTCTACCGGGCGGCCAAACGCCTTTTCGACTCCGACCAGGATTTCGCCCGCAGCGCGCGGGACTACGTGGTCAGACTGCAAAGCGGAGACCCGCACTGCCTCCGGATCTGGCGAAGGTTCATCGACGAGTCCCTGCGCCACTGCGAGGAGGTTTACCGGGCGCTGGGGGTGACGCTCACCCCCGGGGACGTGAAGCCCGAGAGCTTTTATAACCCCGAACTGCCCGCGGTCATAGAGGCCCTGGAGGAGAAGGGGCTGGTCACCGAATCCGAGGGGGCCCTGTGCGTGTTTCTCGACGAATTCGCGGGGAAAGACGGGAAACCGGTCCCGGCCATCGTCCGCAAATCCGACGGCGGCTACCTCTACGCCACCACGGATCTGGCCGCGGTCCGCCACCGGGCCCTGGATCTGGGAGCCGACCGGATCGTCTACGTGGTCGACGCGCGCCAGACCCTGCATCTCAGCCAGGTTTTCGCCGTCGCCCGCGCCGCCGGCTTCGCCCCCCCCTCCTGCTCCCTCGAACACCATGCCTTCGGAACCATGATGGGCGAAGACGGGAGGCCCTTCAAAACCCGCGAAGGGGGGACGGTGAAATTGACCGCCCTGATCGACGAAGCCCGGGAGCGGGCCTACCGGCTGGTGAGCGGGAAAAATCCCGATCTCGCCGAGGAACGCCGGCGGCGGATCGCGGAGGCGGTGGGGATCGGGGCGCTCAAGTACGCCGACCTTTCCCAGAACCGGACCAGCGATTACGTCTTCAGTTGGGAGAAGATGCTCTCCCTGGAAGGGAACACCGCGCCGTACATGCAGTACGCCTATGCCCGGATCAAAAGCATCTTCCGGCGGGGCCGGATCCGGGAAGAAGAGGCGGAGAAGGGCCGGATCTCGCTTCGGGAGCCGAAAGAGCGATCCCTGGCCCTGGCCCTGGAGCGGTTCGGCGGCGTGCTCGAGCAGGCGGCGAAAGACGGCTTTCCCAACAGCCTCTGCTCGTACCTCTACGACCTGGCGGGAGAGTTCATGTCCTTCTACGAGTCGTGCCCCGTGCTGAAAGCCGGGGAGCCGGACCGGTCCAGCCGGCTGGCACTCTGCCTCCTTACCGCCCGGACCGTCAAGACCGGCTTGGCGTTGCTCGGAATCGAGACCGTCGACCGGATGTAGGGGGCCCGGCCGGAGAGGGGCGCGAGAGCGCTTACAACCGGTAGAGCTCGGGCCGGCGGTCGCGCAGGACCGTCATCCGCGCCCGGATCTCCTCGGCCTCGGCCAGGTCGAGGGCCGCGGTCAGAAGTTCCTCGGTGGTTTCCGAGGCCTCGACCACGGTCCTCCCCCAGGGGTCGACGATCGTGGAATCCCCGAAGTAGTCGACCCGGCCCTCGGCCCCGATCTCCTCGCCGCCCACCCGATTGACCCCGATCATGAACATCTGGTTCTCGACGGCCCGGGCCCGCACCAGGATTTTCCAGTGGTCGAGCCGGGGGTAGGGAAACGCCATGGGGGAGAGAACGCAGAGGACCCCCTGCAGGGCGTAGGTCCGGAAAAGTTCGGGGAACCTGATGTCGTAGCAGACCGACAGCCCCATCCGGCCCCAGGGGGTTTCGGCCACGGTCAGCGCGTTCCCGGGAGTCATGTGGCGTTCTTCGTGGAGGAGGCTGAAAAGATGAGTCTTGCGGTAGACGCCGGCGGGTTCGCCGCGGTCGTTGAAGAGGATGGAGGTGTTGGCGGGGCGACCCCGTTCGTCGAGGGCGAGGAGAGACCCGTTGATCCAGATCCGGTGGCGACGGGCCAGGGCCGCCACCCGGGCCACGGTCTCCCCCTGCGCGGGCGCGAGGCGGGCGTTGGCATCCCAGTCGAAACCCGTGGTCCACATCTCCGGGAAACAGATCAGATCGCTTCCCCTCCGGGCCGCTTCCTCCACCCAGCCTTCGGCCTTCTCCAGATTGGCTTCCGGGTCGGCGGGGACCACGTTCATCTGGGCCACGGTCACGGTCAGGCGTTTATTCCCGGAGGTCGCGGGAACCGCCCCGCCCGCGTCAGAATTTGGAGTCGGCATAATCCAGCATCTTGTTCGTCTGCCTGATGGCGTAATCCCGTATGGGGAGCCCCCCCAGGGCGAACTGGTGGAAGATGAGCAGGACCAGAATCCCGGCCAGGGTACCGAAAAAAAGGTCCTTGTAGTAGCGGAAGCGGATCACCGCTCCCAGGATATAGACGCAATCGACCGCCGCCATCAGGAGCCCGAAGTCATGCAGTTCCAAGGGGCAGGGGAGACTGCCCATGAGCAGGAGGTGGGAAAAGAAAAGGATGGAGGGGATGGCGCAGATGCTGATGAAGATCCGGTGGAAGAGCACCCCCACGGCCAGCAGGACCAGGGGAAGCGCCAGGGGGAACCCGGCCAGCCAGGGTCTGACGTCGAAACTCCACTGCGCCCCGGAATAAGCCACGAGCCCCAGGTTGGCGACCGCCAGAATCGCGACCAGTACCTTGTGCATAGGCGCCCCCTTCGTGATATAACGGTACCGGCTCCGGCGAAAAATTGCAACCGGCAATGGAGGTTCCCATGAAGCTCGGCATCATTTCGGACAGCCACGAAAACATGCCCAAGATCCGCAAGGCGGTCAACCTCTTCAACCGTTCGGGGGTCGAAACGGTCCTCCACGCGGGGGACATCATCTCCCCGATTACGGCCAAGGAGTTCTCCGCGCTCGCATGCCGGTTCGTGGGCGTCTTCGGCAACAACGACGGGGACCGCCTTTTTCTCCGGAAACGTTTCCGGAACATCGGAACCATTCACGTCGGCAAATTCGAGGGGAAACTGGGGGGCAAGCGGCTGCTTCTCATCCACGAACCGGACATGCTCGACGCCCTGGCCGCTTCAGGGGCTTACGACATCATCGTCTACGGCCACACCCACCAGGCCGAGATCTCCCTCCGCGGATCGACCCTCGTGATCAACCCCGGGGAAGCCGGGGGATGGATCACCGGGAAATCCACGGTGGCTCTCCTGGACACCGCCTCCATGAAAGCGCGGCTGGCGGTGCTGTGAACGCCCCCGCTTCCCCGGCGTTCCTCGACCTGGCCCGCGGCCGGCGTTCGGTCCGCTCCTATTCCCCGCGGCCGGTAGGCCGGGAAAAGATCGAGCGGTGCCTGGAGGCGGCGGGGGCGGCCCCCTCGGCCTGCGACCGCCAGCCCTGGAGGTTCGTCGTCGTCGTCGAACCCGGGGCCAGGGACCGGCTGGCGGAGGCGGCCTTCGGCGGAATCTACCGCAGCAACTCCTTCGCGCGACGGGCCCCGGTTCTGGTCGTGATCCTGGCCGAGCCCCCCGCCCTTCTCCCCCGGATAGCGGGGAGGCTTCAGGGCAAGCACTACCCCCTGATCGACGTAGGGATCGCCGGGGAGCACTTCATTCTCCAGGCGGCGGAACTGGGGCTGGGAACCTGCTGGCTGGGGTGGTTCGACCAGAAGCGGGTGGGAAAACTCCTGAACGTCGGCGCCCGGGAACGACCCGTGGCCATGATCTCGGCCGGCTACCCGGACCCCGGCGCTCCGCCCCTCCCGGACCGCCGGCCGGGGAAAGGCTCCAGCGGCTACTGGCCCGCCTGAGCTTACTCTTCCAGGTAGCCTTCTTCGTCCTCGGGGTACACCAGCGGCGCCGGTTCGGCGCCGTAGCGGCGGCGGGGGAAAAGGACGATCAGCAGAACCAGAACGACGAATCCGGCGCCGGCGTCGATCGCCCACCAGTACGGGGAAAGGCTCTTGATGGTGATCCCGCAATAAATATCCATGGCGACACCGCCGGCCAGGACGACGATCATCGTCACCAGAAAGGGCCTCATCTTCATGGGGCTGAACCCGGAGATGGCGAAGAGAACGGCACATCCCACCAGAACCACCGCCGCCATGTTGCCGAGGTAATGAAGGTAATCCTTCAAAATCGCGTCCCGGGGAGAGCGGGAATTGATGAAATCCTTGAGTTCCTGCTTCTGCCAGAGCCAGGAAGTCATCTTCCCCACCGTCGGTTCCTGGTAGAAAAACGCCGCCGCCGCCGTCGCTAGAAACAGCAGGGCGAGGGCGAAAGCAAGAATTCTGATCCCGACCATAACCGCCTCCTTGGTCCCGATTTATCGCTGTTCGGGCACGACCGTGACCTTCGCGGTCACGAACTCCGAGTTTTTAACCGGTTCGTACGTCAATTCCCCCAGCGTTTTCAGCCGATCGAGAAAGTCCTTGTACCCCCCGAGGTCGAAGACCACCACCCGTTCGTTCTCCTCCACGTTCTCGAAACCGGTGATGGGATAACCGATCAGCTGTCCCCCCAATTCTCCCACGGTGTTTTCCACGGCGACCAGGGCCGTTCCCGGGTCCGAGGACGTGAGGGTGACGAAATGATCCTGAAAAACCATCTCCGGAGGAGGCCCACCCGAAGAAGGGCCGCCTTCCGGCTCCTCGATGATGAGCACGCCCCCGGAAGGAGCGGAACGGAGGCGGGGATGGGCGGCGGCGGGCGGGGTCGCCGGCGGCGCGGTCGGGGCGGCGGCGGCTTCCCCGGATCCGGACGGGGCCACGGGGCAGCTGCCGCCGTCGCACCCGACCTGGGTCATAACCAGAACGACCACCGCCGCCAGAACCACGGCGGCCGACCAGAGCGGTATTTTTTTCTCCCAAGGCAAGAACATGGCTCGTAACACCTCCTCCATGGGCCCTTTCCGGGCCAGTCGCTGTTCAACCCGGGCCATCCAGTCGCTTCCCGGAACCGGCGCCGGGGCCGGGCCCCGGGCCCGGGCGCGGCGGCGGTGCGACAGTTCCTTCCGGCAATCGGGGCAGGCGGCCAGGTGCCGCTTGAGGTCCTCGGTTTCCGAGTCGGTCAGGTCCCCGTCCAGAAAACCGTCCAGGTCCCGCCACGCGGTCCGGCAGGCGAACTTGTCAGGGCCGGCTTCCAATTGTTATCCTTGTCTCATCGGTATTCTACGACAACCGGAGACGATGTCAAGATCGGGGAGCCGGATGAAGCGGACACTGCATTGGCTTTTCCTGGGTTTGGTGGTGGCGGGTGCCGCCGGGGGAGCGGCGGCGCTGGCCCGGCTCCTCCTCCGTCCCCCCGGGCAGCCGACGGAGGCCGAACGGCGGGCGATGATCGAGCGGGTCCTGGACCGGGACGCCGGCAATATCTTCTGCTTCGATCCCGACATCTCCTACCGGCTCAAACCATCCTTCCGGGGCCGGCGCCACGATTCGCGCACCCTTCCCCACCAAACCGATTCCTACGGAATGCTGGGGGATCGGGAACCCGAAACCGGCGCCGACCACATTCTTCTTCTCGGAGATTCGGTCGTCTACGGGGAATACCTCCCCCGCGAGGATTCGTTCGCGGCCCGCCTGGAAAAAGAGGCGCCGGCCGGCCTGCAGGTGCTGACCGGCGCCTGCCCGGGGTGGAGCACCCATCAGGAAATCGGGTATTGGGAAAAATACCTGGCCGGGATCTCCTGGAGGCGCGCCTTCATTTTTTTCTGCCTCAACGACCTCCTCCGCTTCGAGTGGGTCTGGGGGGGGGAGGACCGGTTTCGGATCTCGGAGGAGGTGGCGGGACTGGGAGGGCTTCTGGCCGCGCACTGCCGTTCCCTCAAGCTCCGGTTCCTGCGCGGCGCCTTTTCCGACAACCCGGGGCTCCGCCCCCTGGCCGGGCTCAACAACACCTGCCTGGTCCCCTTCCTGAAGGAATGGTGGGATGCCTATGGAGAAGCGGTGGGCCCGCGCTTACGGGGCATGAACGCGGCGGCGCCGGTGACGGTGGTCGGCCTTCCCGCCCGGGAACAGCTGGCCGCCCTCAACGCGGGGGGAAGCCGCGAAGAGGTCATGGCCCCGCAGGAGCGTCTGCGGAAGTTCTGCCGGAGCCTGAACGTCGGTTATCTGGACGCGCTCCCCGCCTTCGAGGAGACGGGGACCGGAGCGTACCGGATCGATTGCTTCCTCCCCGGGCAGGAAGGGGAACTTCACCTCTCCCGCGAGGGCCATGCCGCCCTGGCGGCGTTTTTGGCTCCCCGGGTGTTCGCCCCCGTCCCGGAGGCACCGCCCGAGCTCGGTCCGGAAGAAAACGGGGAGGGGGCGGGCAGGTAGAAAACGATGTCGGGGCCGGGGCGGACGGCGGAGGCGAACCCGGCCACGGGCACGTAAAAAGCGTCGTAGGGGTCGAAGACCGCCGCGGGCGCGCCGCTGCCCCGGAACCGGCGAACCGGAACCGTTCCCTCGGTCAACTGCCGCCGGAGCGCGGGATCGAGGCGAGAGTATTCCAGCGGATGCTCGTCCAGGACCAGCGCGCCGGACGTTGCGCGCAGAATCCGGTTGAACTCCGGGGCCGCCAGGCTCGGCCCCGGGCTCAAACGCCGGGGGTAGGCCGCATACCCCTGGGGACGGCCGAAGATCAAGGGGTTCCCGAAGAAAAGCCCGCGCGTCCGGGGTATGTTTTTCTCCATCCAGTCGCCGGCCAGCAGCCGACTGTCGGGGCGCGAGGAGACGAACCGGTCGAACTCGATATCCCTCCAGAGAGGCTCCAGGGCCAGAACCGCGGCCAGGGCCCCCGCCCAGGCGGCGCCCACCCCCAGCCGCGCCGTCAGCCGACGCAAGGCCCACGCCCCCAGGAGGCAGAGGAAGGGGACGAGGAGCATGGTGTATCTCATGAAACACGATTTCTGGAAAGCCAGCGCCAGGGAGAACGGAACCGCGAAAGCCAGGAGCAACCGCGCCGGGACCGAACGGCGCAGCGACAAGGCGGCCATGACGACCCCTCCCAGGCTCAGGAGTTCCAAGGGCAACCCCAGGCCGTAACGCAGCGAGAAGACGAGATGGTGCCAGGCTCCCCGCCCCGAGGCCGTTTCCGGAACCAGCTCGAATCCGTGCAGGTACTGCGATTTCAGGATGCCGTCCCGGATTCCGGTCCAGGCGGAGGGAACGTGGAGGACCAGGAAAGGGTTGAGCAGGAAGAACGTCAGCCCGGCGGCGGCCAGGCTCCCGGCCAGGAACAGGGGGCGGCGGGGGCGGCCGCGGGAAGCGTGAGCCGCCAGCAAGGGACCCAGCAGAAATACCGCGTAATACTTGATGGAGACGGCCAGGCCGATCGAGAGGCCGGCGACAAGGTAATCCCGCCCCCTCCCCCGCTTCCAGACGCCGGCCAGGACCAGGAACGCTCCGACCGCGGCCAGTGTCGCGGGAACGTCGAGAAGGACGAAATGCGATTCCCGGACGGGAAGGAAGGCCACGGCCGCGAAAGCGGCGGCCGCGCACCCGGTGAACCGGTCGAAGAACCTGAAACCGAGCGCTCCCGTCAGCGCGACGGTGGCCGCGCCCAGAAGGGCGAAGAGAAAGCGGAAACAGAGGTGGTAGGCTGCCGGGTCCCGGTAATACCCGGATCCGGGCACTTCCCCCCGGACCGAGCCCAGAAGTTCGGAGAATCCTCGGGCCGCCCAAAAGGGGAAGTGGGGCCAGATATAGTAACCGGGATCGGGCGCGCTCCGGCCGAGGCCCAGGCCGGTTTCGATCAGCCGGCCCTCGTCCGGGCGGCAGCGCAGACAGGGGAGGCCGTACCCGATTCCCCAGCTTCGGAGGCCGAACCCCCCGAGGGCGAGGAGCCCTACGAACGCGATGGCGGCGCCGCGTCTCATCCCTCCCACGACGGGAGGTCCTCCCGGTCCCGGGCCGTTTCGAACAGTTCTCCCCCCCCCACGAAACTGATCATCACTTCGTTTCCCCTCAGGGCCAGAAACCGGGTCCCGGGCCCGATCCCCAGGACCTCCATCCTCGCGGAGGAGAGGGACACGGTCCCCTCCTCTCCCGCGGGAAGGCGGAGATAATACCGGCTTCGGCCTTCGACCATGGTTTCGGCGCCGACTTCCGGCGCCGCCAGTTCCGGGTAGCGGTCGAGAATGACCCGCATGGGGGAACGCTTCAGGGTTTCCAGGCGGGCGACCCCGAATCCTTCTCCTTCGTTCCCCCCCAGGACCACCAGGGGGTCCCCCGGAAGAATTCCGTATTCGCGGCAGGCATCCGGGGGTATCCGCAGCCGCCCGCGTTCGTCGAGAACGGTCCAGCCGTAGGCGAATTCTCTTCCCGTTCCCAGCTTCGGCATATCGATCCTCCTTTGCGGCGGGCGGCCGGCCGCCGCGATCAGCCCCAATCGTCGAGGGCGAAAAGAACTTCCCGGTTGGGCAGGTCGACCTCCGCGATCCTGACCGGCACTTCGTCCCCCGGCCGGAAAGCCCGGCCGCCGCGGCGGTCGCGCAAAGCCGTTCCCGAACGGTCGAGGCGATAGTCCCCTCCTCCCAGATTGCGCGCGGGGAGGAAGCCCGCGATCAGGTAGTCGTCGAGATAAACCGTGATTCCGTATTTCCCGACCTCCGCCACCACTCCCCGCAAGCTTCCTTCCTCGGCTCCGTCCAGGCGTCGCCGAAAGTACTGGAGCTTGCGCAGTTCGATCATGTCCCTTTCGGCGGCGGCCCCGCGGCGTTCGGTCCGGGTGCAGCGCTCGGCCAGAGCCCCGACATCCTCGGGAGGGGGGGCCGGGGCGACTCCCAGCGCCGCCTTGATCAAGCGGTGGTTGTGGAGGTCCGGATAGCGGCGGATCGGGGAGGTGACATACGCATAGCAGGCCGAGGCCAGGCCGTAATGCCCGATGTTCCCGGCGGCGTATTCGGCCGGGCGGAGCGAGCGCAGGAAAGCGGTTTGAAGGACCCGGGAAAGCGGGGTTTCCCGAACCCGGGCCAGAAATGCCCGGAGGGCCTCGCGGTCGCCGGGGTTCCCGATGGAGAAACCCAGCGGCCGGACGGAGGCGGCAAACGCGCGCAGGGCCCGGGGGTCGGGCTCGGCGTGAACCCGGTAAACCGGGGCGAAACCGCGCGCGCTCATCCAGACGGCCGCGGCTTCGTTGGCCGCCAGCATGAACTCCTCGATCAGGGCGTGGGAAAAATCCTCTCCTTCGAGTTCGATGGCGGCGATCGCTCCCCGGGAATCGAACCGGATCTTCTCCCCGGGGAGTTCCAGGGAGAGAGCCCCCCGGCAAAAACGCTTTTCCCGCAGTTTCCGGGCCAAGCCCGCCATCCGGTCGAGGACCTCGGCCGCCGGGCCCTCGCGGCGGCGGAAAGGCGCATCGAGGCCGCTCAGGAGGCGGTCGACTTCCGCGTACGTGAAACGGCGGCGGGAACGGACGACCGTGGAATCGAAACCGCTCTCGATCAGTTCGCCCTCGGGGGTGTAGGTGAGGAAAACGGAAAGAGCGAGACGGTCCTTTCCGGGAAGCAGGCTGCAGAGATCGGCCGAGAGCCGGGGGGGCAGCATGGGGACCACCCGGGCGGGAAGGTACACGCTGGTCCCGCGCTCCCGGGCCTCCCGGTCCAGTTCGGACCCCGGGCGAACGTAGTGGGAGACGTCGCTGACGTGAACCCCCAGGCGGACGTTCCCCCCCGGCGCCTCCTCGAGGGAGACGGCGTCGTCGAAATCCCGGGCCTCCTCGGGGTCGACGGTGAAGAGGGGCAACCCGGTAAGATCGAGACGCCCGGCGCGGACGGACGGATCCAGCCGGGAAGGACAGGCCGCGGCCTCGGCCTCGGCCTCGGCCGCGGGACCGTCCGGCACGCCCAGGCGGCGCAGGACCGCGATCGTGTCCACGGCCGGGTCTTCGGCGCGCCCCAGCACCTCGACCACCTCCCCCCGCAGGAGCGACGCGGATTCCGAATCCGCCACGATCCGGGCCGTGACCTTCCAGCCGCTCTCCCTGGGTTCGGAGAGCACCACGGGCCGAGGAAATGCGCCCCCATCGGGCACGAAACGGGTCTCGCTCCCCTCGCGCCGGGTGACTCCGACCACGGGCAGGGGATTCCGTTCCCGGACCCCGACCACCCGGGCGCGGGAAGACCGGCCGCGGAGGTCGGGAAGAAGATCGACCTCGACCCGGTCGCCGGGCAGCGCGTTCCCCAGACCGTTCGGCGGGATATACAGATCCTCGCCCCCGTCGTCGGGACGGACGAACCCGAACCCCCGGGGGTTGATTTCGATCACGCCCGAGCGCGGAGGCGGAAGCCGGAACCGCGGGCCGCGGCGGACCAGCCGCCCCTCCCGCTCCAGATCCTCGCAGGAGCGTTTCAGGCTCCCCCGATGGCGCCCGGATATCTTCAGGCGCGCGGCCATCTCCGCCGGAGAGAAGGAACGGGAGGTGTCGCCGGCGAAGAGTTCCAGGACCGCCCGGGGCGAGGCCGGAGCCGCGCCGGGGCGGCGGCGGGGGGAAGCGCTCACTGCCGCACGTACCTCCCCCGGTATTTCCCCTTCCCGATCGTATACTCGAATACGAACTGGCAGATGCGCGTGCCGGGGTGGATCGCCAGCGGGATCGGGCTGGCATTGTACATCTCCAGAATCTGGTGGTTGGAGATGCCCGGCTGCATGAAGCTGGCGGTGATGTGGACGAGCAGGCCCAGTCGGGCGAAACGGCTGCGGCCTTCCAGCCGCCCGCAGATGTTTTCGGGAAGCGTGATTTTCTCGACGGTTATCCCCATCACCGATTCTCCGGGCATGAGCACGAAATAGTCCTTGACCATGACCTCCCGGCTGACTTTGCGGTAGTCGGCGGCGTCGTCGACGTGGAATATGTCCCGAACCTTGTCGTATACCCAGAACCGGTTGGAGATATGCAGATCGACCGAGGCCGGGCCGATCTGCGACGCGGCCAGCGGCTCGATGCGGATGACCCCCTCCCGGATCAGTTTTTTCAATTCGCTGCGGGCGATGACGCTCATCCGGTTCCTCCTTCGGATTCGCCTGACGGCGGATATTTTTCGGATGTTTGCCGTGGGCTCTATCCTACGGGAACTGCTATGATCATGGCAATGAATGCTCTCAGCCGGATTGTCGAATCCCCGGATCTCTCGCTGTATCGGCTTGATTCCACCCACTCCCCCGAACTGGAGATCTACTGCGCCTCCACCCCCTCTTCCCGGGCGCTGCTCAACACTCCCGAGACCGTCGGGGTCGAATTCACCCGGCGCCTCCAGGAGGCGGTGGAGGGCATTCTCGGGCAATTCCCGGACCCGGAGGAGCGGCGGCGGTTCTGCCCCGAAGAAAGCGGCGTCGTCCATTTTCTCCGTTCGGGACTGAACTTCGGTATCCGGGAAGCCCTTTACAACGCCTGGGGGTTCAACGAGCACCTCTCCTCCTTCATCACCTCCCAGCGGGACCGGGACCAGTACGGCCGATGGTTCATCCGCGACGACGCCTACCGCAAGATCGAACTGCCCCGCAACGCCACGCTCTTCATCGGAGAAATCGTGGCCACGGGCGTAACCATGAAGAACGGCCTGCAGATCATCGGCCGCATGGCCAAGAATCTGGGGCGGCCGGTGCGCAACCTGGTCTTCTTCACCGTCGGTTGCCATAAGATCGAAAAAGCCCTGAGCGAATTCGACGCGCTGATGCGGGCCTCCTTCCGCGGCTACCATACGACCTACCTCTTTTACCTCGAGGGGAAGTTCCACCTCGCCGATTCCAAGACCGAAGCCCGGCTGAAGGTGCAAGGCACGGACCTGATGCGGTTCCCGGCGCTGCTCGCTCCCGAGTTCGAGCAGAGCCAGTTTCTCTCCGAAACCGCGCCCCTGGAACGGTGCGTGATTTACGACGGAGGGGCCCGGGCGTTCAACCCCCAGGAGCATTTCGCCGAGTTGTCGGCTTATTGGGAGGAAGTGGTTTCCCTGGGGGTGCGGGGCACGACGTTGGAGGAAGCCTACCGCGAGCGCTGGCCGGCCGAGGAGTATCGACTTCCCCAAGCCGAGTACCTGAAACGGAAACGGGAGGTCTGGGCGGGGGTGGACGAGAAACGGCTGCTGGCCGTCTACGAAACGGCCGGAGCCTGGCTCCGGCGCCTCCGGGAACGGTCGGGGGCGGGCAGCCTGGTCGAACTGGCCCGGCGCAGGTTGCGGCGGATTTCGTCGGGACGGTCGGACTGAACCGCCCCGGCGCCGCGGACGGTCCTATTCGTAGAGGCTCGGGTCCCGGGACCACCCGTCCGAACCCGGCGGATCATCCACCGATCCCGGGTCCTCTCCCGCTTCCAGGCGCCGGCACGCTTCCTCCATCTCCTCGTCCAGGGGTTCCCCGCTCTCTCCGGCCATCTTCCGCATCAACCGGGCCAGGCTGCCGGGGTCGCGCTCGTCGAGGCCGGAAAAGAACGAAGGATCGGCCATCCCGGCCAGTCGGCTTTCCTCGGACCGGCCGATCCCGAAGGTGGAGACGAGCTTGCGGAGTTTCCCGCCGCAGCGGGGGCATTTCACCGGGGGGCGACGGGACGTCGAGCGCGCCAGGAAACTGAAGATACGTCGGCAGCGCGGGCAGGCGTATTCGTATATGGGCAACCTCGTTCTCCTCCGCGATAATCCGCGGTTTACCCGCGGCTCGGTTTATTATACCGTGAACGTCAATCCGGGAAGGTCGAAACCATGAAACTGATTCCGATCATAATCGCGTTCCTGGGGGCTTCCGCCGCCGACGCGGCGGCGGGCGCCCCCACCCCGCTCCCCCCCGCCGTCGCCGCCCCCACCCCGCCTCCCGCCCGGGCGCGGCGCCCGGCACCGACCCCCGTCCCCCGGGGCACTCCCTTCGACCTGGCTTTCTACTTCGCCCGGCCCGGGCGGATTTTCAGCTGGAGCCGGGCCGAGGGCGCGGGAGCCTGGAGGAACGACACCGACTGGATCATAACCGAAGAGCGGCCTTTCCTCACCCAGGACGCTTTCTTCCGCGCCGTTCCCCATGTCTCCGAGGAAAGGGCCTTCATCCGGGTGAGACTGACCAACGACGGGAACAACCTCATGGACGAAGCGGTCCTGGGCAACATCGGGCGCACCGCGGTCATGGTCTGGAACGGAAGGATCCGGGACGTCTTTACCCTCGGGACCAGGTTCCATCCCAACGACATCGTCATCGGCGGGAACCTGAACGAGGGAGAGGCCCAGATCGTATCCGAACTGATCAATTACCGGCCCACTCCTTCCCCCACCACCCTCCCCAGCCCCACTCCCACTCCCACCCCCCGGCCCAACCTCTTCGACTTCTAACCCCCGGAGCCGACGACCCCGAGCGCGGCCCGGAACCGGTGCCAGGCGATCCCCAGCCATTCGTGGAGGCAGCGGGAGGAGAGGAAAAAGGTCTCCGCCCGGGGCACGAGCCCCAGCGGCGTGAACCGGTATTCTCCGAAGGGATAATCGGCGGGGACGGGCACGGCGTCGATCCCGCGCTCCTCCAGGGCCAGGAGGGCGCGGGGCATGTGGATGGAGGAGGTGACCAGCGCCACCCGCGGCCGACCCGAGGGAACCATCCGGCGGAGCAGGCCTTCGGTTTCCCGCGCGTTTTCGTCGGTGTTGCGGGAGCGCTCTTCCAGGATGACCGCGGCGGCGGGAATGCCCATCGCCACCGCGTAGCTCCGGGCCAGGGAACCCTCGACCGGCTCCGAGCGGAAGATATCCCCGCTGCCGCCGCTGTAGAGAAGCGGCGCGCTCCCTTCCAGTTCGCGGTAGAGTTCGAGCCCGCGCCAGAACCGTTTCCAGGCGGTTCCGGAAAGCTCGGGGCGGGGCCGGGAACCTCCGGCGCGCGCCGCGCTCGCGGCCAGGACCACGATCGCGTCCACGCTGCCCGCCCGGAGTTCGCCGGCGGGGGGGATTTCGGCTTCGAGGCTCCGGACCAGCAGATAGGCGATCGGATCGGCGGAGAGCCCCCAGTACAACCCCAGGGCTGCCGCCAGCATCAGCAGCGCCGGGCGCCGCCGGTGCCGGAGCAGGGCGCCCAGGGCGCCGGCCAGCAGCCACGCGACCAGGGCCGGCGGCATGATCAGCAGTTTCACCACCTTGAGGACGACGAACACTCCGAGACCTCCTCTTTCATCCGGGGCGGAATTAGTCTACTATAACGGCTCACGCCCACCAAGGGGATGCCGTGACCCGCTATGCCGCCATAACCGCGCTGGTTTTTCTGTTCTCCCCCGTTCTCCGGAGCCGGGGAGAGGAAAACATCCCCGCGCAGTGGCTGGGGCGGCATTGGTTCGGGATCTACGTCATGGAGAAAAAATCGGGGCACGGCTACACCGATCTGGAGAGGAACGCCGACGGGCTCCGGCTGAGCGCGCTCCTGCACTACCGGATATCGTTTCCCGGAGGAGAACAAACCCTGGAAATGAGAACCGTTCAGGAGTTCGACGCCGCCGGGACCATGACCCGGTTCCGCCGCGAAATCGACAGCGTCCTCTCCCGGACCCGCCTCTCCGGGGCCTGGACCGGCGACGGATTCCGGATCGAAGGGGACGGCGCCCCCCGGGACGCGCCTTCGGCGCGGGTAACGTTCAGGGACTGCTACGGCGATTATTTCCTGGTCCGGGACCGGGCGCCGGCGGGGACCGAAGAAACCGGATGGGATTTCGACCTCACCCTGCTCAAGCCGCTGCGGTACCGGCGGCGGGTGGAGGCGATAGAAACGGCCGCCGGGCGCGGCCCGGGCGCGGGGCCCGACTTCGTGCTCTCCACCGCTTACCCGGAGATAAACGTTTCCTCGCAGACCCGGATCGACGGCTCCTACTTCCTGATCGAAAATCGGGTGGGGAACCTGGTCCTGAAGGAGGAGAGCGAAACCGAGGCGCGGAGGGCGAACGACCCCGGCGATATCGTCAGCCTCAGTTCGATCGAGCCGTCGTCCCCTCCCCCCGACCCCGGCGGCCTCGCCTCGCTGAGCCTGAGGATATCCGGGCTGCCTCCGGGCTACGCCCTCCCCTCGTCCCCGAGGCAGGAGGCGTTCGCGGAACCCGGCGGAACCTGCCGGATCGTGACCCGGCGCGAGGCGGCCCCGAAACCCCGGAATCCGTTGCCGGCCGGCTTTTCCCGGTTTCTGGCCGCCACTCCCGAGTTTCAGGCGCAAGACCCCTCGATCGCGGCGGCGGCGGAAGCGGCGGCCGGCGAAAGCGGAGACGCCCTGGCGGCGGCGGGAGATATCTGCCTCTGGGTGCACCGCTCCCTGAAGAAGAACTTCATGGTCGCGCTGCCGGACGCGGTTTCCGTCCTCAAAGCGGGCGAGGGGGACTGCAAGGCCCACGCCACCCTTTTCATCGCCCTGGCCCGCGCTGCCGGGATTCCGGCCCGGATGGTGACCGGGCTGGTCTGCCTCTCCGACGGCCGTTTTTATTACCACCAGTGGGCCGAGGTCTGGGCGGGAGACTGGTATTCCCTCGATCCCGTCCTGGGACAGATCGGCGTCGACCCCGGCCATATCGCCCTGGCCAGGGGCCCGCTCGACCGAAGCTGCGTCCTGGCCGAGATGATCGGCAACCTCGCGATCGAGGTCACCGGCTGGGAAACGCGGGGGGAACCCGGGGGAACGGCCCCGTGAACGCGCGGGTCCTCCTCTGCGCCGGGGTGTTTCTCCTCGCGGGCTGCACCGGGGGGCGAGAGATCCCGCCCGCGATCGCACTCTGGGCCACGGGAGAAAGCCGCAAGGTCGGCCCGGACGATCCCGCGGAAGACGCCAACTACCATTGGGACGCGGGAACCGGAACCGTTTCCCTGACCGGGGCCGCCAACGAACAGGTCGCGTTTCAGTTGGTCCTGCGCAGCCCCCGGCCCGTGAGCGGGGCGGCCCTGGAGGCCTCGGGCCTGGAGGGGGACGCTCCGGGAACCTCGATCCCCTCCGGGGCCGTTTCCTTTTTTGCCGAACGCTATATCACGGTATCCGTCCCCACCGACCGGGCCGGCTCCACCGGGGCGGGGGAATATCCCGACCCGCTGATCCCCTTCCGGGACCCTTATTCCCCGGGGAAGGAGGATCTGGCCCTTCCCCTGGAGCTGGTCCCGGACCGCAACCTCCCGATCTGGGTCGACTGCGCCATCCCCCCGGGCACGCCGGCCGGAACCTACCGGGGGAAAATCGTCCTGGCCGCGCAAGGGAAAGAACTGCGGCGCCTGAACCTTGTCCTGAAGGTGCGCGGTTTCTCGCTTCCCGACCGCCCGTCCCTGCCGGTTTTCTTCGATCTCTACGGAGCCAGGTGGAGCCGAGGCGAGGGCCTGCCCTGGAGACTGGGGGAAGAGACCTGGGAAGTTCTCAAGCAGTACGAAATCATGGCTCATGAACACGGCTTCAGCAACGGGCATTGGGGCCTGATGCCGGCGGGAGCATCCTCTTCCACCGAGGGAGTCGACTGGTCTCTCTACGACCGTTACCTGGGAACGGTCCTCGACGGCAGTCTCTTCGCCGACGGGACTCCGCCGGCCTGCTGGGAACTGCCGTATCCCGAACGGTGGAACCCGGGCGAAGAAGTCCTGGAGGCCTACACGAGGGACCTGGTCAGGCATTGGGACGAACAAGGATGGAACCTGGAGGACGCCTTCGCCTACGTCTGGGACGAGATGGGGCCCACCCACCCCACGGTCGAGGCCTGGGGCCGGACCCTGCGCCGGGCCTCGGAGGGAAGAGTCAACTATTTCTACACCTGCCCCCCCCACCCGGCGCTGTACGGGATCGTCGATTGGTGGGCCCCCCGGGCTTCGGCCTACATGCCGGAAGAAACCCGAAAGCGCCAAGGGGAAGGCGAACGCTGTTTCTTCTACCATGCCGGGGAACCGTCGGTGGGCCTGATGTGCATCGACGCCACGGGGTTGGCCTTCCGGACCTGGGCTTGGATGGCCTGGATCTACGGCTGCGACGGATTTTTCGACTGGGCGGCAAATTTCTGGAGCGAAAACCCTTACCTGGACCCGCTCAGTTTCGACACCGACAACGGGAACATGTACCTCTTCTACCCGGGGCGGCAGCTCGATACCGTCGGTCTTAGGGCGATCAAGGGACCGGTGCCCTCCTTCCGGCTCAAGGCCCTCCGGCGGGGAATTCAGGATTACGAGTACTTCCGGATCGCCCGGCGGGCGGGACTGGACGTCGAACCGACCGTCAGGTCCGTCGTCCGCAAGGGCCTGGGGGTCGCCGGAGCCTATGGGATAGACCCCCGGGCCTGGAGCCGGGACCCGGAAGATTGGTACCGGGCGCGCGACCGGATCGGGGAGATGATCGAAGACGTCCTTGGCCGCCGGGGAGAAAAAGCCCTGGCCGAAGCGGACCCGGTTTCGAGATAATACGGTTTTAAACACTGTCCAGAGGAAAGGCTCCAAAATGAAAACCGCCCTGATTGTTTGCCTGCTCGCGGCCGGCGCCGCCCCCACCCCGTCTCCGGCCCCCCGGATCGATTTCGCGGAAACCGCCTTCAACGCCGGCACCGTCTGGGAGGGGGACAAGGCCGCACACTCCTTCTCCTTCACCAACGTCGGCGACACCGACCTGGTGATCGACCGGGTCAAGACCAGCTGCGGCTGCACCGCCGCCCTCGTCACCCAGAAAACCGTTCCTCCCGGCGCCGAGGGGACGATCAAGGTCGAATTCAACACCACCCGGCGCTCCGGCAATCAGCGCAAGACCGTCTACGTCTACTCCAACGATCCGGGACTCCCCAACGCCCAGCTCGAAATCTCCTGTTACGTCCAGACGGTGGCCGCCTTCGAACCCAGATCGGTCGTCTTCCAGGAAGTCGTCCACGGAGAGGGCGCCGCCCAGACCGTCTCCCTGGTCCCCGCCGCCGGGCCATTCCGGATCACCTCGGTCAGCGCCACCCCCCAGTTCATCGCCGCCACGGTGCCCTCCGGGGAGATGGAGGTCGGCGCCGACAACCGGCCGGTGGAGGTCGAGGTCAGGGTGCTCCCCGACGCTCCCATCGGCCAACACTCGGGGACGCTGCTGGCCAAACTCGACCATCCCCAATGCCCCCAGATCAACGCCAGGATCCGGGTCAACGTGGTCGGCCTGATCAGTTATTCGCCCCGGATGTTCTTTTTCAACCGCGACAACCTGGTCCGTCACGAAGAGAAGGTGATCGTCATCACCAAACAGGGAGAGCCCGACCTGCGGGTGACCCGCCCCCAGATCTCCCTCGAAGGATTCTCCCTGGACCTGCAGGAGACGGTCCCGGGCCGGGAGTTCCACCTCACCGTCCGGCCCGAGGGGGAACCGATCCCGGGAAGACGGCGGGGGACCTTGTCGTTCCAGACCAACGACCCCAGCCAACCCCGCATCGAACTTCCGATGACGGCCTACTATCCGGAAGACCGACCGGGAGCCTAGTCCCGGTCGAAGACGATCCGGATCCGGACCAGGATTTCGTATTTTCCCTCCCGGATCCCTTCCCGAACGCTGCCCAGGTAGTAGAGGCGCCCGGTCAGCCGGTCGGAGACCGAGGTCTCGGGGTAACGGGCCCGGACGGCGGAAAGGATGGCGTCGTTGATGGCGGCTTCCTGGGCCGTGCGCCGGGCGGCCAGCGCGCTTCCCTCCTGGGCCAGGACGGCCTCTCCCCGCCCGTAGTATTCGCGGAGGCCTTCCTGGGGCTCGACCAGGTCCGCGGGCGCCTCGACTTCGAGCAGCCCCTTGAAGAACCCGCTCTCGAGCCTTCTGACCTCGACCAGCCGGGTCTCCCGGTAATCCACGGTCCGGGCGGAGGGAGCGTAGGAAAAGGCGGGGTATCTCCCCAGGAGAACGGCGAAATCGACCCCTTCCAGCCGTTCCCGGATCGAGGAGAAAGCCGCCAGCCTCGTGGCTTCCGCGGAAGGCGCCACTCCCTCCACTATGACCCGGACCGTCTCCGGCGGCGGGGTCGGCGGCGCCGGCGCGGGCGGCGCGGACGCCAGGAGCCAGAACATGCAGCAGACGGCGTTCATCTCCCCGCCAGTATGAGGGAATCCCAGCCGCGGGGCAAGCCCGCTTGACGCTCCCGGGGTTCCGGGATATGCTGGCCGGAAACAACCCGAGGAGGCGATATGGGCAGGTTCGTTTATTGGCGGAGCGCGGCGGCCGCAGCCGCGGTGATACTGGCGGCCGGGGCCTGCGGGCGCGTGCCCGCGGGCCGGGGCGGCGGCGGGGCCGAGGGGACGCAGGCGCCCGGATTCACCCTGCGCGACCTCTCCGGGAAGGACGTGAGCCTCTCCGATTACCGGGGCAAGGTGGTGATCGTCGATTTCTGGGCGACCTGGTGCCCCCCCTGCCGAGCGGAGATGCCCGGTTTCGTCGGCCTGGACGAAAAATACCGGAAACGCGGGCTGGTCATTCTCGCCGTCAACGTCCAGGGAGAAAACCGGGAGACGGTCGGGCAGTTCGCCCGCTCCCTGGGGATCGATTTCCCCATTCTCATGGGGACGCCGGCTGTAGCCGAAGCCTACGGCGGGGTGAGCGCCATCCCCACCTCCTTCGTCATCGACCGGGAGGGGGTCATCCGCAAACGGATGGTCGGCCTCCACCCCCCCGAAGAATTCGAGAAACAGATCGAAGGGCTGCTGGGCGCCCCCTGAAAGCGATGAAGCCGAGGTTTCGCTTCCCGGGTGCGAAGGGCGCCGTCCTGGTGCTGGCGGGGTTGCTGCTGCTGCTGGCCGGGCTCTTCCTCGGCGAAGGAGCGGAGGTCAGGGCCAAGGGGAGCTTCCTCTGCCTGGAATGCATCGGGCTGGGCTGAACCATGGCCCCGGCGAGGAGAGCGGTTCAATTTCTGGCGGCCCTGGGTTGGAACTGCGCGTTTCTCCTGGGACAGCCTTCCCTGACCGGCCTTTACCGGGGACCGCTGAAAACCGCCTGTTGCCCCGGTCTCAACTGCTACGCCTGCCCCTACGCCGCGGTCTCCTGCCCCCTGGGCGCTCTGCAGAATTTCATCGCCGTCGGCTCCTACCATTTCTCCCTCTACCTGGGCGGTTTTCTCCTCGCCGTCGGGGGAGGACTGGGGCGGATGGTCTGCGGATGGCTCTGCCCCTTCGGGCTGTTCCAGGAACTGCTCCACCGGATCCCCTCGCCCGTCTTCCCCTTCCCCCGGCGACTGCGGCACCTGCGCTGGCCCGTGACCGCGGTCCTGATCGTTCTCGTTCCCCTCATCCTGGAAAAACCGGGGTACTGCGCCTGGCTCTGCCCGGCGGGCGCTCTGGAGGGAGGAGTGCCCTTCTTCCTTTTCGACCCCCGCATCCGCGACCTGGCCGGAATCGTATTCGGCCTCAAGCTCGCCATCCTGGCGGCCTTCGGCCTGGCTTCGGTCTTCTGGTACCGGCCTTTCTGCCAGGCGGCCTGCCCCCTGGGGCTTTTCTACGGATTCTTCAATCGGACGGCCCTGGTGGGCCTGCGCCTGTCGCGGGAAAACTGCACCGGGTGCGGCGCCTGCGCCGAGGTCTGCCCGATGGGGCTCCAGCCTCACCGGGGGGGGATCGATTCCGGAGCCTGCGTCCGCTGCATGCGCTGCGTCGGGCGCTGCCCGGGGGGGGCCATTTCCCTGGGGGGGCCCCGGCGGACGACGGCGGCGACAACCCGTTAAAATTTTATTGACTCGGGAACGGGGACGGCTATCTTGAGTTGCAACGGAGCCTAACTCTCGAACACGGAGGCAACCATGGCTTATCAGATCAGCGACGACTGCGTGGCCTGCGGGACCTGCCAGGCGGAATGCCCGGTGGACGCGATTTCCGAGGGAGATCCCATCTACATGATCGATTCGGAAAAATGCATCGACTGCGGCGCCTGCGCCGAGGTCTGCCCGGTCAGCGCCATCAGCCCCGGGGACTGAGTTTCCGGACGTCCGCGGACGGGCCCGGCGGGAGACCCTCCCGCCGGGCCTTTTCCGTCTCCGACAACCGGCGCCCAACCGCGTTTTTTCCGTAATCATACGGCGGCCGTTATGTTAAAATTATAAAAGAATCAGCACGTCAACCTGGAGTGGGCTGATGAGACAGACGCGCATCGTCCTCGAACTGGCCCTGGCGGCGGGGTTGTGCCTTCTTTCCGGGTGCGGGGGAAGCGGGGGGGAGAAAAAGGAAAAAAACAACCTGGAATACTCCCGGGACCTGGCCAGTAAGGAATATCTGGTCAGGCTGGCCGCGGTCAAGGCTCTCTCCGAGTCGGCCACCCCGGAGGACACGGTCGCCACCCCCCACCTGATCGGGATGCTCCGCGACGGCAACGAGACCATCCGCCGGTTCGCGGCCGCCGCCCTGGAAAAAATCCGCGATCCCCTCGCCATCCCCGGCCTGATCGACGCCGCATCCGACGAAAGCAGCTACGTCCGCTACCAGTCGGTGGGCGCCCTGGTTAATTTTTACGACGATCCCCGGGCCCGTCAGGCGATCATCAGGGCGCTGGGAGACGACAACGGATACGTCCGGCACATCGCCGTCACGCGGATCGGCGAAACCGCCGATCCCGCCATGGTCGACATGGTCCTGCCCCTGCTCGACGACGAGAACAACTACGTGCGGGCGGCGGCGGCCGGCGCCCTGGGCAAACTCGGCTCGGCCAAGGCCATCGACCCGCTCATCCGTGCCCTCGACGACCCCAACTCGTACGTGCGCTCCTTCTCGGCCTCTTCGCTCGGAAGACTGGAAGCCCGTCAGGCCATCCCCGACCTTAAGCGCCGTTTGAACGACCCCAGCCCCTGGGTGGTCAACCACGCGGCCCGCGCCCTGGCCTGGATGGGGGAAGACGACGGCATCCCCTTCCTGGTCGCCAACCTCTCCTCTCCGGTCGAGGACAAGGAAAACGCGGTCAGCGAGGAAGCGGTGGAGTTCCTCCGGGAAATCTCGGGGAGCGACTTCGGCTTCGATCCCGGGGCGCCCGAGGAGAAACGGCGGGAAGCGATCCGGCGCTGGGAAACCTGGGCGGCGGAGAGGGCGCCCGGAGCGGGCGGGTGAGCGCGGGCCCCGCGGCGGGCGGGGGACGGAGCAATAATGCGGGTTGATTATCTCCGGGGATGGGGGTAGTCTTGCTGCGGCAATCGTGGAGCCGGCGGCGCCGGCAGAGCGCGAGGAGTACAACCCTGATGAGAGCTGTTTTTTTGAACCGTCCTTTTCTGGTAATCGCCTTTGTCTGCGCGGGCGTCTGCCTCGTCCCCTCCTCTCCCGGTGCGCTGGTATCCTCCCGGGGCGCCTCGGCGGCGCCCGAGCGCGAACTCCTGGTGTCGAGCCTGGAGGCGATCGGCTTCAGCCGGCACGATGCCGAGACCAGGGTGGCGGGTCTCTCCGACCGGGAGGTCGCCACCGCGGCGGCGGCCCTGGAACGGAACCGCGTCGGCGCCGGCGACGACGGCTACAAGAAGGCCCTCTCCGCCGGTTTGGTCATCATCGTCGTCCTGGCGGCCGTCACCGGGGTGTACTTCTTCGTCAACAACTGATCTTGAACCGGCTCCTTTTTCTCTTCCTGGCCTGCCGCGCGGCCGCGCTCGCGGCGGAGAGCGGGGGAACGTTCCTGGAGGTTCCTTTCGTCGTCCAGGAGCGCGAATACTGCGGGCCCGCGTGCCTGGCCATGGTCTTCAACTATTACGGCGTGGAGTTCGACCAGGAGAGCCTCGCCCGGGAAGTATACCGTCCGGAACTGGACGGTTCTCTCAACCTCGATCTTCTTCAGGCCGCCCGGCGCCACGGGTTCGACGCCGAGGCCTTTTCCGGAAGTCGTGACGACATCTTCCAGGCCCTGGACGCCGGCGCCCCCGTCATCGTCCAAGTCCTGGTCCCCGGCGGGAGCGGGAACTACCATTTCATGGTCGTCCGCGGCTACGACCGGGAAAGCCGGACCCTGACCGTCCATTCCGGGCGCAGCCGCGATCTTCGCCTGGAGTGGGACGCGTTCGGCCGGGACTGGGACGGGAGCGGGAACTGGATGCTGGTCGTCCGCAGAAAAACTTCCTGGCCGTGAAGACCGCCGCCGGCCTCATGATCCTGGGCTGCTCCCTGCTCCTGCTGGCGTCGGGCTGCTCTTCCTACCGCGTCAACGTTCTGGGGGTGGACGTCGATCAGGCCGCCGAACTTCTCGCCCCCCGCCGAGAGACCCTCGATCCCGAAACCGAGGCGGCCCGGCACAACGACCGGGGAGTGGCCCTGGAACGGGGCGGAGACCTGCGCGGGGCCCTGGACGAATACCGCGAGGCGGTCAGGCTGCGCCCGGACTACGTTCTTCCCCTGGTCAACATGGGCAACGTCTGGGTCAAGCTCAACCACCTCCCCAACGCCGAAGAAGCCTACCGTCGAGCCCTGGCCGCCGACCCGGGCGACGCCGCCGCCCTCAACAACCTCTCCTGGGTCGTCCTGAGGATGGGGGGAGATCCCGGGGAAGCCGTCGAGTTGACGGAACGGGCGCTGAAAACCGACCCCGAACCCCGTTTCGCCTATCTGGATACCCTGGGCTGGGCCCTCTACCGCGCCGGCGACCGGGAACGGGCCCGGGCCGTCCTGGAAGAAGCCCTGGACCTGCCCCCCGCCGACGCGCCCGACGCCCGGGCCGAGACCCGCTATCATCTGGGGATGGTGCTGGAAGCCGGCGGGGATTTCCGCGGCGCCCGGGAAGAATACCGGCGCGCCCTCGATCTGCGCCCTCCTTCCGCCCTGGCCCGGGAGCTGCGCCGGCGGCTGCGGGAGGTCCCCGACTCCTGAACAGCCGACGGCCGCGAGGACTCTTTCCCCAAGCGGCGAAAGGTTGCCTGCCGCGGCGCTTTTTCGTATAGTTACTCGATCGGCCTGGACAGGCAAGGAGCATGCGATGAAAAATTTCAGCCTTATTCGACCCGACAGCGACGTTTGGAGGGAACCCACGGGGAGAAAACTCGACGTGGTTCACGTCGACGAACCGAACCTCCGGCGCGACCTCTTCCCTTACTCCGAAGTGCCCCGGTTGGCCTTCGACGGGGTGACGATCCCGACCGACCCGCCCAAGGATATCTATATCACCTGCACCACCTTCCGCGACGGGCAGCAGGCCCGCCCTCCCTACACCGCGGAGGAGATTCTCACCATCTACGATTTCCTCCATCGGCTGGGGGGCCCCAAGGGGGTTATCCGCCAATGCGAGTTCTTCCTCTACACCGACAAGGACAAGGAAGCGGTCCGGCAGGTCCTGGAAAGGGGCTACCGCTACCCCGAGGTCACCGGGTGGATCCGCGCCGTGGCCAGCGACTTCAAACTGGTCAAGGAAATGGGACTCAAGGAGACCGGGATCCTGACCTCGGCCTCGGACTACCACATCTTCCTCAAACTCGGCCTCACCCGGGAAAAAGCCCTCGACAAGTACCTGGGGCTGGTCAAGACCGCCCTGGCGGAAGGGGTCATTCCCCGCTGCCACCTCGAAGACGTGACCCGGGCCGACATCTACGGATTCATCGTTCCCTTCGCCCAGAGGCTGATGGAACTGGCCAAGGAAGCCAAGGCCAAGATCAAGATCAGGCTCTGCGACACCATGGGCTACGGAGTGCCCTGGGCGGAAGCCGCCCTGCCCCGCAGCGTTCCCAAGCTGGTGCGGGCCATGACCAAGGAAGCCGGAGTCCCCAAGGACTGGCTGGAATGGCACGGCCATAACGATTTTCATCTGGTCACCGCCGCCGGGCTGGCCGCATGGCTCTACGGCTGCGCCGGGCTCAACGCCACCCTGCTCGGCTTCGGGGAGCGGACCGGCAACCCCCCGATCGAGGGCGCCTGCATCCACTACGCCGGCCTGACCGGATCCACCAACGGGATGGACCTCTCCGTCATCACCGAAATCGCTCATTACTACCAGGAAGTCATCCGGTTCCGCATCCCCCCCAACACTCCCTTCGTCGGCCGCGACTTCAACGTCACCCGGGCGGGAATCCACGCGGACGGCGCCATCAAGAACGAGGAGATCTACAACATCTTCGACACCAAGGCCATCCTCAACCGGCCGCCCACGGTATCGGTCACCGACAAATCCGGGATTTCGGGGATCCTCTACTGGATACAGACCCAGACCGATCTCGACACCGGGAAGCTGAACAAGGCCCATCCGGGAGTGGTCAACATCAGGGATTGGATCGACACCCAGTACCAGGAGGGGAGGACCACCTCCATCTCCCCCGACGAGATGCACCATCAGATCCGCAAACACCTTCCGCACCTCTTCAAATCCGAATTCGACCACATCAAGGAGCGGGTGAGGAGCATCGCCAGCCGGATCGTCGAAGGCCTGGCCGCGGACGGCGCCATCCGCTCCATGGACCCCTCCCGGCAGGTGCCCGTCCTGGAGCAGTGCCTGGAAGCGGAGCCTTTCATCAAGTACCTCTACATCACCGACATCCGGGGGAAGAAGATCACCCCCAACGTGACCCACCCTTACTCCCGGGCGGCTTACGACCGGGAATTCATCGACCACCAGGACTTCGCGGACCGGAGCTGGTTCATCAACCCCATCCGGGACGGGAAAACCCACCTGACCGATTTCTACATCTCCCGGTTCGACGGGAAGCTCTGCATCACCGTCTCCACCCCCATCCGGGACGACCGCGAGGAGATCGTCGGCATCCTGGGAGCGGACATCCAGTTCGAAGACGCGGCCAAGCTCGAGGACGAGGACGTTTGACATGAACGGCCCCGAAGAAACCGCCGCCGCGCTCGAACATTTCCGTGTCCTGATCGAGGAGCAGCTGGCCCGGGTCGAACGGCTCCGGCAAGGCGGAGCCTGGACGGATTATGCCTCGCTCTCTCCGCTGAAAATAGCCGTGGTCGGCGGCGACGGAATCGGGCCCATCATCTGCCGGGAAGCCCAGCGGGTCCTGGAACGTCTCCTGGCCCCGGCCCTGGCGGAGGGCAGGATCGAGTTCCGGGTGGTGGAGGGAATGACCATCGAAAACCGGGCCCGGGAAGGAAAAGCGATCCCCGACGGGGTCCTGGCCGAAATCAAGGAGTGCCCGATCCTCCTCAAAGGCCCCACGACCACCCCTCGGAAAGGAGATCCCTGGCCCAACATCGAAAGCGCCAACGTCGCGCTCCGCAGGGAGCTGGATCTTTTCGCCAACGTCCGGCCGGTCCGGGTGCCGGCGGAGGATATCGATTGGATCTTCTTCCGCGAAAACACCGAGGGGGCCTATATCCTCGGAAGCCGGGGGCTGAACATAGGGGGGGATCTGACCCTGGATTTCAAGGCCATCACCCGGCAAGGTTCGGAACGGATCGCCCGGCTGGCCTTCGAGCACGCCCGCGCCAACGGCATCCCCCGGGTGACGGCCGTAACCAAGGCCAACGTGATCAAGACCACGGACGGCCTGTTTCTGGACACGTTTTACCGGGTGGCCCGGGACTACCCGGAAATCGCGGCCGACGATTGGTACGTCGACATCATCACCGCCAAGCTGATCGATCCCCAGCGCCGGACCCAGTTCCGCTCCTTCGTCCTCCCCAACCTCTACGGAGACATCGTTACCGACGAAGCCGCCCAGATGCAGGGCGGAGTGGGAACGGCCGGCAGCGCCAACATCGGCTGGAACTACGCCATGTTCGAAGCCATCCATGGGAGCGCCCCGCGGATGGTCCGGGAAGGCCGGGGCGAGTACGCCGACCCCTTCAGCATGATCCGGGCTTCGGCCATGCTTCTCTCCCATATCGGCTACGTCGAGCAGGCCCGCGACCTGGAGGCCGCCCTCGACATCTGCGGCCAATACGAAAAGAAGCTGGAGATCACCGGGCGACCGGGCGGGGCTACGGCCGCCCGGATGACCGATTATCTCCTGGAAACCCTGGCCGACCCGGACCTGCTCGCGCGCCGCGAGGAGTATCGCCGGCAATGAGCAGGCCGAAGATCAGCGTCGTCGGAGCCGGCTCCGTGGGGGTGGCCTGCGCGACCGAACTGGCCCGCCGGGAGGTGGGGGAGATCGTTCTGGTCGACGTCAGCCCGGACCTGCCGGCGGGGCGCGCGCTGGACCTGAGCCAGTCGGGGCCGATCGGGGGGTTCCATGTTCCGGTCACCGGGACCGACGACTACGAAGCCACGGCCGGGTCCCGGGTGGTGGTGATCACGGCCGGAACTCCCCGGCGGCCGGGCATGAGCCGGGAAGATCTCTTTTCCGTCAACAGCCGCACTATCCGCGCCGTGACCGAACGAGCGGCGGGGGCTTCCCCCGAATCGGTGCTGATCCTGGTCACCAATCCCCTGGACGTGATGACCTGCCTGGCCTGGAAGGTGAGCGGTTTCCCCAAAAAGCGGGTGATGGGCCAAGCGGGGGTACTGGACTCCGCCCGGCTCCGCGGTTTCATCGCCGAGGCCTGCGGGGTTTCCCCCCTCGACGTGGCCGCCGTCACCTTGGGAGGGCACGGGGACACCATGCTCCCCCTGACCCGGTACGCGACGGTGGGAGGCCTACCCCTGGAGACGTTTCTCTCCGAGGAGCAAATCCGGGCCGTGGTCGACCGAACCCGCGCGGGAGGAGCCGAAATAGTCAACCTTCTGAAAAACGGGAGCGCGGCCATCGCCCCGGGCCTGGCCGCCGCCCGGATGGCCGAGAGCGTGGCCAGGAATTCCCGCAGGGTGATGCCCTGTTCGGTGCTGCTCGAGGGAGAATACGGATGCCGCGGCGTGTTCATGGGGGTGCCGGCGGTCCTGGGGTCGGGCGGAGTGGAGCGGATCGTCGAAGTCGCCCTCTCCCCGGAAGAAACGGCGGCGTTCCGGGCTTCGGCCGAGGCCGTGCGCCGCGGAATCGAAAAACTCGAACCCCAGGGAGACGGAAATGGAACGTAACGCCCGAATCTGGCTGCTGGGACTCGTCGTCCTTCCCCTCGCGGCCCTTTCCTGCGCGAGAGAAAATTCGACGCTGCGCGGAAGCGCCGCGCGGGAGTACCTGGAGGCGAAACCTCTCGCCGCCGACCCCGGCTTGTATTCCTGCTACGTCATCCGGAACCGGAGGATAGAAGGAATCGTGGCCGCCGTCTTCAACCCCGGCGGAGGACCGATCAAGGTGGTCAGGCGGGAACTGGTCTCGGCCGACAAGAATCCGGGCAACACCGTGGTCCTCAACGATCCCTCCGGGGACAGCAGCGAACCGGTCGATCCGGACCTCCTGAAGGAGATCGCCGAGGAATCCCTGGTCCCCGAAGTATTCCTGGACCCCGACGGGGTCCAAGCGGCGGTGATCTACCGGGACCCCCGCGTCTCCTGCGACGTCGCCCTGCTGGAAGGAGGCATGGTCCGGGTCCGGTTCGGGGGCCGCAGCGACCGGGGAGGGGCCATCGCGTACTCCCTGCCCGTTTTCGACACTTCCCGGATGCGGCAGCGCACCGACAGCACCGCCAAGGCCCAGGCGCCCCAACCCGCCATCCGCCAGGTCGGCGCGTTCACCCTGGGGGAGACCGTCTCCTGGAAGGACGGGGACCTGATCAAGGTCGGAGCCATCAGCGAATTCGTCGATCAGGAAACCTGCCTGGTCAACGTCGCCACCGGCCGCGGCACCCGAACCGAGTCCGTGGCCGTGGATGCCTTGACGCCGGTCAATCAGGCCGGTTTCACGAACCAAACGGAGGAATAAGAGATGACTGAGATCGCCGTCGGCGACCTGGTACAGTGGAAGAGCGGGGACGCCGTCAGAGCCGGAGTCGTGCAGTCCGTCAACACCGACGGAACCTGCTCCGTCAGCCGCCAGACCAAAAGCGGCCGGGAGACGGTCTCGATCCGCGCCGCCCGCCTGGAGCGCATCGCCTCGACTACCGGGGCCGCCGACTGACCCGGTTCAGTCCAGACCCAGGAGGCCCCGTTTCAGTCCCGGATTGGGTGGTTCCGGGCCCAGCCAGACCGCCCAGAAAAGCCGGGCGAAGTCGGGGTCGGCGATGATCCCCTTGATCCGGCCCTTGATTTCGACTTCGAGTCCCCGGCCGGGCAGGGCGGTGAACACCATCGTGTCCCCGGCCTCGACCGTTTCCATCCAGCCGTCGAGCTGAGCCAGGGCGGGGCGGAGACGCTCCAGATCGGAGCCGAGGTTTTCCTGAAGCCCCTCTCCCCAGGCCTCGACCAGCTTCTCCCGGTCCACCCGGGAATAGACGAAGTGCATGACTATACGCTTGATCCCCCCGGAATCGAGGATACGGCCGGGGTCGGACGAACGCTCCTGGAGGTAGAGGCCGGCCACGTAGACGTCCACCTTGAAAAAGGTCGCCTCGCGCAGGCCCATCCCGTTGAGAACCAGGTCCTTGCCGTCCACGACGATCCGGTCGGGCATGGTCACGCCCTCCAGTTCGGCAGCGGGGACGGACGCGCAGGCTCCCAACAGCAGAACCGCCGCCGCCAGTTTCGACACGGACATACGCACCTCCCTTTTCCCGGATTCGGCCCGGGGGCCGTTATTTCCCGACGACGGCGGGGGCGAGTTCGACCGTGTCGCCCGGCGCCACCGTCCCCCCCGCCAGCACCCGGGCGAAAACGCCCTCTCGGGGCATGATGCAATCGCCCGTCAACCGGGCGATCTCGCAACCGCTGTGGCATTTCTTGCCGATCTGCGTGATCTCGATTTCGACTTCCGCCCCCAACCGGACCCTGGTCCCCACCGGCACCGTTTTCCAGTCGATTCCCACGGTCGCCACGTTCTCGGCGTAGTCGCCGTAGGAAACCGGAACCCCCGCTTCCCTCACCTCCTCGATCCGTTCCGCGGCCAGCAGGCTCACCTGGCGGTGCCAATCCCCGGCGTGGGCGTCGCCCTCGATACCCCGGCCGGCTATCAACCTGATCGCCGGCACCGGGGTTTTCCCGGTTCCGGTCCGGGGGCTGACCGCTACCGAAACCACCTTCATCGGCTGTTCTCCTTTCCCCGCCAGATCCCCGCCTTCTTTATCCGCGCGGTCTCTTCCGCCGCCCGGAGGCGGTCGGCGTATTCGAGCTCGTCGGTGGTCCCGGCCAGCCAGGCCAGGCCCCGGGCGAGCAGTTCCTCGTTTGCCATCTTCTCCTTGACGAAAAGATACCCCCAGACCTCCTTCCCCGCCGGAGCCTCCCCGGCGAACTCGAAGCTCGCCGCCTGCCCCCCGGTCATGAACCGGTTGAAGTTCCGGGCCTGCAGCGCCGACGGTTTGAACCTCCCCTCGGCGTCGGGTTCGAGGTCCGGCACCAGTATCCCCTTATAATGGACCACCCAGATATCGCCTCCGGAAAGCACCCTGACCGTGCGGGCGTCGAGCACCTCCTCCACCACCCCCGCCACCCGGGTCAACCCCGGCTGCTCCAGCTCCACCAGGCCCAGGCGCCCCAGGATTTCGTTGGCCCGTTTCTGGGTCAGCACTCCGGCGAAATGCAGGACGATCAGAAGGCTCCAGAGCGCCACCGCCACGGTGATCAAGCCCCGGATAATGCCGGATCGCCCCAGGAGCCCCTTGCCCGAAGCCTTCTTCCCCAGCCGGAGCAGTCGCCCCCGTTCGCGGTCGGCCAGGCGCTTGAGTAACTTTTCGGCGGCGGCGGCGTTCTTCACCGGGTAGATCGACGAGCCTTCCGCGAGCCTGAGTTCCAGCACCCCGTTGCGCAGTCCCAGTCCGGCCCTGTAGAAAAGGTACTTCTTCCCCGCCTTCACCGGCCGGGCGGCGCAGTCCTTCCAGACGGTGAAGTGGACCTCGCCGCCGTCATCCTTGAGAATCCCCTCCTGGCTGACCAGGGCCTGGGGAGCGGGTCGGGCGGAACGGACGTCGGCCAGGACGTGGACCGGAACCCGGTCCCGGTCGAGGTCGGCGATGGGGGTGGTGGTCAGGCTCATTCCCGTGCTTCCTTATCCGAATTCCGCATTATTTTAAACGAGGCTCCGGCGCCGTGTCCAGGGGCGCCACGGGAAGACAAACGGCTTCGCCCGAGACAAAATCGAACCGCACCAGGCGGGTTCCGGGAACGAGGGCGGGCAGCAGCAGCTCGGTCTCCCCGTAGCGGGCGAGAACCCCTTCCCGGAGTCCGCACGAAGGGACGGTCCGCGGGGCCGTCCCCAGGCGGGCCCATTCCTCCTTGGCGCTCCCGCCCTCCCCCACCCACCCGGCCGGAAGAAACAGTTCGGCCCCCGGGGGGGCCGATTCCAGGACCACTTCCCGGCAGGGAGCGCAGGAGAGGAGCCCGAGGAACAAGACCGCCGGGCAGAGGCGGAAAGGAAACCGGAGGGCGACGGGCGGGAGCCTTCTCACCGCTCACTCCCCCCGGGCCGCCTGGAGTTCTTCGGCCTCCCGGAAACAGCGGGCGGCGAGAGCTTCGTCTCCCCGGGCGCGGGCGATCAGGCCCAGAAGATGGGCGAATTTCGGTTCCGCCGGCCACAGCGCCCGGCCGCGTTCCAGGTACTCCCGGGACCGTTCCAAAGCCTCCTGCTCCTCTTCCAGCTTGCGGGCCGCTTCCGCTTCTTTCCGCGCCCCGGAGAGGCTGGCGGCCTCGGATCGGTCGCGGGAGGCCAGGTTGAAATAGCAGGCCCCCAGGTTGTAGTAAGCCAGAAGGTTCTCGGGGTCGAGTTCGAGCACGCGCTCGAAATTGCGGATGGCGGGCAGGAGCTTCATGCTGTTGAGATCGATCACCCCCAGGTTCAGATAGGCCGCCGGGTAATCGGGGACCACCTCCAGCGATTTCCGTATATAGCGCCGCGCCGCCTCGTAATCGTGGAGATGGTCGATGTTGATGACGGCCAGGTTGTTGTAGGCGCCGGCGAAGGTCGGGTCCAGCTCGATCATCCGCTCGAACCGGGCCGCGGCCGAGCGGTACCTCCCCGCGTCGAGGTAGGCCTTCCCCAGGTTCCCGTGGACCCGAGCTTTCCCCGGGGCCTTGGCCAGGTTGTCCTCCCAGAGCGTGACCGGATCGTGGTAGATGCGGTTGCGGCTGTAGCTCAGGATCCCCAGGCAGAGGAGAATCGCGATCGGGCAGAGGGTCCTGAGGCGGGAGCGGGGAGCCGAGGCGAAGTAAGCCGCCGCCGCCACGGCCGCCCCCGCCAGGGGCAGGTAGAGGCGGTGTTCGACCGCGACGTCGCGGATCGGGACCACGCTGGATTCGGGGACGAGCCCGACCAGGAACCAGAGCAGACCCAGCGACACCAGGGGAGAAGCCCGTCCGGCGCGGAGAGCGAGCAGGAGAAGCGCGGCCAGGCCGGCCGCGGAAACGGCCGGGGCCGTCGCCAGGACCGTGGAGTACCAGGGGTAATCGTATTCCAGGCGCTGCCCCACCGGCAGCAGCACCAGGCGGACGTACGTGATCAAAACCCGGCACTGGGTGCTGAAGTAGCGGTACTGCCAGATCCCCGGCTGCAACTGGCCGGAGTCGTTGTAGCAGAGTTTGTCCCGGTAGACGAGAATCAGAACGATCCATCCCAGCAGCAAGCAGAAATACGGGGCCAGGCGTCCCCAGGCCGGGCGGGCGCCGGGCGGCCTGGTTTTGAGCTCCACCAGCAGGAGCAGAAAGGGCAGGACGATCGCGAACTCCTTGGTGAGCAGGGCGGCCAGGCACGAGGCCAGGGAAAAAGCGTACGCCGCTCCCCGGAACCCCCTCGAGCGCCCGGGCCGGAAACGCGACCGGAGGTAGAGGAAGACGCTGAGGAGGCAGAACCCGGAAGCCAGGGACGTGGCCCGCTGGACGACGTAGGTCACGGCCTGAGTCTGCAGGGGATGCAGAACGAAGAGGAGCGCTCCCGCCAGCGGCGGGACCGTCCGGCCCGGGAAAAGCAGGCGCAGCACCCCGTACAGGAGCAGGGCGTTGAGCAGGTGCACCGCGACGTTGACGGCATGGTATCCCCGGGGGGAGAGGCCCCCGGCCCGGTAGTTGGCGGCCAGGCTCAGGTAATTGAGGAAACGGGTGGGCCAGAAGTTCCAGAGAGGGACGACCTTCAGGTTCCTGATCGCCTGGTTGTCCCGGATCGAAGGAGAATCGTCCAGGTGGAAGGAAGCGTCGAGGGCCGGCAGGTAGACAAGAAAACCTACCGCCGCGATCAGGACCAGGTGCGCCAGCGTTTTCCAGGCAGTGCCCATTGTTTCTCCACGAGAGATTGTACCATCGCCGCCGGACAAACCCAAGAAAAGCGGGCTTTTCCTTCTTGACAACCGGGACCGGAACCTCTATTTTTGTAAAAACGATGCGGGGTGGAGCAGTCAGGTAGCTCGTCGGGCTCATAACCCGAAGGTCGGAGGTTCAAATCCTCCCCCCGCTACTGCCCTCGCGCCTTCGGGTCCGCGAGGGCTTTTTGCCCGGGAGCCGGAACGACCGGGCGGGAGAAATTCATGGCCACGGCCCCCATTCTTTCCAGGGAACTGATCGGCTCCGGCGAAATCCGCGACCGCGTCGCCGAACTGGGCCGGGAGATCGACGCTTTCTATGCCGGCGCCGAACTCACCGTTCTCCCGGTCCTCACCGGGGCGCTTCTCTTCGCGGCCGACCTGGTCCGGCACCTCTTCTGCCCCGTCAGGATAGAACCGGTTTCGATATCTTCCTACACCGGCACCAAGATCATCGGGGGAACCTGCCGGATGCGGCTGGGGCCGGGGCGCCGGGAACTGGAGGGCCGCGACGTTCTGATCGTGGACGATATCTACGACCGGGGCCGCACCCTGGCCGCTCTCATCGCCCGCTGCGAAGAAGCCGGGGCCGCCCGGGTGCGGACCTGCGTCCTCCTCCGGAAAGACCGTCCCGATCTTCCCCGACGGCCGGGGCACGTGGACTGGTTCGGCTTCGATATCCCCAACGAGTTCGTGGCCGGCTACGGACTCGATTACAACGGCCTCTACCGCCAGCTTCCCTCGATCGGGGTGCTCAACCCCGAAATCCGCTGAAACGGATCAGATCAACCCCAGGGAATCGGACGGGACCCACCCCGATTTCCCGTCGGGGAGCGCGATCTGCCGCCACGCTCCTTCTCCGCGGATGACACGGACTTCGGCCCCTTCGTGGAGGACGAAGGCGGGGGTGGCTTCCACGGCCGGGCTGTAAAGAACCTCCACCCGGGAAGACAGGACGACGGCGCGGGGGACATGGTAGTAACCCCACGCCAGCCAGGCCCCCAGAACGCAGAGGAGGAAAAGGACGCTCAGGGCTTTCAGCGCCGGCGCGGCCGCGCGGCGGAAACCGGGAAGAAAAATCGCGGCCAGGATCAGGACCGCCGCGATCCAGTAGAACGCGCAGGCGGCCAGGATCCAGTGCGCGGGGGGAAACAGCAGGGCCACGGAGCGGCGGACGCGGGACCAGAAACCGGCCTTGAGGCCCGAGGTATCCTCGCGCAGGTCCTCGCGGGCGTATTCCAGGTTTTTCCCGATCTCGGGGTCGCCCGGGCTGAGATCCCAGGCTTTCCGATAATTGAGAACCGCCCGGCCCAGGTTCCCCGTCTTGAAATAAGCGTTCCCCAGGTTGTAGTAGAGAGCGGCCCCGGCCCAGCCTTCGTCCAGGACTTCCCGGTACAGGGCGATCGCCCGGTCGTATTCCCCGAGACGGTAGGCGTCGTTGCCGCGGCGGAACCCCGAATCCCGGTCGGGCGGCGCCGCGGCCGCGGCGGTCGAGGCGATGGCGGCGATGCCCGCGGCCGCCAGCAATATCGGTATCCGGCGTTTCATAGCTTGATCTTTTCCATTCTCGCCACCAGTTCCTGGGCCATGGCCAGAAACCGTTCCATCTCCGCGCGGTCGCCTCCCCCCGGCGCATAACGGACGCGGTCGCAGGTCTCGAAACATTCCCTCAGGTGATCGAGCGTACCCGGGGGAAGCTTGAGGCCTTCGAGGCGGGCGCGCACTCCGGCCGCGTCGACGGCGGCGGACGGGATGCCCAGCCGGTCCCCCAGGTAACGGGCGAAAGCCCGGTGCGCTTCGGCGTAGAATTCCCGGCTCTCCCCCGCCTCCAGAAGGCGCCGGGCGCGGTCGAAGCGGCGGCGCGCCGACCGCGATGCGCCGACCTTGCGGGCGTACACCTTGTCCGAGCGCAGACGTTCCCGGCGGGCGCCGACGCGCCACGCCAGAATCACGACCACCGCGGGCAGCGACTGCAGCAGCCAGAAAACGGGGCCGAAACGCCCGGATTCGCCGGGGCGGGTCCACTCCCCGGGTTCGGTTTTGATGTAGAGGATGTCCTTCCCCAGCAGTTCGATCTCCCGGTTCGAAGGCCCGGCGGGGGCGGAGACCAGCCGGGCCCGCTCTCCTTCCGGGGCGGGCGCGGCCGAGACGGCGCCGCAGGCGGCGCGGGCCTCTTCGTAGCTTTTCCGGACCGGGTCGAAGAACGACAAGACCACGTCGGGAAGCTGCAGATCGCCGTCCTCGAGAGGGACCACGGCCGTCCGGAAGATCTTGGTTCCCCCGATCCTGCCCCCGACCACCTCGGGTTTGGTCTCGATCTCGGGTTCGTAGGTCCTGAACCCCTCCCCCAGGTCGATCGCGGGCATGCCCACCGACCCCAGGTTCCCGATACCGCGCACGGAGACGGTTATGGTGAACGGCTCCCCGACCTTGACCCGACGGGGCGCGACCTCGACCTCGAGGTCGAAGTTCCCCACCCCCCCGGTGAACGAAGCCGGGGCCCCGCCCGGCAGGGGGAGGACCCGGATCGAAACCGGATCGGAACGAAGGACGAAAGGCCGGCGCTCGTAATTGAATGGGTCCGGGAAAAAACCCTCGAAAAAGGGATCCTGGCCCGGGCGACGGCCGCGGGGGAGATAGATGTTTCCCCGCAGTTCGGCCGGGCTGACGGTGAGCTCGCCGGCGCTGATGGGGAAAACCGCCTTGCGTATCTCCGTCACCCGGTACCTGAGACCGTCCCGGACGGCGGTCCCCGTCTCCGGATTGCCCATGTCCATCTCCACGAACCCCACGGCCGGAGCCGGGGTGTAATCGAGGTCGCCGATCTCCAGCGCGGAAAATATCTGAAAATCGAGGGTGACCTGCTGATTGATGAACACTTCTTCCGGGTCGGCGAGCGAACGGACGAAGAGCCGGCTCGGTTCCTTCTTCTCGGAGGAGGCGGCGGCGCGCTCGGTCCGTCCCGGCGGCTCCACGGCGGCGGGAGGGGGGAGAGCGGAACCGGCATCGACCACTTTGACGGTGATCGGCCGGGTGGTGTAGGTGTGCCCCTGGTAGCGGAGAAGAGCGGATGGGATCGTAACCTGGCCGGCCTTGAGGGGAACGAGGATGTAATCGGTGCGCAGCCTGATATCGGCCCTGCCGTTGGTCACGGAAAACTGGGTGGAACTGGACCTCCCCACCACCTCCATCCCTTTGATTTCGGGCGGTTCCGGAGAAGCGTTTTCGGCGCCGGAAACGATCAGGGAATAGGTCAGGCGATCGGCCAGGGAAATGACGTTGCGGTCGACCGAAGCTTCGAACGTCACCGCCGAAGCCCACCGGGCCGCCAGCAGCGACAACGCCGTTGCCAGTATGTAGCTTCTTCGTTTCATCGCGCGCTTTCGTTTCGGCGGGAACTCCGGCCGCCGCGACCGCGGCCGGCGAGACCGTGACGCCGCCCGGATAACTCTCGTCGTAAACGCCGGTACTATACCAAATCCCGGCGGCGCCCTACCAGTCCTTGAGCACCTCGGGCGCGGGGGCGGCTTGTCGCGCCCGTTGCTCCTGGCGTTGTTCGTCTTCTTCGGCCGAAAGAGCGTCCAGCAGCTTCTCCACGTCGTCCCGGTTCAAGCCCTCGTTCGCCGCTGCCGGCTGCTGTTGCTGCTCCTGCTGCTGTTGCTGCTGTTGCTGCGTCTGCTCCTGCTGCTGTTGCTGCTCCGGCTGTTGTTGCTGCGGCTGCTCCTGCCGCTCCTGCTCCTGCTCCTGCTGCTGCTTCTGCTCCTGCTGCTGTTGCTGCTGCTCCTGCTCCTGCTGCTGCTGTTGCTGCTGCTGCTCCTGCTGCTGTTGCTGCTGCTGTTGCTGTTGCTGCTGCTGCTCCTGCTCCTGCTGCTGTTGCTGCTGCTCCTGCTGTTGCTGCTGCTGGCGCCGGAGCGCGATTTCATAATTATATTTAGCGTCTTCGTCGCCGGGGGCCAGTCGCATCGAATGCCGATACGCTTCGAGCGCTTCCCGGTACTTCTCCTGCCCCATGAGGGAGTTGCCCAGGTTGTACCAGGCCCAGGCCCCGAGAGAGCCCTCGTCTTTCCCGGCGATTTTTTTATAGAGCGAATCCGCGGTCTTGAAGTCCCGCATCCGGTAGTGGGTATTCGCCTGGTTGTAGAAGATCTGGGGGGCGTCCGGCAACGCCTGAGCTGCCGCCCCGTACCGGCTCAGGGCTTCTTGGTAGTTCCCTTCCCGGTAGAGCCGGTTCCCTTCGGCCACTTCCCCCGAAGGGCCGGCACGCAGCCGCTTCAGGGGCAGGAGCGCCAGCAGCAGCACAGCGGTCGAGATAATCGCGCCTTTCATTCCCCCTCCTCTTCCCGGCCGCGGCCGGAGAAAAACGGCGCTCCCCCCGCTTCTCCCAGCGCCAGGGACGCCGCCAGCAACCCCAGCGCCAGGGCCAGGGGTATCTGGTAACGGTGTTCGTAGACCCGTTTGCGGCGCGAGGCGGTTTCGCCCCGGTTCATTCCCGCGATCCCGTCCCGATAGATCCGCTCGATCTCCAGGCCGGTGGGCGTGGCCCGGTGGTAGGCGCCGCCCGTCTCCAGGGCCAACCGCTCGAGCACGGTCTCGTCAAGGCGGCTGACCACGATGTTCCCCTGGCGATCCTTGAGGTATTCCTCGCCGACGGGGGTCTTGAGCCGGATCGGAGCCCCCTCGGGAGTGCCGATCCCGATGGTGAAGATCTTCACGCCCCGTTCCCGGGCGCGCGCGGCCGCCGCTTCCCAGTCGCCTTCCAGGCTTTCTCCGTCCGAGATCAGCAACACGGCCTTGTCGCTTTCCCCCTGTTCCTCCCCCAGGAGTTCGAGGGAGCGGTCGACCGCCGCGGCGATGTCGGTTCCGCCCCGGGGGACCGACCCGACCCGGATATCGTTGACGAACATGCGCACGGCTCCGTAATCGTGGGTCAGCGGGCAGAGCGTGAAGGCCTGCCCCGAGAAGACGACCAGGCCGATCCGGTCGCCGCGGGCGAAGGCCAGCAGGTCCTCCAACTCCCGCCGGGTCCGCTCCAGGCGGTCGGGTTTGATATCGTCCGCCAGCATGCTCCGGGACGTATCCACCGCCACCACCAGATCGATGCCCCGTTTGCGCAGGTCCTCCCAGTGATACCCCCATTGGGGCCGGGCCGGAACCAGGGCCAGCAACCCGACCGAGGCCGTCAGGCAGACGGCCGCGCCCAGCCTGCGCCCGGAGCCGGCGGGCCGGTTCAACCGTTCCCAGAGGACGGGGTCGGCGAAAGCCCGGCGGCGGCGGCGGAGCCGGATGAAGCCCCAGCGCAGAAAACCCGCCAACACGGGGACGAGCACCAGCAGCCAGAGAGCCGATTCCGACGCGAATCTCACGGCAGCCTCCTGAAGCTCGTCCATTCCAGGAGCGTCCCCAGCAGGATCAGGCCGAGAGCCAGGATCGACAGGAGAGGGAAGAGTTCCCGGTACTGGGTGTAGACGACCGCCTCGGACGGGGTTCGCTCCAACTGGTCGATCGACTTGAAAATTTCCTCCAGGGCCCGGCTGTCGGTGGCGCGGAAATACTTGCCGCCGGTGGTCTCGGCGATCTGTTTGAGGGGGGCGTCGTTGAGGGGTTCGATGGTGTAGATGTTGAACCCCTTGCGGTACTGGACCGGGGTCGTGCTTCCGACCCCTATGGTGTAAATTTTCACCCCGAGGGTGCGGGCCATTTCCGCGGCGGTCTCCGGGGCTATTTTCCCGGTGTTGTTGTTCCCGTCGGTCAGGAGTATGACGATCCTGCTCTTGGCTTTCGATTCCCGCAGGCGGTTGAGAGAGACGGCCAGGGCGGAACCGATGGCGGTGCGGTTGCCGTCGAGCATCCCCAGTCGCACCCGGTCCAGAAGCCTTTCCAGCACTCCGTAATCGACGGTCAGCGGGCACTGGGTGAAGGCATAGGTGCCGAAGACCACCAACCCGATCTGGTCTTCGTCCCGGCCGGCGATGAAATTCTCGATGACGCGTTTGGAGATGTCCAGGCGGGAGACGGGCTTGCCTCCGGCGCTGAAGTCCGCGGCTTCCATGCTCCCGGAATCGTCGAGGGCGATGACGATGTCGACCCCCTCGGTTCTGATCTTGGTTTCGGTCAGGCCCCGGCGGGGACGGGCCATGGCCGCGACCAGCAGCGCCAGGGCGACGGTCATGAAGACGGCGGGGAGACGGCGGAGCCTCAGGCGCAGCGTGCGCGGGAGACGGGCGGGGGCCGCGGCGTCCGAAAATCTGACCGCCCGACCCCGGCGCCCCCAGAGGAGAAAAAGCCAGTAAAGGGGGAGCAGGGCCAGCAGCCAGAGCCAGACGGGGTTGACGAATTCGAAACCGTTCACGCCGCGGCCTCCTCCGGAGCGGTTTCCTTGACCACGCCGACCGCCGCGTCCCAGACCTGCTCCATCTCGGCCCGGGTGGGGCCGTAGCGGGCGAACTTGACCAGGTCGCACCGGGTCAGAAATTCGGCCAGCAGTTCCCGGTGACGCCCGGAAAGGGAATCCGCCGACGCCATCTCGACCAGAAACTCCTCGGTGGTGCGCTCCGGCGCGCGCAGGTTGAAGCGGTCTTCGAGGTAGCGTCTGACCACGTCCGATACCCGGACGTAATACTCCCCCACCCGCCCTTGGGCGGGAAGGTCTTCGGCCCGGATCGCCTCCAGGGCGGCCAGCGCCGCCAGGTGGGGCGGAACGGGAGGGGCCGCGGGCCCGGGGCCGGCGGGGCGGCGCCGGCGGCGGCGGACGAACCAGACCGCCGCGGCCAGCGCGATCGCCGCCGCCGCCGCCGCGATCCAGGGTCGGGGGTCCGCGGGCAGGACCGCCTGGTCCTTGATATCCCGCGGCTGCGGGTTTTCCTGTCCTTCCGGCAGAAGACTCTCCACCTTCAGGGGCACGGGAGGCGATTCGATCTCCTTCTCTTCTCCGCCGGGCAAGATCACCCGTACCTTCATCCCCGGGACCTCCCGCTCGCCCACGGTAAAGGTGGTAAGGCTCAACCAGTACTCCCGGCCGTTCTCCAGCGGGCGCTCGCCCGTATCCCTGATCTCCAGCCCGGACAACCGCGGCGGCTCGAAGACCGTCCGGGCCCCCGGAGGAGCCGTCACTTCCAGGTAGTAGGTGACGGGATCGCCGATATGAATCGACCCGGGCTCGACGCGGGCGCTGATCTCGACGGGCACTTCGGACGCCCGGGCGGCGCCCGCGGTCAAAAAGGCGACCAGGCAGAAAATCAGGCGGTTCACCGTCTCGACCTCCGCTCCCTCCGGCGGAAGAAAGCCAGGAGCACGGACTCGTAGGGCCGGTCGGTGGAGAGCCTGACGTAATCGACGGAGCTTTCCCGGAAATCGGCCAAAACCGCCTCCTCCTCTTCCCGGGCCAGGCGCCGGTACTCGTCGCGGGAAGCGCGGTCGAGCGTGTCGACCGTGACCTCCTCGCCGGTTTCGGCGTCACGGAGCGAGAGCAGACCCACCGCGGGGAGTTCTTCCTCCCGGGGGTCCCTGATCATCATCGCCACCAGGTCGTGGCGGCGGGCGGCGACCCGAAGCGCCTGCCGGTAGCCCGAAGCCTTGAAATCCGAAATCAAGAACGAGACGGTCTGGCGGCGGGTGACCCGGTTGAGATAATCCAGGGCCAGGGCGATATCGGTGCCCGTCCCCCGGGGCCGGAAATAGAGGACCTCGCGGATGACCCGCAGGACGTGCCGGCTCCCTTTGGCGGGGGGCACGAACTTCTCCACCCGGTCGGTGAAAACGATCAGACCGACGCGGTCCTTGTTCTTGATGGCGGAGAAAGCCAGGACGGCGCAGACCTCCGCGGCCAGCTCGCTTTTGAACCGGCTCCGGGTCCCGAACCGGCTGGAACCGCTGGCGTCGACCAGGAGCATCACCGTCAGTTCCCGCTCCTCCACGAACTTTTTCACGAAGGGCCGGCCCATCCGGGCGGTGACGTTCCAATCGATGTCCCGTTCCTGATCTCCCGGCTGATACTCCCGAACCTCGTCGAACTCCATCCCCCGGCCCTTGAAGACCGAGTGGTACTCGCCGGCGAAGACGTCGCTGACCAGCCTTCCGGTGGTGATCTGTATCCTGCGGATCTTCTTGAATATCTCTTTCGGGATCATGGCCCTTCCCCGCGGTTATCCCGCGCGTTCCTCCCGGTCCCGGGCGGACGGCGGCGGGCGCGTCAGGGAACCTCGATATGGTCGAACACCTTCCTGATCACGTCCTCCGATGCCAGCTCCTCGGCTTCGGCTTCGTAGGTGACGATCACGCGGTGGCGGAGCACGTCCATGCCCACGGTCTTGACGTCCTGGGGGGTGACGTATCCCCTCCCCTGGATAAAGGCGTGCGCCCGCGCCGCCACGGTGAGAGCGATGGTGGCCCGGGGAGAAGCCCCGTAGCGGATATAGTCCCCGATATCCAGACCGTAGTCGGAGGGCGCTCGGGTTGCGAAAACGATGTCGAGAATGTAGGACTTGACCTTGTCGTCGACATAAATCCGGTCGAGAACCCTGCGGGCCGCCAGAACCGTCTCCGGCTCCACCACCGCCGCGACGGAGAGTTCGTAATCGGTGACGGCCATCCTCTCCATGATCTCCCGTTCCTCCTTCTTGTCGGGATAGGAGATCACCAGCTTGAACATGAACCGGTCGACCTGGGCTTCGGGGAGGGGATAGGTGCCTTCCTGTTCGATCGGGTTCTGCGTGGCCAGGACCATGAAAGGCTCCGCCAGGGGGAAGGTCTCGACCCCGATGGTCACCTGCCGCTCCTGCATGGCCTCCAGGAGCGCGGACTGGACCTTGGCCGGAGCCCGGTTGATTTCGTCGGCCAGGATCAGGTTGGAGAAGATAGGGCCCTTGCGGGTGGAGAACTCCCCGGATTTGGGGCTGTAGATCCTGGTCCCGATCAGGTCGGCGGGCAGGAGATCGGGGGTGAACTGGATTCTCTGGAACGAGGTGTCGATGGCCCGGGCCAATACCTGTACCGAGAGACTTTTGGCCAGGCCGGGGACGCCTTCGATGAGGATATGGCCGTTGGCGAGGAGCCCGATGAGAAGGCGGTCTATCAGATACTGCTGCCCGACGATGACCTTTCCCATCTCCGACCTGAGGGGAGCGATGAAACTGCTGGCTTCCCGCACCTGCTCGTTGATTTCCTGAATTTCCGGATTCATGGGACACCTCCATCTCCGCGTGGTCGCGGCTAGAATTTACATCCTCAATTTTTGACTGACAACGCCGGGAATCGTTCAACCGGAGGGGGAAAAAGTCGAATTTTCCGCGACGAAGCGCTTCAGCCGCTTTTCGACTTCATCCCCGGTCATGCCGTCGGGAAGAAAACCTCCGAAACGGGCCGCGCTCAGGACGGCCAGGATCGAACCCGCTTCGGCTTCCTGCTCCGGGGTCATGCCCGAGGCGGCGAACCGGGGCCGGCCGGGTTCGCCGGAAACGATCCGGGCGGAAAACCTCCGCCGGAGAAACTCCTCCAGGACGCCCTCCAGTTCCCGGTACCATCCGTCCGCGTCGCCCCGGCGCCGGAGGCTGCCGGCGGCGGCGAGCTTCTCCAGCGCGGCGGCGGCGGCTTCGTGAGTCAGTTCGTCGGCGAAATGCCGCGCCTCCGCCCGGAACCTGCGCACCCGGGCCCGGGCGTAGACGACCGCCGCCAGCACCGCCAGGCCTCCCAGGAGCGTGCCCGCGGCCAGGGTCGGCCAGGCCGGGCCGTCGGAGCGGACCTGGAACCGGCGGCCGCCGACCGAGAGGGAAAGGCGTTCGTTCGATCCCGGAACCTCGTAGTCGACGGCGAGAGCCCCGATCCGCCCGGGGCCGGGCGCGAGGGCGCGGAAACGGTATTCCAGGCCGGAGCGCAGTTCGCCCTCCGTCTGTCGGCGGAAGTAACGCATTCCCAGAAACCGGGCGTTGACGCTCTCCGGTGGAGCGTCCGGGGCGGCGAGGGCCGCGCCGGGAACCCCGGGGACGGCCCAGACCGAATAGGAGAACTCCTCCCCGGCGGAAGGGAGCGGGGGCCGCAGATCGGACTCCAGGCGCGGGTCGGTCGCCGCCCCCGCCGACGCCGCCAGAAGCGCCAGGCACGCCGCGGCTGCCCGGGGAGGGATCAAAATCAACGGGCCTCCCGGTCCGGGGCGGGCGCGGCCAACCGCACCCTGAAGGCGACGGGCGCTTCTCCGCGGACGACCTGCCCGGACACCTCCTCCCCGACGCGGGAGCAGATGAGTTCCTTCTTCAACTCCAGGGAGGTGGAGACCGGACGGCCCTGAAAAGAGACGAGGCGGTCGCCGGGGCGCAGTCCGGCTCGGCCGGCCGGGCTGCCTTCGATCACGTCGGCGATTTCGACCCCGGCGGGACCGTCGATCAGCCTGATTCCCAACCAGCCCCTTCCCTCCCGCGGTCCCTGGCGGATCCGCTCCAGCACTTCCCGGGCCAGGTTGATGGGGATGGCGAAACCGATCCCCTGCGCCTGGCTCGTCCGCAGGAACGATTCCGGCGACGCCCCCGGGAGGGAGTCGTGGTACCGGCGCAGGAAGGGCCAGTCCAGCTCCATCTCCCGGTATCCGGCCAGGGTGGCCGTCACCACCCCCACCGCTTTTCCCCCGCTGTCGAGAAGGGGTCCGCCGCTGTCCCCGGGGTTGACCGGGGCGGTCACCTGGATCAGTTCCTCGTACAGGGCCGTCCCCAGCCCGCTGCGCTTGAGGCCGCTGACGATTCCCCAGGCGGGGCTGCCGGTCAGCCCGAAGGGGTTGCCTACGGTCAGGGCCCAGCACCCGGGACGGAGGCGGTCGGAATCGCCCAGTTCCAGACAGGGGTACGGGCCCGGCCCGTCGACCGCCAGCAGGGCGATGTTGAAGTCCCGGTCCCCCCCCACGACCCGCGCCGGCAGAACCGTCCCTTCCCCGGTGACGACCTCGACGTCGCGGGCCCCCCTGATCACGTCTTCCGTGGTCAGGATCTCCCCCGCGGGGTCGATGAAGAACCCGGTCCCGGTGCTGCGCTTGGGCGCGGCCAGACGGCTTTGCAGCACCTCCTTGACCCAGGAGGGCATCTCTTCCTCCGGGATCAGGGCGAAGGGGTGACAGGGGATGGGCTCCGTCCTGACGCTGACGACCGCGGGCGCCGCCCGGTCGACGATCTCGGAGATTTCCCGTTCCAACGACTGCAGGACCGGTCCGGCCCCGGCCGGACCGGCGCAGCCGAGCGCGGCGGCGGTCAAGAGGATCGTTCGTTTCATCTTCTTTCTCCAGGTGTTCTCACCAGTATTCGGCGCCCGCGCCGCTGGTCGCCCGGGCCAGAACGAAATTCCCCGCCGGTTCCGAAGCCGGGAGGGCGAGGACGTAATCACGTTCCAGCTCCGCGCTGCCGTCGCCGTCGGGGCGGGCGATGACGTACGCCGCCGGGATCTCGCTGGCGGGAGCGCCGGGGAAGGAGCCGATCCCCGCTCCCGGGGAAAAGTAATAGACCATGACCGCCAGCAGCAGCGAGGCCGCGGCCAGGGCGACCACCGGCCTCCGCACCGGGGCGAAGCGGGGGCGCTCGACGGCCGTCCCCCGGGGCAGTCTTTCCCGGAGACGGGGCCAGAGCGAAACGAAGTACCCCTCCGGCGGCAGCGGGGGCCGGGATCGGGCCAGGAGCCCGCGGACCCGTTCGGCGGCCCCCGCCTCCCGGGCGCACTCCGGGCAGCCCGAAAGATGGGTTCCGACGGACTCGGCCGACGACGGGGAGAGGTCTCCGTCCAGGTACGGTTCGATCATCCTGCGGCAGGCGCGGCATCTCATCGTTCGATTTACTCCAATGTTCCTTTCAACTGTTCGCGCAGATACCGGTGGGCGTAATGGAGGCGGGAACGGGCCGTGCCCGGGGATATGCCCAGGACGCGCGCGACTTCCTTGAGCTTCATCCCCTCGATGTCATGCATGACCACCACCGCCCGGTGTTTTCCCGTCAGCGAATTCAAGGCCGCCTGCAGGGTCCGGTCCAGCTCCTGGCGGGCGTAGGCCCGGTCGGGGGCGTCCACCTTCAGGCTTCCGGACAGGTAGGGGCTCTCCCCCGGCTCCGCCAGCTCCGTCCTCAGTTCCTCGTGGCGGTGGCGCGCCCACTGCTTCCTCCTGGTCAGGATCGTGTTCACTCCGATCCGGTAGATCCAGGTGTAGAACCTGGACCTGAATTTGAACCGCCCGATTGCCTGGTAGGCCTTGATGAATATTTCCTGCACCAGGTCGTCGGCATCGGCGTGGTTCCCGATCATTCCATAGGCCAGAGAATAGATCCGGCGCTGGTAACGCCGCACCAATTCCCCGAACGCCGTATCGTCGCCGCCCTGCGCGCGGCGGACAAGTTCGGACTCTTCCTCGTCTAATATCTTAGACTCCGGAGAGTTAGGTTCGTTCAATTCCTTGTCCAATTCGCCGTCCACGCTTGCTCCGCCCGCCGGCTCCCCGCCGCCGACTGCCGGGCGGGGAGAGGCCCCGGGCCCCCCGTTCCGGCTCGATGGTACCACATCGCCTCCGGCCGGGATACGGCGTCGGAACGGGAAGGGCGAGGTCGGCCGCGGCGAAAATAAATGTTTTTCGGCCTTGCCATGATCTCGAAAAGGCGTATAGTCGCTTACAAGCGAGCACGAATATGAAGATCGACACCCGCAGCTATTACTTTTATTACCTGTTTACCTGGCCCGGCGCCGGGGCGGGAGTTGGTATGTAACCATCCGGTGCAATCAAGCACTGAGACCCGCCCGAAAAGGCGGGTTTTTTTTTGGCCCGCCGGAGGCCCGGGGAAGCTCCCCGGAAAGCGAGGAAGGAGAACAAGGGAATGCGAACGGCTATTCAAGGCATCGAGGGCTCGTACCACGACCTGGCGGCCCGGAAGATATTCGGAGAAGAAGCGGAGATCCTTCCCTGCGAGACGTTCGGGGACGTCTTCCGGGCGGTCCAGGAGGGCGGGGCCGAGCGCGGCGTGGTCGCCATCGAGAACACCGTGGCCGGGAGCCTCCTGCCCAACTACACCCGGCTGCGGGAGTCGGGGCTGGCCATCCGGGGCGAGGTCTACCTCCAGATCCGCCACTGCCTGATCGCCCTTCCGGGCGAATCCCTGGAAACGGTCCGGGAAGTGCGCTCCCACCCCATGGCCCTGGCCCAGTGCCGCTCGTTTCTGGACGAGCGGCCCGACTGGAGGCTGGTCGAAACTTCGGACACCGCTTCCAGCGTGCGCTTCATCCACGACCGGCGGCTCCAGGGAGTCGCGGCCATCGCCAGCCGCCACGCCGCCCAGCGCTACGGGATGGAGATCGTCCGCACCGGGATCGAAACCCACCATGAAAACTACACCCGGTTTCTGGTCGTCGCTTCCGGCTCGACCCCGGAACCGGAAGACGCGAACAAGGCCTCCCTCTGCTTCACCCTTCCCCACCGGCAGGGCAGTCTCTCCCAGGCGCTTTCCATCATCGCTTTTTACGGATTCAATCTTTCCAAGATCCAATCGCTGCCGATCGTGGGGCTCCCGTGGCAGTATCTTTTCTACATCGACGTCGAATACGACGACCGGCCTCTTTTCGGGCAGGGGCTCGACGCCCTCCGTCCCCTGACCCGGACTTTGAAGATACTGGGGATGTATCCCCGGTCGGAGAAAATCATCGAATCCGAACCAGAGGAATGAGCTGATGAAGGTGGGAGTAATCGGACTGGGTTTGATCGGGGGGTCGATGTCCATCGACCTGAAAAAGCGGGGGTTCGCCGAAACCGTTCTCGGCTACGACATCGATCCCCTCCATGCCGGGGTCGCCGAGAAAATCGGGATCGTCGACCGGGCGGTCGATCTGGAGACCCTGGCGGCGAAGGCGGACCTGATCGTGGTCGCGGTTCCCGTCGACGCCGCCGTGGAGATGCTCCCGGCGCTCCTGGACAAAATCGAGAAACAGGTCGTCACCGACGTCTGCTCCACCAAGTCCAGCATCATGAACGCCGTCCGCGACCACCCGCGCCGGAGCCGGTTCGTGAGCGGCCACCCCATGGCCGGCACCGAGAATTCGGGCCCCTGGGCGGCCCTCTCCGGCCTCTTCGACGGCCGGGTGGCCATCATCTGCGACCCCCGCGGAAGCGACCCCGACGCCGTAGCCGCGGTGGAGGCCCTCTACCGGGCCCTGTTCATGCGTACGATCCGGATGGAGTCCCGCACTCACGACGAACACGCCGCCTACGTTTCGCACATCTCCCACATCAGCTCCTACGCCCTCGCCCTGACGGTCCTGGACAAGGAACGCGACGAGCAGACCATCTTCAACCTGGCCAGCGGCGGTTTTTCCAGCACCGCCCGCCTGGCCATGAGTTCGGCGGCGATGTGGACCCCGATTTTTCTGCACAACTCCGAGAACATCCTGGCCGTGCTCGACGTTTACATCGAAAAGATCATGCAGTTCAAACGCTGTATCGAAGCCAAGCAGGGGAAGGCGATCGGGCGCATGATCAAGGAAGCCAACAGCATCCGCCGGATTCTCGGCTCCGCCTCGCCCGGAACCGTCAATCCGGCGCCCCTGCCCACCACGGAGAACAACGGATCATGAAACCGATGTCGTTCACGCCCATCGAGGAATGGAACATCCCCCGCCTGGCCGGGCCCCTCATCATCTCCGGCCCCTGCAGCGCGGAAAGCGAAGATCAGATGCTGGAAACGGCCCGGGGCATCGCCGGCCTGGGAGTCCACGTCTTCCGCGCCGGGATCTGGAAACCCCGGACCCGCCCGGGGTCCTTCGAGGGAGTGGGCTCGGTGGGGCTGAACTGGCTGCGCAGGGTCAGGCAGGAGACGGGCCTCCTGACCGCGACCGAGGTCGCCAACGTCAAACACGTCTACGAAGCCCTGAGGGCCGGGGTGGACATCATCTGGGTGGGCGCCCGGACCTCGGTCAACCCCTTCGCCATCCAGGAGATCGCCGACGCCCTGCGCGGAGTGGATATACCGGTCCTGGTCAAGAACCCGGTCAACCCGGACCTGGACCTGTGGATGGGCGCGATCGAGCGGTTTCACGAGGCCGGGATCCGGAAACTGGCCGCCCTGCACCGCGGGTTCTGCGGACTGGAGCAGTCGCCCCTGCGCAACGAACCGTACTGGCACCTGGTCATCGAACTGAGGCGGCGGATCCCCCGCATTCCCCTCATCTGCGATCCCAGCCATATCGCCGGGCGCCGGGATATGATCCCGGAACTGGCGCAGCACGCCATGCGCCTCGACTACCAGGGGCTGATGGTGGAGTCCCACCGCCGACCGGAGGAAGCCCTGAGCGACGCCAAGCAGCAGCTCACGTTCGACGAATTGAAAAGCCTCCTGGGCTCCCTGGTCGTTCTCCACAGCGACATCGAGGACCGGGACGTGAAATTGAAGATCCAGGAACTGCGGTCCGAGATCGACCAGCTCGACCTCGCCCTGATCCGGAACCTGGGCAAACGCATGGCGGTCGCGCGCCGGATCGGCGCCCTCAAGAAAGAGCACAGCATCGCCCTCTTCCAGAGCGAGCGTTGGAGCGAGATCGTCGACCGTTCCCACGAACGGGCCCGGCGCGAACAGCTGGACGAAGGTTTCATCGACGACATCTTCCAGACCATCCACCAGGAATCCATCCGCGAACAGGAACGCTCATGAACGCCTTCTCTTCCGAAAACGAAACCGTCGTCCAAGGCTCGCGGGGGGAAAGCCCGGTGCGGGTGGGGCCGGCGATGGAGTGGGTCGGGGAACGGCTCCGGGGCCGGGCGGTCTGGGTCGTGACCGATCCGGAAGTCGACGCGCTGTACGGGGGAGTATGGGGGGAGACGCCCCGGCTGACCGTGGGCCGGGGGGAGACGGCCAAGACCATGGCCACCGTGGAGAACCTCTGCCGGGAACTGGTCGCGGCCGGCGCCGACCGGGACGCCTTCCTGGTCGGGTTCGGGGGAGGGGTGGTCTGCGACATCACCGGTTTCGCCGCCGCCGTCTATATGCGCGGCATCGGGTTCGGGTTCTGCCCCACCACCCTTCTGGCCCAGGTCGACGCCAGCGTCGGCGGCAAGAACGGGGTCAACCTCGACGGCTACAAGAACCTGATCGGCACCTTTACCCAGCCCGCCTGGGTAGCCTGCGATCCGGCCTGGCTGGCCACCCTCCCGGAAACGGAGTGGCGCTGCGGACTGGCCGAAATCGTCAAGCACATCCTCGTCGCCGACGGGGAGAAACTCGAACCGTTCCGGCAGGGGCTGGAACGGCTGCGGCGGCGCGACCCCGGAGAAACCGCCTACTGGGTCAAACACTCCATCCGGATCAAGGCCGGGGTCGTCAACCGGGACGAACGCGAAGCGGGGGAGCGGCGCATCCTCAACTTCGGCCACACCTTCGCCCATGCCATTGAAAAGCTGTACCGCTACCCCCACGGCGAGGCGGTGGCGGCGGGCATGGTCCTGGCCGCCCGGTTTTCGCAAGCCCTGGGCCTGCTCCCGGAGGAGGAGACGGAGCGGATCCGCTCCCTGTTGGCCGAGGCGGGCCTCCCCGACGGAAGCGGGGTCGACCCCCGGAGCCTGGCGGAGGCCATCCGGGCCGACAAGAAACGCGCCGGCGACGGCGTCCGGCTGGTCCTGCTCGAGACCCCCGGGCGCCCCACGGTCCGCGCCACCTCCTTTGCCGAACTCGAATCCGTCCTCGGGGGGCTGGACCGATGATCTGCGTCTGCCTGCGGGGGAGTTCGTTCGCCGAATGCCGGGGCGCAGCCCTCGAAGCGGGCATGGCCGAGGTCCGGCTCGACCTGCTGGAGATGCCCCCGGAGGAGCGCCTGGCCCTTTTCGGCCTGGGGGTGCCCACGGTCGCCACCTGCCGGAAAGGCAAGCTGGGCGCGCGGGAACGGCGCGGGCTGCTGGAACAGGCCCTGCGGGCGGGAGCGACCTGGGTGGACGTCGACCGCGGCGAACTCGACGCGCCGATGCGCCGGCTGCTCGACCGTAACCGGGCCTGGGACAAGCTCATTCTCTCCTACCACAACTTCCGGGAGACTCCTCCCGTCCCGGTCCTGCTCGAGATCGGGGCTTCCCTGATCGCCGCCGGGGGCAAGATCGCCAAGATCGCCTGCCTGGCCTCGGACCCGGGAGACGCGGCCAGGATCATGGGCCTCTACGACCGCATCCGTCCCCTGATCGCGCTGGGGATGGGTCCCGCGGGCGTCGTCACCCGCGTGGCGGCCGTGAGCCTGGGAGCGCCGTTCACCTACGCCGCCATGGACGGCGGGGAACCGACCGCCCCGGGGCAGCTGACGGTAAGCGAACTCCGCGGGCTCCGCGCCGTCCTGGAGGGGAGCCGGTGAAGACGGCGGAAAGCTTCGTCGCCGTGGGCGTAACCGGAAAGCCGGTGCTGCACAGTCTCAGCCCGGTCCTGATGAAAGCGGCCCTGGCCGGCGCGGGCCTGGACGGGGCCGCCGTCCGCCTCGCCGCCGACAGCGCCGGGGAAGCGCTGGCCCTGGCCGGAGCCTTGGGGTTGACCGGCTTCAACGTCACCGCCCCTTTCAAGGAAGCGATGGCGGCGGCCGGGCCGACGCTGGACGGGGCCGCCCGCGCCGTTGGATCCGTCAATACCGTCTACCGCCGCCGGGGGCGCTGGCGCGCCACCACCACCGACCCGGGGGGGGTGGCGGGAGCGCTGGCGGCGGCGGGCGTTTCCCTGCGGGACGCGAAAGCGGCCGTGGCCGGCGCCGGCGGAGCCGCCCGGGCAGCGGCCTACGCCCTCTCCCGGGCCGGGGCGGCGGTGACCGCGGTCAACCGCACCGACGGCCGGGCGCGGGAGCTGGCCGGGGCTCTGGGAGTCGACTGGGCCCCCTGGAAAGACCGGGAACGGGTGTTGGCGGACGCTGACGTCGTCGTGTATGCCGTTCCCGCTTCCGCGCCCGTCGACCTGTCCCGGGTCTGGAGGCCGGGCCAGGTCCTCCTCGACGCCAACTACCCGGCCTCGGCGGCGGCCCTGAAGGCCCGGAACGCCGGAGTCCGGGTCCTGGACGGGGAGGCGTGGCTCGTGCACCAGGGGGTTCCGGCCTACGAGATCTTCACCGCGAAACCGTGCCCCCCCTCCCTCCTGGAACGGGCGCTGAAACGGGCGGCGCGTCCGGGACCGGAGCGCCCGATCTGCCTGGTCGGTTTCATGGGGGCGGGCAAAAGCACCGCGGGGAAGATCCTGGCCCGGAAGCTGGGGCGCCCCTTCCTCGACCTGGACGAGGAGATCGAGCGCGGGCGGGGGCGCTCCATCCCCCGTATTTTCGCCGAGGAGGGCGAGCGCGTCTTCCGGGACCTGGAGACGGCGGCGCTGCGGACGGCACTGGAGGGAGGGGCCCGGGTCCTGGCCTGCGGGGGGGGCGTCGTGCTCCGGAAAGAAAACCGGACCCTGCTCGGAGACCGGGCCCTGACCGTCTGGCTGTTCGCCGACGCCGGCAGCGTCGAGGCGCGGACCGCGGGCGGCGGGCGGCCCCTCCTGGAGGGAGGCGGCGGCCCCGGCCGCATCGCCGCCCTCATGACCGAGCGCCGCGCCGACTACCTGCGCAGCGCCGACCTGGTCCTGGACACGGGAACGAGGACGCCCGAAGAAGTCGCGGAGAAAATTCATGAAGAAACGCGTTTGGCCCTCGGAACTTAAGGGAACGGTCGAGGCCCCGGCCTCGAAGAGCGCGGCGCAGCGATGGATCGCCGCCGCGCTCCTGGCGCCGGGGACCAGCCGCTTGAGCATCAGCCGCCCCGGCGCCGACGTGGCCGCGGCCCTGGCGGCCGCCCGCGGCCTGGGGGCCGACGTCGCGGAACCCGCTCCGGGGGTCGTCGAGATCCGGGGGGGGCTGAAAGCCGCCCCGGCCGAGATCGACTGCGGGGAGGCCGGCTTGAGCGCGCGCGCCTTCGCCTTCATCGCGGCCCTGCTCCCGGGACCGGTCACGCTCCGGGGCCGGGGGAGCCTCAACGCCCGGAGTATGAAGATGGTGATCGACCCCTTGCGGGCACTGGGGGTCGTCGTGGAATCGAACCGGGGGCGCCTTCCCCTGACGATCAAGGGTCCCCTCCGGGGGGGGGACGTCACCGTGGAAGGGGGAGCCAGCTCCCAGGGGATCACCGGGCTTCTCCTCGCCCTGCCCTGCACTCCCCGGGGGGGCACGATCACCGTCGCCGGCGCGGCCAGCCGCCCCTACCTGGAAATGACGATCGAGGTCATGCGCGCCGCCGGCATCGTTCTCGAACGCGACGGCTACCGGAGGTTTTCGATCCCGGGAGGCCAGGCCTACCGTCCCCGCTCGATCGCGGTCGAGGGCGACTGGAGCGCGGCCGCGGCCCTGCTGGCGGCGGGGGCCGTCGCCGGCGACGTCGAGGTGACCGGCCTCGATCCCCGTTCGACCCAAGCCGACCGCCGGATCGCGGACGTCCTGGAACTGGCGGGGGCCGACGTCCGGATCGGGGGCGGGGCGGTGGGGAGCGGGCGACGGCCCCTCCGGGCCTTCGCCTTCGACGCCTCCGACTGCCCCGACCTCTTCCCGCCCCTGACCGCGGTGGCGGCCGCCGCCGACGGGACCAGCCGAATCGCCGGGGTCCGCCGACTCCGGGACAAGGAGAGCGACCGGGCCCGGGCCCTGGAAGACCTGGGCCGGAGCTTGGGGTTCTCGGTCCGGGCCGAGGAGGACGAGCTCCTGGTCGAAGGCGGCCCGGTGAGGGCGGGCCGGGCGGCGTCGTGGAACGACCACCGGATCGCGATGACCGCGGCCGTCCTCGGCTGCGTCGCCGGGGGCCCGGTCGAGATCGAAGACGCGGAATGCGTGGCAAAATCCTACCCGACCTTCTATGATGACCTAGCGCGCCTGGGTGCGCGTATCGAGGAGGTTTGAGATGAACACCCTGGGCCGCATCTTCCGGGTTTCGCTTTTCGGGGAATCCCACGGCTCCTGCGTGGGGGCCCTGATCGACGGCTGCCCTCCGGGATTGGAGCCGGACCCGGCGGCGCTGGAAGCCGAACTGGCGCGGCGGCGACCCGGGCGCCCGGGAACGACCGGACGCCGCGAGCCCGACGTCCCCCGCTTTCTCAGCGGCATCAGGGACGGGCGCACGACCGGGGCGCCGCTGGCCGTCGTCATCGAAAACCGGGACGCGCGCCCGGGCGATTACGACTTGTTCGAGGCGGTCCCCCGCCCCGGACACGCCGATTACACCGCCCGGGTCAAATACCGGGGCTTCCACGATCCCCGCGGGGGCGGGTACTTCTCCGGCAGGCTGACGGCGGCGCTGGTGGCGGCCGGGCACTTCGCCCGCCTGGCGATCCGCCCGATCGAGGCGGCCGCCGAACTGACCGCCGCCGGGGGCTCGGCGGAGATCGGGAAAGCGGTGGCGGAAGCGATGGCCGACGGAGACTCGGTGGGGGGGGAAGTGGTCTGTCGGGTCGCCTCCGTTCCCGCGGGCCTGGGAAGCCCCTGGTTCGGGAGCCTGGAGTCGCGCCTGGCCCAGGCCCTCTTCGCCATGCCCGGGGTCAGGGGCGTCGCCTTCGGCGACGGCTTCGCCGCCGCGGCCATGCGGGGGAGCGAACACAACGACCCCTACCTCGACGCGCGGGGGCGCACCGCCTCCAACCACGCCGGCGGCATCAACGGGGGAATCAGCAACGGAAACGACCTGGTGATCAGGGTCGCGGTCAAACCCACCTCCAGCATCGCCCGGGCTCAGGAGACTTTCGACTTCGAAGCCGGGAAGATGACTTCCCTGGAAACCGCCGGGCGCCACGACGCCTGTTTCGCCCTGCGCACCCCGGTCATCGTCGAGGCCCTGACCGCTATCGTCCTGGCCGACGAGGTGCTCCTGGCCGGAAAGGAACGAGCCTGACGGGGGGCTTCCCTTCCCCGGAAAAGACGTTGCCCGATACCGTCGGAGTCCCGGCGGGAGTATACCGATAAACCCTGAACGGGAGGATCGAACCATGAAAAGGGCTCTGTTGGTTGTGACCTGCGCCTTCCTGCTGAGCGGCGCCGCGCGGGCGGACGAGGAGAGCGCGGGGAACGGACGCCGCTCCAGCCGCAGCCAATCGACCCCGGAGGAAACGGCGCAGAAGGAGACCGACTCCATGAAGGCGGCCCTGGGTCTGACCGAGCGCCAGGTCCCCCGGGTCTACGAGATCAACCTCGACTACGCCACCAAGACCATGGAGGCCCGGAAAGCGGGGCTGAGCCACGACAACCTGCGCCGCCGCCTCACCGCCGCCCGGGAGCAGCGGGACCGGAACCTGAAACTGGTCCTGACCGGGGCCCAGTACAAGCTCTACACGGGAGAGGGCAAGAAGAAACGGCACCACGGCGGCGGAGGGGACGGCGATGGAGGAGGAGATGGCGGAGGGGACGGCGGCGGCGACTGAGCGCCGAGCCTTTTCCGGCCCCTTTTTCGTACGGCGGTCCCGGGGTCAGTCCCCCAGCATCGAATCCGTGCCTTCGTAGGCCAGTTCTTCCCGCTGGAGAGCTTTCTCCGCCGCCTCCACTCCCCGCTTCTTCTTCTTCCCCTTCTCCCCGAAGATCTTGACGATGCCGGCATAAACGGCCAGGGGGATGATCAGGGCGTAGAGAAAGTACTGGAAGGCGGAGAGGGTGAAAAACTGCTCGGGGTTGAAGCGGTTGAGGTTCCAGAGGATGATCACCGCCGAGGCGTAGTCGACGATGAAGTTGGCGTGGGGGTTGGAAGCCTTGAAGAGGGAGAGCCCGTTGCAGCGCTCCTTGACCAGCGGCCAGATCAGGCTGCCCCCCATGTGCCCGGTCAGGTCCTCGGTCAGGTGCACGGAGAAGCCGAGGAAGGCGATCAGCCCGTAGAGCCAGCCCAGGTTCCAGCCGGCGATGAGCGAGGCGACGAGCCAGACCGGGATCGAGAGCAGGAGCCCGAGCACGTAGCTGTGGCTCCAGGTCCGGTGCCAGGGCAGGAACTCGACTTCGACCTCGTTGTCGCCGCGGCGGATGAAGCCGAACTGGGGGCCGCTCATGATATCGACCACCGAGGGCCGGCCGTGGGACTCGCGGATCTTCCCCCGGCGGAGGCGGTAGCGCCCGATCCGTTTTTCCTCGGGGGGCTCGGAGCCGAGGATCGGCACCTGGGAGGTGGTGACCGCTTCGTTGATGACGATCACCACCTCGTTCTTTTCCCCGTCGAACTTGATCACGTACTGCCGCCAGAGGTCGGCGCCCAGGCGCATCGGGTACATCTGGGCCTTGACGTAGCGGCCGGTTTCGGCGGCCTCGTCCATGGCCTTCCCCAGCATCTCCGCCATCCGGGCGGGGTCGGGGTCCATGGGATCGGGGTCGATGTCGTAGTCGGCCTTGGAGAAGAACTGCCCCATCTTGAAGTCCATGGTGTCGGGCATGATTCCGAAAAGCCCCCCCAGGACCAGGATGAAGGAGGAGCCGGCGTCCCGGTGGGCCATCTTGACGGCGGGGAGAAAGAAGGAAGCCACCGCCGCCCCGCTCATGAAATGCGTCAAACCTTTCATACGTTCGCTATCTCCGTGGTACCGGCGTCATCAGGACAACCCCAGAAAACCCGCGATGGCCGTGCCGTAGCCGGCCATGTTCAGGCAGATGGGGACGATAATCACGGCCATGCAGTTGGAGCGCCGGCAGTGGTAGAAGATGGGGATCAGGCCCAGGCAGGTGCTGACGGCCATGATGGCGATGGTGGAGAAACCGCTGAGGAGGGTCTCGCCGTCGATCCGGCCCATGACCATCGCCGGCATGAAGAAGACCATGAGGACGACCACGACCAGGGCCGCGTAGGATATCTTCTGGTAGGGGACCCGGGTGATGAGCTTGATCACCCACCTGGAGTTGAAGGAGAGCAGCAGGTAGGAGATGCACCCCGCCACCAGGATCACGCCGAGCATGAAAACGTACTCCTGGAGAATCTGCGGCTTGTAGAAGGGGCTGAGGTTGATGGCCATCCCCCCCCGCCGCAGGCCGCCCCCGTCGAGGAAGTAGGCGGCGGGGACGAAGTAGAGAAGAAACTGGCCGGTGTAATAGACGACCTTGGAAACCCCCTGGCTCATGACGAAGATCCGGTCGTCCCGCTGGGCGGTGGCGTGCCCGGCGATCAACCCCCCGATCCCGCCGGTGACGCCGGGCAGGTAGGCGGCCATCAGCCCCCCGATCCAGCCGGGGAGGCAGCCCTTGCCCAGGATCTTGAAGTCGATGTCGATGTCCCGGCTGATGTGCTGGGGGGGGATCTCCTGCCGGCTGAGGATGGCCGAGATCAGCGAAGAGACCGCGAACATCCCCACGAAGACCGGGAGCAGCGCCTGGAAGCTCATCTGCACCGGGACCATGGTCTTGTTGAAGATGATGAAACCAAGGAAGGAGGAGAGGGCGAAGGTGGCGATGCCGGCGAAGAGGTTGGCCCAGGCCCCCTTGAACTTCTGCCACCAGGTGTCGCCCTTGCCCGTCCCCTTGGGCCACTCGCTCATGAGCATGTAGACGATGATCAGGCCCAGGATCCAGTGCATGTGCGGGCCGATCACCTTGTGGATCTTGGGGAGGGCGAAGAAGAAAAAGGGAGTGAAGACCACCAGGAAACCGATCCCCAGCAGGCCCCCGACGCCGGTAAGCATGGCCGCCTCGTACCCCTTCCCCTGGAGCATGTACTTGGCCCCGGGGAGGACCACGAAGACGGCCGACTCGTCGGGGGCTCCCAGGAACATGGAGGGCACGGTGTTCATGATCCCGAACGAGACCACCATCCCCATGAAGAAGACGAAGAGCGCCATCGGTTCCCCCAGGGGAAAGAGCCCGGAGTAGTGCATCCAGGCGGCGATGATCACCCCGGAAAAATTGAGGAAATGGATGGACGGCACCACGAAGAGGAAGCACCCCAACACGGTTCCGGCCAGGGCGTAGATAAGGAGGGTGAGTAAGTGCATCGTTTCCCTCCTAGCGCAGTATGGTTATCCCCTCGGCGCTGAGGGGCTGGATTTGCGGCTGGTTCCGGTACTCCCCGACCTTGCCCCTGATCCTGACCTTGGTCCCGGAGGACTTGAGCAGTCCGTTGTCCTTGATCTGGTCGAAGATGCCGGCGAAGAGGGGGACGCTGATGGTCCCGGTCCCGTCCGAAACCGTGAGGGCCCCTCCCCCGTTCTTGAAGGCCCTGAACCCGGCGGTCGTCCCCTCGATCTCGACCACGTCGTTGAGCTGGTCGAGGGTGACCCCCTTGATGGCCAGACGGGGGATTTCGACCGAGACGCCCTCCACGGCGACGATGTCGGCCGCGTCGCCGGGAACGATCATGAGGTCGTTCTTGTCCACGACCAGGACTCCGGTGACGCGCACCCCCTCCCCGACCTTGAGGTCGGGGATCCCCTCCCCCAGGTTGTCCTCGTCCAGGGCCACCACGATGTCGGCGGCCCCGTCGGTGATGGTGACCTTCCCGTAGCGGGGCGGGTACTTGACCGCCCCCTCGACCGCCACCCGGCGGTTGACCAGGCTCTCCCGCAGCTGCGAAACCGCGGTGCTCTGGGCTTCTTCCGCCTCCAGGATCGCCAGGCGATGGGGCAGGTTCAGCCCCAGGGATTTCCCGTATTTGGCGTCGATCTGGATCTGGCCCACGGTCCGGACCTTGTCCCCGACCCGGGGGAGGTTGCCCAGTTTTTGGAACTCGGGAAGGCCCTTGTAGCTCATGGCCCCGATCGTCCCCGACCCGTCGGCGATGCGGAGCATGATCATCCCCCGGTCGGCGTACAGCTTGCGGCTGACGACGACGCCCTCGACGGTGACGATGGCGTTGTTGAAGGTCTCCCCGATCTCCCCGATCTGGACCTCGGCCGGCTCCATCCGGGAGGCGGCGTACCACATGACCGCCAGGCCGAGCAGGGTCCCGAAGACGGCGATCCGTTTCCAGAGGATCAGCGACATCCGTTTCTTCAGCTCCGCCCCGCAGTAGGGGCACTTTTCGTAGGCTCCCACGAAGCGGCCGCAGCTGGGGCAGAGGGTCTCCTCCGGGTAGTCCCGCAGCCCCACTTCCCGGGACGTGTCCGCCTGGTCGATGGGTTTGAGTTCGGATTCGGGGGCGGGTTCGGGGGAGACGGGGGCCCTGGGCGCGTATTTGTCCTCGTTCACTGTCCGCTCCTTCTCAAACGATGGTTTCCCCGGAATCGGGGTCAAAGTAATGAGCCTTGGCGGTGTCGAAATACACCTCGATCCTCTCCCCCACCCCCACCCTCTCCCGGGGCGCGACCCGGCCGATGAAGGCGTTGCCGGAGGCGTTGAAATACACGTAGACCTCGGAACCCATCGGCTCCACCACCTCGATCATCGCCGCGATCCGGTCACCGGGGGGAACGTCCGGGGCGGAGCGGGCCAGGAGAACGTCCTCCGGCCGGATACCGTAGATCACTTCCAGCCCCTCCCACTGCTCCAGGGCTTTCCGGTGCTCGGCGGCGCAGGGGACCGACAGGCCCTCTTTCTCGAAGCGCGTTTCCGGCCCGGAGCCTCGCAGGCGCCCGGTGAAGAAGTTCATGGGGGGGCTGCCGATGAAGCCGGCCACGAAGCGGTCGACGGGGCGCAGATAGACGGTGACGGGGTCGTCGACCTGATGGATGACGCCGTCCTTGAGGACCACGATCCGGTCGCCCATGGTCATGGCCTCGACCTGGTCGTGGGTGACGTAGATCATGGTCGTCTTGATCCGCTGGTGCAGCTTGCTGATCTCGGTGCGCATCTGCACCCGGAGCTTGGCGTCGAGGTTGGAGAGAGGCTCGTCGAAGAGGAAGACCTGGGGCTTGCGCACGATCGCGCGGCCCAGGGCCACCCGCTGGCGCTGCCCCCCGGAGAGGGCCTTGGGCCGGCGGTCCAGGTAGTTGGTGATCTCCAGGATGTCGGCCGCCTCCCGTACCCGCTGCGCGATCTCCTCCTTGGGGAACTTGCGCAGCTTGAGCCCGAAGGCGAGGTTGTCCCGCACGGTCATGTGGGGGTAGAGGGCGTAGTTCTGGAAGACCATGGCGATGTCGCGGTCCTTGGGGGGGAGGTCGTTGACCACCCGGCCGCCGATGGAGATGCGGCCCTCGGTGATGGTTTCCAGGCCCGCGATCATGCGCAGGCAGGTGGATTTCCCGCAGCCGGAGGGGCCGACCAACACCACGAACTCCTGGTCGGCAACTTCGAGGTTGACCCCCTTCACGGCCTCGACGCCGCCGGGATAAACCTTCTTCACGCCCTGCAGTATAACGTTGGCCATCGCTCCCCGAACCCGTAACGGGTTTGAGGGTTCAGTTTACCAACGGCCGCGGCCGCCGTCAAAACCGTTTTCGACGCGCGGCAAACGGCCCGGGGGCGCCGTTGCGCCCCCGGGCCGCGTCGCTCGATTCCGGGGCCGGCGATCAGAAGAAGAGGAGGGCGTTGGCCCCGATCTGGGTGATGGGAACGTCGCCCAGGTCGCCCGTCCCGCGGTTGTAGATGACCTCGGCCTCGACCGCGAACTTCTCGCTGAAGAAGACGTCGAGCCCGACGCCGCCACGGAAGACGGCGCCGGTGAAGGTGTCGCTCCCCAGGTCCAGGCTTCCCCACCCGGAGATATCGCCGCTGTAATCGGCCTTGGCCCGTCCGTAGCCCAGGCCCAGGATGGCGTAGGGCCGGAACATCCCGTCGGGAAGCGGATAACCCTTGCCGTTGACCGTGAAGGTCATGAGCTTGACGTCGGCGTCGGCGGAAGCCGATATGTGCGTGACCGGATCGGTGAAATCCACGCTGGAGCTGAACTTATGGGCGTAGCCGAAGTTGCCTTCGACGGCCAGGTATTTTATGGGGTAATAGCCGGCCTTGAGGTTCAGGCCCCAGGAGTTGTCGAAGTCGTCCCACTTGACGTATTCGCCTTCGTAATCCTCGCCGTAGTCGATGTGATTGATGGCCAGCATCAGCCCGGCGCCGACGTACCACTTCTTCTCGGCGGACGGGATCTTGGCCTTGGCCGGCTGGGTTTGGGCCGGCACGGCGGAAGCGCCCGCCGTCAGCAGCGCCAGGGCTGCGGTTACGACCACTGCTTTCTTCATCCTCCCTCCTTCCCGGGTCCGCGGACCCGAACGGTTGGGCCGCCGGCCGGGGGCCTGGCGGCGGGGACCGATAATATAGCATCTTTTTCCCCGGACGGCAACCGCCGACGGCGTCAAGACAATACGGGCGCGCCGCTAGGGGAGCCGGGACGGCTCGGGCCAGTCCAGCTCGAGCTGCCGCCCGGCACCGGGCGCCGCGGGAGGAGGGGCGCCGACGGACACTTCGGGGCTGGGGCGGTCGGGGTAGGTGAGGTGGATCCGGATATGCTCCTTCCCCCCGCGCCGGAGCCTGTCCTTGACCGCGCCCAGAGCGATATCGGGGCGGTTGCAGTCGCGGCTGATATGGGCCAGGAAAACGTCGACCAGGGTTTCCGCGCATACTTCGGCGATGAACTCGGCGGTGTCCTCGTTGGCCAGATGCCCCCGGGTGCCCTTGATCCGCTGCTTCAGGCTCCAGGGGCGGCGGCCGGACATGAGCATTTCATGGTCGTAGTTGGCCTCGATCACGGCGGCGTGGGCCCCGCGAAAGGCTTCCCGCACCGGGCCGGTGACGAACCCCAGGTCGGTGGCGACCGCCACCCGGGCGCCCCCATGCTCCAGCACGAAGCCCACGGGATCGATGGCGTCGTGTTCGACCGGAAAGGGGGAAACGTCGATGTCCCCGATCGACCAGGTGTCGTGTTTCTCGAAGGTGCGCACGGCCGGCAGGGAGGGCACGCGCTCGAGGATGAAATCCCGGATTTCCGCGTTGACGTAGACGGGCCCCCGCCAGGTCCGGGAAAAGGCTTTCAGCCCGCGGACGTGGTCGGTGTGCTCGTGGCCGATCAGGATGGCGTCCAGGCGCTCCGGACCCAGCCCCTGCTCGTCCAGGAGCCGGGAGAGGGCGGAGGCGCTCAGGCCGGCGTCGACGAGAACGGCCGTGGTCTCGGTCCTCACCAAGGTGGCGTTCCCCGTGCTCCCGCTCGACAGTACGCAGATCCTGATCATTTTCTTCCCCGTTCCGGCGCGATTCTATGAAATCGCAGGGAGGCATGGTACAATCAAGTATCGTCGGGAAACAAGCGAGATGGCACTGGAAATACAACAGCTCCCCCAGCAGGTCCAGCGGCAGGAACAGCGGATGATGCTGTCCCCGAAGATGCAGCAGGCCCTGCATCTGCTCCAGGTGCCGGCCCTGGAACTCCAGGAGCTGGTCCGGCAGGAGCTGGTCCAGAACCCGACCCTGGAACAGGTCGAGGAAGACCGGGAACCCGACCCCGGCGGCGAAGCCGAGGCCGGCGAGATCGAACCCACCGTCTACGACGACGAAAACGTCGACTCCTACGACCGGGACCTGCTCGAGGACTACTACCGGATCCTGGAAGCGGACCGCGAGTGGCGCGATTATTACCGGGAGAACTACAACATGATCCTGGACCGCGCCCCGGACCAGGAGATGCTGGACTTCGCCCAGCAGTCCCGGACCCGCCCCGTCCCCCTCGACGAGTACCTGATCGGGCAGTTGGGGACGGCGGGGCTGAGCCCGGAGGAACGGGAGATCGGAAGAGCGTCGTGTAGGGGCAGAG
>ERZ795048.132-NODE-132-length-80043-cov-23.207569_pt1 | contig 80043 bp, 58 predicted proteins | sample MGYA00375132_ERZ795048 | MGnify/ENA primary metagenome ERZ795048 (study PRJEB30177, sample SAMN05720225) | activated sludge metagenome | isolation source: Anaerobic digester | place: Hong Kong | collected 2014-12-17 ...
ACGGTTGATTCAGTTTTAAATGTATCGGGATTTACATATACAATATCCGAGATATTCTCATTCTTACCATTTCCAAGGGCCTGGCGGGATCGGCAGAAAGCCTTTTCAATATCGCGCGGAGTTATTTGTACATCAAATAATTCCTCATCAGCAACCATAGGTCTCATTTGAAGGAAATAGAAATTACTTTTATGTTGTTTGTTATTGCTGAGATTGACTGTAAATTCTATTTCAATTGGGCACCCCATGCCTTTTTGTCCGAGTTCAAGCAAGTCAGTAAGCAAATGAGGCAGCGGAAAGCTATTGTATTTCAAAACCTGTGCAAATGTTAAAATTTTAGGTCCAGGGATATATCCCGTATCTCTGATGCGGTGTTCCTCAGACACATATGTGCTCGCAAGTGTTCTGACAGGGTGTTCATTTTCTGCTTCATCCAGATCTCTTCTTTCGAGATTTGAATATACTTCGAAATTAAGCTCGTCAGGATAGTTCTTTATTTTTAAGGCATAGAAAAAACGCTGTGCATTAGCCAGCATATCATCAACCGTTGAAAACTGCGGCATTAAATTAGGATATTTGGGCGAAAAGCGGAGCGTCTTTTCTCCTTCCACAACTATTTTGCCGAAACCAAGGGCAATATGTGCAATTCCCTCTTCAGATTTCATCGGGGAGATAGGATAGAAATTGTGGGATTGAGCTACACCCGAAATGGAGGGATAGAAGTATCTGCCGTATTCCTGTCCTGCCAACTGCTGGATAATAACAGCCATGGCCTCATTTTGGGGCTGATTTGAAGTGCTTCTTGCAAACGCCTTGGGACCTTCATAATATGTAGAGGCATAGACCAGTTTGATGGCCGCAATAAGCTGCTGAAGCCTTCTGTATGGATCGGGATTATTATTGGGTACCATATATGTTTCATAAAGCCCTGCATAAGGCTGGAACTGCGCATCTTCAAGCAGGCTTGAGGATCGTACTGAAAGTGGTATTTTTACGCTGGACACAAAAGCTTCCAGATCTTTAATAAGCCATTCAGGCATGTTGGCTTTCAGGAAGGCAGCCGCCACTTCTTTGTCGGAAAAATCCTCTCTGGCAAATCGCTGAAGGCGGTTTTGTGTTACGAATGATTCAAAGCCATCGGTAGTAATAACAAGAGTCTTTGGAATTATTATATTTGTTTCAGGATAATTGCTGTAGATTGCAGGAGTCTGCTGGAGCTGTGCAGACATGAAGGCCAGTCCCCTTGCTTTACCTCCGAGGGAGCCTTCTCCGATTTTAAGGAAATCCATGATGTATGGATCAAAAGTGGAGGAGTTGAATTTTGCAACTATTCCTTTTTGCCGCCACCTCCGAAGTTCACGTATATTTGATACAATATAGAACCTCATATCTTCAGGGCTTTTTAATTCTCCGGAACGCAAAATTCTAAATTTGGATGCAAGAGCAATCTCTGAACGCGCCATAATCCAGTTGGAAAACTGGTCTCTTTTTGCATGATATAGAAGGGATTCATCAGGTATCCCTGAAACCTTTTTTTCAAGGGATCGAAGGTCGGATGCACGGGCAATTTCAGAACCATCCGGCATCCGAAAAATGAAATCTCCGAACCCAAGATGGGTCAGAAAGAAATCATGAAGCTCAGTGAGTAAATCCGGGGAATTCTTATCAAGAAAAACCGCCTGAATATTCTCTGCCTTATTCCTGTTTTTTGACTCAGCACTAAAGAGAAGAAGGGGCAGATAAGGCAATTCATTCCTTATTTTTTTAAGGAGCTTAACCCCTCCAGTGTTATCAATTTTACCATTCTTTGGGATTCTGGTGTCGGATATGATGCCGATTAGAAAATCCCGAAATCTATCGTACAAATGTAGACCCTGTTCATAGGTTTCAGCCAGGAGAATCTTGGGTCTTGCGCGCATTTTTAGAAGACGGTGTTCTTCATTTAGGCCGACTTGCAGCACGGCCTGTGTCTGCTTGACGATTTCCCTGTAGATAAGAGGCAGAAAATATGAATAATAGACAGGTGAGTCCTCCACCAGAATCAATACGCGTACCTGAGCCTGTTTTGTGTCAGGTTCAACATTAAGATGGTCTTCAGCATTCTTGACAAGAGCAAGGAGCAGATCGGAGTTCCCGGACCATACAAAGATTTTGTCAATTCCGCTGCAGTCTTTGTTTTCGGGAAGGGGATAGATTCCTCTGATGCTGTGGGTCAGGAGAAATACGGGTAATTCCGGCCTCATATTTTTTATTTCCAGGCCCAGAGAAAAACCATCCATATTATCCAGGTGAGGCATGGTAATAACCATGTCAAATTCTTTTTCGGCCAAAAGTTTCAGTGCATCATAGGCCGAAGACGTTCTTGTTACTCTGGGTGGCAGGCTCAGGTTTAATCCACTGTATTCGTTGACAATTCTGGATGCAAGGCTTCCATCTTCCTCCAGGATGAAGGCATCGTAGGGACTGGAGACAAGGAGTATTTCCCTCACCTTGATTTTCATGAGTTCATGAAATGTCTTGAAGTGAGAATAAAACTCACCGGGAAGACTGCTGTTTTCCATAACCACCGCTTTTGATATCCCTGGTTCATCAACAAGGCATCATTTATCGACAGAAAATCTCTGCTCTAAAACTGCAGGTCTGACTTTTTCTGGCGCCTTAATTGCTGATGAATCAGGGAATACGTTTTCAGGTTTATATTTTTATGAATCAATTATATTAAGTGCTTCTTCCCTGTAGGCATCCATAACATAGGGAATCCCTGTTATTTTTGCACATTCTTCGGTAAGGGAAAAGATGTCCTGCCTGCTGATATATTTTATTTCCCAGTTTCTTGATCCGGCCATTATCTGCTGGAGACCCACCTTTATCTTGTCTGTTGCGCTGAAGATTCCTATAGCGCCTAATGGAAGATCATCCGCTTCAGATCCGTATTTTTCCTTAAGAACTTCATAGTTCATAAAGATTTCAGCCTTTGTAGATCCGAATCTTGAGACTGTTGCAGGAAGTCCGCCATTTTCTCCTCTCAACCATTTTTCAGTGTTTTTGCCAACCATGCCGGGGATCATCAATGCACGGCCCATGCATACGGCTTTGCAGTAAGGTGCGCCAAGGGCCAATGCCTTAAATACATGGTCTTCAGAGGAAAATCCTCCTGCAAAAGCTATATCAGGCACAAATTTGCCTCTTTTTGCTAAACGTTCACATAACTCATAAGTCATTGAATGCAAATAGATGGAAGGAATGCCCCATTCGTTCATCATTCGCCAGGGGCTCATTCCTGTGCCGCCGGGAGCTCCATCTACGGTTAAAAGGTCTATGCCTGCATCACTTGACCAGCGTATGGCCATGGCCAGCTCCCTCATCGGGTAAGCGCCCGTTTTGAGAGTTACTCTCTTTGCCCCCAGCTTTCGAATCCTTTCAACTTCATTCATAAAGCCTTCCTGGTCAACGAATCCGAGGCGGGAGTGACGTTCAAAATGCTTAAGAGGGCCGGCCTTGAAAGATGCCTGAAATGCCGGGTCTTCAGGGTCGGGAGTCACGATGTAGCCGCGTCTTTTGAGTTCAATCGCCCTTTCAATAGAATCAACCTTGATTTCTCCTCCAATACACTTTGCACCCTGACCCCATTTTAGTTCGATAGTCTCAACCCCTAATTTTTCTATTACGTATTCAGCAACACCGTTTCGTGTATCCTCAACATTCATTTGAACAAGTATATCCCCGTAACCTTCATGATAGCGACGATATTCTTTTACACGACGGTCCATTTCAGGTGATTTTTTTATTAATCCATTGCTGTTATATTCCAGTTCAGGATCTATTCCACAGACATTTTCACCACAAACCAGGCTGATACCGCTTATTGCCGCTCCTATTGCAAAATGGCTCCAGTTTTTTCGTGCAATATCAGTGCTGCCGAGTGCGCCGGTAAATATTGGCACCTTCATCCTGACTTTTTCATTAACGCCATAGGATGTTTCTGTGCTGACGTTTGGAAAAGTTGCTTTATCCGGGTCTGCTTCCACCCCTTTTGCTCCCATGGCATAACCCATTATATTCAAATGAGAATAATCTACCGGATAATCTTTATCAGCTCCGGCAGTAACGCTTCCAAAGGGCTCTGGATAAAGCAGTTCCCTGCCACGGAATGTGGCTCTGAACATGTCACAGTTTCCCTTGCATCCGTCAACACACCTGCTGCATATTCCAGATTGAGGTGCTATATCGCGTGAACGATTTTTGGTTTCAAGTGCTTCATTGGCGTTTGGTCTTTGTAAGTTCATAATTCCTCCTGATTGATAAAAAACTGTTATTAAATGTCCAAATTGCATGCCTCATTTTGTCTCACTAAGATTAACAGCGAGCAACAGATTAAAGGACATGAGATGAGGAAAAACGCCGTAAAATAAAAAAGGGCACCAATCCCCATCAGGAAAAAGACACCCTTGTCTATTCACATATATAAGACCGCACGCCATTGTGCGCTTTTTCAGTAAAAAATCAGAATAAATAAGGAATAATTGCTTGTCAAGAAAAAAAGAATTCGGAAAGGCAGAAATAGGGTTTGGAGAATTATTTTATGGCGTGAGGTATGCTGGAGTAATACCCCAGTTCTTCAGAAAGAAGTATCGCTTCGGCAACGTCGCGCATGGATTTTCTGGAATCCATGCTTCTTTTCTGGAGCCACCGGTAAGCCTCGTCAGCCTTCATATTTCTTTGGTGCATAAGGATCTCTTTAGCCCGCTCAACTACCTTTCGGGTCTCCAGCTCTTCCTGGATAACTTTTGTTTTAACCATGAGTTCCGTATTGAGTATTGCAATTGCCGCCTGGTTAGCAACAGCTGTTATCAAGTTGACTTCTGTTTCAGAAAAATCATGAGGAACGGCTGTGAAACAGTTTAATACTCCGATTACTTTTTCATCCTTTACCTGAAGAGGAACACTTACCATTGATACGAGGCCCAGTTTCCGGGCCATTTCCTTCTCTTTGAACAGTGCCTCTTTCAGAACTTCCTTAACGATAAGCGGCTTGTTATTGGAGGCCACAAATCCGACTATTCCTTCATTCATATTCAAGGAACGGTCTTTAACATAGGCCTGGTCAATTGCCTGGGTAGCTTTAAGCCTGATTACGGGAGGCTTTTGACTTTCATCTACAAGCCACAGGGAACAGATTTCAACACCTGTTACTTTGGCAGTCACCATTACAATAAGCTTCAGGATATCTTCCAGATAAAGGTCAGAAGTGATAGCGCGGCCTATATCGGTTATAGCCTTAATATACTTATCATAGGTTTCGGGAATAGCTTTTTCCATAAAAGAGGCAACCTCAGATTCTTTTGTAATAATATAAAGAATAATAAAAAATATTCTGGTGCACATAAGTCAAAGGTGCATAGGTAAAAAGTAAGAATTAGGATATATTTATGGGCTTTATCTGTTAAGCCGAGAAAAAGAAAAAATCCTGGACAGTCTATCAGGAAATTTAACAGAAAACAGATTCTGTGGCTTTGTGTTTTTGTACCCTTGACCCTGTAACTATGGATAATAAAGAATAATATTGATTTAAGCGTTTAAAAGCAATAAAAATAATAATTGTTTTAAGAGAGCCCAATCAGAACAGGTGAAGAAGAAAATCAGATGAGGACTGCAAGAATTGGAATGGCACAGATCAATACTGCTACTCCGTACTGTGGAAGATCTAAAAGGAAATACAAAAAAGATATTGTGCTTCCGGATTCCGGGTAAAGAGACTGTGTCATAATTCATTTTTTTGTCCCAGCCAGAGGCTGGTAAAATTTCGATGCGAAGCGAGAAATCTTTGTTTCAGTAATTTTATAGCGTTAAGATTCCTCATCACGCCATAGCGTGATTCGGAATGACATTTTTTATAATTTCGAAACATTCTGCAAGCCCGTAAGGCTTTTTACAATTTCATCAATGTTAGATTGTGAATTTGATCCTGCTGAAACTTGGGCTGTTTACATCATCACATAGAGTTCCCTTATCCTGTCTCTGGTTATTATGTTTTGCCAATCAGCTCCCAGGGCGTTTTCCCAAAGGGGTTCAAGCATAAGGGCAACATTGATCATTTTTCCCATCTTATCATCATCAATGTTTCTTACTATATCTCCCGGAAGATTAATGCCTTGTTTTTTCATCATAAGGCGGAATTCCCTGACTCCTTCGGGATAATATTCTTCAAGCTGATTGAAGACTATGCAATTGCCGATTCCGTGATGAATTCCAAGGGCATAAGAAAGTCCATAGGAAAGGGCATGACATATTCCCACCTGGGAATAGGCGATACTCATGCCTCCAAAATAAGATGCCATCATCAGTTTTTCATCTTTATTCTGACTATTCTCCAGAAAAACCTCACGGCAAAGTTCGAGAGCTTTTTCTCCGTAGACTTTACTAAATGTATTCAGATATGTTCCTGACAAAGATTCTATACAATGAATATAGCAGTCCATTCCAGTATAGAATCTCTGATCAGAAGGAGCCCCTGATAGCAGTTCAGGATCGAGAATAATCTGGTCAAATACCGTGAAATCGGAATTGATTCCAAGTTTTTTTTCAGGGCCTATAAGAATTGCGGTGCGTGATGCTTCAGCCCCTGTCCCTGAAAGGGTCGGGATGCCAACGTGATAAACTGCAGGATTTTTTATCAGGTCCCATCCCTGATAATCTTTTGATGATCCGGGATTAGTGAGCATTAGGGAGACGGCTTTAGCAAGATCCATAGTACTGCCTCCTCCTATGCCAATGATTCCTTCCGGCTGTTTATCGGAGAAGGCCTTTATTTTGTCAGTCAGGGCATCAACGTATGTTGTTTTCGGTTCATCATCAACATTAACATATAAAAGCAGGTCACGGTTTTTTACCGGAACCCTTTCACTCAGCTTTGCATCCGAAAATACGTCATCCAGCAAGAAGACAATAAAGGAATTATTATTTTTCCTTTTATCTAAAATAATTTCGTCAAGCCGGTCGAAACTTCCTCTCCCAAATGAAATATGGGAAACCGTTTTAAAATTTTTAAGCATTATTTTAGCCTTCCATCTATATTATTTCTTTAAACATAATAGAGTCACGAATGGGGGTGGTTTCATGAATAACTTCAACCCGCCAATATAGATAACATTTTTTCAATACGCTCATGGATTGCTTCGTCTGTCCATGAAAGTTTTATCTGCATTGAAATAGCTCTGCTTATAATACCATCTGACTGTGGAAGCGATATATTTACATAGTCCGGCAATTCTTTAAGCAGGCTGACAGAAATCTTAGAAGCGGATTTTAGATTCCTGATATGATCCCATTTTTTTATATAATGCCAGTTATTGTCATACCAATAAAAGCATGAGTCAACACCTGCATTTGTTAGAGAACCGGCAACCTCTCTGGCCCTTTTTTCATCGGGTAAAAGGAATGAAAGGAAAGTTGCAGAGTCTCCTCCTTCATCGGGAATTGTTCGGAAGGTGATTTCCGGTGATTTTTCAAGGGCCCTTTTAATGATTGATTTGTTTTTACGCTGTTTTGTTAAAATAAAATCAAGCTTTCTCAGCTGAGCCAGACCCACTGCCGCATTTAACTCGCTGATTCTGAAATTTGAACCGATAATGGCATGGCCCTCAAGACCCCTGTCATTACCCACATGATCATGCCCATGATCGGCATAGGCATCGGCTGTTTTATAAAGTTCCTGTGACTTGGTTACTATCGCACCGCCCTCTCCACAGGTGATAGTTTTTACTGGATCAAAAGAAAAACAACCCATCTGGCCGAAGGTACCTAAAAATTTACCTTCGAATGTGGCACCGATTGCCTGGCATGCATCTTCTATAAGAACAAGCCCCCTTTTTTCACAAAGGTCACGTATCTCTTTTATGCGAGCCATTGCTCCGCACATATGAACAGGCAATACGGCCTTTGTCCGGGGAGTAATTGCTGTCTCAATACCTTGAGGGTCAAGGCACAATGTTTCATCGATTTCGGCAAATACAGGTATTGCGCCGGTATGTAAGACGGCTTCGACCGTTGCTACAAAAGTAAAGGGAGGAACAATAACCTCATCTCCGGCTCCAATCCCGCATGAAGCAAGGGCAGTATAAAGGGCAGTGGTACCGCTGGAACAAAGGTGGCAGTATCCTGCTCCGATACGCTCAGCTAATTCTTTTTCAAAGGTTTTCGCCTTCCAGTTTCCCTTTCGTACCTGATCAAAACCATAGCGGAACAGGACTCCTGTATCAAGGACATCTTGAACTTCCTTTCTTTCCTCCTCACCAAATATTTCAAAGCCTGGCATATGTAAATTCCTCCTGAAAATATTAGTTCTTTATAAAGGGCATTTTTGTAAGATTATTCTTCTATCAGTTATGCTTTATTTATAGGGAAGCTGAACTGACCTCATTTTGTAGTGAATAATAGAAAAAAACTTATAATAAATCATCTTTAAAAAATACATATGGAACATAAGGATTGATACCTACTTGTAATGTTTTGGATTTACGTCATGTTTTTTGACCTTGTATCCAAAAATACGTTCAGTCGTCTTAAGGGCTATAGCAGCCTGTCTTATATTACCCCTGCTGCTTTTCAGGGCGTCAATGAGCAAATCTTTTTCGAATCTATCAACGGCATCGACAAATGACTGGGTCTGTTGAGTGCCTGTATCCTGAGCCGTTTGAAGTGTGGGAGGTAAATGGTAGCTGTGAATTACCTGATCATCACAAAGCAAGACTGCCCTTTCCATACAGTTTTCAAGTTCCCTGACATTACCCGGCCAGTGGTACTGAGTTAATGCGTCAATTGCGGGCGTTGAAATCCTTTTAATATCTTTGTTGTACTCGCGTGAATATTTTTCCAGGAAATAGTCTGCCAGCAAAAGAAGGTCAGCCTCTCTTTCCCTTAAAGGAGGAAGGTATATTGGGTATACGTTCAGACGATAAAAAAGGTCCTCTCGAAAAAGTCCGGAATCAACCGCCTTAGCCAGGTCCTGATTTGAAGCTGCAATAAGGCGGATATTGACTTGCATGGTTGTGGTCCCGCCTAATCTCTCAAGTTCTCTTTCCTGAAGTATCCTGAGCAGCTTTCCCTGGCTTTCAAGGGCAAGCGAACCGATTTCATCTAAAAAGATAGAACCTCCATTGGCCAGTTCAAACTTGCCTGCCTTTTGACGGCTGGCACCTGTAAATGCCCCCTTTTCATAACCGAACAGTTCCGCTTCGACCAGATTAGCCGGTAATGCTGCACAGTTAATTTTTATCAATGGCTTGTCTGAGCGCAGGCTGTTAAAGTGAATAGCATTGGCAACGAGTTCCTTGCCTGTTCCGCTTTCTCCAAGAAGGAGGACATTGGCATTGCTTTTGGCCACCTGTGTTATCAGGTAGAACACCTCCTGCATCTTTCGGCTGTTGCCAATAATATTAGTGAAGCTGTATTTTTTATCGAGTGTTTTTTTTAGCCGCATATTTTCCTGCCTTAGTTGTTCCGTTTCTCTGTTCAACTTCTCCAGCAGGGATACCTTCTGAGCAATCAGGCCGCTGATTACTGTTAACAGTCTAACATCTTCATCCAAAGGGCTGTCACTGTCAAAGACACGGTCAACACTGAGAGTACCGATTACTCTTCGGCCTTCCTTTATGGGCACACATATAAATGAAATTTTTGATTTATCTATCTGGCTCCTGGCCCCTGTCTTATCAAGAAAAAGCGGTTCAGCATCAATATGTGGAACAACCATTGATCTTCCCGATTCAATAACTCGTCCTGTAATGCCTTCACCTAATTTGTATCTGCCCCTTGTTTTCTCTTTTTGTGAAATACCATGAGCGAGCTCAATATGGGTCTCGGATGCATCACGGTTTAATAGGGTAATGGATCCACGTTTCATGCCGAGAAGTTCTGATAACATGTCGAGGATTTTATAAAGGGATTTTCTCATGTCAAGGGTGGCATGAATAGCCTTTGTTATTTCGTAAAGGCATGCAATTCTATCCGGTCCGGATTTATTACTTTTTCCAGTCGTAATTTTTCTTTGATTTTTCATATCCTTTTTACCCATTAGGAGTTATAGTGCCTCTTATATGTCTGTATACCTATTTTGCCCATGGTTAAAGGCTGAATAGCTTAGCTTATGAACAACGGAGATATTGTTGTTTTCAGCATAGAAGATATGCAAAATGCTAAAAGCCTTTCTGATATTTACATTTTTGTCATTAATATATATACATTACTACAATATTGTAAATTAAATTTTTACTCCGCCAGGTATAAAAAAAGCAACCTATTGATAAAAGGCTATAATAAGGCTTTTTGATAATCTGGCATCATAATTGCTTTTGTAGAGATTATCGAGTTCATTTAATAAAAATATTTTCTTTTGGAGGAAGACAAATGATATGTCGAACTATTGAGGATGTTAAAAAAGTCGTTAATGATAAAAAAATCAGCTTTATACAGTTCTGGTTTACTGATGTACTGGGCTATCTGAAAAGTTTCGCTGTCACGCCATCGGAACTGGAGGAGGGTTTGACAGAAGGAATGGGTTTTGATGGTTCATCCATTGAAGGATTTGCGAGGATCCATGAAAGCGATATGATCGCAAAGCCTGATCCAACCACATTTGAGATGGTACCCTGGAGAAATAATGAGCGCCCTGTAGGAAGAATGTTCTGCGATATTCTTAATCCGGACGGCAGTCCTTATGAGGGAGACCCGCGCTATGTGTTCAAGCGGCTTCTGAAGCAGGTAGCTGAAAAAGGATACACTTTTTATTTGGGGCCGGAGCTTGAATATTTCTATTTCAAAGATTCAAAATGCACTGAGGTCCTTGATATGGCAGGCTATTTTGATTCACGCCCCATAGATATGGGCGGAAACCTGCGGAGAGAGACAATATTCGCATTGCAGGACATGGGTATTCAGGTCGAGTACAGCCATCACGAAGTTGCCCCAAGTCAGCATGAGATTGACCTTCGCTATGATGAGGGACTCAGGATGGCTGATAAAACAATGACATATCGTGTGGTTGTAAAGGAAATAGCAAGGCAGAACGGTGTGTATGCCACCTTTATGCCTAAGCCTATTTTCGGCCAGAACGGCAGTGGAATGCATGTCCATCAGTCATTATTCAAGGGAGATAGAAACGCATTCTATGATCCTGGTGATAAATATCAGCTGTCAGAAATAGCCAGGTATTACATAGCCGGCTTGATGCGCCATGCTCCGGAGATTACAGCTGTGACAAATCAGTGGGTGAACTCCTACAAACGTTTGGTACCTGGCTATGAGGCCCCTGTATATGTGTCATGGGCAAGGAGAAACCGCTCTGCCATGATCAGAGTGCCTATGTATAAGCCAGGAAAAGAAAAGGCGACCAGGGTTGAATTTCGTTCTCCTGATCCTTCCTGCAATCCGTATCTTGCATTTGCTGTAATGCTGGGTGCAGGACTTGAGGGTATAGAAAAAAAATACGATTTGACAGACCCTATTGAAGAAGACATCTATGAAATGAAGCCTTCAGAGAGAAAGGCACATGGAATTAAGGATTTGCCGGGCAATCTCTATGCCGCAATCCTTGAAACAGAGAAAAGTGAACTGGTCAAAAAGGTCTTAGGAGATCATGTCTTCAATAAATTCATTGAAAACAAAAAGATCGAGTGGGATACGTACAGGGTTCATGTAAGCCGGTTCGAACTTGATAAATATTTACCCGTTTTATAGGCACAGGTATTTTAGTATTTGAATAGCTGACCGGTATATGCCGGTCAGCTATTTAGCAGGCTGATTAATAACATCAATTATAACTTGAACATTTAACAACTCAACAACAGGGAGAAAAAGAGAAAAATGAAAGACGAGGCAACAACCATTGTAGGCCAGAACCTCTTTGGCTTCCAGGCGGCCTTGCAGGAGGCCGGCTCAAGTCTGGAGGAATATCTTGATAAATATTATCTCAACAACTGGATGGGGGAAACACTGTATGCAGCCATGGCAATAAGGACAACCTTTGTCAATGCCATGCAGCAGTTTCTGGCGGATGAAGGGTTGTTCAACCTTGAACGGGTACAGATGAGCCCTATGACCGACCCATTGGCCCATGATGTGGAGCATGTACCGAATATTCATTACAAAGGCCAGCTTTATGTTACGACTCACAGCATGATTTATTCAAAGTTCCTTGCATGTTTTAATCCCAGGATAAAGGGAGTTTTTGTTGATTCACCCAACATAAGGCTCGAAATCGAAAGCCCTGACAGGATTCAGAGGGGAAAGTACCTTGTGGATTTCAGCCAGATGGATGTGGAAGTAAGAAGAAACAGAGGCATAGATCTGGAAACCTATTTGAGTAAACCGGACAGAGTAAAGGCCATTCTGAGAGAGGATATGGAAAAGGGGCTGGATCTGTTTGAGCGTTTAATCATCAATTCCATGACAAGGATTTTGGAGAAGAATAAGGACGAATTAAAGGCCCTTGGTGTAACCATTGAAGTGCCTGAACAACCTTTCCCTCGTTTTTTGTGTGACAGGGCAAAGGAGAAGTATGGCCGGGATTATGAAGTAAAGGCAGGAGAAGAGACAGACAAACAGTTTTTCTGGATTACCGGGATATTGAGGGAGAATTATGATCTTATATACCCATATCTGAAGTCGGATGGAAAGGTCTCTCCGTCTGAGATAACCTCTGATATGATATACAACTATGACCTTTGTGCAAAGAGCATTATCAGGGATACAGGGAAGCAGACCTCTACACTGGAGATTTTGTCTGGCGCTGTCAGGGAATGGCTTCATGAGGCAATAGTGGAGAGGCTGCTTGACAATGGGATAATTCCTTGCAGCCCTGTTTTCAGTGATGGAAATATCACAAACATTGATGAACTCGGAGGCTACGGTCCTTTTCTGATGATGACCGCAAAAAGAGATGCTCAGGCAAGGTCTCTGTTTCCTGAAACTTATGGTGGAGGAGTAGGTGTTGAGAGAACTCTTTATGCTATCCTCCGCGGACCGGTACTTGATAAAATCGATAATATCACCTGTTTCGGTAAAAATCCCGATAGCCATCAGCTATACCTGTTTTAAACGAGAAATATAGAAAAAATAGACCAGAAAGGTTAAGACCTGTGAAGGGCCTATATGACAAAAAATTTGAGCATGATGCTTGCGGGGTCGGATTTGTAGTCAATATTGAAGGCACCAAAAGCCATGCCATTGTGGAAAAGGGGATTGAAGTCCTTAAGAACCTGGAACACCGCGGTGCTATAGGCGCTGATATGAATACAGGTGACGGTGCCGGTATCCTGTTTCAGATCCCTGATGCTTTTTTCAGGCGCGAAGGCGAGATGCTGGGCTATCATTTGCCGGAGACTGGATGCTACGGAATCGGTATGATTTTTATGCACCGTTCATCGAATCTGGCTGAAAAATGCCGTGCCATCATAGAAAAGACTATAAATGAGGAGGGCCTCGGGTTTATTGGCTGGCGAAATGTCCCTGTTGACGAAGGAGCGATTGCCGGTCAGGCAAAAGACAGGCAGCCGATCATTCTTCAATGCCTTATTGACGGAAAGGGCCTGAAATGGGCAGGTCTTGAACGCAGGCTTTTTATTGTCCGCAGAGAGATTGAAAGGCTGGTATCAAGTACAACAGGAAATGAGATCCCTTTCTATATCCCAAGCATGTCCTGCAGAACTATTGTCTATAAGGGGCTCTTCACTGCTACACAGTTGCCGCTTTTTTACAGGGACCTGAATGACCCTGATGTTACAAGTTCACTTGCCGTTGTCCACCAAAGATACAGCACAAATACTTTTCCTTCGTGGGAACTTGCCCAGCCTTTCAGGTATCTTGCTCATAACGGGGAAATAAACACCCTGCGGGGCAATCTAAACCTGATAAGATCGCGTGAGTCATGCCTTAAATCGGATCTGTTTGGAGATGAAATAGGAAAAGTCCTCCCTGTTATAAATGAAACAGGAAGCGATTCTTCATGTCTGGATAATGTCCTGGAATTACTTGTAAACGCAGGGCGGTCTCTCCCCCACTCGATGCTGATGCTTGTACCCGAGGCATGGGGAGATAAATACCCGATGGGGCATGATCAGCGCGGGTTCTTTGAGTACCATGCAGGGCTTATGGAGCCCTGGGACGGACCGGCGGCGATAGCCTTTTCCAATGGAGATCAGGTAGGCGCAATGCTTGACAGAAACGGCTTGAGGCCTGCCCGTTATACAATGACAAAATCAGGCTTTATGGTTTTTGCCTCTGAAGCTGGTGTGCTGGATATTCCTCCTTCCGATGTGGTCGAAAAGGGTGCTTTGCGGCCGGGTCAGTTGATTCTGGTTGATCTTGACAAGAAACGCGTGATTAAAAACTCTGAAATAAAGACAATATGTGCCAGACAACAGCCTTATCGCAGATGGGTCGAGGAAAATAGAATTACACTGAGGGGATTTTACGGTGATGTGGCCTCTATTAAACCTGATCTTGATAGAATTTTATTCATGCAGAAGATGTTCGGATATACCAGGGAAGACCTTGAGATGATCCTTGGCCCGATGGCCTTAAACGGATATGAACCGGTCGGTTCAATGGGCGCTGATACGCCTCTGGCTGTTTTGTCTGAAAGAAATCAACTGTTATATTCCTACTTCAAGCAGCTTTTCGCACAGGTTACCAATCCTCCTATTGACCCGGTGCGTGAGGAGCTTGTCATGTCATTAATGACCTTTATCGGCAATCCAGGTAATATACTTTCCGAGGTACCGCGGAACAGCCGCCTGATAAAACTGAGGCACCCGATACTTGCAAACGAAGACCTGGTTCGCCTAAGGGACATGAATGTGCATGAATTCCGATCCGCGACCATGGCCCTCGGTTTTCCTGCCGGAGGTTCCGGCAGATATCTGGCCTCAGCTATTGATCAGCTTTGCAGGACGAGCGAAGAAAACCTAAGAAAGGGTTGCAGGATACTTATTCTGAGCGACCGCGGTCTTGCTGGCAGCCTTACGCCTATTCCTGCCCTGCTTGCCGTATCTGCAATCAACCAGCACCTGCTTAAAAAAGGCATGAGAACAAAGGCCGGACTTATAATTGAAACCGGTGAGGCCAGAGAAGTTATGCATATGGCAATGCTTCTTGGTTTCGGTGCTACTGCGGTAAATCCTTACCTTGCATTCGAAACTATAGCAGAGATGGTTTTAAAAGATGAACTCAAACAAGGCATAGGTATTGCTGAAGCCCTTGAGAATTATATCAGAGCCCTTTGCAAGGGGCTTTTAAAAATCATGTCCAAAATGGGGATATCTACCCTACGGAGCTACAGGAGTGCGCAGGTTTTTGAGGCGGTGGGGCTTGGCAGGGATTTGGTTGACAAGTACTTCCCGGGGACATCCTCACGCATAGGAGGGATAGGCCTTAATGAAATCGCAGCGGAGGCGAATGCAAGGCATGAGAGTGCACACAATAAAATTCACGGCACACATGAAATCCTGCCGAGCGGGGGTCATTACAGATATCGGAGGGATGGAGAAAGGCATCTGTGGTCTCCGGGATCAATCACCCTGCTTCAGAAGGCGACAAGGAATAATGATTACAGCCTGTATAGTGAGTATGCCGGGCTGATCAACAACCAGGCTAAAGCCCTTTATACCCTTCGCGGCATGTTCAGGTTCAGGAATACAAAGCCTGTCCCTGTTGACGAAGTTGAACCAGCATCGGAGATAGTAAAGAGATTTGTAACAGGCGCCATGTCATTTGGCTCCATAAGCAGGGAGGCTCATGAGACTATTGCTATCGCCATGAACCGCATAGGAGCTAAGAGCAACAGCGGCGAGGGCGGGGAGGATTCAGCCCGTTACAAACCCCTGCCGAACGGCGACAGACGGTCAAGTGCAGTTAAACAGGTTGCGAGCGGCAGATTCGGTGTTACCACAGAATACCTGGTTAATGCCAGGGAACTTCAGATAAAGATCGCACAGGGAGCCAAGCCAGGAGAAGGAGGTCAACTGCCCGGACACAAAGTAAACGAGGAAATTGCGAAGGTGCGTCATTCTACACCTGGAGTGACACTTATTTCGCCTCCCCCTCACCATGATATTTACTCAATTGAAGACCTGTCTGAGCTTATCTTTGACCTGAAAAATGTGAATCCGGAAGCTCGTATTTCGGTCAAGCTTGTATCAGAAGTCGGGGTTGGTACGATTGCCGCAGGTGTATCAAAGGCGCATGCCGACATGGTTCTGATAAGCGGATATGACGGCGGTACGGGCGCATCGCCTCTTTCATCCATCAGACATGCAGGAATGCCCTGGGAACTGGGACTTGCAGACACACATCAGACACTTGTATTAAATAATCTTCGAAGCCGGATCAGGGTCCAGGTTGACGGTCAGATGAAGACAGGCAGGGATGTAATTATTGCAGCGCTGCTGGGGGCGGAAGAATATGGTTTTGCCACCGCTGTGTTAATCGTCCTTGGTTGTGTAATGCTAAGAAAGTGCAACAGCAATGCATGTCCTGTGGGTATTGCTACTCAGGATCCTGATCTTAGAAAATATTTCAAAGGGAAACCGGAATACGTAGTCAATTATTTCAACATGATCGCTGAGGAAGTACGTGAACTTATGGCATTGCTGGGATTCAGGAGAATGGATGATCTCATCGGCAGGTCTGATCTGCTTGAAATGAACAGTGCCCTGGATTTCTGGAAGGCAAAGGGGCTTGATTTCTCAGGTATATTTTACCGACCGGAGGTTAAAGGTGACATGCCCTGCAGATGTGTTGAGATGCAGAGACACGATATTGAAAAAGTTCTGGACAGAGAACTTATTTCACTCTCATGGGAATCTCTCGAAACAAAGAAAAAGACTGCTATTCAGCTCCCTGTACACAACACCGACAGGGCTGTAGGGGCAATGATATCAGGCGAGGTTGCTAAACGGTTTGGAAATGAGGGCCTGCCGGATGACACGATTACCTGCAAATTTGCTGGTGCTGCGGGTCAGAGTTTTGGGGCTTTTCTGGCAAAGGGTTTGACTTTCATACTTGAAGGGGAAGCAAATGATTATCTGGGTAAGGGACTGTCAGGCGGAAAGATAGTTGTTAAACCATATCCAGGTTCAGATTATAATCCATCAGAGAACATAATTGCAGGCAACATAATCCTCTACGGTGCAACTGCCGGCCAGGTGTATATACATGGAAAGGCCGGAGAGAGGTTTGGAGTCAGAAACAGCGGTGTATATGCCGTGGTGGAGGGTGTAGGGGATCATGGCTGTGAATATATGACAGGCGGAAGGGTCGTTGTTTTAGGGGAAACCGGTATAAATTTTGCCGCCGGGATGAGCGGGGGGATTGCTTACGTCTATGATCCCGAGCGGCTCTTTGACAACCGCTGCAATCTGGACATGGTGGACCTGGAACTGGTAGCGGATGAAAATGATATCCAGGAATTAAAGGAGATGATCAGCTGGCACCTTATATATACATACAGCGCAAAGGCACAGTCAATCCTGGACAACTGGGAAGCATGCCTCCCGTTTTTTGTTAAGGTCTTTCCCATGGAGTACCGGAGAGTACTCGGAAAGATGAGCAGGGAAGACGTTGCCATTGAGCGACAGGAGATACAGCATGGATGAGAAGGCGTCATTTATCAGGTATCCACGGAGAGACGCTTCATATCGTCCAGTATATGAACGTCTGAGGGATTACAACGCCGTAGAGTTGTCCCTGACCTTTGAAGATACCCTTATGCAGGCTGAACGGTGCATGGAGTGCGGCACGCCTTTCTGCCATGCCTACGGGTGTCCTCTGGGAAATATTGTTCCTGAATTCAATAATGCTGCACGAATGGCAAACTGGAAGAAGGCTCTTGATCTTTTACTGTCAACCAACAACTTTCCGGAATTTACAGGCCGTATCTGTCCTGCACCCTGTGAAGCCTCGTGCGTTGCAGGAATCAATCGAGATCCTGTGAATATAAGGCAGATCGAACTGGCAATTATTGAAAAGGGTTTTGAGAATGGCTATATACATGCGGAATTGCCTTCTATCAGATTCAAGGAGAAAGTGGCCATTGTTGGTTCGGGCCCGGCCGGGCTTGCTGCAGCCGATATGCTGAACAGATCAGGGTATGATGTGACTGTCTTTGAAAGCAGTAAGAAGCCGGGAGGCCTTCTCAGATATGGGGTGCCTGATTTCAAGCTTGAAAAGTGGGTAGTTGAACGTCGCATAGACCTGATGAAAAAACAGGGGATTGTTTTTGAAACCGGTGTGAAAGTCGGGAAGGATATTTCATACGGTTATCTATCAGGGCATTTTGATGCAATATGCCTTGCATGCGGGCCCGGTGAGCCTCGGGATTTGCCTGTTCAGGGACGAAGTTTAAAAGGTATCTATTTTGCAATGGACTATCTGGTTCAGCAGAACAGGAGGATTTCAGGCGAGAAAGCAGACCCGTCACAGGAAATTACTGCCTCAGGAAAGACAGTTGTAGTTATAGGCGGCGGAGATACCGGCTCAGACTGCCTTGGAACAGCCCTGCGTCAGGGTGCAGAAAAGGTATATCAGTTTGAGATCATGCCTGAACCTCCGACTGAAAGGCCTGAATCAACTCCGTGGCCAGAATGGCCTGCAATACTGCGCGAAACTCATGCACACAAGGAGGGAGGGGAAAGACGCTGGTCTGTTATGACCAAGGAATTCATGGGTGAAAACGGAATCCTGAAAGGGCTGCGATGTGCTGAAGTGGAGTGGAAGACAACCGAAGAAGGAAGGGTTCATGTGCCTGAAGAAATACCCGGAACGGAATTTGATGTAAAAGCCGATCTTGTTATCCTTGCAATGGGTTTTGTGGGCCGGAAAAAGACCGGTATTGTTGAAAGATTTGGAATTGAACTGGACAGCAGGGGAAACATCAGGGCTGATGAGCGTAATATGACAAAGGTAAGCGGGTTGTTTATTGCGGGAGACATGAATATGGGGCAGTCACTGGTTGTCAGTGCGATAGCGGATGGCAGAAGGGCGGCTCAGGGAATTATGGCATATTTGGCAAAAAGGGCAGGAAAAAAGTGATTTCAATTATTGATTATGAAGCCGGAAACCTGAAAAGCGTTGAGCGTGCCCTGAAAAAACTTGGATTTGCCTGCATTATAACTCAGAATAAGGAAGAAATTAACAGATCCGAAAGGATCATATTCCCCGGGGTAGGGGCAGCAGGGAAGGCAATTGCTGATTTAAGAAGGCTTGGTCTTGATAATGTTCTGATAAAAGCATTTGAGGAGGGTAAGCCCATTCTCGGGATTTGTCTGGGTGCCCAGATAATACTTGAAAAGAGCGAAGAAAATCTCACTAAATGCCTTGGATTGATTCCAGGAGAGGTAAGATTATTTCCCCGTCCTCTATTCTCATCTGATAAAGAGCGTCTCAAAATTCCCCACATGGGCTGGAACGGCATAGAGATAATAAAAAGGCATCCGGTTTTAAATGGAGTCGGGCCGGATGATGAATTCTATTTTGTTCATTCATATTATGTTAAACCCGCTTCAGACGAATATTTAATCGGAGTTACCGAATACGGGATAGAGTTTTGTTCCATAATAGGATACAGAAATTTGATTGCCGTACAATTTCATCTGGAAAAGAGCGGCTCCCCCGGTCTGAGAATACTGAAAAATTTCTGCAAATGGGATGGAACCTATAATGCTTAGCAAAAGGATCATACCCTGCCTGGATGTAAGGGATGGTAAGACCACCAAGGGAATAAAATTTAAAGAAAATATAGATATTGGTGATCCTGTGGAGATGGCCAGATTCTATTATGAAGAGGGGGCTGATGAGATTGTCTTTTATGATATTACAGCGTCGAGTGATCGCCGTGATATTATGATTGACGTAGTTCGTCGCGTAGCTGAAACTATTTTTATACCCTTTTCTGTTGGAGGGGGGATCAGGACAATTCAGGATATGCGCAGTGTTCTTCTGGCAGGTGCCGAGAAGGTAAGCGTCAACAGCGGGGCTGTTGAAAATCCAGGGATCATATCACAGGGAGCTCTTGCCTTTGGAAGCCAGTGCATTGTGCTCGGAATGGATGTAAAAAAGGTCAAAAAATCAAAAGAAATCCCTTCAGGTTATGAGATAGTAATTCATGGCGGAAGAAAAAATACAGGCATTGATGCACTTTATTGGGCCAAAAAGGCTGAAGAATTGGGCGCAGGAGAAATATGCCTGAATTCCATTGATGCGGACGGCACTAAAGAAGGATATGAGTTGATACTGACCTCACTTATCTCTGATAATGTAAATATCCCGGTAATAGCATCAGGAGGTGCGGGTAGCATAGAACATATTTATGAAGCGCTGGTAAATGCGAGAGCGGATGCGGCCCTGATAGCTTCTGTTGTACACTATGAAACCTTTTCAATCAGAAATATCAAAGAGGAACTGAATTCCCGCGGGGTTAAGGTACGCAGGGTATGGTAAGAATCAGAAAAATAATATGAAAGCATTACTGGCATTGGAAGATGGGAAGGTTTTTACCGGCAGATCCTTTACCGGTCACGGAGAGACAGCAGGAGAGGTCGTTTTCAATACGAGCATGTGCGGTTATCAGGAGATATTGACTGATCCTTCATACTGCGGCCAGATGGTTAATATGACATATCCTTTGATCGGCAACTATGGCGTCAATGAAAATGATGTCGAATCTGAAAGGATACAGGTCAAGGCAATGCTGGTAAAAGAATACCAGAGATATCCCAGCAACTTCAGATCGCAGGGAGATCTCTCGTATTATCTTCAGTCAGGACATGTGCTTGGAATTGAAGGAATTGATACAAGAGCCCTCACAAGACATATAAGAGTACAGGGGGCAATGAAGGCTGCGATTTCAACATTGGACCTGAATCCTGTCTCAATGGTGGAAAAGGCAAGGCGGTCACCAGCTATGACTGGCCGTGACCTGGCCTGTGAAGTAACATGCAGGGAACCCATGGCCTGGATGAACAATCGGTTGGTAAGGATTCCTGGAGGGCTTGAAGGATTTAAATGGCCTGAAGGTAAAAATACATGGCGTGTAGTGGCCATAGACTTTGGAGTTAAACTTAATATACTCAGGGAGTTGGATAAGAGAGGGTGTTCCGTCATTCTCCTGCCGGCATATGCGGATAGTGAGGCTGTTAAAAGGCTAAAACCGCATGGGCTTTTTCTGAGTAACGGGCCCGGAGACCCTGCCGCAGTGACCTATGCAGTAAAGACTATCAGAGACCTGATAGGCAGTATTCCTATATTCGGGATATGCCTCGGACATCAGCTGATTGGACTGGCCCTTGGAGGTAAGACATTTAAACTGAAATTCGGTCATCGCGGAGCAAACCAGCCTGTCCTTAATCTTGCAACAGGCCGGGTTGAGATAACCTCTCAGAATCATGGCTTCTGTGTGGACATAGAGTCACTAAATGATCCTGATATCGAAGTAAGCCATATTAACCTCAATGACAGGACAGTTGAAGGGCTTGTACATAAGAAATTCCCATTGTTTTCAGTCCAGTATCACCCTGAGGCCTCCCCCGGACCTAATGATGCTACATATCTCTTTGACAGGTTCATAGGGATGATGGAACATACTTTATGAACCTCTAATAACTCTAATATCAGATAATTGTCCATAGACAGGACTTTAAATAATTATGCCTAAACGCTCCGATATAAAAAAGATTCTTATAATCGGCTCAGGTCCGATAGTAATAGGGCAGGCATGTGAGTTCGACTATTCGGGAACCCAGGCATGCAAGGCTTTGATGGAAGAAGGGTTTGAGGTAGTGCTGGTAAACAGCAATCCCGCAACCATAATGACTGATCCCGGAACCGCACATCGCACTTATATTGAACCGATCACTCCTGAGATTGTGGCAAAGGTTATAGAGCGAGAACGTCCTGATGCTGTTTTGCCCACCCTTGGTGGTCAGACCGGTTTGAACGTTGTGGTGCAAGTTGCACAGTCCGGGCTCCTGGATGAGCTGGGTGTGGAGGTTATCGGGGCCTCAATTCCCGTAATACTAAAGGCGGAAGATCGTGAGCAGTTCCGAAATGCTATGAATCGTATAGGTCTGCGTGTGCCTAAAAACGGCATCGCAAGAGACATGGATCAGGCCAGGCAGGTGGCTGAAGAAATAGGTTATCCGCTGATTGTCAGGGCAAGCTTTACCCTGGGAGGGATAGGCAGCGGCGTTGCCTATAATCGTGAGGAGTTTGAAACACTTGCAAGCTCAGGCCTTGATGCAAGTATGATTTCCGAAATCATAATTGAAGAGTCCCTTATTGGCTGGAAGGAATTTGAACTGGAAGTAATGAGAGACCGCATGGACAATGTGGTTATTATTTGTTCCATCGAAAATTTTGATCCAATGGGAATCCATACGGGAGACAGCATTACCGTCGCTCCGGCTCAGACCCTTTCAGACAAAGAATACCAGGCCATGCGTAATGCAGCCATATCAATCATAAGAGAGATAGGCGTTGAAACAGGCGGTTCCAATATCCAGTTTGCTGTTCATCCTCAAAATGGAGAGATGGTAGTTATAGAGATGAATCCCAGGGTATCCAGAAGCTCGGCACTGGCTTCAAAGGCTACAGGATTCCCCATTGCAAAGATTGCAGCCAAGCTTGCCGTAGGATATTCCCTTAACGAGATCCCGAATGATATCACACGCGAAACATTTGCTTCCTTTGAACCGGCAATTGATTACTGCGTTGTCAAGATACCCCGGTGGACGTTTGAAAAATTCCACGGATCTGAAGACATATTGACTACCTCGATGAAGTCGGTCGGTGAAACCATGGCTATAGGCAGGACCTTCAAGGAAGCCCTGCAAAAGGCTGTCAGATCCCTGGAGGTGGGGCGATTCGGCCTTGGTTCCGCAATCATGTCCTCAGGAAAAAATTCCAGCCCTGATCTGAACGCAATTGAAAAGGGGCTTATATATCCAAACTCAAATCGATTATTCAATATTTATAATGCCATTGGATCAGGGATCAGCCTGGAAAGAATTAATGAACTGACCTCAATCGATATATGGTTTCTATATAATATTAAACAGATATATGAGTTAGAAGAGAAGTTGAATGATACGGCACGGAATGGAATTCAGCTTGAATCTGTGGAGCATGAATTCCTGAAAAAGGTAAAAGAATATGGCTTTTCCGATATCCAGATAGCAAAGACCTTTAATGCCAGTGAACAGAACGTGCGGGAAATTAGAAGGGAAAAGGCAGTAGCTCCGGTCTTTAAATTAGTTGACACATGTGCAGCAGAGTTTGAAGCCTACACCCCATATTATTATTCAAGCTATGATCAGGAGAATGAGATTCGCAGGTCGGAAAAAAGGAAGGTAATGATTCTTGGAGGAGGCCCTAACAGGATAGGGCAGGGCATTGAATTTGACTACTGCTGTGTGCAGGCATCATTCGCTTTAAAAGAGATAGGGGTAGAGAGCATAATGGTCAACAGTAATCCGGAGACGGTAAGTACGGATTATGATACCTCTGACAAACTTTATTTCGAACCATTGACCAGGGAGGATGTGCTGAATATATACGAGCAGGAAAAGGCAGAAGGCATAATCGTACAGTTCGGAGGACAGACCCCTCTCAATATTTCTGTTCAACTGGCTGAGGCCGGAGCAACGATTCTTGGAACAAGCCCTGACAGCATAGACATGGCAGAAGACAGGGAACGTTTTCAGGACCTGCTCATTAAATTAAACATATTACAGCCGAAAAACGGGATCGCATTTACCGAGGAGGAAGCAGCCGGTATAGCGGAAGAGGTGGGTTACCCTGTGATAGTAAGACCGTCATTTGTGCTGGGCGGTCGAGGAATGGAAATTGTTTATGATAAGGAAGACCTGATGCGTTATATTGAAACGGCTGTTCTTGTAACTCCCGGCAAACCCATATTGATTGACAGATTCCTTGACAACGCCATAGAGGTGGATGTTGATGCCATCTCGGATGGAACCGATACCATAATAGGCGGGATTATGGAACATATTGAAGAGGCAGGCATACACAGCGGAGACAGCGCCTGTGTCCTTCCACCTATTTCCATTAAAGCCGAAACGCTTGAAAAAATCAAGGATCATACAAGAGCTATTGCCAGAGAGCTCAAAGTGATAGGCCTGATGAATATACAGTATGCCATAAAAGATAATGATGTCTATGTGCTTGAAGTTAATCCCAGGGCGTCAAGAACCATACCATTTGTGAGCAAGGCTACCGGTGTTCCTTTAGCAAAACTTGCCACCAGGGTAATAATGGGGAACCTTTTGAGGGATCTGGGTGTCACCGATGAAATTGATCCGCCATATATTTCCTGCAAGGAAGCTGTTTTTCCTTTTGCCAGATTTTCAGGAGTTGATACGGTTCTGGGGCCTGAAATGAGATCCACAGGAGAGGTGATGGGTGTTGACAGGTCTTTTGGACTTGCTTTTGCCAAGTCACAAATAGCTGCAGGCCAGAGACTTCCGCTTTCCGGAACGGTTTTTATAAGCGTAAGGGATGAAGACAAGATTAAAATACCTGAAACTGCAAAAATCCTTTATGATCTTGGTTTTAAGATCGTTGCAACTCGAGGGACATCTACATTTCTTTCATCTTATGGAATATTAAATGAAGCGGTCAAAAAGGTCAGGGAAGGAAGACCTCATACTGTAGACATGATAAAGAACGGCAATATTGACCTTGTAATAAACACAACAGGAAATAAGAAAGCGGTATCCGAATCCTACTCGATCAGGCGTACGGCACTGATGTTTAATATACCCTATACAACTACAACCGCAGGCGCACTCGCAACGGCAAGGGCTATCAAATCTCTGAAAGAAGGCAGTCTTGAGGTAAAGACGATACAGGAATATCATACCCTGCTTAGTAGTTAATTTTTATCAGTTAATAGTCAACTGTTGATAGTTACTACATAAGTGGAAAGAGATAGAAATGAACAGAAACGACAAACAAATAACCAATCCAGGGAATTTGCTTTCCCGCAGGCCAAGAGAGGAATGCGGGATTTTTGCAGTATATGGCCATGAGGATGCTGCCAAACTCACCTATTTCGGGCTCTATGCCTTGCAGCACAGGGGTCAGGAAAGTGCCGGCATTGTCATATCCAATGAAAAGATCGTTTCTGAACATAAGGACATGGGCCTTGTTCCTGATGTGTTTGACGAAGATACCCTGAACAGACTCAAAGGGCATATAGGTATCGGGCATGTGAGGTATTCCACAACAGGTTCATCCCTTCTTGTAAACGCTCAGCCGTTCAGGATTAAATTTTCCGGAAAGTCCCTTGCAATCGCACATAACGGCAACCTTGTAAATGCCCAAAATATTAGATCTGAGCTGGAAGATAATGGATCTATATTCCAGACAACCATGGACAGTGAAGTTGTGCTGCATCTGATTGCAAAACATCTCAGAATGGGACTGGAACAGGCAATGGTTGAAACCATGGGCCGGATCAGAGGGGCCTATTCAATGCTTATTATGACTGAAGATACTATAATCGCGGCCAGGGATCCAAACGGCTTCAGGCCGCTTTGCCTTGGAAAGATTAACGGGGGTTATGTCATAGCCTCGGAAACCTGCGCATTTGATCTGGTGGAAGCCGAATATATAAGAGATGTTGAGCCGGGAGAGATCCTGATAATCAATAAGGATGGCCTTTTAAGTATTCCTTCTGTTGTAAAAACTAGAAAGAGCCACTGCATATTTGAGCTGATCTATTTTGCAAGGCCGGACAGTACGGTGTTCGGACGAAATGTATACATGTTTCGCAAAAAACAGGGTGAACTGCTTGCGGAACAATTTCCACTGGAAGTTGATCTTGTCATGCCTTTCCCGGATTCCGGCAACTACGCTGCTATCGGCTATGCGAAGGCATCCGGTGTCCCTATGGAGATGGGCATGATAAGAAACCATTATATTGGCAGAACTTTTATCCAGCCGTCTCAGAGCATGAGAGACTTCGGGGTAAAGGTCAAACTTAACCCTGTAAAGGAATTATTGAAAAATAAGCGGGTCCTGATCATAGAGGACTCGATTATTCGTGGGACCACTGCTCGAAGCAGAATTAAGACTTTGAGGAAGATGGGTACACGGGAAATCCATATGCTTGTCAGTTGCCCACCGCACAGGTTCCCCTGTTTCTATGGAATAGATTTTTCAACAAAGGGTGAATTGATTGCATCCAGGAAATCAGTTGAAGAGATACGGGATTTTATAGGCCTGGACAGCCTTGGATATTTAAGCATGGAAAATCTGGTTAAATCTGCATCTATTTCTGAAGACGAACTCTGCCTTGCCTGTTTTAACGGCGAATATCCGGTTCCTGTTGACGAGAATTACTGCAAATACTGCCTTGAATGACAAAATATGAATTAATTAGATATTTTCTTCTCTATTTTTTATGGAGTCTCCATTTCTTGAATGTGCCCCGGCTCGCAGGCTTGAAAACCTGTTTTCGATTACCCCGATGCCAAACAGAAATAATAATGTAATTACTGCAATAACAATTGCTTCCAGGAAATGATTGAATCCTATCATTGAACCTATTCCGGCCAGTACCCAGATTACGGACGCGGATGTAATTCCTACTACCAATCCTTCGCGGGCAATGATGACGCCTGCTCCGAGAAATCCAATGCCTGTAACAACCTGGCCCAGGACACGTGTTACATCCACATTTGCGCCTGAGTTTGCTGCTCCCAAGCTGATAAAGATATTTGTGCCAAGACAGATAAAGATGCTTGTCCGGATCCCTGATGGCTTTCCTTTTAATTGCCTTTCAAGGCCTATAATACCCCCGCATAAAATGGATAGAACGATTTTTATCCAGAATTCTATTGTAGTAATATCCATTGTTTTATATTCTTACTGAATTTGTAATTTATCTTTAAAATAATAGTACTGTTAAATAATGCTCATGTTAAAAAAAGAATAAACTTTGACTGAATTGACAATCAATCAACAGTCGAGCAACCGCAAGAAAACTATATTATATTAAACCCTCATAAATCAGTAGTCCATAATAAAGTTGGAACCATGACATGGGTAGTATCCGCAGGCAGATCATGATGAAACCTTGGTTAGGGGAGGTGCAGATATTTCAATGAAAAGGCAAGCGTAGTTTCGCTCTGATCAGCCGGCAGATGCAGGCCCGGCATATCGAAATCACAGAGCTGGGATATGAATTAGCCGGTTCTAAATCCCTTAAAATCGCTTCCTGCTGGATTCTGAAAAATCTTTAATTCAAAATGAGGTACAACAGCAAATATATGGTCGAATATGTCCGACTGAATATCTTCATATTTGGCCCATTCAGTTGTATTGGCAAACACATATATTTCTATCGGAAGGCCGGTTGGTCCGGGATCGAGCTGGCGCACTAAAAAAGTCAGGTTGGTATTTATATCCTCTCTCCGTTTGAGGTATTCCTTTAAATAGGCCCTGAACGTACCTATGTTAGTAAGCCTTCTACCGTTTACCGGGACAGTGACATCTATATTGTATTTTTTGTTGTATTCTTCAATTTCACTTTTTCTGGTCTTAAGATATTCTGAAAGTGATTGTATCTTTGAAAGCCTTTCATAAAGATCATCATCCAGAAACTTAACGCTTGAAAGGTCGATATAAATAGAACGCTTAATCCTCCTTCCGCCTGTTTCTTTCATGCCGCGCCAGTTTTTGAAGGATTCTTCAATCAGTTTATAGGTAGGAATGACAGTAATAGTCTTGTCCCAGTTCTGGATTTTGACAGTATGAAGCGCGATATCTATAACATCACCGTCAGCACCGTATTTCTGAACCTCAATCCAGTCGCCTTTTTTTATCAGATCATAGGAAGATATCTGAATGCTTGCAACAAATGAGAGTATTGTATCTCGAAATACAAGAATAATAACAGCAGTCAGAGCGCCAAGCCCGGTGATAAGGGTCCATGGCTTCTGAGCTGTTAAAATTCCGACGACTATTATTACACCAAATATATAAATGAATATCTTAATGAGTTGAACATAACCTTTTATCGGACGGTCACGGAATCTGGGTATCCTTTCATAAATATTATTCAGGGAGTTTGTTAATGAGCCGAATATGAGCAGGAATATCAGAACCATCAGGGCATTAAGAATCTTTCCGATAAGGCTCCCTGCGTCCGGGAGAAGATAAACAAACTGCTGCAGAACAAGAACGGGCGGAATATATGATATCCTCCTGAGCAGCTTCTCATTTAATACTATGTCATCCCATTCAATGCTTGTTTTGCTGACGACTTTTGATATGTATTTCAGAATAATTTTTTTTGTAATTACATAAGAAATAAACGCAAGAAAGAGGATACCCAGAAATTTTATGTTTTCAATCAATACCGGGTATTGTTCAAGCCATTTATTGATATTGAAGATGGTTTCCAATTTAGCATGTTCCTTCCATATTGCTGAATATTCTTTTTGAACAAATTAACAGAAGTAGGTGCCAAAGACAAGTCGAAGATACCGCTCTCTTATCCAAGGAAAGAGTTATTAGAATCCGCAGAGAAAATGTTTGTTCAAAGCAATGATCAGATCTGTTTCCTGTTGACCAAATCCCTACGATATCAGGCGTTGACGCCCGCCAGTTCTTCCAGCAAACCAAGGTATAACCGCGCTGCGTCTATCACCTGCGGAACGGAAATCGACTCCTCATTGGTATGGGCCACAGAAAGATGGCCGGGTCCAAGAACAACCGGCTTGATGCCGGACTGCCATAGAAGCGGGGCGTCAGAATCGCTTCGAAACGTATCGGCATTGAAATCAAGTTCAGCATTGTGAAACGCAGATTCAATGACTCTTGCCATTTCGCCGCGTAATGGTAGACGGTATCCGTTATGGATGGTTGACAGAGAGAATTGCTTTCTGTCCCCTTCCATGCGGCTTTCCACCATTTCTTCCAGTTCGGCTGTCAGCTCGCCAATCGAATACTGGGTAGGCATATGCAGATCCAGATAGGCTGTGCAGAAATCCGGTGCAGCGAATCCCGCCTGGGAACTCTGCATGTCTCTTACGTTATAGAGTATGTCACTTTTGTGCTGTTCAACATGTTCTATTAATATATTCAGCAGATCCAGCATGTTCTTGACGGCATTTTGTCCAGGACGGGATACTGATGCGTGAGAACGTTTTCCCCGTGTAGTCAAGGCAATTTCCACATAGCTGAAATGAGCAAAGCATGCCTTCAGATCAGTTGGTTCGCCGATAACTGCCCAGTTGAAACGAAAATCCCTGCACAGGGCTATTGCTCCATCACCGGTTTCTTCTTCTCCCACCACCAGGGCAAGCGCGGCAGGAAAATCATGGTCGGGATATGATTGTCGGAATGAAAGAAAGGCCTCAACCATTGCGGCGCAGCCGCCTTTCATATCTGCAGATCCCAGGCCATACAGAATGTTTTCATCAAGATCAGAACGGTAGTTGTCATAATCAAACGCTGGAACGGTATCCACATGACCAACCATCACGACTGGTGGAGGCTCTTTTCCTGACAGGAGTATAAGATTATACCTGTCTTCTGAAACTACCTGCTTTTGTACCACTATTCCACTGAGTTCAAGGTAATTCCGAAGATATTCAATAATTTCTTCCTCTTTACCGGAAGGACTGTAAATGTCCACGAGGTCAGTCAGCAGGTTTTGAAGCCGATCTCTGTTTATTTTAACTGGCATGTTTGGGCTCCAGGTTCATGGTGAGATATATCTGGCTGGTTGGTCGGGAAAAACCTTTGCTGGTGAAGAATTCCAGGGCTTTGTCATTTCTGGCTTCTACATCCACCAGCAGCATGGGAACCTTTTTTTCCTGCATGTATGCCAGGAATTTATCAAACAGGAGCGATGCCAATCCTTCTCTCTGGTGATCCGGGTGTATGCCAAGCCATTCCAGGTAACCATAAAACCTGGAAGATTTATATTTATCCACAACATATGATAAGAGAAATCCAACAATCTCTCCTTTTAAGTCTGCGACAAAACACCCTTCCGGATCCGAAGTGAAATAATCAGTAACCTGGGTTTCATCCCAGATTCGATACAGATTTGGGTTTTCCTGCAATGTATAGAGTTTTTCACCGAGGTGAAATACAGGAGCCAGGTCGTCAATTCCCAGGTTCCTGATACTGTAAATAGATTCTGGTTTTTTCGACATAACTGATTTCCCTCATTCTGTATTTGCGTTTTGATCATAATACGGGATCAGTATATCACAGTGAAAAACTTATGTCTCCCGAAGTGATCTGTAATTGCGCTTGAAAGTAATTTTATTAGTTCTATTATCCTCTTTGAATTCAATTCTTGAAGGATTGCCTTCTGCCCTGTAAATTTTACCATTTGATATATTAAAAACCGAAGACCATATAGTATCGAAATTTAATACCCTATGGTACTGACACATAAATCCATGTTTTCCGCTGAGTATATTTTCAGCATGTTCAATGCCGTTAATATAGTCAACATTTTTTAAGGCATCGTACGCCGTTTGATATCTAATGTCAGATGAAAAAATAAGACATGCATTATAACAGGTCATTTCCCTTGAAATAAAATGGTTGGCTGCTACGATAAAGTTATCATCTGATGCTGGTTCTCTAAAAAATATGTTTTTTGGCGTACACTCTGCAACTGCCATATCACCCACTTTATCTGCCAGTATTATGCTGCAGGCTGAAGCTATTGGCAGGCTTTTTAAGGCGTTTATTGCTTCCTTTGTGGTTGCACATTTTTCAAGCAGATAGCGGACCAGGAATACGGAATTAATACCCGGCACAATAAAGGTGGGTACAATAAATTCCATGGCAACGGCTAAACCATATTCATTCAATCCCTCTTCAAAATTAATCATGGAGGAGGTGTTGCCAATGAATGAGTATCCGCTGTCAAGTTTATATAATACACTTTTACTTGCTTTTTTAAGGAACGGAGGCAGGTCATTATTCCTGCCGTAAATGACGTTACCATTTTTAGTAAAACAAAAGGTGGTACAGCCATGGAGATCGTGACAGCACCCCATGCATAACAGCCATGAAGCAAACTCTTCATAGGAAAAATTCAATCCATCTGTAATTCCGCGGATTTCATCACAAACTTCGGGAAAGACCTCTGATAATATTTTTTGGGATTTCGCACCAAAATCTTTCTGAAACCTGTTGAGATCTATCAGTTTATAAAAATCGACATGTTGCTTTTTTAACATTTTACCGAAATGTAAACCGATTTCATAATGGCCGCCTTTTAATCTTGGGTGGTACATAGTAATTCCTCCTTTTAAAAGATTACAGAGGAATAAAAATTTAATGTCAATATTGAAAATACTATATTTTGCAAGTTGGCAGGGCATTATGAAATATAAGGTTAAAAGAGCAGGGGGGCAGGGTGGATCATTTCGAATTGTCAGAAATCCACTCAGGCATTTTGAATCAGGCTTTCAATCGCTTCCATATATTCGTTCAGGCCGATCATCATTATATCGTTATGGCCGGCTTCGGGTATAAAAAGGGAATATTTTCTGGCGGCTCCTGAAAGTTCGTAAAGTGCTTTTCCCTCGGTTGCAGGAATGATCTCATCCCATTGGCCATGGATGATGAGAGTGGGGATTGTCACATCTTTAATCTTCAGGTCATTGCCGAATCCGATGGGGTTTTCAATATCCTTAAAGAGGTGCAGAACTCCTATTCTCTCAAGCTGGTTTCTGGCACTTGCAAAACCGCTTTCAATAATAAGTCCATTAAGTTCTTTCTGATAATTGTATGCGATTTCTATAGCAGGTGCACTTCCCAGAGATCTGCCCATAACAAAAATTCCGCCGTTGAACCCCTGTTCCTTTAAAAATTCCTTAAAGTCATGGAATATGGGGTGGGTGTCCTTAATCATGGCTGTACAGGTAGGGCTTCCATCGCTCATTCCATATCCGCGGTAGTCGGTCACATAGAGATTGAGGCCACATTGGCTATACACAGGTGCTACGTAGTCATAATCAGGAGCTGTTTCACCATTGCCGTGAAAAAAGATTATATTGGGTGCATCGCTGCTGGACGGATAGAAACGGCAGCAGACAGATACTCCATTATCTACAGTGACAAAACGATTCACAGCTTTCGGACTTTCCGATTCTCTGGAAATTTCCCTTCGAGGGAAAAAAATTCTGTAGAGGATCTCTGGATGGTCATGGAGCGCAAGGCCTTTATCAAAATCTATCATAATTATCTCCCATTGTTTCCTGCTGTCTGGAGTAGATCAAGATCGGGATATTGATATACAAACAATAATTTTCAAATAACAGATTTTTAAAAACAGTGAAAGCCCATTTTCAGGAATAATATCAGAAAACTTCCCAATCCTCTATATCTCCGATGACTGCATTGAATATTGGATGGGGTTTGATGGTTTTTGTTTTATTCAGCTTTATATATAATTCAGTGTTTCTTTGTTTAAGCTTGCCGAGCAGGTGTAGGAATTCATATTCCAATTGTCCGGTTGTTACAGGAATTCTGTCATCAAATGCTGAATTAGTAATTTTACTTCTGTCAAAGTGATAGCCTCGTTTGTCAGCTTCATCAGCTATATGTTTTAAGTATGCGGCGATAGCTCCGACCGGATTTATTGCAGCTTTAAAACGTATTAACTGGGGATGATTTCTGTATCCTCTGGTATTTCCCTGCAGGACTTTCTGTGCCAAAAGACCCTCCCTCCAGAGTGCGACCAGTCCCCTGGAATCTAAATTGCAGGGATGTATTGACCAGAGCCTCATGCTTTTTCCTGATATAACTCCAGGTTATAATTCATATTTAAGGCCATCGTATTCCTCAATTTGTTTCGCTTTCAATGACAGAACGAATACTGCAATACCTGTTGGCGCTGAGCCTGCCGAGGACATCCAGGCCGAACCAGTCAATTTCTTTCTGGTTCTTCAATAAATTATCCTGCACATGAACAAGCTGTACCCGTCCAAGAATCAAATTACCTGCATCAGGACCTTCACTCACAGTGACAATTTGTTCAAGGGTACATTCAAATGAAATCCTGGCCTCCTGGACTCTGAAAGGTTTTATCTTTTTTGAGGGAATCCAGTGGATACCCTTTATTGAATCCTTATCGCTTCCATAAGGCAATGGCCTGGCTGAGAACTCCATGACGGAAAGGAGATCTACCGAAACAATGTTTATGACAAACTCAGGAACCTTTCGGATGTTTATCGCTGTATCTTTCATTGATCCATCTGAACGGTTGACCAGTGAGAAGGCAAGGACAGGAGGCGACCACGATACTCCTGTGAAAAAACTGAATGGGGCCAGATTTGTCTGGCCGTCCGTATTAATGGTGGATACCCACGCTATAGGTCTGGGTATTATCGAACTTGTAATGAAATCATGAGCGTCTCTTGGTTTAAAATCTTTCAAGTCAATTTCCATAGCTGAAAAACTCCTGGTTAGGTTCGGTTAGGAAAAAATATTGAATACAGTAGCGGGATTTTTCTGATTAGGGAAAATAACATTCAAATCGTTGTTCCTTTACTTGAGTTCCCCACTGGCTTCCTTTATGTTCCTCAACAAGATTGAAACCGGCCTTCTCATACAGATGCCTTGCTGCGCCGAGCCCCTCAAATGTCCATAAATAAGCCTTTTTATACCCTTTATCCCTGCAAAAATTCATGGCGGTTTTTATGAGAAGGTTACCTGCTCCCTTTCCCTGCAGCGCCTCAGAGATTATAAACCAGCGTAGATGTGCACCGTCATTTTCCGCATGAATGCCGTCAATACAAATAGATCCTTCTATGCGGCCGTTTGCCGAAACAGTCCAGAACCCATCCCGGTTTTCATCAAAACGCCTAAGAAAATCAGAGAGTTCATTAGCGACCTTGGCTTCAAAAAAGAGCCCGAATCCCCAGTGGTTATAGTAATAATCGCCATGGAGTTCAGCAACACGTCCTAATGATCCGGGTATATAACCCCTGACTATTTTGATATCTGACATCTTAATACATGCTTCATTACAATAATTTATTTTTTATATGTTTGTTTCCAGTATCAATCCAGAATCTCACGAACTTTAACAGCTATATCTTTTAACAGGAATGGTTTTTGAATGAATTTTATGTCCTGGTCCGATATGCCCTGGTGCGAGATAAGCTCTTCAGAGTAGCCCGACATGAAAAGGTATTTCATTTTGGGCCGAAGCTCCTTAATCCTGTTGGACAATGCCCGTCCGTTCATTCTGGGCATTACTACATCTGTGATAAGCAGATGAATTTCGGATTTGTTTCCTTCTGCTATGCGGACAGCATCTTCCGGTGTGCCTGCCGCCAAAACCGAATAGCCGAGCTTCTGTAGCATAATGACACTCATTTCAAGAGCGGTCGGATCATCATCAACTATCAGTAATGTTTCACCACGGCTTCGAAGAATTTCATCATTGAATTCTGATCTTAAACTTTCAGGTTTAACTTCATTCATTGGAATGAAGATCTTAAAGGTGGTTCCCTTTCCCGATTCGCTGTTAACATTTATGAATCCTTTGTTCTGCTTCACAATGCCATAAACAGTTGCCAGCCCCATGCCGGTTCCCTTCCCAACATCTTTGGTTGTGAAAAATGGTTCAAAGATATGGTCCAGAGTCTGTTTGTCCATACCGCAGCCATTATCGCTTACGGAAAGGAGTACATAATTCCCGGGCATAACTTCAGCTTTGGAGCTACAATAAGATTCATCCAGATAAACTGCATCAGTTTCAATAGTAATTCTTCCGAAATCTGAAATGGCATCTCTGGCATTGATACACAGATTGACCAGAATCTGGTCGAATTGACTGGGGTCCATCATTACTGTGCATGGTTTTTCGCCTGGAAACCATTTCAATTCAATATTTTTTTGAATCAGCTTCCGTATCATTTTCAGAATGTTTTCAACGGCCTCATTTAAATCAAATACAATGGGTTCAATTTTCTGTTTGCTGGCAAAGGCCAGTAATTGACGTGTTAGTTTACTCGAAAGCTGTGCTGCTTCCATAATCCTGTCAAGATTATTGCGTCGCGGATCTTCAGAACTCATTTCCTGCATTTCAAGCTCTGCGTATCCCATGATTGCACCGAGCATGTTATTGAAATCGTGGGCGACACCTCCTGCAAGTATACCTACTGCCTCGAGCTTCTGTGACTGGTGAAGCTGCCATTGCAGTTTTTCCTTTTCTTTTTCAGCCTCTTTGCGTTCAGTAATATCAAAAAAACTTACGATGATGCCTTTCCCGATCAACCTGCTGCTGATAATCATGGCACGATAGGTGCCATCCTTGCAGAGTACACGGGATTCTGATGATTCCAGATTGGAATCATCTTTTACAGGGCTTTCCGTACCTGGCCTCCATTCTGATGTCTTCTGTTTTCTGGAATAAGGGTCCGGGAAGGAAAGGTGCCATGCATGCTCAAGGGCGGGCAGATCGTGGGTTGTATATCCCATGGATTGTGTCAGGCGGTCATTTACATCGAGTATTTTTCCATCCATGGAAATATGACACATTGGAATCGGGGCTTTTTTAAAGAGTATGCGGAAACGTTTTTCACTCTCTTTTAATGCCCTTTTCTCCTTTTTGTATTCGGAACGGTATTTCAGGATGGTCAGGAATATGTAATTGCAGATAACAGATGCAATTGGAAAGGAGGTCCCGATAAACAGACCGGTGCGGAAAAAAACCTGTTGAGTAGCCAGCCAAAGCCCGGTGATGAGGAAAAAAGTTAAAATCAGGCTGAATGGACCGCTTCTGAAGCCGATAAGCAGGCTTAGTAACACCCCGGGCAAGAGAATAAACAGCAGCAGTACAAGGCCGTTGCTGTAGGGAGGCAGGCTGATGAATTCACCACTCAACAGGTTATCGGCAACGGTGACGTGTGCCTCAATACCGGGGTACGTGGGGTCAAAAGGGGTTGTATGTAATTCTCTTAATCCTGCTGCTGAAGAGCCTACAAAAGCTATTCTTCCCTCCAGTTGTTCAGACGAAACCCTGTTGGCCATAATATCTGCTGCCGATATGTATTCATAGCTTCTCTTGGGCCCCCTGAATTTGATAAGCAACCGGCTATGCGCATCAACAGGGATGGTAGTCCCACTGTAGCTGATTGACTGAAGTGATTTCCCTGTTTTTTTAAGGAGGAGGTTGTCATTTCCCTGTAATTTTAGAACGGTGGCAAGAGCGAGGCTGGCATAGAACTCGCCGCCGTACCCGATGAGAAGGGGCAGCCTTCTGAGCATGCCGTCGGGGTCCGGGCTGAAATTACAGAAACCTGAGGCGTCAACCCTTTCTGAAAGTACTTTTAGATTGCACAGGACAGAACTTCCTTCAGGAATCCCGGTGCTGTCTCCCTGAACTGTTGAATCCTGCAAAAGGGATGTTTTGACCGGATGAAGAGCGCATTGATCCGAGCTTTTTTGAAGACTGTTGAAATGGAACTGATTGCCCAGGACAAAGGGCCCCTTTGAGAGTGATTCAGCAAGGATCAGGTCGTTGTCTCTTAATTCATCGGGAAGCCGGTCAAATTTTATATCAAGTTCATATGCATCTTTAAGATCTTTCAGAAGCCGTCCCGCAGATGTCCGGTCGGGTTCTGAGAAAATCATGTCAAGACCAATGACAGCCGGCTCCATGAGGGCAATTTTATTAAATAATTCGGCTACTCGGTACCTGGGCCAGGGCCACTGGCCGTAACGATTCAGGCTTTTTTCATCTATATCAATGATTAAAAATCTTGTACTTGCGTAATTGTCGGGAAAATTTTTCAGAAGCAGGTCGTAGTTTATAAAGTCAATCCTCTGCAGCAGGGATGGCTTAACTGCAAAGAAAGCTGCAAAAAACAGGGTGAAAATAAGCCCGAAGAGAATTATTCGGAGCTTTTCAGTCCTGCCTGCTGAGATAGAATTGCTGGAATCAAACGCTGGAATTCTTATCGACTCTGTTTTCATGAAAACTTTGCTGTGACTGCCGGGCAGTTACTTTATAACCACCTCAACTCTTCTGTTTCTTGGTTCCGCAACATTATCATCTGTTTTTATAAGAGGATTCCCTTCACCGTGAGAAGTGACTGTGATGCTGGAAGAATCTGCCCCGTTTTCAAGAAGGATCCCGTACAGAACTTTTGCCCTTTCAAGCGACAGCCTGTAATTATAATCGTTCGAGCCGACCGTGTCAGTATGGCCGGAGATCACAATATCGCTGGAGCTCCTGTCCTGGATTGTCTGAATAATTTGAGGGAGAAGGGCCCTGGATTCATTTGTCAGTTCGTTTGAATCCTGGAGAAAATAGAGAATAAATTTTGCCGGCGGCAAAGGCTGAGCGGACAATGCATTGGAAAAGGCCCTGCGGATTTCTTCTTCAGTGAGAATTTTAACTTCACCCGGAGGTGCCATTCTGTCCGTTACCTGTACCGACTGATTAGGTTTATTCAGGACCTGCATCCCGCCTTCGTTCTCCACTACAAGCTGCCCGACATGACCGTCAGGGTCGGGTATCAATACTACCATGCTTCTGGTTCCGCATCCTGCCTGAAACAGTATAAAAAATAAACCGATTATTATGTAGGTAATATTTTTCATATTTGCCTCGTTGAGCCTGGATTAGCTGAAAAATAAACCGGTAATTGCCGCCGCAGATTGCAGGCTGGATGATTGTGGGTCAGTAGCCTTCAACCTTGACAAGAAACTGTGTGCCGCGCAAAGCTATTGTTGCATCAGGAGTATGAAATTTAACCGATTCGGGCGACTGCCGGCCTATGATGCCTGACAGGTATGAGGCTGTTCCCTTAAGCATACGCGTAATCATAGACAGTATGCCTTTTTCAGGGGCAAAAACATATTCTTCAATTGCTATTTCGCTTTCAGGACCCATTGACAGGATCGTATTATCTTCGAAAATAATTCCAACCGAGCTGTCCGTACCGGTCCGTATGATATCTTTCTGAAAAAGGCTGTCACCGGTATTCAGGCTGATTTCTTTGCCGTTTCGCATTACAGCAATATCGCCGCTGGATGTCTTAATTTTTCCTATTGATGGTTCTTCGGCTGCTGAAAGGAACGGAGGCAGAATCACCATTGCAAGAAAGAGGATTAAGAGTCTTTTCATAGTGGCCTTCCTCCTAACAATATGGGGTGTTTGTATATTTTCACCCATGGTTTCTTATTTTAACTGAAATCTGGAAATACCTTCTTTCAAAACGGATTTTTTCTTCAAAATAGACTATATAAAAACAAGGATATTTTCTCAACAGAATAATCTGATTGGATTTAAGCAAAAGATATTTCCTGGTATTTTAAATAGTTGTGTCATTATAATAGAGACGTTAATAAATTACAGGGACACTATCGGCGCCGGGATCCTCCTAAAATGCCTCCGAGCAGTCCTCGGAATATCTGCCTGCCGATCTGATTGCCGACTGTTCTGGCTGCCTGCTTGGCAAGTGTTTCAGCCATACCCTGCCTGCGTTTTGTACCCCACATCCACTCACTGAATTTGCCTCTGCTTTCAGACGGTTTTCTCTCCTCAGCCTGATTTGCTTCCGACTCGGCTTCCTGTTTCTCCGTGGTCCGCCGACCAAGTATCTCATAGGCTGATTCACGGTTTACAGGAAAGTCATACTTGCCGCTTATGGGGCTCCGCATACGAACGGTTGTTCGTTCTTCAGGCGTGATTGCTCCCATACGGCAGCGCGGCGGGCAGATCATGGTTCGTTCTACCGGCATGGGGATGCCTTTTTCCTGAAGTGTTGAAACCAGCGCCTCTCCGACGCCGAGCTGTGATATTGCTTCGGCAACACTGAATTTCGGGTTTGAAACAAATGTTTCAGCAGCAGTTTTAACCGCCTTCTGATCGCGAGGGGTATAGGCCCTCAGTGCGTGCTGTATCCGGTTGCCGAGCTGACCCAGGATTTCATTGGGGATATCATCCGGGAATTGAGAACAGAAGTATATCCCAACTCCCTTTGAGCGGATAATACGAACGACCTGCTCTACTCTCTGGCGAAGAATTGCAGGAGCATCTTCAAACAGCAGGTGGGCTTCATCAAAGAAAAATACGAGTCTGGGTCTGTCAAGGTCGCCAACTTCAGGGAGATTTTCGAACAGCTCTGACAGCAGCCACAGAAGGAAACTTGAGTATAATCGCGGCTTCAGGATGAGCTGGTCTGCAGCAAGAATGTTAATTATTCCGCGCCCGCTGAGGTCGGTCCGCATCAAATCATTAAGATCCAGTGCCGGCTCACCGAAAAAGGCTTCTCCGCCTTCACGTTCAAGTGATAAAAGTGCACGCTGAATTGCAGCGATGGACTGTGTACTTACCAGGCCATATTCAGCCGAGATTTTTTTGCGGTTTTCAGCGACGAAGCTAAGAAGAGCACGAAGGTCATCAAGATCAAGCAGCAGAAGACCCTCATCGTCTGCCAGTTTGAAGGCGATTTCAAGGAGTCCGATCTGGGTATCATTTATTTCAAGGATCCTGCCCAGCAGGTTTGGACCTATTTCACTTACTGTAGTGCGTACAGGATGTCCGGAATTTCCGAACATATCCCAGAACAGGACAGGATTGGCTTCATTCGTATAACCACCAATGCCTATTTTTGCAACACGCTGCTGGATTTTTTCATTGGAAATACCAGCCATTGCGAGTCCGGCGACATCGCCCTTTACGTCAGCCATAAATACCGGAACGCCAAGACGGGAGAAGCCTTCTGCCAGCACCAGGAGTGAAATTGTTTTACCAGTACCGGTGGCCCCGGCAATCAAACCATGGCGGTTCCCATATTTGGCGAGCAGATTAACAGGCATCTCGCCTTTTCCGACAAGTATCCGGCTCATACGCTGCCTCCTCTTAATGAATGCAGGCATTATCGCTCTGCTGCAGAAATATTACGCTCTTTATTAATAAACTAAAAGAAAAAACAGAATGAACGACATGAGGCATGATGATTATAATACTCTTTCAATCTTAGCCCCTCTTTCGGCCAACAGCTCCCTCAGTATGGACCTGTGACACCGTTCCTCATTCTCGCAGTAACATCCCACAGAGAAATCTGCCTGGTGAGACAGTGCGGCAAGCAGGTCAAGAATTCTGCTCTTGTCAGGATCTGCCATCTCGGCCCTGTATTTCCTGACAAATACCGCCCAGTCCTTATCGGATTCAGCAGTTTTTCCAAGTTTCATGAGCTCAGCAGAAGGAGCTATGTTAGGAAGCCACACATCATACCAGTTCCGTGATGCATACTCGGTCCTGGGTACACCGCGTGGCGGACGCCTCACTGTTCCTATGCGCGTTCCTTCTTTTGCTGATCTTTCTGTTCCCAGACGCACAATTCGGATTGCCATGATATGCCTCTCAAGCTTAATTATAATGCTTCTCTATATATTTTTTATCAGCTTGCTATTATGTCAATGGGGCATTGTCTGGCAGTTTACTGAAAGCATATTTATTGCCTTTTCCAATGCACGATTGAATTCTTCCAGCCGGTTCATCATCAGGAAGTGATCCGCATCTTTCAGAACAATGGCATCAAAGGAAAACATGTGCCGCCGGTTTGCCTCATAGTTAACAGGCCACATATCTCCGTTCACCGTTATAACGGGGATGCGGAGCTTATCGAATATCCTGGCTGCTTCTCCTGTGATATACTGTGTCATCATCTCGTTCATCGCACTTAAGGCTACCGCAGATGGTGCGGCTGAGATATCCGAGAGTATCCACTTGCGGAGCTGAGGATCTGTTTTAGGTGAAATCATTTCCCCTGCGAAATCTTATACGCTTAATATAAAAACTAAAAGAAAAAATCAAAAATGAATAACAATGGAATCAATCCACTCATGCGATAATGAATCGTTACAGGATCAGAATGCCAAATTCTGATTATGAGGGGGCGATTGAAAAAATCATTTTTCCAAGTCAAAAATGGTAATTGAATCAAAAAGGGTTATCTGCCCAGGTGCTATCTCCTATATAAAAGAAAATTACAGGTAATGATGTATGAAATTATCAATCAAATGTATAATTTTTGTCATGAAAAAGCCGTAAACAGGCATCTACAACTTCGGGATCGTACAGGGTGCCTCTGTTCCTGGCAATTTCATCCAATGCTGCATCTACTCCAAGGGCAGGACGGTAAGGTCGATGCGAGCATATTGCCTCAACCACGTCGGCAACGGCCAGAATTCTTGACTCAAGAAGTATTTCATCTCCCTTGAGACAGTTCGGATAACCGGACCCGTCCATCCTTTCATGGTGCTCAAGGATCATTCTCGCAACCGGCCATGGAAAATCGATGTTCTTTAAAATATTGAACCCTGCCTGGGGGTGATCTTTTATTAGGGCGAACTCTATATCTGTCAATCTGGCTGGCTTGCTGAGAATCTCGGCAGGAATGGAAATTTTACCCAGATCATGAATAGTGGCTGCCGTGCGGAGGCCTTCGATCTTGTCTTTGGACATTTTCATTTCGGTGGCGATGGCTCGGGCCAGATCGGATACGTTCAGCTGATGGCCAGCGGTATATGGATCTCTCGATTCAACTGTTTCGGCCATCGCCCGAACGGTGGCACTTAATCCCTTACGTATCTGTTGAAAGCTCTGTTTGAGATCTTCTGCCAATTTTGTACGCTCGGTGATATCGATACCGACGCCGAAAAAGTAGTCGAACACTCCCGCTTCTTTGAAGACAGACCTGCCATGCCATTCCACCAGTAGCCTCTTTCCGTTTTTGGTCAAGACGGTATTATTAGTATATGTAGAGTAATTGGTGGTGGTGAGTTGCTTGAAAACTTTCGAGACGGATTGCCGTTCTGATTCCGGGACAAAGGTGGTCAGATAGTCAGTGCCCTGAACCTCATCTTCCGTATAACCAAGTGCCTGGAGGAGAGCCTCATTCATCATGATCGTCTTTCCGTGCGCACTGATGGCGAAGAAGAATGCGGGGGAGTTCTGGATGAGTGATTCATTAAACTCTTTCTCATGCCGGAGTTCCCTAATTGCAGCCTCGCGCTGAAACTCAATGTTCTTTAGATCCGTGATGTCCGCGTTGAATCCATGCCAGATAATGCTCCCGTCCTCATGTTTTTCCGGCGTTGATCTGCCGAACAGCCATTTGAGGGGTTGACCGGGAACCTGCACCCGGTATTCACATTCCCAGGTGGTCATTTGTTCGGCAGACGATTCGATGGAAGCAATAAATCTATCCAGATCCTCGGGCAGGACTACCTTCCGTATGGTAGAGAAGTCCTCGCGTACATCTTCAGGCGAACACCCGAAGAGATCCCTGATCGCTTCCGTGGTGAAGGGTACGCAATAGGTTCCGTCAGGTTTCCGTATGAACTGATAGATCATTCCAGGAACCTGGGAAGACAGCTTCCGAAACCGTTCATCCCGTTCCCGCAATGCCTCTTCCGCCTGTTTCCGCTCGGTGATGTCTCGGATGATCATGCTTGTTCTCTGCTGGCCATAGGCGTCTGTGAAGATGGTTGATGTGACTTCAACGGGAAAGCCTTCTCCATTGGATCGAAGCATGGTGAACTCTGCATTCAGGCTTTTTCCCGTTCTTGCCCTTTCCTCCAGCGCTGTCTTCAATCGCGGATCGGATTGATCAACCAGCCCGTTACGCCCAGCTTCCCTGATGTCGTCCACTGATCGGCCGAGCATATTACATGCTGCCGGATTGGCGTCAAGGATGGATCCGTCAGGGGCCGTCAGCAGGATGGCATCATTTGATTCTTCGAAGATGGAGCGGTATTTCCTCTCGCTGACCTTGAGGGACTCTTCAGCCTCCTTGCGGCGTATCGCCTCCACAAAAAAGGTGGCAAGGGTCTGCAGGTCTTCCGCATGTTCCATCGTGTAGCCTGATTCGTTGTTGGCCATGGCGATCATACCAATCACCGTATCCTGTTCTTTCAGGGGCACGCCCAGGAATGCATTGATTGGGGGGTGACCATCCGGAACACCAACACGCTCAGGAAAGGATTCCGGATCATTAATGATGAGAGTGTGCTCATGCAGTATAACCTCTCCCCACATACCCCGTATGTCCATGTCCTTGATTTGGGAAACGGCCTGATCTTCAGCAATCCGACATTCATTCCACTCCGGATTACCCAAAGCGATCGTCGTAAAGCGCCTATCCGAAGTAATCTTACCGATAAAGCCGAATGTGCTTCCTGTGAGTTCTTGCCCGACATTCAGACACACCTCTGCTACGGACTCGGGAGTGGTTGCTGCCAGGGCTTCTGATAAAACGCGATTAATGGCCCCCAGCAATCGTTCGTGATGGCGGATTCCTTCTTCCGCTATTGTGCGGGCAGTCACGTCGCGTGCGACAGAGATCAGTCCGACAATCTCTTCATCCCGGATAACTGGGGCTCCACTGATTTCGATGTATAGCTTTGATTCATTTTGCGCGATAAACTCATAGGTTGCTGAGGGGATGGTTTTCCCTTTTTGTAAGACCTGATGGATGTTAGCCATAAGTCGTTCGAAAGATTCCGGCTTGAAAAACTTTTCAAGGATTTTAACAGGCCTTCCGATGAAATAGTGCGGTTTGATCCCTGTGAGTCTCTCGATGCTCGGAGACATGTTGGTGATTACAAGATCGGCTCCGAGCGTGCATATAACATCCGTAACATTTTCAAAACTCAGTCGGTAACGCTCCTCGAGTATGCTGAGATTCTGATTTGCAGTTTCCAGATCGGATATCTTTTTTTCAAGTTTGCTGAAAAGGATTTCATTGTATTGCCTGAAAAACTCCATTTCATCGCCGAGAGGTTTAATCTCTGCCTTACTGTCAGTATGTTTTTTTTCCAGCACCTCATTTAATATATTTATCAGAATATCCGGTTCCTGTGGTTTAAGAATAAATCTATCAGCCCCAAGGCTCAGTGCAAAGTCCTTGTTTTTAGATTCAGTATATGTGGCGGTGTAAAACACCACAGGTATGTTTTTAAGTGTATCGTCTGATTTCACCTGTCGGCATAAGGTGTAGCCGTCCATTACCGGCATAAGAATATCTGTTACAATCAGATCAGGAGGATTTTCAAGAGCCTTGTCCAGTGCCTCTTTGCCGTTATTAGCAGAAATTACCTCAAAACCATATCCTTTAAGTATGGTTTCGAACATGTACAGGTTGGTGCTGTTATCATCGACAATTAATACTCGTTTCGTCATATTTAATCACCTCTTGTCCTTGTGGGAAAAAATCCTGCTTTTTAAATATCTGATTCCTGTCGATTTAACTGATAAGGTTCTTACCTTCCGGTTCGGCTTGCTATAAGCCCAAATGTCACTAGACCGGCTGATATAAAACGCCAGATCCCGAAACCTTCCTTCAGAACGAATGTAGAGATGACCGCAGCTATTAGAACGCTGGTTTCTCTCAGCGCAGAAACCATAGCCATTGGGGCCAGGGCCAATGCCCAAACTATGATCCAGTATGTCCCAGTCTGCATAGCTCCTCCCAGAATTCCGATTCGGAAATTATCTCTAACCATCGATAGCATCTTTCGCCCTTTCCAGCAGAATACTACGAGGAAGGTAAGGAGACCGTCACCAATTGTCAGCCACATGGCAAATCCCAGGACTGACCCGGCCTTTCTGGCTCCCAGACCGTCTGCTACCGTGTAACACGCAATAAATCCTCCTGTCAGTATAGCATAAAAGACTGCTTTGGAATTTATCCACAGTCCCTGTCCCTTATCAAAAACCAGGGCCATGACTCCCGACGCGAGGCATAAAACACCGACTAAGGACAAAGGCGCCAGAGTTTCGCCGGCGACCACAAGTGCACCAACTGCAACAAGCAGGGGTGCTGATCCTCTGGCGATGGGATATACCTGCCCCAGGTCACCATGGTCGTAAGCGATGGGGAGAAATATATGGTATCCGGTATGCAGCAGAATCGTCAGTCCCAGAAGGGGCCAGCTGGCGCGATCCGGAAAAGCTATCCACGGTACCACTAAAAGAGAGACCATGCTTCCCGCAAGCGTAAAGACCGCCATAGTTACGAGTCGATTGCCCTGGATTTTTATAAGTGTATTCCAGCCGGCATGAAGTACTGCAGCGAGAATGACCATGGCAATAATTTCAAACGACATGTATCATAAATCTCCTGCGTATGTCATATACCCTGGCAAGATCCCCTTTTTTCCAGCTTCTTACCAGATTGAAGTTATTTCAACGCCTGTAGCAGGCCCTCTACTAACACATCAGCATCGGTAACAAGGTTATATTTTCCAGGCCTTAGAACAATCCCGGCACCATCCCCCGTGGCAATTGTGCAATCTTAGCTTCCTGATTCCACTATTTTGATCTCCTCATCTGTTAAATCATACAAACGATATACAAGCTGATCGATCTGCCTGTCTGTTAATTCGAGCTGGCGTTTCAGCGTTTCTGTTGTATGGGGAACCCTTGACTTGGTCAGTCTTTTGTGCAAGTCCAGCATCTTATCAACAAGGCTTACCATCTGGTCATGCAGGGCGACTTCAGTTGGATCATTGAAGTTGATTGTGCGGATGGGGAGTTTTGAAATATACATCGGCTTGTATTCGAAATATCCACCTTGCTTGGTGGCTGAGATAGAATGAATGTAAAAATCAAGTGTTGTTGATCCTATTAAACCGAGCAGATACTTGTCCTTTGTAGGTATGATTGTAGTTTTGTCATTGGAATAAAAACCTTTCGCATCATAAGCATATGATGCTGATTTAACAATTGCAGGAACAATTATCTTCGGTTTCTCAAATTCTTGGTAATAATCTATGGTATCTTGAATTTCATACCATTGATAAGAGCCAGGCTTTCTACCAAGCCATTTTTCTCCTTTCCAGTCTTTCGGACGTGGTAAAAGGTTTTCCTTGAATTTCGTCAGATAATTTTTGATAGCTGGATATTTATCAATGTCGATGCCTCGCCTTGTGAAAAGAACATATTTTTCGCTGGATAGCGGCTGATAACGCTTTATATTCCTCCCCGCAAGAAACGGTTTTATAACTTCCCCGCTTTTTGGATCCTCGGCAATCAGTTGTTCCCTGGTAGCGTCATCAATGACGAATGCATCGTTTAAGCCGGTTTTTATCCCATAGAAGATTTTTCCACCGACATACTCGCCCAGAGGTATGCCTCTTTTTCGGAGTTTGTCCAGTAAATCGCTTGTGCCTTGATTCGCCAGAGACCAGCCGGATTCATCGAGATTATCCTGCCGGACTTCATGGCTGTGCTGCTTGATATAGTCTTTCAAATCGCCGAATTCCAGGGTTTTCATAGTGACTGCCCGAAAGACCTGTACAGGGGCTTTTTTCTGAATGACGACAATACAGGGATAAGTGCTTGCCTGCTTGAACACCGGCAGGTCTCCGAAGTCGATAATCTCAAAAATGTTTTGCCGTTTCATCCATTGCCTCAGAGATTTTCCGTAATTAGCCCTGAACCACTTATTGGCGACAATATAGGAAAAGAAACCTCCCTGCTTTAAAAGCGAAACACCTTTTTCGATAAAATAGACATATAGATCGGCTACACCGTGATAAACAGAGTAATGCTTTTCAAAATAGTTTTTAAGATAGCCCAAACCTTCCTGACGAACATACGGAGGGTTGCCGATTACCGCGTCAAATCCTCCATTATTCATGATTTCCGCGAATTCAGTATTCCAGTAAAAGGCATTTACCCGAAATATTTCCTCTTCATCAAGGAAGCTCATCTGCTGATGCTCATAGAAATCAGGCCCGATCAGGGAGTTCCCACATTTGATGTTATTCGAGAGGTCAGGCAGTACACGTTTCTGAAACAGGGCCATCTGCTTTCCGATGCTCTGTTCATCCTCTCCTTCAAGCGCCTTGAGAAGGAGTGACAGCTTTGTCACCTCCACAGCCTGATGATCTATATCCACACCGTAAATATTGTTCAGCAGAATTCGTTTGCGTTCGTCTATGGTTAACCGCCACTCGCCTCTGCCGGACTGATAAATGCGCGGCGTCTTGCCTTTGGACCAGTTATCAGGCCCGTCTTTGATGTATTCATTACGGTGCCAGTCAAGAAGAAACTGATACGCTCCGATCAGAAAAGAACCTGAACCGCATGCCGGGTCTAGTATTTTCAGGTTGCTCACGCCGCCCCTTGGCCCGGGCTTTTTTCCTTCAACCAGTTTGCCCACCGTATTCTTTACTATGTAGTCCACGATGTAGTCAGGTGTATAGTAAACCCCTCCTGCCTTGCGGACTTCCGGTTTTTCCTCGATTCTTGCCTGATGCCCGGCTGTGAGGCGGATAACCTTTCCCAGGAATTTTTCATAAACCTGTCCGAGTATGTCGGCAGACAGTACGGAAAACTCGTATGGGCTTTCCGGGTAATAAAGATTTTTAAAGATATCCTTCAAAGGCTTGTCATCTATCTGCAGTGAGGGAGTCAGGTTGTCATAATTCTCGCGATCTTTTTCTTTTTTGAAATGGAACAGTCCGGAATTGTATTTCTCATCCGCTTTATTAAATAGTTGGAATAGACGTTTGTAAATATTGTCCCCGTTCTGCAGCGCCATCAGTCCTCCGTAGTCTTCCATTCCCCGATCCTCACAGATACGGAGAAAAACAATTCGGTCTATGGTTTGCTGAACAGAGTAATTCAATTCTCTTTGAGTGAGGTTGGGATTGCGAAGGGCAATGTTGCGTGCAAGCAGTTCTCTCCAGCGTTCTATTTCCTGCAGGAACGAGGCGTCCACCTCGGTTGTGCCTTTTTTGATTTTGCTGGATTCTATGTATTTGTCGAAGGAGCCTTTCAGGATTGCATCTCTTGAAAAGATGCCTGCAATTTCTTCCCATCGATCTACATAATCCATGTATCTAAGATAAAGGATGCGGGAATGGGAAACCTTATCGGTTCTTGCAGGCTTCATGCGGCAGTTGTAGACGGCAAACTCTTCAAAGTCAGTCAGAATGCTGAGGGGCAGTTTGGCGCTCCATCCATAGCGGCGCAGCTGATATGCCGGATGGACATCTTCCTGGATATTGACCGAGGGTTTTTTAGCTTCCAGAAAAAATTTGCGGGCCCCGCCGATCCGAAAACAGTAGTCCGGCGCCTTTGTGACGCCACCGACTTTTATGGCGTCTTCATGGATAACATCCTTATAAGCCGCGGCATAGCCCTTTTTATTGGCAATGTCCCAGCCCAGTTCTTCAAAAAATGGGTCTATAAATTCGCGGCGCACCTGAGTTTCATTATATGACCCTCTTTTGTACGCTTCCAGATTATAATCGAAAGTCCTGACTAATTCCTTGATTCTCTCTGGAGCAATCATGATTTGAAAACCGGTTATATTAGTGCAATTTAATTATGAAGAACTCCGGATCTGTTCAGTTGAGTAATCTTACACGCTTGATAAATAAACTAAAAGAAAAAAATCAGAATGAATAACAAAAGAATCAATACTCTTATGCGATGATGAGTTTATACGAATTAATCAATCCTGATTGTGAATTATCTCCATAATAAAGAAATACTGCAAAAAAACGTCCTGTAAACACATACAATAGAACATGATCCTTGACCAGTTACAGCCTTTAGCATTATTATTTTTTCCAGTTTTTAAACTGCCTGCACATAAATATATGAATCATCCAAAGCATTGCCCTGTTTATTCCGCATCAAAAGGAGAACTGATTATGTTTTCTAAAAAAAGAGTAATGATGTTAACGATCCTGGGAGTCTTTTTTCTGGCATTTTTAACACAGAATGCACTGGGAGCAGGTCCCTTCGGTACCTTTCAAACCCCTTTGTCCGGTTCCACAGTAAGGGGCGTCGTTCAGGTAACCGGCTGGGCACTGGATGATGTGCAGATTGCAAGCGTCAGAGTTTACCGTATGGACGGCTCAAATTCAGTCTATATGGGTGACGCGAACCTGATAGAAGGAGCGCGGCCGGATATAGCAGCCGCCTACCCTGAGTATCCCTACAACTGGAAAGCAGGCTGGGGGTATTCACTGGTCACTAATCTTCTCCCCAATGGCGGGAACGGTACCTTTACCCTTATTGTCACAGCTACGGACAGTGATGGGAACAATGTTACACTTGGTACCAAAAACATCATTTGCGATAATGCCAATGCCGTGAAACCTTTTGGTGATCTTGATGCCCCAATACGCGGAGAGACAGTTTCAGGTTCTGCCTATACCGTCTCAGGTTGGGCGCTGACGCCTCAGCCGAACACGATTCCTACTGATGGCTCCACCATTAGCGTTTATATTGATGGTGTTATGGTCGGACACCCCCTTTATAATATGTACAGGTCGGATATTGCTGCAGCATTCCCGGCCTATAACAACAGCAACGGTGCAGGTGGATTTTCTATTTTAGATACCACTGCTTACGCAGATGGTGTCCACACCGTTTTTTGGACAGCACGCGATAATGCCGGGAACACTGATGGCATCGGGTCACGCTATTTTATTATACAGAACGGGCCTGCAGTTACAGCTCCCGCAGTCATTACAGCGAATATTACCTCTGTCGATACAACCACAGCATCCTGTGGCGGCAATGTCATCAGTGACGGCAATAATGCGGTTACGGAGCGAGGGGTATGCTGGAGTACGTCCGACCATCCCCTGATCACTGACAGCAGGACCATTGACGGTGCAGGAACAGGAGCTTATACAAGTACCCTCACAGGCCTGTCTCCGGATACCACATATTATGTACGGGCCTATGCCATTAACAGCAAAGGAATTTCTTATGGTAATGACGTGATTTTAAGGGCCTTATCAATTCCGATCCTGAACAAATGGGGCATGATAATCATTGCAGTAATGCTTTTGGGAGCCTCGTTTTGGATGATGAGACGGAAACGTCAGGATATGGTGTAGCTTTTTGGGTGTCTGATAGACCCCGTTGATTATCCCTCCGTTTCCATTCTCCGGTAGAACGATCATTTCATATCATCCTCATAAATGCTCTTTATTTAAGGTTAATGAGACTATCTGAAAATTCCAATCATGATTTATTCATAAAACCCTCGGAATTGCCCCGGAACGCCTGTCTGCTGTAGGATATGGTTACTATCACCCCATTACCTCTAACGATACAGCTGAAGGACGTCAACTGAACCAAAGGATTGAAGAAATAGTATTAGAAAAACAAAACTATTCAAAATAGAGATATTCCTTTCTATAAAATATAATTTATAAAATATAGTTAGTCAGTAAACCTAAATATACAATTCCGGCTCTTTTCGTCTTTGACAGATTTTTTGTAACTTGCGAATTTGTATTCCAAAATTTTGATCCTTCATCTGCCTTGCACCTGAAGGACAGTTTTTAATACAGGCAAAGCAAATTATACATTGCCATTTATCTGTCTTTGTCAAATCATCTAATGAGATTGCTTCTATTGGACAGACTTGTGCACACTTTCCGCATTCTGTACACAAAGCAGTATCTGTCTCCGGTGTAAAGGATATGGAATTTCTAGCCTGTTTTATTAGCAATAAATACTTTGGCTCTACATATGGAACATTCCCGGGAACTAAGATCGCTTGCATAGCATCTAATGACTCAAGTGCATTTACTTTTTTCTTAATTTGATTACCAAATGACAGTGCTTTCTGAATATCATCATTATCAGGTCGACCTTGCGCAATCGGACAGAGTGAAGAGGAATATGAATGTTCTCCTATAAAGGCAGCTGCTGCGACAGGTAAAAAATTTTGTTTCGTTGTAATATCATATAGTTCTTTGAGTGCATCTTCATACTCTCGGTTCCCATAAACAACAACAGGCACGACAGGTGTCTTATGGGCAGTGAAAGTTGCAAAATAAGCTGCTACTTCCTCTGGAACACGGCCATAATAAACTGGAACTCCAAGAATAACAAGTTCGCTGTTAAAGTGAAGCTCTTTTCTTAATGATCTTTTTGTACAGTCTATCATTTCAATATTCGGGCACTCTATACCACGTGCAATGTTCTCCAGGACAGTTTTTGTTGTTCCGGTTGGAGAAAAATAGACGCATGAAACTGACTGAATGTTCATTAAACTTCTCCTTTTAAATAAAAATGAAAATCAGCACCAGGGATACAGGAAAGTCAAGAGTAGATTTGATAATCTTGCTTGAAGTCGTGCCCACTCCATCCCGCGGAGGATAGTCAGGAGCTATTCAGTTGTCCTGATTCAGCATAAAAACATCATCTGCAGTTAGATATGACAACGGCTTTGAGAAAAGACGAAGGTAGCTATCCTCCTGTTACTATATTCTTTCCTCAGAAGATATTTTATTTAAAACAGCATTGCATTTCATCAGTCATTTCAACGGTAGTATCCGCTACCAACAACCCATCCGAATGGCTTGAAAAGAAGTACGTATGATCTCTTGGGTTGAGCTTTAGTATGTCCCTTTTTAGGAAACCAGTACTCGGCATATCCGCCACCGGTTTTGCTCTTTGCCATGAATTCTTTTATATAGAATCTGCCATGTTCGTCTTTGTCCTCAAGCCGGTTTCTTCCTTCTACATCCTTTCGGCCATACAGGACCACATTGACTCCTTCCGTCGTATCGGCCCAGAAATATCCTTCGGTACCGTACCTGAGTTCCCGCAGAAGGTCGGCACCAAGATTCTTTGCCTGTTCAATGGTCATTTCTCCCTGCTGGTGTTTTGTAAAGATCGCTTGAAGCATGCTGACCGCTGTTTCGACCTCACTCTTGATCAGCAGGTCCTGAGCCGACGAATTATCCTGTTTCTCAGCCTGCGCACCAGCAGGCAGGAACAAAAACGCTACATTCAGAATAACCAAAAATACTGTCATTAATTCCCTTTTCATGTTTCCTCCCATTATATAAGTTTAGGATTATTCCTGATCATTCATGAGGTCTCTCGCCCTTTACAACTGAATACAACGAGGAAAGTGAGAAGACCGTCACCAACTTTCAGCCAAATCGCGAATTCTTAAAAATAACCCGCTTGTATACCTTCAAGCGATTATGCTACCATGAAACATGTAACAAAGCCACCTGTCCGGAGAGCATAGTAGGCGACTTCCCCTTTTCCCGCTCCTCAAAGAATTGAGTTTATTTCAAGGCCTGCTGAAGACCTTCAGCTACCGCACCAGGATCGGTAAAAAGCAATTCATGGCCTCCTTCAAGTTCGACAAGGTTATATTTTCCGAGTTCATGAGCCATGGCTAAATATGCCCCTGGCGGCAAAGAGGCATCAGCTTTGCAGAATACCACCGATTTGGGAATGGTCAGCTTATCAAAATTGCCAGTGTCGACCGGAGTGGTGAATATAGCAATTGGCTGCGGCACCAGTCTGCTTATCAGGGAATCCTGTTTTTCAACTGTTTCTCCTGCCATAAGCATGTTTCTCACAAAACGTTCATCAACAGGCACACAGTTGTCCGGAGAGGCATTTGCAGCGGCGGTCATTCCTTGGGATACTTCAGGTGGCACAAGATCAAACTGGCGTTTACCGTTCGGGAGTATGAAGGTATTAAGAAAAATGAGATGTGAGATTTTGTCGGCTGCCTTTGGAGCGGCTGCCTGAAGGAGAAAACCTGCGCTGGAATGTCCGACAAGGACAACAGGAGAAGCCTGCTTTTTTAATACGCTGACAATTTTATTAACATAGTCTTCAAATCGGATGCCGGAACGATCATCGTCTGGATTATGTCCGGGCATTGTTGGCGCTTCGGCTGTATGCCCTGCCTTTTCAAGCTTTTCGATTACACCATCCCAGCACCATCCCCCGTGCCATGCACCGTGAATAAGTACAAAATGATTTCCCATCGCCTGCCTCCTTTATGATCTTGTTAAAGATCCCTTTAATTTATAAACTGCTGTTCGGGAAATCCAATCATAGAATACAATTGCTATGACGAATCTTTGCTTAAGACAGTTGAGAAATCTTACATACTTTTTAAGTAAACTAAAAGAAAAAAATCAAAATGAACATGAGGGAAGCAATCCAATTATGCAATATCAATTTGCTGCGAAATCAGACTGCCCGATTATGATTCTGAAGAAGTAGATAATAAGGGAACACTGCCTTTCTGTTTTTTGAAGCATCAACACCTGAGTTTCGGCTGCCAGAGCCCCTTTATGGAGGGATTACTGGCGATAATTGGCATTGCAGGTTTAGGGCATGTGTGATATATATTCTGAAAAGTTTATTTTTTGGAAATCTATTTTTAATAAGAACAAATCTTAATGGTGATTGCAATGACTCACGAAGATGCAGGACATTACGCATCAAAACATTCCCCGTCCGCAACCCTGGATGAACGTATTTCTGAAGTCGTGATGCAGAAGGCCTCAGACGACAGGCTGACCTGTGCCGCCTGCCACAAAATTGCGAGCGATTTAAATGTACTGCCCTCTGAGGTTGGCAGGGCAATTGATATGATGGAAATCAGGATCACGAAATGTCAGATGGGTCTATTTGGTTACAGCCCCCAGAAGAGCATTGTCAAGCCTGCAGAGAATGTTATGCCGGCTCTGGAGGATGCGATCAGGGCCTCAGTGGTCAAAAATCGGCTGACTTGTGCTGCTGCATGGGGGATAGCGGACAAACTGGGACTAAAAAAAATGGACGTCTCCAGCGCCTGTGAAACGCTTGAAATCAAGATATCCACTTGCCAGCTCGGGTCATTCAAATAACATATGCTAAAATCGGTTCTGTTTCCTTCCGATATATCTTCAGACGATAAAACCGGCATTTGCAAGGCCTGAAATAAAAGCAGAGATGACTGATTTTACCTCTCAAGTAATGCACTTTGAGGGTGAATTCGCCTTATTTAAAACAAGTTTTGAATTAGAGATATAATCGAATTAATCAGGCACATTCCGGTGCAGTTCATCCAGCCAGACCGCGGCCTCTGAATCGCTGGGTGCCCTCCAGTCACTGCGGGGGGAGAGAGAACCTCCCGAGCCTACCTTTGGGGCATTTGGCATTGCCGAGCGCTTGAACTGGCTGATCTGGAAAAATCTATACAGGAAAACCTCCAGCCAGTGCTTGATTGCGCTGAGATCATACTCATTTCGTTTTTCCTCAGGAAGAAATTCCGGCCATTGTCCACTAGTTCTGTTACTCCAGGCATGATATGCAAGGTAAGCGACCTTGCTTGGCTTGAAACCGAAGCGCGAAATATAGTACAGGTTGAAATCCTGAAGTTCATATGGTCCGATAACTGCTTCCGTTTTCTGGGCCGGTTTATCGACACTTCCATTTTCGTCCGGAACCAGCTCCGGAGAAATTTCCGTATTGAGTATAGACTCAAGAATATCGCCGGTCTGAGAATCAAACAGCCGGGTCACAATTACCCAGCGGATCAGGTGCTGGATTAATGTTTTAGGCACGGATGCGTTGACATTGTAATGTGACATCTGGTCTCCAACCCCGTATGTTGTCCAGCCCAGGGCAAGCTCGCTCAGGTCTCCGGTGCCCATAACGATTGCGTTATTCAGGTTCGCAAGCCGGAAAAGGTGGGAAGTCCGTTCGCCGGCCTGCACGTTCTCGAAAGTGGTATCATACACCGGCTCACCTTTTGCAAAAGGATGCCCGATATCCGTAAACATCTTCATGCAGGAGGGTCGAATGTCAATTTCATTTGCGGATACACCCAGATATTTCATCAACTGATGGGCGTTCTGATTGGTAATTGCACTGGTGGCAAATCCAGGCATCGTATATCCAAGTATATTTGATCGAGGCAGCCCGAGAACATCCATTGTCCTTGCAGCCACGATCAGGGCCTGGGTGGAATCGAGTCCGCCGGATATGCCGATCACCACTTTTTCGATGCCGGAGGAAGAGAGTCTCTTCATTAAGCTTTGAACCTGTATGTTGTAAATTTCATAACAACGTTTATGTAAAACGGCAGGGTCACCGGGCACGTAAGGAAAGCGGTTTACTCTGCGAATCAGGGGGATTTCCGTCCGCGGAACCTTGAATTCGAATTGAATTCTTCGCATCGCTGAAACCTTTTCTCTATGTTCCCGCACCGTGTCATTGAAACTGGTCGTGCGCATACGGTCCTGTATCAGCCGATCCAGGTCAATATCGGCAACAATGAACTGCTCTTCGCGTACGAATCGTTTCGATTCAGCCAGCAGGTCACTGTTCTCGTAGATGACTGCGTAACCGTCCCAGGCAAGGTCGGTTGTTGATTCCCCGGGGCCTGCCGCTGAGTACATGTATGAAGAGATACACTTGGCTGACTGGGATGAGCAGATCAGACGGCGGTAATCAGTTTTGCCTACCGTAATATTGCTGGCAGAAAGGTTGGCCAGTATCGTGGCCCCGGCCAGCGCACCATATGTGCTTGGAGGAATAGGCGACCAGATATCCTCGCAGATCTCTATAAAGACAGCAAATCCAGGGACGTTCGATGCCTCAAATACCAGATCGTTTCCGAATGGCACCATCCTGTTTAAAAATGGCATCTCCTTTCGAACAGCATCCCGGCCTGAAGTGAACTGACGCTTTTCGTAGAACTCCCGATAATTTGGAAGGTAAGTCTTTGGCACGATCCCAAGCATTTCGCCGCGATAGATAACAACGGCGCAATTATACAATTTTTCCTCGAACCGAAGAGGTGCACCAACTAACAGGACAGGGGAGAGGTCCCTGCTGGCTTCAACGATTTTTACCAGCGCTGAAAGGCTGGCATCGAGAAGCGCATCCTGATGAAACAGGTCCTCATTGGAGTAGGCAGAGATGCCCAGCTCAGGGAAGAGGGTAATTGCCGCATTGATTTCGGACGCCCGCCTGGCCAGAGCCAATGTGTGTTCAAGGTTGTAGGCAGGGTCTGCAACCCGCACTGAGGGAATGGCTACCGTTGCCCGGATAAAGCCATGAGAATATATAGAATTGAAAAGTTTATGCATATGATTATATATATAAAGTTTATTTTATTTCAAATCTTTAAAAAACAGAATTATATATAGCACAATTTATCAATTTTGTGAAAACTATTCTCATAGAAATCATGGAAGATTTAAAGAATCCAAAACCACTATAAAATACAATAGCCCCATCATTATTGCAGTCAGTTAATAACTTTACTCTAAGGCATCCTTCTTCTTTTGCAAAATCAGACTGCCAGATGATGATTATGAAGAAGTAGATAATAAGGGAACACCACCTATTTGTCCTTTATGCAGATAGATGCCTTATCTTGCCCTTATGGGCTTCCAGCTGTTCTTTTGTGATACCGGCCTTCTTTTCGGCCGGATAGCCAATGCTGATAATACATTCAACTCTCAGGTTTTCAGGCAAACCCAACAGCCCTTGAACGTATTCCTCTGCTGTCATGCCCTGAACATGCCTTCTATTGCGTATCTGAACCCAGCAGCTCCCAAGTCCGATAGATTGAGCAGCAAGCTGCACTATAATTGCGGCAATAGAGCAGTCTTCCTGCCATACATCAGAAACAGTCTCATCGCCACAGACAACGATTCCCAGCGCGGCACCCCTTAAAAATCCGGCCCCATGCTCTTTGGCCCGGGACAGTCCGGCCAGTAAATCCTTATCATCGACAAAAATAAACTCCCAGGGTTTCCTGTTCATGGAAGAAGGTGAGAGCAATAAGGCCTCTTTGAGGATTTCGATTTTTTCGAGTTCGATCTCTCTGGCCTCATATTTTCTTATACTTCTACGTTCTCTAAGCAAATCGATCATTATTATTCTCCAGAATCATATTCTTGGCGTTTTGTTTTTATTTACGTATGAGGGTAGGGCACTAAAAAATCATAAGAAAGTTGTTTTAAAATTTCAGGAACGTACCTATTTTCTTCGGCGCTTAAAAAAACTATGAAAAAACCAACCGATTATGATCCCAATTGCAACCAGAAGGAATATTAACAGTGATCGAGACATTTGAATGGACCAGAACATGAATTGGACCTCTACCAGGGCAACATTCTGAATAATGAACAGAACAGCAAACAAGGCAAGGATGAGGATCATGACTATTTTGTAATTCATCAGGCTCTCCTTTTAAAAATAAAGAACTACCACGCCGCAGGCTCGCTCAAAGCTCAAAGCTGAAAGTTCAAAGTTTACCCGCCAGTGTTTGTGGAGGGTTTACCAGCCTCTGGATGGTTTACCCGCCAGTGTTTGTGGAGGGTTTACCAGCCTCTGGATGGTTTACCCGCCAGTGTTTGTGGAGGGTTTACCAGCATGTGTTCGTGGCTGGTTTACACGTCTTTGGCGGATTAAAAATAAGCAATTTTGAAGAATCAATACGGTTATTTTTACATTCTTTTTAAATAAACTAAAAGAAAAAAACAGAATGAATAACAATGTAATCAAAACTAAATTCACTGTCAATTTGATGCAAGGTCAAAGTGATGGACTCTGATTCTGAAGAAACAGAGAATAAAGTAATGCTGAAAAAAAGTCCGCCATTACAAGGACCAAGTGAATATGAGCCAAGTGAATATGAGCCTTGACCGATCTTTGTTTTTAGCATTATCATGTTTTAAGCTTTTTCAAAGATCGCCGGAAGGAGGTGCGAGAATTTAAGGGACGGCATTTATGGTTGACATGAAATTTACCCATAACATTATCGGAAAGGAGCTTTAAATGAAACGAGCATTATATGTACTTCTTATAATTAGTGTTGCCGCTACCCTGATAATTACCTGTCAGGCCACAGCAGAAAAGAAAATCATGTTAAAACTGGGGTCAGGTAGTCCTGGCGGTGTGTATTATCCTCTGGGGGATGGTATGGAAGTGCTTATTGAACAAACCGTTGAGGATATAGCATGCACAGCCAAATCAACAGGTGGTTCAGTTGAAAACTGTCATCTCGTAGGATTCCGTGAGATTGATCTGGGAATGGTAATGGGAAGTGTTGCCTACAAAGCCACGAAAGGCTTAGCTCCTTTTAAAAAAAAATATGACCTCGTTTGTCTCTTTCAGATGTACCCCGCTCCTGAACATATAGTTACCACCAGGCAGACGGGAATCAAATCGATTGCCGATTTAAAAGGTAAAAAGATTTCCATCGATGTCCCGGGCAGTGGTTGTTCAACTCAGGCCAGGGCAATTCTCAGCGAATATGGCTATAATCTTGAGAATGATTTAACGCTTGTCAATCTCGACCAGACTGAATCCGTTCAAGCCTTGAAAGACGGTGTTGTTGATGCCTGCTTCTTCAACTTTGCATATCCTGCTTCTGCTGTAAAGGATCTGGCCGCCGCAACGGACATTATTATGATACCGCTTGAGGAAACATTTGTTGACAGACTCGTAGAGAAACATCCCTATTATCTCAAGATTGTAATACCATCAGGGACTTACGATGATGTTAATTATGACGTCCTGTGCCTGGGCGATTCGAATCTTTTGATAGCTAACAGGAAAATGGAAAATGATGTTGCATACAAGTTAACAAAGGCCGTTTTTGAAAATGTTTCAACAGGTGAATACGCCCTGACAAATATCCATCCCGTTGCAGCACAGTTAACAAAGGAGAATGCGCTCAAAAGTCCAATTCCGCTTCATTCCGGAGCAGAAAAATATTTTATGGAAGCAAAATAAAAAAGCTTTGAAACAGCCCGGACGGATGTAATATCCGGCCGGGCATTCTGTTCAGGAATGAAACTTGATCGCCCTTTTCTCTCAAACCAAGTCCTGACCACTCATTATTTTACAATCAAATATGTTTTCCCTATAATTCTGTGCCCATGTGCCGGAACATTTTGGAGGATTGATATAAAAATGCTATAAGGAATCCTATGGCCGTAAAGAAAGAGAATCATTCGAGGAATATCCCAAACCGCTTAGGTGCGTTTGGCGGCGTTTTCACTCCGTCAATTCTAACCATACTCGGCGTTATCATGTTCATGAGGGCAGGGTATGTCATTGGAGAGGCCGGTATTTTTCAGGCACTGTTGATTCTCTTGCTCGCCAAAACCATAACCGCGCTGACTTCACTTTCCATAGCAGCTGTTTCAACCAACACACCTGTAGCCGGGGGCGGAGCATATTTCCTTATCTCAAGAGCGCTGGGGCCGGAGTTCGGAGGAGCAATCGGCCTGTCCCTTTTTTCTGCGCAGGCCATATCCGTTCCTTTCTATATCCTTGGTTTCTCCGAGGCAGTAGTTCGCACCGTTCCTGAACTGGCCGGTCATTTTCAGACGATTGCCGTTGTTACAACTCTTATTCTTTTTGGTATCTCATACGTAGGTGCAAAATGGGCCATAAAAACGCAATACGTGATTATGACAGTCCTTGGTCTTTCAATTCTGGCATTCATGGGCGGGGCGGCCACAAACTTCAGAAGTGAGGTTTTTCTTCAGAACTGGACTTCCGGATATACAGGTTCTTCAGTATCTTTCTGGGTTGTTTTTGCAATATACTTTCCTGCTGCAACAGGTATTATGGCAGGGGTAAACATGTCCGGGGACCTCAAGGAGCCCAAGAGGGCAATTCCTCTTGGGACATTTGCTGCGGTAGTAGCAGGATTTCTTGTTTATCTTGTTCAGATACTTTTGTGCGGAGGTGCGCAGACTCGTTCCCAGCTGATCGAGACCTCTTTTGAGACACTATGCAGCCAAGCCCTTTTTGGTGCTGGATTTCTGGTGGTTGCAGGGGTTTTTGCGGCAACACTTTCCAGCGCTCTGGGATCTTTTCTGGGAGCTCCAAGGGTTTTGCAGGCAGTAGCAAGGGACAGGGTAATTCCACCCCTGTCTCCTTTTGCCAGAGGCTCCCGGAGGGGAGATGAGCCGCGAAGGGCGCTCTTCCTTACGCTGGGGATTACGATGATCGTCATCATTTGGGCCGGACAGGATTCAAAGGGCGGTGCCTTCAATGTCCTGGCAGCTGTGGTGACCATGTTCTTCCTTTATACCTATGGGATGGTTAACCTGGCTGCTTTTGTTGAATCGTTTGCAGGAAATCCTTCTTTTCGACCGAGATTCAGGTACTATCACTGGCTTCCGGCTATTTGCGGTGCTGCGGCCTGCGTCTTCACTGCCTTTCTCATAAATACTGTCGCCGCATTAGCGGCTGCCGTATTTGTATTTATCCTGTACAGCCTGCTTCGACGAAATGTCCTGGAGGTGCGCTTCGGAGATGCACGCTGGGGTTTTATCTATTCCCGTTTGCGTTACAATCTTCTCAAACTGGCTAAGACATCGGCCAGCCCAAAGAACTGGCGGCCAACAATACTGGTGCTTACAGGCAACCCCGAAACGAGGTTAACAATGGCAAAATATGCGCTTCAATTCGGAGAGGAGAGGGGCCTCGTCATACTGGGGCGCGTACTGGTCGGAGATCTGGTTGAGATATCTCACCTGCGAGAGGCCGCATTCAACCAGCTTGAGCGTTTCCTCAGGGATAATGATTTTGAGGCACTTTCGGCGGTCGTGGTGGCCAAAAGTCTTGAAGAAGGGTTTACTGCTCTCCTGCAGGGGCACCCTGTAGGCCCGCTAAGACCAAATCTCGTTTTATTGGGATGGTCATATGAGAAAGAGCGTGTTGAGTCTTTTGTGCATTATCTGAACTCGATCAGACTGCTGGGCATGAGTCTCATCCTTCTCTGGGATAAGGGTATGCCGGAGGAAAATGCGAATCGAAGAATTGATGTATGGTGGCGCGGCAGGGAGAACGGGTCCCTTATGTTGCTGATGGCCCATTTATTGACCCTTAATTGGGAATGGTCGGGGGCAAAGATAAGGCTCCTGCGTTTGATACAGGATGAAGCCGGACGAAACCCTGCGGCCGAAGCGCTTCGTGTTTTAATCGATGCGGCCAGGGTAAATGCTGAAGCTGAGGTACTGGTTTCCGATGTCCCCTTTGCCGAAGTACTTCATCGGCATTCCAAGGACGCCTCACTGGTAATGCTGGGCTTTAATGTGCCGGAGGAGGCCGATGCAGAGACCTTCTGCAATACCTTCGGGAATTTACTGTCAGAGCTGCCGACCACGCTCCTGGTATGTTCTTCGGGCGAGGCCGATTTGCTGGTTTGAGATAAAAAGAACAGATATTACGGTTACAGCTTATGCTGATTTTCAGAAAGTTCTTTAAACGCATTTCTTTCCTGCTGATTTCCAACAACTGCCACCATATCTCCTTCCTGAAATATATAATCCGCTTTGGGATTGGGTTGAATTGAATTATCACGTATAACCGCCACAATAGATGCGCCTGTCCCGGTGCGAACTGCGGCATCTTTAATGCTTCTGTCTACAAGGGGAGAGCCGTGTGGAAGAGTGACCCATGAAATTTCCAGTATATTTTTTATATTATCAAGTTTTGCCAGAATCTGCTGATCATAATTCGATTTATATATTGGAGCATAAAGCCTTTGCCTTACGGAATCAGTATACTGCTGGATTACATTCACAGGGATTTCAAGATGAACCAGTGCCTGTCTTGCAATTTCAAGACCGGCTTCCATCTCAGGGAGTACAGCCATATACACGCCGCTTTCATATAATGCCTGAGTTTGTTCAACACCGTCGGCTCTTGCAATAATATGCAATTTCGGCTTAATACGATGTGCCTGTTTTACAATGGATTGGGCTGTAATAACTGAAGGAGTGGTAATAAGCAAAAGCCTGGCTGATTCTATTTTTGATACCCTGAGGACCGTGGGCTGACTCATATCGCCATAGATCACAGGATATTTCGCATTTTTGCATTCGATCATTCGCTGGTGATTAAGTTCAATAATCACAAAAGGGAGATTGAGTCTGGTCAGGACATGAGCTATGTGCTGTCCGACCCTTCCGCCTCCGGCAATGATAACATGATCTTTAAATCCGGAAGGAGGTATGTTTTCCATCTGAAATGGTTCATATTCAAACAGACGTTTTTTAAATTTATACAGAGGTGTTGCCATTGCTGAAGCAAATGGGGTAAGAACCATGCTGAGTACAGATATGGCAAGGATAAGAGAATACATGCTTGCGTCAATTGCATTAGTTTTCAGACCTAAGCGCGCAAGAACAAAAGAGAATTCGCCTACCTGAAACAGGCCGAGGCCTACTGCAATGGGTATAATATTGGTGTAACGGAACAGGATGGAGAGCAGGTAAAAAATTATACCCTTGAAGATTCCGATGATCAGAACCAGCGAGAGAATTTTGCCCCAGTTATGGATCAGAAATACCGGATCGAGGAGCATGCCGACCGTTGTAAAAAACAGAAGGCCGAATATGTCCCTGAGTGGAATAATATCACTCAATGCCTGATAGCCATAGTCCGATTCACTGAGAACCATTCCCGCAACAAAGGCACCGAAGGCAAATGAGAGCCCGAACAGATATGTTGCATAGCCAATGCCAAGGCCTATTGCTGTTATGCACAGGATAAAAAGTTCCCTGGAGTTCCATCTGGCTACATGTTCCAGCAGGCGTGGCAGAAGTTTTGCGCCCAGAAAAAACATTAATCCGAGGAATATTGCAGACTTGATTACGGCAATGGCCAGGAGGGAAAGTCCTGTTTTAGGGTTGCTCAACTGAGGCAGGATTATCATCATAGGTATGACAGCCAGATCCTGTATAATCAGCATGCCTATCATTACCCGGCTTGAAAGTGTCCCGACAAACCCCCTGCTCATAAGTGTCTTCAGTGTGACCATTGTGCTGGAAAGAGAAATCAAGGCCCCTAACCACAATGAACTCATCGAGGACCAGCCGAGATATTTCCCGAGACAAAAGCCAAAGCCAATGCTGAGGATAATCTGAATGGGAGTTCCGATCAGGGCAATATTTCTTACCGGTTTTAACTCACTGATGGAAAATTCCAGGCCAAGAGCAAAGAGAAGTAGGGCAACCCCAATTTCAGCCAGTAGTTCAATTTCATGAATATCGCCAACTGTGATTCCGCCCACGTAGGGTCCAACGATAATCCCTGCAAATATATACCCCAGGATCAATGGCTGCCTGAGTCTTTGTGCAATTAGAGCGCCAATCAGGGCTGCTACCATGATAATTACAATATCTGCGGCTACACCCATATATGAAACCTCACATCAATAAACGCCTGACTGTCCTTATATATACAGCCGGTTAATATAATCCGGTCACTATACAATGGCTCCCCGGAAACGTGCTCCAGGCTTTCAATTCGAGTGAAACGAGAAATCTTAGGGTCGCAACATGATAAAAAGATAACATTTCTCCCTGTAGTCGAAATGACATATTCGTAGAATTTTATTTATTACAGGACTATCAATATAACACATACGTTTCCATTAGACTATGGTGAAGGTATATAGCCGAAATATTTCGGGATGAACATTATAATACCTTCCCAGTATGTGCAGATGATCAATACTGCAATGGATGCCATAAGAAACGGGATTATGGCGCGGGAGAGTTTTTCAAGGCTCGTTTGTCCTATGGAGGCGGCAACAAAAAGACAAACTCCCACAGGGGGTGTGGTAAGCCCGATAACAAGATTCAGGACAAGGATAACTCCGAAGTGCAGCGGGTCAACGCCGATTTTTATCATAAGCGGCAGCAGGACAGGGGCAAGTATGATGAGCGATGCGGTCAGCTCCATGAAGGTGCCGATAATGAGCAGGATCATATTCATCAGCAGAAGGATGACTATTTTATTTTCCGTTAATGAAAGAATCGTCCCGGTTACCATCTGGGGCACTTCCTCGCTGGCAAGGACCCATGAAAAGATACTGGCCGTGCCTATCACCAGCATGACAAGGGAACTGGTTGCACCTGTCTTAATCAGAATTCCGGGAAGATCCCTCAGATGGATGTCCCGGTAAACAAAGAGACCTATAAAGAGGGCATAAAAAACAGCAATGCAGGAGCTTTCAGTTGGTGTGAATATTCCGGTCAGGATGCCGCCAAGTATGATAATTGGCATTAAAAGAACAAGCGCAGCATCAATTACTACCTTTAATGCTTCTCTTGAAGAAATTCTTTTGCTGCCGGAATAACCCCGTTTGCGGGCATAATACCATACAACCCCCATCTGAAAAACCCCGAGGAGTATACCGGGGATAAATCCTGCAAGGAAAAGGGATGCAATAGATACCTCGCCCAGGACGCCGTAAATTATAAAAGGGATGGAGGGGGGTATGATTGGTCCTATGGTTGAAGACGTGGCTGTAACTGCTGATGCGAAATCACCGTCATATCCGTCCTTTTTCATGGCCGGGATAAGGATTGAACCTACGGCGCTTGTATCTGCAACTGCTGCTCCCGTAATGCCGGCAAAGATCATGCTGATGACCACATTAATATAGGCCAGTCCTCCCCTGAAAGAGCCCACCAGTAAATTGCAGAATCTCAAAAGCCGTTCTGTCATGCCTCCTGCACTCATAATATTGCCGGCCAGGATAAAGAAGGGTACGGCCATAAGTACCGGCGAATCCATCCCTGTAAAGATACGCTGTGATACCAGAATAAGCGGGGTTTCTCTCTGGATAATCAGGGCAACTAACGGGGTCAGTCCCAGAATAAAGGCAATTGGAACCCCTATTACCAGGAAAAATGCAAAAGAAATTATGAGGGCGGCAACTACCATGAGCTTTATTAACCTTTAAAGACAGGATTCCTGATTTTCAACTGTATTGGTTTGCCGGTGTAATATAAAGCTGATTATGTGAATCAGCATTACCAGAGAACCCACAGGCAGTGCCAGATATGGTACAGCCATGGGGATACGCAGGGCAGGGCTTATCTGGGAACTCGTAACGAGAACAAGCTTAAATCCTCCAAAGGTCATAACCCCGAGAATCAGGGCAACTGATATATGCGCTGCAAAGGTCAGGACCCCTGCAAGTCTTTGAGGGAAGTGTTCAAGAAAAAAGGTGACGGCAATATGCTGTTTTCTCTTAAGTGCTATTGCCGCACCCAGAAGAGATGCCCAGATGAGGCAGTAACGGGCGAATTCTTCAGTCCAGAAAAGAGGGAGCTGAAGAATATAGCGAAAAAGAACCTGCATGAAGACAGCGACCGCCATGGCGGAAAGCACAAGAATAAGGCCTATTTCGCATACCCTGTTCAGGCAGTCACTTATTCTGGACATATTGATTTCCGGATCATTTGATTTGCATTAAAAGGGCAGGGCGCCCGTAGAAATTATTAATACAACCGCATGTTTCAGATGAAGAAAGAGCTTTAGTGCTTGGCCCTGATCTTTTCGACAATCCCTTTCCATCCGGGGTATTTCTCATAGAACATTTTATACACAGGGTTCATGGCTTCAATGAATACAGCTTTATCCACAGTGTCAACAACCATGCCCCGGACCTTGATTTCTTCAAGCTGCCTGGCCTCACTGTCACGGATCAGTTTTCTTTCAAATTTTGCTGCCTTGACGGCTGCTTCGAGAAAGAGCTTCTGCCATTCAGGTTTGAGCTTCATGAATTTTTTGAGGCTCATGCTCAGTGGGGCAGGAGAATAGAAATGGCCGGTAAGGGAAAGGTATTTCTGGACTTCGCTCAGTTTATAGGCATAAATAATGGCGATGGGGTTTTCCTGACCGTCAATTACCTTTGTCTGCAAAGATGTATACACCTCACCCCAGCTCATGGGAACGGCCTGGGCTCCCAGTTCGCGGACCGATGCGAGATGAACAGGATTTTCCATTGTCCGGAATTTAAGTCCCTTGAAATCTTCTGGTTTTAAAAGGGGTTTTCTGGAATTTGTAAAGTTTCTGAACCCGTTTTCAAAAAATGCCAGGCCCTTGATATCTGCAGATTGAAGATCGTCAAGCAGTTCACGGCCGATTGGTCCGTCAAGGATCCTGTCTACAAAAGTGTGATCTATGAACAGAAAAGGCAGGTCGACGACCCCCATGTTGGGACTGAAATTTGAGACCGGGCCCGTTGCAGTTACGGCCATATCAATTGTGCCTATCTGCATGCCCTCAAGGAGTTCCCTCTCGCCCTTACCGAGCTGCCCGCCGGCATATACCTTGACGACTATTTCTCCCCCGGTTCCTTCGCTGATCAACCGGGCAAATTCCTGGGCGCCTGCTGAATAGGCGTGCTGGGGAGGGGTTACCGTGGCCAGCTTGAGAACCGTTTTGGCCTGAGCCTGTATCGCGGCTATGAATGTAAGAACAAAAAAAACAAATACGAATAATAGAGCAAAACGCTTCATGGCTTTCCCTCCTGAGTATTAAATAAACAGCACTTCAAGATTAATTTTGCTGCCTAAATCTGAGCATATCTGTTAATTTTCATTTACTATGGCAATGTTGGCCATGGTTTCATTATCCATCTGACCTATGTCTATCATCACCTTTTTTGGCCCTTTTTCAGCCATGAACATCATGTGGTCGTTCTGCTTTGTTTCCATGACTATCTTCCAGCCGCTGTTTTTGGCCTTGTCCCTGTAATATGTGTAAACTTCATTTAGCTGGGCATTGCCGCACTTCAAAATGGTTATCAGGTTGGCGCCCGAATTGATTACCTGTACAACCTCGCTGTCTGGATACTGCGGAAATTCAGAAGCGATTTCATCAGGGTAATTAACACCTGCAATAGAAAGTCCTGCTGTAATTAAAAAGAATACAAAGGCCGAAACTGCGATAGAAAGTTTTTTCATGTGTTGTTCTCCTATGATTTTTTTAATAATAATATTTTTTTGTAAAAAGCACTTGATAATAAAAAATTAACTTATAATACGCAAGGCAATATAGGGAACGAGGTTAAAAAGAAATATACAAATTTTAAAAAATGCCATGCCTGTATAGTGAATAGTATCAAAGGTCTCAGCCGGGATCTTGAACCATCTTGCATGCATCCGGTAAATAAAGTCATGGGCCAGAGTGAAAAACAGGAACCAGAACAGCAGCAATCCGATGTCTATCACCGAACACCATGCCAGAGTACTGCGGATTATTTCGAGTGTCATCTTACCTGTCTCCTATATTCTGCAAATTAAATGAGCATATGGGTTTTTTGGCCTCAGTGGAGAGACCTTTGCAAAACTCATGTGCACCTCAGGTGCAATCGTTATTTGTCCCAGCCAAAGGCTGGTAAACCAACCAAAGGCTGGTAAACCAACCAAAGGCTGGTAAAATTCCGGATCCTCCCTCCTCTTTCCTGTCATTTCGACCCTGGGGAGAAATTTTGCTTTTATTCAGTGTTCATTTCTGTTATGGCGGATTCAAGATTTCTCGTCGCTATGTTCCTCGAAATGACAAATTCTAAAGGTCTCGTGGAATTCAAACCTGAAGCCCATATATTAATATACGTGAAGCCGTAAACAAATACATATTGTTTTTGTTATATAAGCAGTGCCTGTTCAATATCCCCAATCAGGTCGTCAGGGTGTTCAATCCCTACGGAAAGCCGCATCAGGTTGTCTGAAATCCCTATCCTTTTGCGTACTTCAGGAGATACCTTCGCGTGAGATGTAGTGGCTGGATCGCAGATTGATGTTTCAACTCCTCCCAGGCTGACCCCGGGTTTTATCAGCTTCAATCTTTTCATAAATGTCTTTGCGTTCATAAGGCCGGGATCAATTTCAAAAGAAAGCATTGCACCGAATCCGGTCATCTGTTTTTTTGCTATGTCATGACCCGGGTGATTTTTCAATCCCGGGTAGTTAACACGACTTATATTCGGGTTGTTTTCAAGATGATCAGCTATAACGCCGGCATTCTGTGTCTGGCGTTCGACACGCAGTGCAAGCGTCATGAGGCTTCTTTCCAGAAGGTAGCATGTCTGGGCGTTCATGTTTCCGCCAAGGCTCAAGGCTGTTTTCCTGATGCGCTCGGCAAGCTGGGCGCTGGTTATTACTGCGCCGCAACTGAGATCACTGTGCCCTCCCAGGTATTTGGTTCCGCTGTGAGTAACAATATCTATACCAAGGGTGATCGGGGTCTGGTTGATGGGGCTGGCAAAGGTATTGTCGATTACAGTAATTGCTCCGGCGTTTTTTGCGATCCCGGAAACCTCTTGAATATCGATGATATTCAGCAATGGGTTGGTTGGGGTTTCAATATAAATAACCCTGGTCTTTGGAGTCAGGGCCTCTGCAATCTTTTCTGCTTTGAGTGCAGCAAGGGAGTATGCAATCCCGAGGTCTTCAAAATGTGAAGTTATAAACGCATGGGTGCCGCCATAAAGTTCATCCTGAATAACCGCATGATCTCCTGCCTTCAGGAATGACAGCATGACTGTTGAAATAGCAGCCATGCCGGAGCTGAAAAGGATGGCAGACTCTCCTCCCTCAAGGGCCGAAAGCTTTTGAGCAACAGCCTCCTGATTGGGAGTATTAAAGTATCTTGGATAAACAGTAGCATCTCTGTCAATATAATCATAAACAGTGGATGTAAAAATCGGCGTATTGATCCCTCCGGTGAGAGGATCAGAGTACCCTCCGGCATGAACACATTTTGTTTCGATTTTCATTTGGGATCCCTCTATATGTGTAATATGTATATCATGAAGCTATCTCAAAGCGTCCAATTCTGGATTGTCGAGAATTCGGCCCTTGAATTCGGGAGCAGAAACTGAAACCTGGACCCCGCATGTAACAGCGGGATCCAAGTTGAAACTGCCTCTTTTTATGGATTTTAACTTAACTTGTGTATTATGACACATCAGGGATATGATGTAACTATTTTTTGTATTCAGGTCTTCTTTTCTCAAGAAAGGCGGAGATGCCTTCCTTTGCAGCATCTGTACATGCTATTTCACCGAATCCCCTGTAACCGATCTCAAGGGCCTCGGAAAGGGTTTCAGCAGAAGTACCTGCCGCTATAGTTTTTGCCACAATAGAAACCGCCTCTTTGCTCAAAGGCTGTTTGCCGGCCACAGGCTGATCAGGAATTTTTATCTCGGGTATGTCGATTTTTCCATCGGGAATTCTTTTTATCTTTCCCTCAAGAGCCTTGACCTGTTCCACTGCCACCTTTATCAGATTAAGATAGGTATCGGTTGACCTGCTTATCATTCCGATATCCAATGCCTCTTTAGCATTGATAGACCTTGCCAGGCAGAGCATCTCGTGAAAAAGGGCGGCGCCTTCAGGCCATTTTCTGTAAGGTACAACAACTCCGCCGATTCCGGGCGATATGCCGAGTGTTATCTCAGGAAACTGAAATCTTGCATTTTCTGTTGCCACTATGTCATGGCACCTGATAGCCACCTCCAGTCCGCCGCCAAGGGCCATGCCGTTTATTGCGGCCACAACAGGCTTCTCCATTTTATCCATAAAGAGCTGGACCCTGGCGCATGCCTTGGCATATTCAACCGATGCCTCCATATTGCCGAGCATCTGAGGGAAGCGGCCGATGTCAGCTCCTGCCGAAAATGCACTGTTTCCGTAACCTGTAATGACAAATCCCTTTACATCCGGATTGTCAATATCTTCCTTAAGTGATGAAAGGATTTCGTCTGTTATTTCGTCGTTCAGGGCATTCATGGCCTGGGGCCTGCGAATAGTGATGATCCTGACACCGTCCATTTCATCCTTTAATACAAAACGCTTGAAATCCTGGTACACGGGCAGGGATTCTCTGGGCTGAGGAAACCCTGGCCTTTCATCGCCGAATTTCTTCATGATCCTGCTGACTTCAGATTCACCGATATCCCGCATTACATCGAACGGACCTTTTCTGAAACCCAGTGCAATCTGGCAGCCGAAATTGAGATCTTCCTTTGTGCCTATCCCTCTGTCAATAATATCAAATGACTGTGAAAAAAAGATCCCGAGCAGCCTGTCTCTTATCGTTTGCTTTAGATTTTCAGGAATATCAACAGGGCTTCCGGGTTTGTGGGTGACCCATTTGTCAACCGAATTAAGTATTGATGCAGGCTGGTAATGAAGGCCTTCCTCCATCTGGAGCGTATTAGTCTCGAAAACAATTGGATTGCCGTTTGCCATATTCAGGACAAAGAATGGACCTGCATAAACAAATTCCTCGGCAACTTTGTCTATCTGGCTTGCAGTAGCCTGACTCAGAAGAAACGCAGCTTCGTTGCACCAGTTATCAAATATACGGTCCAGTTCAAAACAGATGGCATTATCTGTAATGATTGGCGCCTTGCCGGTGTTTGCAAAAAACCAGAACAGGTAATCAATGACCTCACGGCTTGCCATCTCCCAGTTGATTACCTCTACGGGAAGGCTGCGCCATGCCGGAGCGAAAAAGTGTGTGACTGTTGTTCTTTCAGGATGTTTCATTTTAAGAAATAACCTGTCAGCAGGAATAGAGCTTGTATTTGAGGTAATAACTGCATCCTGGCTGACTATCTTCTCTATGGTATCAAATATTTTCTGTTTCAGAGGAATGTTTTCCGTTGCGGCTTCGATAACCAGATCGCAGTCCCTGATCTGACCATAGTCGGTCGTATAGGTTATGTTGTCGAGGATAGCCTTTGCCTGATCAGGTGTCATCTTTTTTCTATCAAGCGCCTTCTGAGCATATCCGGCAAATCTTTTTTCAGCACTCTGAAGCGGTTTTTCTACTACGTCAACAAGATACAGCTTTATGTCAGGAAGGGCACTTTTGAGGTAATATCCGATATCAGGCCCTATGGTACCCGCTCCGATAATGGCTACTTGTTTTGGAAGAGGGCGGTTTGGTCTTATAAGTAAAGGGTTGAATGATGAGGTGTATAATTTTTTTCCATGTTCCATAATTTTCCTCCATTTTTTCCATTAACAGTTGGTAACTACTCAGGGGCAAAGTAGCAAAGGCACAGAGGAACAAAGAGAAACTAAAAACATATAGGGATATTGTGGAAGATTATTGGTGGAAGCGAAATCGCTTTATTTCTGCATGTAAAATAGGTCTTCCAGTCTCTGTGCCTTTTCTGCTTTGCCCCTTTGAGCCTAAGCAGTTACATCTTTTTAACAAAACACACTAATTGCTGACAGCTAAAGGCTGACCGCACAGGCCGAATAATTTCCTTGAATAAAATTTGTATACTGTACACAAGAAATTTGTCAAGGCAAAACATGTTCCCGAGTAACATGGGAGGAAAAGATATAATGTTTCTGAGCTTGAATTCTCTTCTTTTTTTTGCGGCGGAAGCAATTTTTTGGGGCTAACGGAGGTAGCCCTGAAAACGGCTGAAGGTAAACCGCGAATCTGCAAGCCAAATTGAGTGGAAACAAGCAGCATGAAAACTTTTTTCGACCTTTCTCTGCTTTTGTGTTGACAATTCAGAAGCGAGTTAGTAAGTACAATATTATTCTAATAGGGAGAATAGTGCCTAAATAAACAAGACTCTGTGGCGGAATATTAACTTCGTAAACAGAAGTAGAATCACATATGTCTCTATGATGAGATATTAAATGATATCTTCCCGGCACGACAATTTTACCAACAACCATTGGCTCATCAGGTTGCATACAATAAGTAAATTGAATGCAACTTTTAAACCTACATTATTCTTTTCCATATTCAAACAAATATTGCGAATAATCCATCAGAAAACATTAACACAAGACAGAATAATACTATTGCGTAGCGATTCAAGGGCGTAAGCATTTAATGTGGCTTCTTATAAATAGAAATCTTAATGAAGGAGGCTATCATGGGTAGAAGGATTTTTAGCTGGGCTTTGGTTTTGTTTATGGCAATCACGATCATTGGCGCGAGCGCAATGGTATCCGCCTGGGCGGGAAAAAAGGATGCCCCGATTATCGTTGGTGCTCCTGTTCCTCGGGCCAGTGCATACGGCCAGAATGGTGAACGGGGAATGATTCTGGCCGCAGAAGAGATTAATGCGGCAGGCGGGATCAACGTCGGGGGAGTCATGCGTCCCCTCAAACTTGAAATAATTGATAGCCGCGATGAGGAACCCGGTGTGCCTACTAGTGAAGTCCTCCTGGCAGTAGAAAAACTGATCCTTCAGAAAAAGGCGGATGTTATAGCAGGTGGACCGTGCATGTCTGAATGCGGAATGGCGGCCATGGATATTTATGCAAGGTATAAGACAATAGACATTGTAAGCATTGGCTGCTACACGCCGAGCTGGGACAACAAATTCGCCGAAAACCCTGGGAAGTATAAATATTCTTTTCGAGAAAGTGGCAGCGTAAAGTGGTACATTAAAGAGGCCATTGACCTGTTGCAGAAGATCAAGAACGAGCATGGCTTTAATAAGATGTTTATCTCCATAGACGATAGCCTGATGTGCCGCAAGGCAGCAGGAATCGTGGAAGGGCTTGCCAAGAAAAATGGTTGGGAGATTGTCGGGACAGACAAACATCCCATCGGCACCACGGATTACTCCTTGGCCTTGGGTGAATGCAAGAAATCCGGGGCACAGGTCTTGTTTATGTGGGCCTATTCGCCGGAGACATCTATACTTCTGAAACAGTGGGCAGACATGGAAGTACCGGCCATACCCATAGGGTTCATCGGTGCAGCCGAGGACCCTGGATTCTGGGGGGCGACCAAAGGAAAGGGCGCTTATACCATTGTTACCCTTTCGGAGACAGGCAATGTCCCGACCAATGTCACGCCGAAAGCCATGCAGTTTTATAATGCATTTGAAACAAGGTGGGGAGTCCCTCCTCGAAGCACCGGATGCGTGAGCGCCTATGAGGCCATTTATGTATTGAAAGATGCCATTGAAAGGGCAGGAACCCTCGATAAAGAGGCCTTGATCACTGCATTGGAAAAGACCAATCTTCCTGCGGTTCGCGGGACGATTCGTTTTGATAAGAATCATCAGATCGTCTACGGCTATGACCCGAAGACCAGTGTGTTGGGATGCTGGGCCCAATGGCAGGATGGTAAGAGGGTGTGTGTCTTTCCGGAGGCCGCAGCAACCGGCAAGATAGAGATGCCGCCCTGGTTGAAGAAGTAATATAAATCGGAAAAAAAGCAGGTACGCCCCCTCGCAAGAGAAGGGCGTGCCTTAACTCTTGGCTCTTTAGTATCTTTATTTTTACATTGAAAACTTGGTCCTCTGGGCCAGGCTTTTTATCGAAACTATGGACATACTGATATACGGCACTGTTAACAGCATCATATTCGCTCTGATTGCCGTCGGCTTTAGTTTAGTCTATGGTGTGAGCAGGATACCCAACTTTGCCCATGGCTCCATATATGTCTTGGCAGGTTTTTTGACCTGGAGCTTTATCAATGACCTGAAAATGAATTATGCCCTTGCTGTTCTCATATCCCTTGCCATCGCCTCGATTATCGGTCTTATCATCTATCGCTTTATACTCATACGACTGAGAGGGCTGCCGACTTCGGAGATAATAGCCTCCTTTGCGGTCAGCCTGATCATCTTAGAAGGCCTGCGTATGCAGGGAATTGCCGGGTTTAAAGGCTTCATCGGTCCTTTCTATGTGCTTCAACCGTTTATAGGAGGCAAGATGAACATATTCGGCGTGTTTGTGGACTATCAGCGACTTATCATTATTGCTGGCGGCGTGGTGGTTATAACTTTTATATGGCTCTTTACCCACTATACGAAAACCGGGTTGTCGCTCAGGGCTATTGCCCAGGACGAGCGGGCGGCCATGATGCTTGGCGTAAATTCAGATCGCATGGCAATGGTTTCCCTTTCAATCGGTTCCGCCTTAGCCGGCTTAGCCGCCGTGTTAATCCTCCCTCTCGGAAACATTGCTGCCGAACAGGGATACCGGGTCCTGGTCTATGCGCTTGCGGTATGCATTATCGGCGGTCTCGGAAGCTGGGCAGGAACCATCTTAGCATCTTTTGCCCTCGGCTTTTCCATGATCACAAGCACGGCCGTGTTCGGTGCCCTGTGGGAGAACGTGGTTTTGATAGGGACAATAATACTTATACTGCTGTTTAAGCCTTCAGGTCTGATGGGAAAACAAAAAGAGTTGGAAGAGAGGGTCTAAGTGACTGAAAAAGAGAGACGCAAGAAGAGGTTTGACAGAAGCGTTAAGGTTCGGTGCGAGGGACTCTATGCCATTTCTTCGTGGCGCGAGATGGGCTTTCTGGCCATGCCGAGAATCCTCTTGATCTTAGGACTCCTTATCCTTCCAATCACGCTGGACATGTATTGGCAAAGGGTACTCTGTATCGCGGGCATTTATGCGCTGTTAGCCCTGAGTTTTGATTTTTTGGCCGAATATGTGGGATTGGTCTGTCTTGGTGGCGCAATGTTCATTGGCTTTGGAGGGTATACTTCGGGTGTTCTGAATGCCTACTTTGGATGGTCACCAATTGTGACGATCCCCATTGCCACCTTGGGCGGGGCGGTTATGAGCACCTTAGTCCTTATCCCCTGCCTTCGATTGCGGGGCATCTACTTCGCCATTGTAAGCTTTATGCTCCCCCTGTTTTCGGTCTATATAATTACCGCAGTAGGCATTTTCGGAAGCACAGAAGGGATCAGCGCCCTTGATACCCTTCCGAATATATGGGTCGAACAGTATGTTATCATAGGGGCAATTATTGTAGCCCTGTTTGGAATCAGGAGATTGGTAAATGAGGATATCGGTCTGATTTTCCGTGGGATAAAGGATAATGACCAGGCCGTGAGGGCATCCGGTATAAGCATAACCGCATACCGAATCAAGGCCGTGTTCATTGCATCGCTAATAGGTTCTTTTGCAGGGGCCTATCTCAGCCATCTTTACGGTTGGCTGGGACTGTCCCTTTTTGCCATGGATTTCTCTATCCTGCCGATTGCCGCGTGTGTCATGGGAGGAATGGGGACCTTAGTGGGTCCGGTAATAGGGGCAATCATCCTGACCCCCATGTCCGAGGCGCTTCGCGGTTTTGGGCAGCTTCGGGTAGTCCTCTATTGTCTTGTGCTCATCGGTTTCATCCTTTACAAGCCCGAAGGGTTAATGAACTACCTCGAACGTAAGTACCATCAGTTTGAGCGCTGGGAAGTGGTATAGGAATGGAAAAAGAACCTGTACTACAGGTCAATGGCCTATCCAAGGCATTCGGTGGGGTTCAGGCCGTACTCGATGTCGATTTTACCCTGTTTAAAGGCGAGATCTTGGGCATCATCGGCCCCAACGGGGCCGGGAAAACCACGCTGGTTAACCTTGTTACCGGCTTTGTTAAACCCGATGCCGGCAGCGTTTTGTTTAAGGGAAAAAATATCAAGGGGTTACAGCCTCACAAGATCGCCAACCTTGGTCTTGTTAGGACTTTTCAGGTAATGAGACCATATCATAGCCTGGCCGCTTTTAAAAACCTTATTGTTCCATTGAACTCGCCCCGTGTTCGACGAACCAGCGGGGGGAAATTGGGGGACACGGATTTAGTGGCTATCGATATCCTTGAACAGATCGGTTTTGAGCGGGATGCCCGTGTTCCTTATAAAATCGCGAGTTCTCTCCCTCTGGGATATCTCAAACGTCTTGAATTAGCGAGATGCATTGCTCTGAGACCGGAAGTCATCTTGTGCGACGAGGTTTTCTCCGGCCTAAGCATGTCCGAAATTGCGAGCATGATTCCGCTCCTTGAAAAGCTGCAGATGGAAGGGATAACCATAATGATGATTGAACATCGTCTAAGAGAGCTTTTCAGGTTGGCCGACAGGGTGGTTGTTATAAATTTTGGAAAAAAAATTGCCGAAGGGATTCCGAAAGAGGTCATGGAAAGGGAAGACGTGAAAGCCGCCTATCTCGGAACAGGGAAACGAAAATGACACTGCTGGAAATAAAGGATCTTATGGTATTTTACGAAAATGCCATAGCGATCAACAATGTTAACCTGAAATGCCAAAAGGGAGAGATCGTAGGGGTATTCGGGGCGAACAGCGCCGGTAAATCCACTCTCATGTACACAATTTCAGGGATAACCCTAGATCTACAGAAAAAGGAAAGAATGAGAGGTGGACAGAGGATAACTCTGCTCGGAAATATCTACTATGATGATGTTGATATTATCGGCATGGAGCCGAGCAAGCGTGCCAGACAAGGGCTTATACTCTGCCCTGAGAGACGCAGGATCTTCCAGGAAAGCAGTGTAATGGAAAACCTGAAAATCGGTGGCATCCTTGCCACTAAAGAGCAAGCAAAGAATACCCTTGAATATGTATTCAATCTTTTTCCGGCCCTTATCAAGCTGAAAAGAAGGGAAGGGGGATTCCTGAGCGGAGGAGAACAACAGATGCTTGCCATTGGAAGGGCCTTAATGGCCCAGCCGAAGATGTTGCTGTTGGATGAACCCCTGCTCGGACTGACTCCGGTGATGGAGGAGATGCTCATCGAGGCAATCGAAGACATCAATAAGAAGACTGGAATAACCGTGCTTATCACCGAGCAATATGCCAGGCCGATCCTCCCCATAATACACAACGGCTATGTGCTCGAAAACGGGGGCGTTGTTCTGGAAGGCAGTTCCGAGGAGCTAATGGACAACCCGGACGTAAAATCGGCCTACTTTGGGATGTAAGTTTCGAAAAAATAATTTTTTCTTCGCGACTTCAGCGTCTCGATCGAAGCGAGCGGTTAAAAAAAAACGATCTTAAATTACATGTAACAGGTCTAAACCTATGCCATTACCCAATGAGTTAGTCATCACGGGTTTTCACAGGGCATGTGAAAAGTATCCTGATAGAACTGCTGTCATATACTTAGGAGAAAAGTTTTCCTATAGCAGGCTGAGTGAACTGATTGACAGGTTTGCCGACGCATTATATGACCTGGGGGTCAGGGATAATGATAAGGTTATGATCTATATACCGAATTGCCCCCAGTTCCTTATCGGGTATTTAGGCGCCCAGCAGATCGGGGCCGTACCGGTTCCTGTTTCTCCAATTTACACTCCCCACGAGATAAGATATCTCATCAACGATGCCGGTGCTGAGACCGTCCTTTGCCAGGATACCAATTTCAGGTATATCAAAGAAGTCTTTTCCGATACCTGTCTAAAGAGGGCAATAGTCACAAACTATGTTGATCTCATTCCATTGTATAAGCGGGTCTTCGGTTTCCTGTTTGACAAGGTGCCGAACGGTGTTATTGAAAAGGGTGAAAGTATATTCTCGTTTAAAAGCCTGATCTGCAGGAAGTTCCCAAAGGCCCCGCGAGCGGATATCAACCCCGATGAGCACCTCAGTTATATCCTTTATACAGGAGGGACTACTGGGTTTCCAAAAGGGTGTATTGCCACCCACTCGGGTATGGTATCCTTTGTAAACGAGATCAGGGACATAGGAAAAGACCATATCCTTGACGGTGAAGAGATTTTCATCATGGTGAACCCTCTTTTTCACCAGTTGGCTCAGGGTATAATTCTGGGTATGGTCCTGACCAAAGGGAATACCGCGGTGTTGATGCCCATACCACAAGTGGATGCTATTCTGGATGCCATACGGAGACATAAAGGAACATTATTTTTAGGTGCACCAGCCCTTTACAGAATGATCCTGGAAAATGACAGATTGGACCTGTTTGATTTGAGTTCACTGAAGTACTGTTGGAGCGGCGGGGATGTCTTACCTTTGGAGGTATATAACCGCTGGAAAATGAAGTTTAATCTCCCGATATACCAGGTATATGGCTCGACAGAGGTGGGTTTCACCGCCATGAGCCCTCTGGACAGGGAGCCCGTTCCCGGCAGTGTCGGCATGCCGCTCCCCTCAAGAAAAACCATGATTGTAGACCCGGAGTCTTTGGAGCCGGTTCCGCCCGGCACACCCGGAGAATTGCTGGTAACTTCCGAATTTATCTCCAAGTGCTACTGGAATAAGCCCGAGGAAACCGCGGCCTCGTATGTGGAGATAGAAGGCACTGTCTGGTATCGAATGAAAGACTATGTCCGGAGGGACAGCGACGGGCAGCTTTTCTATGTGGACAGGAGTGCGGACGTCATAAAACACAAAGGTTACAGAGTTTCATGCTCTGAAATCGAGGCGATACTCCAGGACAATCCTGCCGTAGTAGGGGCATGTGTGGTAGGGGTCCCAGACACAAATGTGGGTGAACGGATAAAGGCAATCGTCGTTCTCAAGGAGGACGTGAGGGGAGTAAGTGGAACCGAGTTGACAAAATGGTGCAGAGAAAGGCTTGCATCCTATAAAGTCCCGCAGTATGTAGAATTCAGGGACATGCTTCCGAAATCCAAGGTGGGAAAACTTCTCAGAAGAGAGATAAGGGATGAGGAACGCCGGCGAACCTCCGAGGGAAAGGGTTGATTACTATCTGGGTAGCCAGGTCTTTAGACATTGTGAGCATTGGCTGCTACACGCGGATCTGGGACAAAAAAGTCGCCAAGAATACTATAGAAGTAGAAACATAGGAGAAAGGGACAGACGAATAATGCTGCATAGCCCTGAAAAGACCACATTGGGGTAATAGGTCACATAAGTTTATAAGATTCTTATTCTATGAAAAAACAGGTTGTTATCGTTGAAAATCTCACCCCTATTTCATTGCAAATACTTGGTCGAATACACGAGTTTACTGCCAAAACCTATAATCTTATGTCCCCCTATGCCCTTCCTTTTGCACGTAACCTGAAAGTCTTTCTAATGTCATGTCAAACTTGATATGTCGTAATATGTAAGGTATAATTTCTTCATAATCACACAAGGAGACCTGGTTATGAAGAGATACATTGTGACGCTTACCAAAGATGAACGTGAATTTCTGAGGAGTCTCGTGACAAAGGGGAACCATAAATCACAGAAGATTCTCAACGCATTGATTTTGCTTGATTGCGACTCGGGTGAATTTCAAACAAACCGTTCAACCAATGAAGAAATTGCGCGGGTCCTGAACATAAGCATGAAAAAGATTGACCGGGTAAAGAAACGGTTTGTTGAAGAAGGATTTGACTACGCGCTCGACAAGCGAAAGGCGGATCGTGTGTATGCCAAAAAGGCAGATGGCGATTTTGAAGCCCATTTGGTTGCATTAAGCTGCAGTGACCCACCGGAAGGTTTTTCCCGGTGGTCTTTACGGTTACTGGCAGATAAAGCAGTCGAGCTTAACTATATTGACAGTATTTCTCATGAAGCGGTTCGACGCATTTTAAAAAAAACGAGCTCAAGCCGTGGCGGCAGAAAGGATGGGTAATCCCGCCGGAGCACACTGGCAGTTTTGTCGCCCATATGGAAAAGGTTCTCGATGTTTACAAGCGCCCCTATGATCGACGCAATCCTGTCGTATGCATGGACGAATCGCCGAAGCAGTTAATCGGGGAAACACGATGTCCTCTTCCGGCATCACCGGGACAGCCGGTGCGCCATGATTATGAGTATCGTCGTTGTGGCACATGTAATATTTATCTTGCGTGCGAACCCCTGGCAGGTACACGCATATTGACAATCACCGAAAGAAAAACAAATGTGATTGGGCGTTCTTTTTGGAAGAACTGGCCGGACACTACAAAGATGCCGAGAAAATAACGTTGGTGATGGATAATCTTAATACGCATGAACCCGGCGCTCTGTATGAAATCTTCCCGCCTGAGGCGGCAAAAGCATTATGGGATCGTTTCGATTTTGTGTATACCCCGAAACATGGAAGCTGGTTGAATATGGCCGAAATAGAATTGAATGTGCTCACCGGGCAATGTCTGAATAGGAGAATCGACGATATAAATGTCGTCAGAAAAGAAGTGCGGACATGGCAAACATTCAGGAACAACAAAGATGCCAAGGTGAATTGGCAGTTTACTACCAAAGATGCCCGGATAAAACTATCACGTCTCTACCCGACACTCGAGAGTTGTCGTGACACTAGTGCCTTTTTGAGCGGTTTTTCCACTACGTCAACGAGATACAGTTTTACGTCCGGCATAGCGCTTTTAAGTTAATAGCCGATGTCAGGCCCTATGGTACCCGCTCCGATCGTGGCCACCTGTTTCGGAAGAGGGTGGTTTGGTCTTATAAGTAAGGGGTCTTTTGATGATACGTACAAGTTTTGTTTCTGATTCATAATCTCCTCCCTAAAAGCTGATCCGTTACGGGGGCATACGGGCGCAAGTGTAAAAACCATGAAATGAAAGTACTTTATTCAATTATTCCTTGACTATAGACCTGTATACTGTATACATTGTTTTTGTAAAGGCAAATGTTGCTGACATAAAGCGAAGAAATAAATTCACATATCGAATTTTTA
>ERZ795048.134-NODE-134-length-79315-cov-54.623618_pt1 | contig 79315 bp, 67 predicted proteins | sample MGYA00375132_ERZ795048 | MGnify/ENA primary metagenome ERZ795048 (study PRJEB30177, sample SAMN05720225) | activated sludge metagenome | isolation source: Anaerobic digester | place: Hong Kong | collected 2014-12-17 ...
CTCCTTCCACCGCTCCTCGACGACCGGCCCCACCGTCTTCTCCACGATGTAGTCGGCGATGTAGTCGGGGGTGTAGTAGGAGCCCGTCGCCTTTCTCTCGCCCCGGTCGGTGGTGAGGTATAAGTCGCCAGCCCTCGCCCTCTCGAACTCGCCGAACTCCTCGAAGGACTTCTCGCTCTTCTTGCTCCGGTTGAACTCGGCGAGAGGGACCCAGCGCCGGTCCTTGCCGCCGGAGACGACCAGGTCTTAGTCGGCGACGGCGAGGTTGTACTCCAGAAGCCCCCCGTAGATCGAGCCGAGGTGTCTGATCTCCAGGGTCGAGTAGCCGACAAAAGGCCTAGCAGGAAAAATTATGAGCGTTCAAACAGTAATGCGAATGCCAGATGCATCACTGCCCTCTGCCTGAGTGGTGGGAACTCGAGGCAGGTATTTGCATGATTAAGTCCGCTTATCACTTTTGAAGTTAGGCATATGAAATAGCGAAGAGTCTTGAACATTTATCTTCTATCAGATAAAGGGAAATCAAATATCTCTTTTTGTGGTTTAACACTCGGAAGTATCTTCGACCATAATGTGGCATTGTCATTAAATTTTATTCCAAATTCCTCTTCCAGATATTCCATTCCTTTTGTGTTAGCCTGAGTCCGATATTTTTCAGTTGCAAAAATATGACCCCTCCACTTATTTGCTATATACGTTTCAATCCATTCTTCCTGCGGGAAAAACTCTTTAAGTGGGAAGAAATCCGTACCAATCTTTATAAGTCGTTCGTGCGTCTCACCTAATTTTGGAGTGTCCGGAAGATCTAAGGCAACATCAAACTCGGTACAATCGCCGCCTATTCTTTCTGCGAGCACTTTATTTGATTCTCTGATGAGCGATGTGTATTCGCCTCTTTTTAATATTTTCTGGAATCCCAAATTATCATCTTTAGCAATAGTTCTGCTAGATATAACCAAGCTTCGTTTTAGAGTTTGCCGTTCTTTTAAATTCTTACATATTTGATTCAGCTTTGTCTCTCCGGTTGACAACTTTAATATATCAAAGTCGTCTATCTTGAGAAAATCTACGGCGGACTTTATTTTGAGTCCATTTACTTCTATGCCGTCTGATATTGATAATCTTAGTATTGAAATAATCATTTGGTCCAGTGCCCTGACCTTCTGATGATGATATATTGCAGAATAGAGTTGAGCTTTTGCTAGAACGATTTGTTCAAACGGCATAATTCCTTTTTCTAAAAGAATTAATTTCCTTAATTCTCCTTGAGGTGTTTTCACGGTGTCAGTTCCTAAAGATACCAAAAACCTATCTAATCCCAGCGATAATGGAACTCCGCTAAAATTGCTATCCCTCAATATATAATCAAATTTATCTGCATCGAATGGACCATTTATGATGTCCGCGATAAATTGGTTCTCAGCAGGCACTCTCGTTTTGCCTAATATGTAATTTGATATCTCCTCCAAATCTAAATTAATTTTGTACTCGTTCGAAATTTCCTCGAAAAAATCTACCATGGCTTTGCTTTTTAATATATAATACCCTAGAATTTCATGCGGCTTTGCCTTTAACCTAGATTTCTCACTTTTTATTGGAGTAAATTCCTCAAGGACAACTTCAGACGCATGAGAGAAGGGACAGTGTCCTATATCATGCAATATCGCAGCCATCCTTACGTTTAAGAGAATTCGTTTTCGTTCACTTTCAGGTAAGTAATCGAGGTGATTATTCTCTAAAAGTGATTCCCAAATTCGGGTGGCTGCAATAACAACACCCAACGTATGCTCAAATCTCGTATGCCTAGCAGTCGGAAAGACGTTATAAACAGCACCCAGTTGAGAGATATATTTTAGCCTTTGAATAAGAGGTGTATCGATGACGGCGATCTCATGTTTGAAAAATTTATGAGTTCCCATACTCGCAAGATGTATTATTTTCGGCTCTCTAATGAGGTATAACGGAATTTCGCCGTAATTTTCATCAATAAACTTGTTAACGTCATTCTCAAGAGGCATAATCCTCCTAAAATTTCTGTTGGATATGTAGTATTCAGGATAATGCTGTAGTATGAAGTCCTACACACTGCTAAGCTTACCCTGTAGCTCTTTACCAATAGACTTTAGTATTTCTAGTTCGCCTTCATCGAAATTGGGTTTCAATTCTCTGTCAATAAGTTCACTTGTACCTTTTTTGAGACGAATAAATTCAAAATCTGGGTTTTCCGTTTTCAGTAACCTAGAAATTTTGTGCCGTGTTATTATTCTTTCAAGAAGATCTGAGTAAGGATACGTGCCTGACTCTATAAAATAGAAATCCGCAAATAAACTAGGGTGTAATTTAAAATATCTATAGATAGTGCTATAAAATAATTCCTGATTAAATCTTAGTGCCTCATCTTCCAAACCCATCTCCCTAAATATTATGCTTATTATGTCATCTGGAAACCTTATCATTAAATTTCTCCCTCCTCTCGTCTCGCTTTGTGCTTTTTACACACTTAGCTATCTTAGCTATATATTTTTTGGTATGCCGATAGGACCATCAGTTAATAGATGTCTAGTATGATACCCTACCAAGACATAATAGAATAGCCAGCCCCTTGAAAGGTGAGATTATTTCACACCTTTTTGCTACCTGCTCATCCCACCTACAAACTGGATGACAAGCTAAGGCGCCTCCCATGCCTTGCCGATCAGCTTACCGTAACAGTCTCTATCGAACTCGTAGGCATTCCCCTGTATCGACGTCCCAACTGCCAACATCGCGCACAACGTATCCTACCGTAATGCCAGGAGACGCCCTTTACCCCATCGACTCCCCCCGCCCCTTGGGGTGAAATGCCTCCAGGTCGCCTTCGGCAAAGATCACCGGGAAGGTCCACCTCGTAATAGACGTCCAGCGGCCTCTCCTGCCGGTAGAGCCGCCATTTCACGCCGTTGGAGAGGATTCCCCAGGCAGGCTCCGTCTCGTGGAGGTAGAGCCAGATCTGAAAGGACGGGTTAGGCCTCTTGTCCTGCCGGTCTTTCCCGAACCGGTCCAGCTCGGCATCCCACCTCTTCACCTCGCCGACGGCAAAGGCCTCCAAAAAGAAGGAGTCGGTGTCCTTTCCCGCCTGGGCCCGATCCTGAGCCTCCCGGTCGGGGAAGAAGGCGTAATCCGGAAACTCCCGGGACTTCGTCGCCCCCTGGACCTCATAGCTCGGGAGTAGAACGGCGAAGAGGGACCGAAAGAGCCGATCCTCCAGCTGCGACTCGCTCAGGTTTCCTACGAAGGCACTCTCCCGATCGTAGATCTTCTTGATCTTTTCGAAGGCGACCTCGTGATCGGACCTCGCCCACTCGGGAGCGTCCTTGATCTGGTTTTCGAGATAGTGGTTAGAGAAGAGGTTTCTGTTGTTGAAGGGTCGCAATGCTATCTCCATCGGGATCAGACTCCGGTCTCGCCCCTATGCCGATAAATCTGTCGACAGAAGGGGCCCGAACCGATCGGAGATCGGCGGCGAGAAACGGCTGCCAAAAGTCGGCGAAGGCTCAGAGCTTCGGAACAGCAAAAAAAAAAACAGAAAATATGAACGAGGGTTGATGGGCCCGACGCGATTCGAACGCGTGATCCCCGCCGTGTAAGGGCGATGTCATAACCACCTAGACCACGGGCCCACCGGCCCATCCGTTATCCCTCGTCATATTAGATCCTATCGCTTAAGGCCGCCTTCGCGGCCTCGTTTTCGGGCTCACTTTCTCCGGATGTAAAGCCCGGTCATCGTATCGTCCAAAACCTCGTCGGAGGGCTTCGCCGTCATGAGGCTGACGACCACCATCGCCACCACCGAGAGGACGAACCCGTAGAGGCTGAAGTGGACCGGGAGCGGATGGACGAACTGATACCAGTATCCCGCCACCCCGGCTCCGAGGAGGCCCAGGCCCATCGAGAAGATGGCTCCCTCTCTAGTCGCCCGCCGCCAGTAGAGCCCCGCGAAGAGCGGCGCCACGTAGCAGGCGAGCATAAGGCCGATCCCCATCCATATCAGCCACGCCAGAAGGGCGGGCGGGTTGGACCATGCCATGATCAGGGTCAGCAGGGCCGCCGTCGCCACCGCCGCACGGCTTACGAAGGTCACCGACGAGTCCCGGGCGTCGGGCCGCAGGAACCTCTTGTATATGTCCCACCCGAAGTAGGTCCCGATGGTGAGCATCAGCCTGTCCGTCGTCGACATCACCGCCGCGAGGACGATCACGCCGATGAAGACGCTGATGATGCTCGGGAAGGCGTACTCAGCCCCCAGAACGAAGGCGTAGTCCGAGGGGTTTGAAACCCCCGTCGGGAGGCTGATCTGCCCCTGGGTCGTCATCACCCTTCCCGCAAACCCCGAGATCTTGATCAGGTACATCACGACGACGTAGATCGAGAATGCCGCGAGGGGAGCCCACTTGAAGTACTTGGTGTCCCGGGCCGCAAATACGTTGTTTATGACGTGAGGCGCGCTCGCAAGGCCGAAGGCCAGAAGGAAGAAGAACGATACCAGGAAGAGCGGCGTTGCGAAGGCGTACCCGGCGTAGGGGCCGGCGGCCTCCGGGTACCAGTCGGGGAACCACGGCTGAACGAAGTTAGGATCGATCCCCGCGAGGACAACGTTGATGTGGGTCAGCCCCCCCGCGGCGTGGATCACCGCCGGAGCCACGATGATGACCCCGATGATCAGCATCATCCCCTGGATCAGGTTGTTCCAGGCGACGGCGTATAGGCCCCCCATGATGACGTAAGCCGTCACGATCAGGGCCGATATTATCAGGGCCGTGTGGTACGAGATCCCGAAGAGCCAGCTCAAGACCATGCTGATGGCGACGTACTGGCCCACCATGTAGATGAGGGATACCAGAATCCCCGTCACCGCCGAGAGGCCCCGAATCCCGTTTTTGCTGTAGAACCTATCCGAGAAGTAATCCTGAACCGTCAGGTACCCCCGCTCCCTCCCCACGGCATGAAGCTTCGTTCCGAATAGGAGGATGCAGACCGCAGCGCTCAGGGGTACGAAGACCTGCTCCCATATCGTGGGCCAGCCCGTGACGTACCCGAGGCCGCTCGTCCCCAGGATCGTCATCCCGCTACAGATGCAGGCGACGATCAGTATGGTGAATACCCAGAACCCGAGGTTTCGTCCCGCCAGAATGTAGTCTTCCGAGGTTCTCACCTTCTTTGAGGCCCAGGCCCCGACGGCCATCAGCCCCAGGAAGTACACGGCGACTATCGCCACCATCTCGAAGTTGAGCTCCAACCCATTCACCACCTGAGCGCCCAGAAGAGGAGCACCAGGGCGATCAACGCCGGCGCGGCGATGACCAAGAAAGTCGTCTCAAAGGGCAATCCGAACAACTAACCTACCTCCGCTAAATGTTTGACAATATTGCACATTCTTGTACATATGCGACGTGATATCACTTGACACGCGCGATATGATAACGCATTTCATCTGCAACGTGATAACGTGTTGCAATATATCACGTTTAAATCTAACGTCGATCAGAAATCCAAACCGTCGTCCGAGGGCGCAGCGGAGGGCGACTTTTATAAGAGATCTCGTCCTTTTATTCCTCGATGAACCAACAGGTCGAGATGGACCTTTCCGCCGAGGGCGCCGAGCTCAAAGAGATCTGCGACTCGGCCGCCGAGGCCGTCTCCGAATCGATAAGAACGATGGTGGGCGACCCCGCAAGCGGCACCGTGATGCAGATGGGCGCCGACGGCACCCCCACAAAAAGCATCGACAGGAGGGCTGAGGAGGCTGTAATAGGCGTTCTCGAGAGGTCGGGGGTCAGTTTCGCGATCCTCTCCGAGGAGATGGGAAGAAAGGAGATCGGCGACGATCCAAAGTACTTCCTCCACCTCGACCCCCTGGACGGGACCTTCAACGCCATCTCCGGCATCCCCTTCTACTCGGTTTCGATCTACATCAGCGCCAGATCCTGCAGCTTCGGCTACGTCTTCGACCTCGCCCACTCCGTCAAGTACTACGCCGAGCGGGGCCGGGGCGCCTGGACCGAAGGAGCCGGCACCAAATCCCTTCTTTCCGTCTCGACCACCCCGACCCTCAGAGACTTCAGCGTCTCGGCCTACACCCTCCGACCCAACACCGACCGGATCGTCGGCCTTGGAGATGTAATCCGGCGGATCAGGACCCTCGGGTCCACGTCTCTTGAACTCTGCCTCGTCGCCTCGGGAAGGCTCGACGCCTTCGTCGACCTCCGGGGGGGCCTGCGGCTCGTGGACGTCGCCGCGGGAAGCCTCATCGTCGAGGAGGCGGGAGGGGTGGTCACCGACGACCGGGGCGACCTGATCAAATTCAACGGCGACATGTGGCAGAAGGCCGAGTTTCTGGCGTCAAACGGCATCTTCCATCGAGAGATCCTCGACCTTATAGGGGGTGGCCGAAGTTAGGGTCGGCTTCGTCTCCCGGGGCGACCCCGAGTCGGTGAAGATGGTCAGAAACCTCGTCGAGAGGTTCAGGTCAAGGGCCGAGATCGTCGTCGAGCCGGAGACGGCAAAGAAGCTCGGCCTTCCGGAGACAAAAATCGAGGATATGGACGTCGACCTGATAGTCTCCGTCGGTGGAGACGGGACGATCCTCAGGACGATCCGGAGGATGGCAGACCCGAGGCCCATCCTGGGTATCAACATGGGAACCCTCGGCTTCCTCGTGGACGTAGAACCGAAGGACGCCGTCAGGACCCTGGAGCGGGTCCTCTTCGGCTTCGAGGTGATGGAGCGAAGCCGCCTTTCGACCCACCTCAACGGCAAGCCCCTCCCCCCGGCCACAAACGAGATCGCCCTCCTATCGGCGAGCCCCGCCAAGATGCTGGAGTTTGAGATCACCGTCGACGACTCGCTTCTTGAGAGCCTCAGGGCCGACGGCCTCCTCTTCGCCACCTCCACCGGCTCCACCGCCTACGCCATGTCCGCCGGAGGGCCCATCGTCGACCCGAGGGTCGACGCCATCGTCCTCGTCCCCATGGCCCCCTTCAAGCTCTCGGCCCGCCCCTGGGTCTTGCCCGCCGAATCTGTCATAAAGATCGATCTGGAGCTTCCCGAGAAGGAGGCCCTCGTCGTCATCGACGGCCAGAACGTGACCACCATCTCGAAGAAGGATCACATCACCATCAGCAGGGCCGAAAAGCCCGCGCGGTTCGTCAAGGCCCGAGAGGGCGGCTTCTACGAGAAGGTCAAAAGCAAGCTCGCCTGAACCAGAAGATCATCTGCAGAAGAGTTGTGAGGGAGGAGGCGATGAAGCCAGGTCCGAATTGGGCATGCCGCTAAGTGATGAAAGCCTGTCTTTCAAGTTTCTCGGGCCGAGACCATCTCCATCCCCGGCCCCCAGGTTGAGGTGTTGCCGGTCGAGGGTTGGGTGATGCTCTCATCATTCTGCGAGGGCGTTTATCCTCCTCCGAAAGAAGGATAGCGAGCCGGATCGTATAAGTCTTGTCTTCATACTACCAATAAAGGATATGGCCTCTATAGTCGGCGCGGGATCTATATTTCGGGCTTTTCGGGGATGGGTTCATAAGGTATCGGCTCGATGAGGGAAGGCCGATTATGATCTGCCAAAGATGCGGATGCTGCTGCCATTATCTCGATGTGATGATAATAAACCCGAGATCGATAAGGCCGGACGGGACCATCGATCCCGAGGACCGAAATTCCATGACCAGAAAACCGAAGGGCACGAAGTGCCCTCATCTGGCGTACCTGGGGGAGGTCGCCGTATGCACGATTCACGAGCTATCCTGCTATAGGGGGACGCCCTGCGACCGGTTCGACCAGGTCGGCCCCGAAGACGGAGTTTGCGTCCTCAGCGGCTATTTCAAAAGCTCCGGCTCCGCGGTGCTCTGACCGGCTTTTGATAGGCTGGAGGGGATGCCACCTCTCTGCCTGCTGGAGATGATCTCAATCCCCAATTCAGAACCTGCCAATCAAATCCAAAAATTATAAGTGTATTCGCCTCTCTATAAATATCAAGGAGGTAAACGAGATGGCAGAGTTTTTGGGATTGGTGGAGAACGACGAGTTCAGGATACTTGAACCGAAGGAGCACTGCTGCACCGTGAGGCTGACGAAGCTGATAAAGCCGAGGCTTCTGGACGAAGCGGCGATCGAAAAGCACCAGATCGACCTCTCGAAAGACGAGGGGATGGCGATCATGGTGGAGGGCGCCCTCGGAAAAGAGGAGCTCTGGGTGTACGAGGCGAAGGTCGTCGACAGGGCGGGGCCGATCCTCTCAGCGGTTGTCGGGAAGATCTTTGGCTGAAGGCCCGAGGTGAAGACCCAAGGATATCAAAGTCCGCGCCGCGTTCCTTGATGGGATGCGGCGCCCTATTTTATTCTCAGCTAGAAGAGGAGGACCGCCAGAAGCCCCACCCCGATCATGGGCAGGAATATCAGGGCGACCCGGGACCCAAACTCCCTCGTCCCCAGGATGAAAGTTATCGAGAGCTTCACCAGAGTGTTGGTCATGGCGGCGAGGGTGATCGCCGCCACCGCCACCCCCTCCCCCACCGCGGAGTTCTCCGCCAGGGTTGCGAGAGATAGGGTGATGGCGTCGACGTCTGCAAGCCCCGCCACCAGGCTTGCAACATAGGTTCCGGCCTGGCCGAAGTAGATGTTGGCAACCTTCGAGATGAGAAGGACGAGAGCGAAGAAGGCCCCGAACTTCAGGGCGGGCGAGAGCCTGAAGGGGTCGGTGAGGGCGACGTCCGTCTCGATCGTCTCCCTCTTCCTGAAGAGGAGGAGGGCCATGACGACGCCGACGACGGTCATGCTTACCATGGGGAGGAGGAGGGGGAAGAAGAGCTCTCTATTCACCACGAATACCTCCAGGAGGATCCGGGGGAACATGGTGCAGCTGGCGATGGTGGTGGCGAAGACCGCCGAGGGGATCACCTCCCGGTGGGCCCTCGCCTCCGCCGCCATGGTGGTGGCGACGGCGGTGCTGGAAACAAGCCCCCCCAGAGCCCCCGTGATGGAGAGGCCCTTCTCGGTCCCGAAGATCCTGATCATGACGTAGCCGACGTAGCCTATCAGGCTGACCAGGACCACCATCAGCCAGATGTTCCGCGGGTTGAGAACGTCGAAGGGCCCCAAGGTAGAGTTGGGGAGGAGGGGGAGGATGATGAGGGCGATCGTCCCCATCTTCAGGGTGTCGAGAAGCTCCTCCTCCCTGATGATCTCGACGTACCGATGGGCGGTCTTCTTGACGGCCAGGATCACCGTCTCCAGGATCGCGAGAGCGATGGCGAGCATCACGGTATCGGGAGAGTAGCATAGGACGCCGAGGATGAAGGCGACGACGGCGGCCACCTCCGAGGTGAAGTCGAGCCTTCCGAGGTTCGTCGCACTGGCGGCGTAGCCCACCGCCACCATCAGGGCGAAGCCGGCGAAGGCGACCATCATGAAGGTCGTGCCGTAGAGGGCCGCCATGTGAGCGGAAAGGGTCCCCAAAAGGGCGATCAATATGAAGGTCCGGAGACCCGCCACCCCTCGCTTCTTCTTCTCCAAGAGGTCTCGCTCCCGCTCGGTCCCGATGAGGGCTCCGATGAGGATCGAGATGAGGAAGGGGTAGAGGTCGCTGAAGGCTATAGCCTCCAGGCTCAGGTAGCCGAAGTCCATTAATCTAACCATGCCCCCTTCGGCTAATAATTTTTCCATGGAGCCGCCGATCGAACCGAACAAAGGCCTCGTCGCCCAGCGACCAGCTGCCTGCTGCCAGCTGCCAGCGGCTCTGCCCGGACGCCGGCGTCAGCGTCAGGTTATTGATCTTCGGAGGTCATGGTTGAAAGGATGGCTGCCACCGATCACGATGAGGACGACGATCTCGACACCCATGTCCATGCCGAAACCCATGCTGAAACCCATGCCGAGACCCTCGACCGGCTCCGAAGGTGCATAGACCTGCTGGAGGGGACATACGGCCTACCAAAGCGGCGTGGACTGAGTCCCGTCGACCTTCTCGTCCAGACGATCCTCTCCCAGAACACCACCTCGGCGAACACTCACCGGGCTTTTGAGAACCTCAAGAGGAGGTACCCCGACTACCAGGCCCTCCTGGACGCCCCCGACGAGGAGGTCGCCCGCGCGATCCGCTGTGGGGGCCTCGCCAACATCAAGACCAGGAGGATCAAGGAAGCCCTGGAGAAGATCAAGGAGAGGAAGGAGAGAGAGGAGGGGGATGTGGGGATGAGGAGGAAGAGTGGGAAGAGCGGAGGGCCCATAGACCTGGACTTCCTGAAAGACGCGGACCCCGAAGCGGCCCGCGACTACCTCATGGCCCTTCCGGGGGTGGGGCCGAAGACCGCGGCCGTCGTCCTCCTCTTCGCCTTCAACATGCCGCTCCTCCCGGTGGACACCCACGTAAACCGCCTCTCCCGGAGGCTCGGATTCGTCCCGGAAAAAGCGAGCCTGGAGGATGCGGAGCGGACCCTGGAAGCGATCACCCCAAGGGAGAAGTACTGCTCCTTTCACGTCAACCTCATTAAGCACGGGAGGGCCGTCTGCAGCGCAAGGTCCCCCTCCTGCGGGAGCTGCATCCTTGCGGAGTTGTGCCCTTACCCGGACCGAGCGGGGCAAAAGGGTTAAATGCGAGAACGCCGACTGAAGGGCCACTGCGCTCCGGTAGTGTAGCTCGGCCAATCATGCGGGACTCTCACTCCCGCGACTGGGGTTCAAATCCCCACCGGAGCATCCTTTTACCAATAATCTTCAACAGCATCTTCAATTCTTTAAGAGGTCTTCGAAGGGTTCCATCGGCAGGATGGAAGATCATTTCACTTCCCTTCGCCTTTGCCACAGGTTCACCACCCACCCCTGCGGGCTGGGATGCCTCATGGAATAATCCAGGAGCTGAAGGGCGTAGTCTACCTATAACGAGTTGTTGTGCGTGAAAACCACAACAAGAGACCTCGTCCAATATGATGCCACTTATGAGAGCCAATCGGATACAATCGACCTCGTTATGTCGCCCATGCGATCTGAAATAAGTGTGATCAACTCAGTTGTGTTAGACCAACTGAAGGGGCGACGCCCGGAAATAGGCGATCGACATCTATCGTCACATCGATCGAAAGTAACTGCGGGAAAGCTATCTCGTCCACATAACGTAGATAGGGGTATAGTCTAACCATACGGTGGCGAGGGTGGGGGTGGCATGGCGAGCCGGAAGCCGAAGGCACTCTACATTCGATATTTTTATAAATATGGCGAAAACTATTTATTCAAAAACATGATTAACTATTCGTAATTTGTGAGGTGGCAATAATGGCGATTGATTGGGTAGTTGCATCGGAGATCTTAGTTAAGATGTATGAATCTTATACAGAATATGAAGAACAGCAAGCAGATCGGGAAAGGTTCGAAGAATTAAAAAAACTAATTGTAGACTTAGTAATCGGTGCAAAACAAGCAATAGCTGATCTATTGAAAGAAATGAGACTGGAAGAATTGGAATCAGAACTTCTTGCGGCGACAAAGACTCTTGGTAAATATGATCGAGTTGAGGCTGATAAACCTAGGTTAGACTATGTTGATGGTAGATTGGATTCTATAATGGCAGCTTTAGAGCGAGTTATAGATAAAATTGAAGACGATCCTAAATTTGCCATTAAAGCCTTTTTCCCGTATGCAACATCAGTAACTCTTGATGTGTTTGTTCTGAGAGAGCGATCGTTTGCCTTTGAAGGAGACGATACTAAAGATATTCCACCAATTCTCGAAACCGCTTTAGGTTATACTGCAAAGATAAAAAAAGAATTGCGCAAACAAAGTGATACGAGGTTTTCAAGCATATTCTTTCAGGACATCGTCCCCAATGATGAAGGCGTGGCATATTATCTTTTTGAAGAGAATGACGGGAAAAAAAATAAAAATATATGTGGCTCTTATGTTTATCATGGTGCTGGAACACTTACGAAGCAGCAAGCAATAAAAGATTGTGAGAACGCGCTGGAAAAGCATAAACGAAGTGCATTCGAGAAATATCCTGGCGTAGAACAAGTATTGGGATTCGAGTCTTTCGCCAGCAGTGCTATTTTCCGTCTTAAGTCAAAATAGAGATTCTCCCACAGTGGGTGGTAAAGATTTATTAACTTTTTGTGATCGGTTCTAGCAAATTGACCTATCTCCAAAAGTCGGGGAATGTTGGGAGAGGCTGGCTAACGTCGACGTCTCGGTGATGAGCACTTACACAGGGGCCCTTCCCTTCCTCTCGATGTGACCCCCTCTCTCCGAGTAAGAGCTGGCTGATTTCTTCAGCCAAAACCTCATCCCTGCCTGAAAGATAGAGGGTACTGGGGCGAAGATTTCAATATAGATCACGGCCAAATATTGTAAATCTCGGGGAACCAACGGACCGTGAATATCTCGCTTATCGGCGACGTGAGCGTTTCGGGTGTTTTTGACATGAGAACTGGCGTTGCAAACCTGCCCCTCCACGGCGGAAGAGCTCCTCCCTGGCTCTTCAATAGGATGGTGGGCCTGGCGGCGACCGTGGTGAAGGCCCAAAAGCTGAAGGCAAAGGCGCTCGGTCTTTGCAGATGCTCTGCCGGGCAACCTGGAACTAAGCCCGCTGATCCGATCAGTAGGGACGTTATCTCTCAGAGACGAGGAGAGTCTCGTGGAGGTTTTGATAACCCCGCCAAATACGATCACCCATTCCTTCCAGCCGTCAGCCGTATTTACCAATAGACCCTAATTATTCTAATATGTCGTATGGGCCAATAGATATAGGCGGCGAGAGGAGGCGGCTTCTTTGCCCTCCAATATGCGGGAAGGTGGACGGTGGCGGCCGGCTTTACGTTGGCCTTGCATATGCCGGAAAAGAGATCGTATCGCATATGACCTACCCCCGGGGGGACGACCGGGAGCGATACGCTCAGACTCAGACCGGCCAGACGCTTCCGAGGTACGACCCGCTGATCTCAGAGAAGATCAAAATCGCTGACCTCGCCCAGCAGCTGGCGGCAGACGCAGTGAGAGGAGGTGGAGGCGAGGAGGGGCAGTTGGGGCTCTCCAGCTGCTTTGAGGCCTGGGAGCTGTCCCCGCCCACCGAGGACGATGTGTGGGCCCTCTTCACGATCCTCGACGACCTGCTGGAGATCGAGCTCTTCCAGGCGGAGGAGATCCCCACCGACGAGCCCTGCGAGAACCTCGACGAGGTCGCGTTTGAAGAGGGGACGGAGGCTTATGTCCAGCAGTGGATCGACGACCGATTTCGCGGCCATCCCGGCATGGACGAGAGGCGCCTATTGCGGCTGGTATGTCTCGTGAGGACGATCATCAGGCAGGCCGTGAAGGGGGAGAAAGACCTGACGGAATTTCAAAAGCGGTGGGGCTGTTCTGGGTAGGTCACCCCACAAAACCCCTCATTCCAAAAGACAAATAAACTCGCTCATCCCTGCCGCAAAGGACATGACGCGATTCATCGTGGTCCCGCGGACCACCTCCCACTCAGGAAAGAGCACCATCGTCGCCGCCCTCTGCAGAATCCTCAAAAACCGGGGCCTGAAGGTTGCCCCCTTCAAGTCCCAGAACATGAGCCTCAACTCCTGGGTCACCTCCGAGGGGAAGGAGATGGGGATCGTCCAAGCCTGGGCCGCAGGGATTGAGCCGACGGAACTGATGAACTCGATCCTCCTCAAGCCGAAGTGTAGCTCGGCCAATCTTGCGGGACTCCCGCGACAGGGGGTTCAAATCCCCACCGGAGCATCATGCGCGGCCAGAAATGTCTGGCGCGATATAGCTCCCTCCATAGAATACGTATATCCTGAAACCTGTAGGTGTGGCGCAGTAAACTGAGGTTGCGCCGGTCGTCCGCCAGATGTTGACGTTTCCCCCCAGGGACGTGATATAAATCGGCGTCTCAGTGAAACCTGCCGAGCTGGTGTCCACGTCCACGTAGAGCCCCGTCTTCCCGTACTGCTCCCATTCGGTGGCGCCTGGTCTGGTCGAACCTGCGGCTGCCTTTTGTCCGGAAACCCCGATCCACTGGACGTGCCATCCCCAAGAATTGGCGCTCTTCGGCGTGAGATCCTTCATTTCATTCTTGAACTCGAATATGCGAGCGCCGTCGTCGTAGATCTGTCTGTAGTAATTCTCAGAAAAATTGAGGTTCAAGACCGGATATTCACTGCGATGACTGGCGAAAGGTGGAACGTACCCCGGCCGAGAGAGGGATACGTTCGAAACGTAGATCAAAACTGTCATCTCTTCAGATCTTTTCATGGCGTCGATCACAGCGGTGCTGCTGGGATCGGTGGCCAGGTCCATGAAAAATCGACGGTTATACGGAGCGAACCCATAATACATCTGGGGACCCATGATCTGATTTGCAACTTCGATTCCCGCTATCGGATACACCCATCCTCCTGTCTCGTCGGGGTTGATGCAGATCGCATCAGACATGTTCTGCCCTGAAAGCCACATGATCGCATCGTAGTCCTCCTGCGGCAGTCCCCAGGAACCCGCATAGCTGTAAAATACGGCTCCCATGCCGAGAGTTCCAGTCAGAAGGAGCATCAGCATGAAAGAGGCTGAGATCTTCTTATCCGATCCGTCCATCCTCGATAAAGCTACGGCCGCAAGAAGGCTCAGGGGCAGATAGAGGACCAGCATAAGCCTGTCTGCAGTCCCGACGAAGCCGAGCAGCCCGCAGTCCGCCAAGAGCACTATGATGACCATCGCACCTGTCCAGGCCAGAGCCAGGCGATCCAATTGATCCCGCCTCTGGAGAGCGACCAAAGCTCCAAAGAGAGATAGAAACGCCGGATACCACCTAGCTGCGTACTCACTCGCCAGCTCCTGGCTGGTGACGATCGATATGAGGAAGTCGGGCGGGTGCACGGCGAGCAACATCGTGAAAGCAGCTACGATGAGAGCCAAGCTGCCTGCCAGAATGATGTAGGGGAGAGAGCGGCGCAGCCGCGTAGCAGCGGCCCACGCGAAAAGGACGCCGCCAACTAAAACCAGCTCCCGAGGGTGGGTGAAGAGCATGCAAAGCAGCAACATAGGCAGCAGCCTCCTGTCCACAAGGAGTGCCAGGATGCTAGCCACAAAAAGCATCTCTGCCGTAGCAGTGGGATAGCCTGCCCATATGAGATAGCTGTAATGGGCTGGAAAGACAAAACATGCCAAAATGAATGTGTATAGGGCTTCGTCTCTTCTTCCCATCTCTCGAACAATGGTGTATAGGAGGATGGGCGTTGTGGCAGAGATCAAAACTGGGATCGTCTGAACCACATTCAATATGGGGAATGCCTTAGCCCAATAGAAGGAATACAGGTGGAAACCTTTGGGATAGTATTCCCAATAACTTCCCACCGGGTATACACTGACGGGCATCTGCTCGCCCTCCAGGAGCATGCGCGTGATGGAGGCGTGCGCGACGGCATCGCCGCCCATCCACATTATTATTCTATCGAAGAATAACAGGCAGAACAAAAGGTAGAGGGACCCTGTGCCCAACGCCAGCCAATCATAGCGATCCAACCCCCCGCAAATCCTCTCCTTATAATGGACTGACAGAGCTGCACCCGCCAGAACCATCCCTGTTTGCAGGGGAAAGGGGTCCACCTCAAAGAGGTTGGCCATAACGCCGAGAAGAGACAGCAGGACGTATCCCAAGACGAAAGAGAGGGCCATTTTGGCAAGCCACCTACCCCTCTCCGAGAACCTGAATACCAGAGGCATCCCGCATACCAGCGTAACCCCCAGAGCTGTCAAAGCTAAGGCGACGTTCAGCATCAATCCCAGCACTCACCCGGACCTGGCCATCCAAACTATCTCAGTCTTTATTACATCTTCCCCAGGATTAGCGCCCAAAAGGTAATATGCGCTCGTCCCAATTCAGGGACTTGATGCAGACCCTACAGGCCCTTCTGTTGGGGATCCTCCAAGGCGTCACGGAATGGCTTCCCATCAGCAGCGAAGGCCAGACGTTGCTGATGATGATAAGCTGGCTGGGCATGTCTCCAGAGGCTGCATTTTCTTACTCTATCTTTCTCCACCTCGGAACCATGACCGCAGTGGTAGTTAAGTTCAGGCACCAGTTTTTGGAGGTTCTGCGGGACCTGAACTCCAATCTGGCCAAGACGGTGATCGTATCCACCATCTTCACTGGAGTGTTCGGCCTACCTCTCTACTTTCTCGTCAGAGACGCCTTCACCGATGGGAGGACGGCTACCTTCATAATAGGATCTCTTTTGATTGCTAACGGCCTCCTTCTGAAATCTCAAAGATCTGGCACCAAAGGTCTCGACAGCATAACCACCAGAGACATGATAATTCTGGGACTTGCTCAGGGATTGGCCATACTTCCGGGGGTATCTAGATCCGGGACCACTATAACCGTGCTCCTCATGAGAAAAGTCAGGCAGGACCTCTCTTTGAGTTTATCATTCATGATAAGCGTTCCAGCCGTTCTCGGGGCTGTTATCTTGGATCATTCGTACTCAGCCATCCCATTAAAAACATCCATCTCTATGTTCTTTGCCTCTTTTGTCGCAGGATACCTCACCATGGGTCTTCTGGTCAGATTCGCTCAGAAGATAGATTTCTATAAATTTTGTATAGCTTTGGGCGTGTTCACCATAACGGCAACCGCGATAATGTGACCGCCACTAAATCGAAGAAAAAAAAGGATAATCATGATACCCCCGAAGAACTTGGCAAGACTTCTCGTCGGCCTCCTCCTCATCACAGCTATGCTATACAGGTTCGACGCAAACGAAATCCTCGTCAACATCCGCTCGGCAAAGCTCGGGTACCTTGCCCTTGGGGTTTTGGCCTACTCCCTCACCTTTTTGGTCTTGACCGTCAGGTGGAGGATGATCCTTTCCGCGATCGGAGTACGACTGCCGCTCATCGAGGCCTATCAGGCCTTTGCGGGCGGTGTTCTATTATCGGATTTCACCCCCGCCAGAATCGGCGACCTCTCAAGGCCCCTCATGGTGAAGGACCGGGTGGACCTGAAAAAGGGCGTTCTTTCCGTGGTCATCGACCGATACGCTGACATCCTGACCATCGGCTTATTGGGCACTTCCGGGCTTCTACTCTTTTCAGACCTGTTCGGCTTTCATCTCGTCTTCGCCACCCTGCTCTTCCTGGCGGTGATCCTCTCGGTTTCTCTATTTCTGCTGAAAAGGTCTTTAGCGATAAAAGGCGTGGAGTGGCTGGGATGCAAGAGGCTCTCCCAAGCAGCCCTTCGTCTCGATGCGGCCCTTGGCTCCTTGGATCACCTTTGGTGGCTGATGATCAAATCAGTGCTCCTGACCGTGATCGCCTGGCTTCTCCATGCGCTGAGGTTGGTCCTGATCGCAAGATCGGTGGGTTATGATGTGCCCCTTTACATACTATTCTTTCTACAGCCGCTGGTAAGCGCCCTATCCCTCATACCGATAACTGTATCCGGGCTGGGGCTGGTGGAGGGCGGCATTGCTGCCCTATTATTCCAGTTCGACGTTCCCTTGGCCACAGGGATATCGATAGCCCTCCTCGACCGAGCCACAACCACGGCCTTTCACCTTCTTGTAGGGGGAAGATGCGCCACCAAAATCCTATAGCTTGGCCAACTTATCGGGGTCCTCTTTGACGATGATCCAGAAGTGAATCTCGTACTCGGACAGGACCGGTGCCTTGCCGAAGACGGCTCGTTCGCTGGTAACGGTATCGTTTAGACCCCGGATCTCCGACTCAAGAGACGAGACCTCCACAGACATCTTCCTGAACTCGTAACGATAATCAGTATCCATAGACTGATGGAGGATAAACAAATTTCCGCGATCGTTCTCGATCTCCCAGCCCTCCCTTTTGATCTTGTATCCGAAACTAGAAATCGAATCCAAGTCGTTGGGAACGACGTTGTAGGGATCTCCAACGCGAATTATTTCGCTGTTATTCGTCGAGAAGGATTCTTCCAGATTGGGATCGAATATGAGCATTCCAGTATTTTTCTGAACGCTTCCTACGGAAAGCTCTATGGGAAATATCAGCTTGTCGGCCATCTCTACGTCAATTTGTCGGGTTGAGTTGTTCGCGCCCCAGGTGATCACCGAATAGCCTTTCGGCGTTGTTATGACGTTGACGCGCTCAAACCCCGCTCCCTGACTGGTGACCATCCCGAGACGTTCGTCGAGTTCCAGGCTGGACTCCTTCACGATGGGTGCATCAATCCGTACCAAGCTCGAATCTTTTGGAACGAAGCTGACATCTATCGTCTTTTCGTTTCCTTTTGCCAAGATCACTTCCTCGGACGAGGAATCCTCGGGCATCAGCTTGAACGTGCCAGACTTTATAAGTCGATTATCATACGTGACGTTATAGTCATAAGTTGTAACGTCTCTCTCATGAGACACCACTGTGAATGCAAAATCGATCTCTTCATTTACGTCAACCATTCGCGGAAGCTCGGTGTGATCTTCAAAATAAAGTTCTGAGAAACCTTCTGACGTATCGCTCGACAACACCAGAGCTCCGATGATGACCATTCCCACCACGCAAGCAGCAACTATCCCATATACGATCGTCTTGTCGTTATCCCCCATGTTGGCACAAATAGCGACTGAGGGCATATAACCCTTTTCAAGGCTGTGGGAGTCGTAACTCTTGAGTTGATCCTCGATGGCACAACTCGTCGCCATTGCTCATGGCAAGGTTAAAATCAGATCCGATACGAAAAAAGGCCTGATGTCCGACTTCCGCGATCTTATGGCGATCATGATATTCGTCGTAATTGCCGCCCTTTTTATTATGGTGCCTCCCTTGAACGATACCCCAATAAGAGCGGTCCTCGGCCTCCCTCTTGTCCTCTTCGTGCCGGGATACGTGCTGATCTCGGCTTTGTTCCCAGAAAAAACCGAGCTCGACCTCATAGAGCGTCTGGCCCTGAGCATGGGTCTCAGCATATGTGTGGTGATTTTCATCGGGCTGGGATTGAACTACACTCCCTGGGGAATCAGGCTAGGGCCCATACTTTTCTTCGTCGCCGCCGTCACCTTCGGCTTAACGGCAATAAGCGCATACAGGAGAATCAGGATGCAAAAACCGAAATGAGGTGAATGAGACCGCATTCGGCTCGACGTGATAATAGACGGATTTTCGACAGCTCGATGAGTCCAACACCGTAATTTGGTGAAAAGTCTCCGAGCGGTCCGATCTCGAAAAGATCGGGGGATTCAGCACATTTTCGGTCAAACTCAACGCCGCAAGTAGTGCTCGACCAGCTCGTCGATCCCCTCTCTGAGGGCGAACTGAGACTCGAAGTCGAGGACCTCTTTTGCCCTCGAGGTATCTGCCAGGGTGTGCATCACGTAATTTCTGATCGGGTTTTCGTCGTACTCAGGCTGGAGGTCCGTATTCATCTTCTCGTTAAGAACCTGGACCACCTCATTGAAGCTGTAGCTTTTTCCCGTGCCGACGTTTAGAATGCCGTGGTAATTGGAGTTCATGGCGAGCCTCAGGGCCCTGACCACGTCTTTTACGTAGACGAAATCACGAGTTTGAGACCCGTCCCCATAGATCAAGGGCCTCTTGCCTTCCATGATCTCCCAGAGGAACTGGGTGACTATGTTGGCATACACTCCCTTCGCCCTTTCTTTGGGTCCGTAGACGGAAAAAAACCTCATGCCTACAGATTTAACGCTGAAGAAAGTCTCATAAAGGTCCGCCAAGCGCTCCATGCAGAGCCTCGCCTCGGTATAATAGTCGGTGACTCTGATCCTCATATCTTCCTGGTGGGGTGGTGTCAAGTCCCCATATACAGAAGATGATGCTGCATATACCACCCTGCATCCCTCCTTTTTGGCGAGCTCAAGAATCGCTATCATCTCGTTGATCGAATCGCCGACGAGAAAGGGGTCTCTCCTGTAGATCTGAGATGAGGATGGGATGCCGATGTGGTATATGGCGTCGATATGGATATCAAGTTCGAACAGGTCCGAACAGTCGGCCTTGACTACCTCCAGGCATCCGTCCAGATCTTTTAGGTTATCTAGGCTTCCTGTGCTCAGGTTGTCCATAACCGTTACATCTTCGCCTGAGTTCAAAAGATCCTCAACCAGATTGGACCCTATGAAACCGGCTCCCCCCGTCACAAGAACGCTCAATTTTCGTTCACCCCAACCTTTCCCTGATCGGATCGCGATAACGTTCTGAACAAATTCAATTACATGTTATCATCGATCACGTATTTCGAACTGATGCAACGGCACCAGAGCCTCTCTGTAACGTCACCTCTTCATAAATCCTCTCGATCTTGTCGGCTATGAGGGACCAGTCGTACCTCTCTGCAGCCCTTCTTGACGATTCCGAGAGGGTCTCGTAGCTGTCGTCCTTTAAAAGCTGGAATATGGCTTCCGCAATATCCTTTGAAGTTGGGCTGCAGACCAATCCGTTCAGGCCATCCTTCACCAGGTCCGACGCAGCGTTCATCTTGGACCGCACCGTCACGACGGGAAGGCCACAGGCATTCGCTTCCAAAAGGACTATTCCAAAACCTTCCCTCTCCGAGGGGAGGACAAAAAGCTTGGATGCCCTCATCGCCTCCACGACGCCCTCCTGCCCATCTGAAAAACCCATGAAGTCCACGCTCTCCTCCAGCCCCAGAGATCTCGCCAGTTGAATCAAGCGATCCCTTTCAGGACCTTCACCAAGTATTGTGCCTTTGATCGAGGGAGATTCCTCCTTGACGAGGCTCATGGCCCTCAAGAGCAGGTCGACCCTTTTATGCTCCACGAGCCTTCCGACATAAAGGACGTCGTAGATCTTCTCATCGCGGCTGGACTTCTGAAAGGCTGATGTATCGACCCCATTGGGCACCACCTTCATCTTCTCGCCTTTTACGCCCGCTGAGAGCAGGTCCTCCCTCACCCTCTCCGATACAGGGATGATCTTATCCGGAAGACGGGTCGTCAGCCTCTCTATACCTTTTCCGAATATGCCCTTCCATCCCAGATATTCGCGCCAGTAGTCATCCCATACCTCGTGCCAAGTTATGACCAGTGGGGTGTGTCTCAACGAGGAGAAAAATTTTGCGGAAAAGCACGGGAGGTACGGAAATTGCTGCGAATCGATGACGTCAAAATCCCCTTTCAGCGACCAGAGCAACTTCCAGGAGAAATAAATCGCCGCTTTTATGGACCTCTTTCCGTCGATGTAAAGATCCGCGGGATCGCATACGCCGTGCAGATAAACGCCCTCCCTCACCATGACGTCCTCCCCTTTCCAGTGTTTCATACCAAAGATGTGAACCTCGTGACCTCTATCTGCCAGCCTCCGGGAGATCTCCCACACCCTCTTTTCGGCGCCACCCTTCACGTAGGGGTAGATAACGTCGTGGACTACTGCAATTTTCATGGTATTGAGCCCGGTTCTTCAGCCTCGTAGGCCTGCGGCATGAGGCCTCATCTTCGATATCCGTTCTCTGAGTTGAGCAAGAGAAGGCTGATAATGATCGCCGAAAATATGGTCTGAATCCCCATTATCGAAAGGATCATCGCCATCATCGCCTTCTGAACCTCCTGGAGAGATCCAAATCCAACACCGATCCACTTGAGGATTACGTTCGATCCCAGGACCACGCCTCCCGCAAGAAGTGCAGCGCCGAGGATCAGCTCCTTTTCCAGGGAATGATAGCTCGTCAGCCTTCGGGTCAGCCCCTTTCCGCCTTCGACTCCGTAGGACCTTCCGAAAGCCCCGATGTACAGCCCAGAGAGAAGGGTCTGGTACCCCATAATGAGAAGCATGCTCCCCAGAATCAGGGAGTGCATCCTCAGCTCCTCGGTGGGCTCCTGCATCAACACCATGAGGGTCAGGACCAGGCCGAAGATCAGGGCGATGGACCCGGGAACGAAAAGAAAGGGCCCCGGCCGATATAGCATCATAAACCTCAGGTGCCTCCAGCCATCGGTGATGGAATGGAGCTTGGAGGCGCCCCTTCGCGGACGGTAGGTGATAGGCACCTCTTTTATCCTGAGCTTCTTGCGCGAGGCCTCGATCACCATCTCGGAGGCGAACTCCATCCCACCGGCGCGGAGGTTCAGCTTTTCTAGGCCTTCCCTGGATATCGCCCTCATGCCGCAGTGTGAGTCTGAGATCCCGACCCCGAAGAGCCGGTTGAGAATCCAGGTGAGGAGGGGGTTTCCAACGTGTCTGTGGAGAGCGGGCATCGCACCGTTCTCGATCCGACCTTTCAGCCTCGTTCCGATGACGAAGTCGGCCTCGCCGCTCTCAAGAAGCCTTATGAACTTGGGCATCTCGAGGGGATCGTAGGTCAGATCTCCGTCCATGATGACCACGTAATCGCCCTGCGCCCGCTCAAAACCAGCAAGGTAGGCGTTGCCGTATCCCAGCTTATCCGGCCTTACCACCTCGGCCCCAAGAGATCGGGCTATATCCGGGGTCGAGTCTCCGGAGCTGTCCGCGACGATCACCTCCCCCTCGATCCCCATATCCTCGAAGACCTTCATCGATCTCTGGATGCAATCTCCGATCGTCTCTTCCTCGTCTCTTGCGGGGATGACCAGGCTCACAAGTGGCACAAGCGAAGACTGGGGGCCTTTTAGATAAATTTTTCCGCTTCCTTCGGCTCTGGTGGAGGTTTATTTTTGTCTTTCTCCGCGTTTTCAGAGCCCTTTTCATAGCCTTATCAGATCCTGAAACCTCTGACTTCATATAGTCGAGACCTGCGCAGAGGATCACAAAGACGCAGGCTTCCGCCGGGAGAGAAAATTTGGGAAAAAAGTAGCAAGGGCCGGACGGCTCTTTAGGAAGAGGTTGTCATGTCACGGTCCCGATCGAGAATCTTTTGAGTCGAGCTGGAGACCAAGAAGGCGAAAATGGGCGCGAGAAGAGTAGGTACAGGACGACGGCTCAGGGCGCATCCCGCAGGCGGCGGTTTGAGGCCTGCATATAAAATATCTAAGATCCCGTCCGAGAAATCCAGCTTAGCGAATTTGGGACAAATAAGTACGAAGTCCACGAGATTTGGGCAGAGAATCACCATCCTTTGACCATCGGATGTAAAAAAATTTCGATGATCCCTGCCCAACAATCTCGTCGCTTTCAAGGCAGCTCGAACTCCGCCACCACCGGGGCGTGGTCCGATTCCGGGAACGTCTTGTCTGACGAGAAGGCGATCGACTCGTCGTGGATAAGCTCGTTGTGGATCTCGGCGCCTCGATAGAGAGCCATAAGGCCCCGGGATACGAAGAGGTGGTCGAGCATCCTCCCTTTGCCGAGGTGGAGGTAGGAGTAGCGGGAGGTCTCGGCGACGGTCAGCTCGCAGGGGATCATGACCTTCCCAGCGAGGTCTGGGTTTCGGGTGTTCTCGACCTCGCCTCTGATCGCCTCGATGGGGACCTCGTCGAGGTCGGCGTTGAGGTCGCCGCAGGCGACGATGAGGGCGTTCTCGTCTTGATCAAAGATCTTGTCGATGAGGATCCGGACCTCGAGGGCCTGGCCGACCCGCTTCATGGCGGATATGAAGAAGCCTTCAGCCCAGCCCGAGGCCGTCCTCCAGGTGTTGTACCCTCTCACCTGCCCCTCGACGTTGGAGGGGTTTCGGGACTTGAGGTGGAGGTTGATGACGTCGAGGGTCTCGCCTCCCACCTGAACCCTGGCGTGGAGGATCGGCCGCTCCCAGGTCACCAGTTTTGCTTCTTCTCCCCCCTCTCCTCCTGATCCCGAACCCGAAGTGCGAGCCGTCACCTTCTGGTAGCGGGGCGCAGGGGCGTAGTCGTGCTTGTACTGCTGGTGCGATAAGATCTCGTAGCGGCTGAGGATGACGAGGTTTCTCTCGTCGTAGACCTGCTTTCCGTCCTCGGTCTTGGTCGAGACCATCGAGTAGTCGGCGTAGGGCGTCCCCTCAACCAGCCGCTCCAGGGCCAGCAGGCGGCGGGGCTCTCCTGTCGTCTCCTGGCCGTTCACCTCCTGGAGGCAGAGGATGTCGGCCTTGAGACGAAGGAGCTGGGGTCTCATCACCGCTATCCTCTCGGCGAGGGTCGGCTTTTTGCCGGGCTTGTCGTCGAGGTTTTCGAGGTTGAAGGTTGCTATGCGAAGTTTGTTCAAGATAGGGCCTCCTTGTGATTTGGGATGAGGTGGATGTGCTGGATGATTTGTTGATCTTCGACGAAAGTGAATATAAGGGTCGAATGTTTTGGCAACAGATGAGAGAACAACCGATTCAAGAGCACCGGTCCATCGTTTGCGCCTTCTCCTTTACATGTTCATACCAGAGCCAGAAGCGTGCGGTATGGACCACCACTTTTGGAGCGTCAGAGGTCCCAGGGACTGATTTTCCATCTCTACTATGTTCTTTAGCAGATCGATGCCGCTCACATTATGCGATGATGCGTTCGCTTTGACACGAAGCGAGTTGACAGCAGAATTACGCATCATTCGAGATACATTGTGCAGATATATAGTATTCAAACCAGCATGTTATGATTAAAACGTCGTGAGTATTCATATTTAAATGGTCTCTTAAAAGCAAAAGTGCTCTATTGATTTACGGGAAAAGAATTATAACCAGATGGGTATAATAAAATCCTTTTTGCCCACATATTTAGATCTTCAATCGTCTTATTCTTCTTATTTTCAAATTCAATCCATTGGCCTCCGAATTGAGGATTTATTACGATTAATACCCCAGATCTAGGAACGTCTCTATCAAATTTTGCTGGATCCTGGTGTCGTCTCTTTGCATGATCTATCTCCGCCGCTTCTAACTTATCAATCATTTCTTTATAAAACCATGTAGCTGAGATGCATATTGTCCCGTGTAACATCAAACGATTTTCATCATTAATATCCATTATATTTTTTGCAACTTTTTCTGTGAAAGCAGAACTGGAACATGCGTGAATATAAATATTAGATTTTTTCTTTTGATCCCACTTTTTTGTATTTTCACCTTTCTTAAAAACATATTTCTCATCAGCTAGCCACTCTGCGAACTTCGCAGAATTCATATCATTCACCGTTTCTATTTGGTCTAAACTTCTACCACTACTATGAGCAAAAATATGGAGATTTTTATCACGAATAAAATCTTGAATATTCTCTGGAAGTGTAGCGTCATGAGCAAAGTTTACGACATCTCGCTGGATTAGATCGGAAAATTCGGTCGCTCTAGCATTAACGCGACCTGATTTATGATTTTTCTTATCATCAATGGGAGTTCTGACATGGATTTTATCTTTGCTTGTATCTCTAGTTGCTAATAACTGTGCTTGCTTTAACTTAACGCCGTTCTGTTGCACCACATGCGTCAGCTCGTGCGCCAGAAGCCTCTGCCCCGCAGAGCTTCCGGGCCGGTACTCCCCCCGCCTGAGAAATACGTCCTGCCCGGTGGTGAAGGCCCGCGCCTGTAGCGATCGATTAAGCCTGTCGGCCTCTCCGTCAGCGTGGACCCGGACGCCGCCGAAGTCGGCGCCGAAGGCCCGCTCCATTGGCTGGCGGACGCCGTCCGAGAGGGGCTGCCCCCGGCCTCGCGCCCTCTGGATCGCCGACTCCAGGTCCGGCCCGAGGTCGGCGCCGCCAGCGGTAGAGGAGACGTCGACCTGCCGGCGCAGCTCCTCTTCTTCCTCTTCTTCCAGCGGCTCTTCAAGCTCCTCCGCGTCTTCCAAGTCCTCCTGCCTCTGGACTGCGCCCTGATCTGAGGAGGAGACGGACTCGACGACCCGGCGCGCCACCCGGTCCGCCTCCTGCTCGTACCGATCGCCGACGGGGCCAAGCCTGAGCTTCGGCTGTACCGTCTTCCGAAGGAGGATGCTGATATCGGCGAGGCTGAAGCCGATGCCGGGTCCCGCCACCGGGGCCTCGCCCTCCTCCACTGGCGTGGCGAAGGGGCGCGGTGCGAAGATGTTCTGCTTCTGCACGGGCCCGACAGATGAACAGCACGAGGCTTTATTTAGGACTTTCATCCCCTTCACCATAATTTAAACCTCATATATAGTTCAAAGCTTAATTCATATAATTATTAAATTTCACGTTATGGGACCATTTTCGCAGGTTTCTCTCGTCGTAGACCTGCTTTCCGTCCTCGGTCTTCGTAGACACAACAAAGTAGTCGGCGTAGGGCGTCCCCTCAACCAATCGCTCCAGGGCCAGCAGGCGGCGGGGCCCTCCTGCCGTCTCCTGGCCGTTCACCTCCTGGAGGCAGAGGATGTCGGCCTTGAGCCTCAAAAGCTGGGGTCTCATCACCGAGATCCTCTCGACGAGGGTCGGCTTCTTGCCGGGCTTGTCGTCGAGGTTTTCCAGGTTGAAGGTAGCTATGCGAAGGTTGTTCAAGATACGGCCTCCTTGTGATTTGGGATGAGGGGGATGTGCTGAATGGCCTGAGGATCTTCAACGAAAGTAAGAAAAGGGGGTCCAGGGATGCTTCGGCAGCCGAGGACGACAGGATCAGATCGAGATCGAACTGCTTCAGGAGCAAGAGTTCCAATCGTCTGCTCTTCTTTAAATTGCTCTACTTTTCAAGTTTTATCCTCGGGCTTTTTTTATCTTTCGCCTTTGACATGCCAATGTCTTTCCGCAAGCATCGCATTATTATTATGAACATCAACGAGTTTACCCAGAAAATGAAGGTCCATTTCGGTGTCATCTACAAGAGCTCTTGGCGTGTCATAGCTGCGAAAAAAACGACCATTTTCTTTATTAATTATCGTGCATCCTACATCATCAAAGAATCCATAGGGAGCACGACTTGCTCCACGATTTCTATATCCATATTTATCCCTACCGATTATGTCCTCCATCCATTCAGTTTCCGACATCTTCCCCCCAGCAAGTTTGTGCTTCTGAACTGCTCCATTCTTTCTGAATACGCCCTTCACATACTGCCTGTACTCGCCCGGGGTGTAAACCGTATTTGGAGGAACCAGACCAAACGAGGCCTTGATGCAGAATTCGGAAGGGTGCAGAGGGTTGCCCGATGCTTCAAGCGTACTACCTTCGTTTGGTGTTGGGTCGAGGAACTCCCCAGTCACCGACGCTCGCTGTACGACCGGCCCTGCTGTACTGCGAGCAAAATCAGATACGAGGTGATAGCCTTCCTTCACGACATGTTTCATCCTGCTAAATCTCCAGGGTGGTGCTTGTGCCTGGAGCTGCGTGGATTTTCTAGAGCCCTTTCTTTGAATAACTTGAGAAATAGGATAGTTGTTCATTATTGACTGTAACTTTTTTTGCGCTACAGATTCAGGACGATTATCTGTAAAGCTAAAACCTTGCTGCGCCTCACTTTTCTCATGATCTACAGAATTGCCAACCACTCTACTTTCTTTCTTCTTCGGCTTCTCTACTGGTGCATACTGCTGTAACGCCTTTTTCCCCATCGAATCCGCCTCTGCCTCCAACGTCCTATTATCGTTCAACGGCATCCCACCCACTTCGCCGGTCGGCTTCACCCGCCCCTGCATTTGCTGCACCGCATGCCAGCCTTCATGGGGCAGGTGCTTCTCCCGTCCCGGCGCTATATGGATTTCCTGCCCCTGGGTATAAGCCAGCGCATCGAGCTGCGTGGGTTTGGGTGAGTTGTAATGTACGCGCACAGCTGAGATGTCCATTCCCGAAAGGTTCTCAATACCCGATTTCAGGCGATCTGGCATGCCGGTTTCATTTGATGGTGCTTCCTCCTTTGCCTGCAAGGTGCCGGTATAGACCGATGCAAACTTACCCTGGATAAGCTCATCTTCCTCTTCCAGCGCCTCTTCCAGATCCAGCTCTTCCTCGTCTTCCAAGTCCTCCTCTCTCTGGACTGCGCTCTGATCCGATGACGAGATCGTATCGACGACCTGCCGCGCCACCCGGTCCGCCTCCTGCTCGTACCGATCGCCGACGGGTCCGAGCACGAGCTTCGGCTGGACCGTCTTCCGAGGGAGGATGCTGATATCGGCGAGGCTGAAGCTTAGACGCTGTTCGCTCTGAGCCGGAGCATCGCGCTTCTCGACCTTCGGGGCGAAGGGACGCGGGGCGAAGATGCTCTGCTTCTGTGAGGGCTTGACAGATGGACAGCACGATTCCGTCTTCTGAACTCTTTCTCTCTTCATCATGATCTCCCACCACCGATATCATTTCTCTCTCGGAAGCACAAAGGGCATCAGCGCGTACCCCCGCCCCCACTCCTCCCGCGAGATCGGCACTTGGCTCCCGTCGGAGTTCCAGCGGTAGAGCTGGGCCTGGCCATCCTCCGGCCGATAGAGGGCGAGGTGAGGGGCGCCGTCCAGCTCGAAGGGCATGAGGACGTAGTTGGTGCCCCACTCGTCAGACCAGATCGCTTCGCTCTTTCCGTTCTCGGGACCCCACCGGCGGAGCTGTGCTCTCCCGTCTCCGGGCCGATAGCCGAGCCAGTGAGGCCGGCTGGCCAGGCTGAAGAATATCAGAACCTCGGAGCCGGCGTCCCAGCCGCCCTTCCAGACCGTCTCCCTGAACCCGCCCGCATCCCAGCGGCAGAGCTCGACCTGCCCGTCGTCGGGTCGATAGGCAATGATTTGGGCAGTGCCGCAGATCTTCGCGGGCGCGGGGAAAAGGGTGTATCCGGCGTCCCAGCCGCTCGACCAGACCAGCTCTCTCGTCCCGTCCTCAGGGTTCCAGCGGCAAAGAAGAATCTCATCCGTCTCCTGCTGGCTAGCCAGATAGTGGGACTTTCCGCCGAGGTCGAAGAGCATAACGGAGTCGGACGGGTCCCAGGCCCCGGTCCAGACCGTCACCATCTTTTCGGTGGTGCCTTCCACCGTTCCCTTTGAGAGGAGGACACGCCCATCTTCGGGCCGGTAAACGACGAAATGAATCAGACCTGCAAGATCGAAGGGGATCGGGATCGAGTTATTCTCCCAACTGCCGAAACTTCTAGTTACAACTTTTATTTCGGTGCCGCTGAAATCTCCCCGACATAAAAAGAAACTTCCTCCAGCCTTATCGTAAGCCACAAAGTAGAGCTTGCCGTTCAGCTCAAAAGGCCGGGGAGAATAGCCTTTCAGCCATTTGCCCGTCCCGACCGACTCCCGATCAACCTTGTTGTTTGTCACTAGCTTCCACCGATGGATCTCAAAAGTTTCATCGGCCTTCTTGTAGGTCATGACGTGAGGAACTCCACCGAGAGAGAAGGGCAATAAGACGGATTTCTCCGACCATTTGAACTGCGATACCTCATCCCTCGTCCCGTCGGCGTTCCATCGATAGACCTTCATGTTGTGGTCTCTTCCAGCCCCTCCTGGAAATACGCTGCTGGGCCTGTACATCACCAGGTACGATTCGCCCCCGAGCTCGAAGGGCATCAGAAGACAATCCTCATGCCACTTCTCGGACCTGACGGTATCCCTCCGACCGTCGGCCCTCCAACGGTAGACCTGGGCGCTTCCATCCGCCCCCCTGTAAGCCACAAAATGGGGCTCGCCCTTGAGATCGAAGGGCAATAGCTCGCGGCCTGGACCCCACCCGCTGCCGAGGACGATCTTGGAGCCGTCGGAGTTTCGGCGCCAGAGCTGGACGTTGCCGTCCTCGGACCTGTAGGCTACCATGTAAGCTTCGCCATCGATCTCTATAGGCGTGGTGGTCCTGTTCGGCTCGCACTCCCAGCTCTCAGACCAGATCTTCTCTCGGGCGCCGGGAGAGATCCAGCGGTAGAGGGCGAAGGCCGCCGTCCCCGTCGCTTCGGGCCTGCGGGCCAAGAAATGGGGTTCAGAATTTAGCTCAAAGGGCGCAAAAGCCCAGGAGGGCTCCCAGGTCTCCGACAGGACGGCCCTCCGGCCGCCCTCGAGGTTCCAACGATAGACCAGAGCCTTTCCATCCTCGGGCCTGTAAGCGAGATGGTAAGATGCTGGCCGGCACTCGATGATCGAAACGGTGTTTCCAGCCCGTTCGCTGACCCTCGATATGTTGCAGATCTGTATCTCCTCTCTCCCGCTATTTCCCGAATAGAAGGCGGAGTCTGCGATCACCCAGCCCAGCCGCTTGCCGTCGGAGGGCTCGGAATCGTTCCTCGCCAGGTTGAACCAGTTGGAGTTCAGGGAGACGTTCTTGGCCACTATCTGGTTTTGTCCCTCCAGGACGACGTTCTCCTCCTCCACCACGTTATCGGAGGCGAAGACCTGCCGGAAGACCCAGGACTCTATCTCCCTGATCTGGGCGATGCCAGGCGTTTTCGTCCCTTTAGTCTCTTTCGTCTCTTTCTTTCCGGCCTCGTTTTCATTTTCGAGAAAGCCCTTGATCTCCTCGACGACGAGATCTCCGGCCACGATCCTCGTCAGCCGGTTGCCTTGGAGCCGAAGGGTCCCGCTCACCGGACCGTCGAATTCGAGCCGGCCCGTCTTCATCAGATCCAAAACTCTGGCAAGCTCCTCGGGGGTCAGGTTGGGCCATGAATATGATCCCGATGATCTCGTCGACGGCAGAGCCTGGAAGCTGGATGATCCCTTTCCGATATCGGCTACAGAAACGGAGCTCGGCCCCAGATGAACCCGTGCCGGGCCAAGACTGAACTTCCCCCTGATCACGTTGTTTTTCACCATCGCATCTTCGGTCACCTGGTGGATTATCAAGGCAAACCGTTTGCCGACGTCGGTTGGAAGTATGAAATTGTTCAGGAGCAGAATGTGCCTTGCTGTCGGTCCGATCCTGATCAGGGGTTCTCCCTCTCCCTCGATCCAGCAGGATCGGATGGCGATCTTCTCGGTCCCCTCGAAGAAGATCGCGCCTGAAGCGTGCAGATCCTGATCTCTGCAGTCTCTCGTCTCGATCACCATATTCTCGAAGGCGATCGACGCAAGGCCAATGATCCTCATCTGCCCTCTTGAAACCAGAAGTGTAGAGCTTCCGCACCCCCGGACGTTTAGATGGAACGAGGGCGTGGTCATGGGCTCCCGTACGTTAAGGTTCTCGACGAGATGCTCTCCAGGCAAAAGACATATGCAGACCGTCTTCAGGGGATTTTTCTTATTTTTATTCTGAAGATCTTCGATGGCTTCAGCCAACGTTTCGTATTCGCCACCCTCCCCCACCGGGACGGCGCACCCGCCCCCACCTCCGTCGATCTCGATCTCCGTCAGGGGAGGGAAGAACCTTCGGCAGTCTTTCTCAACAGACCAGGCGTCGCCGGACTTTTTCAGAACCGCAAGAGGACAGCGATGGCGTTTGATACCGAACCGTTCGACAAAATCGTTCTCGTCATGGGGCCATTCGATATCGCCTGTCGCCCTTCGGGCCGCCATCTGCCAATGGTCGAAGGTCCTGTAGTCCCCATCGGGATCGAACCGAACCTGGATCCCATATTCAAGGTCGATCCAGTCGGTGCCCGTGGTTATGGCGCCGTCTTTGCCGTCGTTTTCGGCTCTGGGCTGGTGGTCCCACCGACGAACCTTCGGTCCGTTCTTCAAAGGAAAATCGACTTCAGATAGGCCGGACCCTTCCGCCACCGTCAAGACGTTCCCCTCGACGGATTTGAGGAGGGCCAATACTCCTGGCTGACCCCTCAGCTCCCGGACCTCGTCGGTGACCTCCACCATCTGGCCCGGCTCGAAAAATCCAGCGACCCCTATACCGGAATTTTGGAGCGTGATCCTATCGTTCTCGATCTTCTCAACGGCACGGAGGACGGAGCCGTTCTCGCGAGACCATTTGAAGGTGGCCTTCCCAGTCTCTCCCGGCTCGTGGATCTCCACCCGATAAAGATGGTTTTCAAGGCCCAGATAGCCCGCACCCTGCTGGACCATGCACGGATCTGAGGGTCCCGGGGGGCCTGTCCTGGCCGCAATACTCGCCGATCGGGCCTCGACGGGACAGCGGCATTCGTCGTCTGGGTTCTCTCCAGACCCGCTAAGCTTCGCCAGTTTCACCTGCCAAACCGTCTTTGTGCGGGTGGCGGTGTCGGGTCCGCCGAGGGCCACCTCTCGGATCTCGGGGTCCTCGACGGCGGTGATCTGCCGCACCCAGACCTCCAGGTAGGCCAGATACCGGCCGTATTGGGCAATTTTTTCGGGGAGGTAATCAGGCTGAGATGAGTATGGGACCTTCTCCTCGTTTTCGCAGAGGATGCCGTCAACGTAGTACCTTCCTTTGCCGATCAAAAGCTCCCCGGTTTCAGCAGAGACTTCAAAACCGGGGTTGTGTATCGGGGCGCCGCAGGATCCGATCACGTCGAAGTTTGTGGTCCCGCTGTGATGCAGCTCGATCTCGGCCTGCTCGTTCCAGTCCGCGTCAAGCTGGACGCGCCCCTGCTGCATCCGCACGCTGCTGTAATGTTTCTTTTTATCGAAGGTTGATCGAGAGGTATCTTCCATAATAAATCTCCAGAATGATCGACGTCGAGACGTTCACCGTTTTGCCGAGAATTGACATCCAGCAGCGCTGAACTCTATTTGGCTGATCCTGCCCGTGCACTCTATTAAGATGGATATGCCCAGTCCAGTCGATATCGGCTTACCGACGGAGCCTATCTGGATCGTCTCCCAGTTTTCAGGAGCTTCTATTTCATCATTTTCAAATATCTGCTCTTCTCCGTCGTAGATCGATACCGCCCTTATAACATCCTTGTCGGAACTCTTCAACCGGATGAAGGCCTGACCAGCCTGGGTGAAGCTGCTTTCATCAAGAGCCGCGGTCGTTGGAATTGAAAAATGGATCAAGGCTTTAGACCCCTTTGGACCTCTGACCAAAGTTGCACGACTTTCACGCGTTACCGAAATGCCTTCACTCATTATTTCTATCTGTAAACTATTTCCGTGAACCCATACGACGCGAGACGTCTCTACCGGGATGATTCTGCACAGACCATCGATCGCAGCCTGGACCGTCCGGGCACGGCTGAGGTGCTGGCAAGAGGCAGGATCGTATGCCACCTGCCCCGCTATGCTAGCGCTTGCGCTGAACAGGACTGATGGAGAATGTTCCTGTCCCGGATTTTGGAGCGTGGCTTTGACCTGCTCGATCCAGATAGGACCGTCTTTGGGCTGATCGTCCCCGAACTTCCAGAAACATGTAGCGATGCCATCGTTATCTGTAGCGACGATTATGGGACCGTCTACATAATCGTCATCCGGCTTTTCCTTAATTTTGCCGTGGCCTTTAACGATCTCGAATTTGACCTTAGCTTTCTTGAGGGGGTAGCCGCCCAAAAAGACCCTCGACATGAGAGGTGCGGGCAGCTCCATTCCTGGCATCGCCTCCTGACCGTCTCCACCCACATAAGAGAGAGACGCGGCACTGGCGTTGGCGTTGAACTGAATTGAGGGAGGATGCTCCTGTCCTGGAGTAATGAGCGCGGCTTCGACCTGCTCGTTCCAGATCAGATCGCCTTCGGGCTGGTCGTCCCCGAACTTCCAGAGACATCTGGCTATGCCATCGTTATCTGTAGTGACGGTTATGGGACCTGAACCAAAAACGTCCCCCGGTTTTTCCCGAATTTTACCGTTGCCTTTTAAGATCTCGAATTTGACTTTGGCGTTCTTCAAAGGATAGCCGCCCACGAAGACCCTCGCCTGAAGAGGTGCGGGCAGCTCTATTCCTGGCATCCCCTCCTGACCGTCTCCTCCGACGTAAGAGAGAGTCGCGGCACTGGCGTTGGCGTTGAACTGGATCGAAGGTGGATGCTCCTGTATTGGAGTAATGAGCGCGGCTTCGACCTGCTCGGTCCAGATCAGATCGCCTTCGGGCTGGTCGTCCCCGAACTTCCAGAGACATCTGGCTATGCCATCGTTATCTGTAGTGACGGTTATGGGACCTGAACCAAAAACGTCCCCCGGTTTTTCCCGAATTTTACCGTTGCCTTTTAAGATCTCGAATTTGACTTTGGCGTTCTTCAAAGGATAGCCGCCCACGAAGACCCTCGCCTGAAGAGGTGCGGGCAGCTCTATTCCTGGCATCCCCTCCTGACCGTCTCCTCCGACGTAAGAGAGAGTCGCGGCACTGGCGTTGGCGTTGAACTGGATCGAAGGTGGATGCTCCTGTATTGGAGTAATGAGCGCGGCTTCGACCTGCTCGGTCCAGATCAGATCGCCTTCGGGCTGGTCGTCCCCGAACTTCCAGAGACATCTGGCTATGCCATCGTTATCTGTAGTGACGGTTATGGGACCTGAACCAAAAACGTCCCCCGGTTTTTCCCGAATTTTACCGTTGCCTTTTAAGATCTCGAATTTGACTTTGGCGTTCTTCAAAGGATAGCCGCCCACGAAGACCCTCGCCTGAAGAGGTGCGGGCAGCTCTATTCCTGGCATCCCCTCCTGACCGTCTCCTCCGACGTAAGAGAGAGTCGCGGCACTGGCGTTGGCGTTGAACTGGATCGAAGGTGGATGCTCCATCTCTGGATAGAGAAGTGTGGCTTTCACCTCCTCGATCCAGATCAGATCGTCTTCAGGCTGGTCGTCTCCGAACCTCCAGAGGCATCTTGCGATGCCATCGTTGTCCGTGGTTACCGTTATCTGATCGTGGAGATAAACATCCCCCGGATCCCCCCGGATTTTGCCGTTTCCTTTGACGATCTCGAAATTCACCTCCGCCCCTTCGACGGGTCGTCCCCCTCGATGGACCCTGACCTGAAGCGGCGATGGCAGCTCTTCTCCAGGCATCCCTTCCTGACCTTCACCGCCGACGTAGGATAGAAATACCATATCCGTCAACGGTGGGAAGAGCTTCCGACAATCTTTTCCTAAGTACCACATTCCTTCCTGATCACGCCTCAGAATTGCCAAAAGACAGTTGTGGTGTTGGATGCCGAACTTCGGCACAAAATCCTTCTCGTCGTGGGGCCACTCTATCTCTCCAGTATTTCGGGCCGGAAGCAGCCAGAAGTCCCCGGTTCGATAACGATCACCGGCTTTGAAAGAGACCTCTATGCCGTACTCAAGCTCGATCCAGCCGCCGTCCTCAGAGTCCGTCTCCGTTGGTAGCCCGTTAATTAACTCTGACTCCTCCAACCCGCTTTCCTTCAAATCCCAACGACGGACTTTGGGGTTCGATTCTTTGGCGTGCTTTGCCACGTCCGCTGTCAAGGTGAGGATAAGATCTGCTTCATCGATATCCTCTACCCTGGCCAGAGTCCCAGGCTCGCCCAAAAGTTCGGTCTCGTCGCCGAGAACCTCGACCCATTCATCTTTGTGGATCCTCAGCTCCTGGTCCCAGCCTAGCTGCTTCAGCTTCACCTTGTGGTACTCGGCGATCCCCGGCCCTTCATCCTCGGACTCGTCCTCTATGAAGTCCACTATGGCAAAGGCTATGGCGCCGTTATTTCGGGACCACTTGAAAGTAGCCTCTCCCACCCCACCTGGCTCGTGAATCTCCACCCTATAGAGCTGATTTTCAAGCCCTCGATAGGCCGCACCTGATAGAATTGAACACGGGTCAGTGGCCGACTCTTTCTGGGCGGGCTGGAGGCGAACGGCAAGGCGGGAATCTCCCGGATCGGTCAGATCTTTCAGCTTCAAAGACGCTTCCCGGCACGAAAGAGTCTCCAGAACGCATGGAACCAGTTTTGCACGCCATTCCGTCTTGACGCGGGTGGCGGTGTCCGGACCCCCAAGGGCCTTCTCCCGAATGTCGTCGTCTTCTACGGCGGTGATGTGTCTATCCCAGGCGTCCAGGTAAGCCAAGTATGTTTTCTGAGCCACTTCATGGATAATCGATTCATCTATCGGATGAACTATCGTTTCATCAATCGGATGAAGTACCGGTTCAACTGCCGGTTCAACTGCCGGATGAACTACCGGTCCAATTCCCGGATGAACAATCGGTTGAAATATCGGATCAGCTACCGGTTGATCTTCTATTTTGAAAAATATTTTTATATAAATCCCTGAAGATGTGGCCTCATTCCTCAAATTTTCGTCCACATCTTCGTTGAAGGTCAGAATAAGCCCTTCCGAGTCGATCTCCTCTATCCTGAGCACCTGATGATATAGATCATCTTTGACAGAGATCTTCACCCACTGACCTCTCTTCAAGCCCACATCGTCTACGTTCAGGGCGGATAGTCTCACTTCGTTTTCCGAATGGAACGTTACATCTTCAAAATATCCGATATGCTCGTCCAGCTCGATCAAAATCCCGTCGACGTAGATCCGGCCAGACGATAGGGTCAAGTCCCGGCCGTCGGGCGCCACCTCGACTTTGAACCCGGCGATATCGATGGGAGCGCCGCACCGGCCGACGACATCTACAGCTTCCGTTTCTCGGATATGTTTTTGGATATCCGCCTGCTCGTTCCAGTCGGCGTCCAGGATCACCCGTCCCTGCTGCATCAAGACGCTGTTGTAGTTCTTTTTCGGATCGAATTTGAACCGCGAAAAATCTCCTTTCATAAAGTGCCCCCTCTAATCGTTTAAGTCACGTAAAAGATCCCGGCCTCCAGCCCGAACCGCATGTACTCCTCCAAGGCCGCCCTCAGGTTGGCCTCGCGCTGAGGCTGCTCTAAAATTCCGAAGACGCCCATCTCCGAGCCGTCTTCTGCTCCCGTCCGGACCTCCTCGGCAGAGGCGAAGCTGAGCTGGCCATAGCCGGGATCGCCGTAATGAAATGATGTGAACGCAGGACGCAGGCGAATTTTCACCGCCCTCTTCTCCTCGAGGGAGAGATCTCTCCCCAGGGCCTCCCGTTTTGCCGCCAGCGCCAGGTCTGGCTGGCAACGGAAACGTCGAGGGGAACGAGATTCCGTGGGCAGGTAAGAGAACCGGACACATCCCTGCTGCCGGAGCAGCACCGTCACCTCTCCGGTAAATATGGAGCCGTTGGCCTCCAGACGGCGAAGAAGGGTTTTGCCCAGGACAGTGGACCGGCAAATCTCTGCGGTGGCGTTCTCAGCGTTGATGGCATCGTTTGCGATTCCTGCATCTACGATGCTTTCTCTCAGGGTAAATCTGGGCGCGCTCCCGGCCATCACGATCGGCCCGCAGATCGAACGGTCGATCGTCAATTTCGTCGAACTGTCGTTATCAACCTCTATGCCACCGATACCCGGCACCAGGGTTGCGTGAGCGACCCGAAGGCTGATGTTGCCGGAAACGATCAGTTTTCCCTCGATCAGGAGGCCGTCTATAACAAGCTCGCCGGGATCTGATCTAGAATCCGGACGTTCCCCCTCATCGGAGACTTTCATGTCGCCCAGCAGATGCGGCCTCAGCCCCCTGGCCGCGAACTGGCCCTTCGACCTCGCATTAAGCCAGTCCGCGGCCACGATCAGAAGCTGACAGCCGGATGGGACGCTAATGGATAAGACCTCATCGTAAGTTTGGCTGTCCATTATGACGATCAAGCCCACCTTGGTTTTGGATCCCTCTTCGTTCTCAGGCTTGTCTGCATTCACCAGCTCTTTCCACTTATCAGGGGCATGCCCCAGCGCCTCATTAACAGTTTTGAATATCGTCTTCTCGTCTGCGACCTCTTTGCTCACACCTAGCTGCCAGCCCACTTCGCCAGCTAAAATTTGCCGAATTGACGAAGTCCGATCGTAGGGGCCGGCGCCCACGTCGCCACTGAAACCGTAGGAGTAGCTGGCGAGAACCTTGTAGGGCGAGACCGCCTCGATAAGTGTGAGCCGCCCTATTTTGGGGTCCACTGCGATTGTTATCCTTCTTATGCGGAGGTTTGTGTGGGTTGCCATCGCCGATACATCTTCGTCGAGGGTCAACAACCAACTGGCAACATCTAGTTCCGCTTTCACGATTGCAGCAAATATTCCCGGGTCGTTTTTCTGATCGCTGAATACCTCCACCACCTCTCCGCTGAACCAGGGACGATAATCCCCACCGTTCGCCTCTACTTCGACGTCAAAACCCGATACAGAGATTATGACTCTCTCTGGCTCGGAGGGTGGATATCGCCATTCAGCCATGTTGCAGATGAAGACGTCCTCGGGCGGTATTCTGCGAAGTTTGCCCCCTTCATCGAAGACGATATCGACCCCGAATACCGGATGGGGATCGAAATAAGATGGCTGCGGGATGACTCCGCTGCGACGCGCCTCGAGTTCGTCGTAAAGAGGATGGCGGCGCAGCGGCCCGGGAACGTTGATCTCCTCAGATAGATGTGTGATCCAGTCTTCAGTCTGGGGCCTGTTGAAGAGGGGGATCTCAAGGCCGGTGGGATCGAAGGTGTACAGGTTCCCTTCATTGCCGATCTTGTGGGCGGTGGCCTGGTCCAGGGGGTAGCTCTGCAGCCTCCAGAGGAAGATCCCGACGTTGGGGATGTTGTACCTGCCGCCCCTGGTCGCTATTCTCCGGACGTCCAGGGTGTGGGCCGCCGTCTCAAAGGGCCCGTTCACCATCTCCATCTCGTCGGCGTCCCGGAGAGAGACCGTCCGGCCCCTATCCAGCCGGAGATGGTTAAGATGTTGGGTCACGGCGAGGAGCTGGAAGAACTCGACGGCGTGAGACGACCAGCCGGTCACATCGCGGGACACCTGTTCCAGAACCGAGGCGGTTCCCTTCCTCCTGCGGTAGGCGATGGTGTTGGCCACGTAACCTCGCATCTTCGCTCCGCCGGCCGAAAGAGAATGTGCGGCGTGAACGCCCAGAAGGTCGCCGATGTAGGGGATCACCCAGTCTGCACAGGTCTCGATGAACCAATCGTCGTAAAGCCCCTCGAGATCCTCTTCCAAAAGCCGCATCTCGCCCTCGATTAGGTTCAGGAGGGCCCTCAAAGGCTCACCCTCAGCGAAGTCGCGAGCCCGATAGACGGCGGGCAGAAGGTTGTAGAGTCGTTCTTTTGTCGATTCGGTCATGATCTCAGTTCCTCAAGCAAAGCGCCTTCGTCGGCAGGGTTCAACAAAAGCAGTTCAGCGGGGAGTATGGCGCCGCTTTCTTCGTCTATTCGGGCTTTTTCGGCCACCAGAACGGACGTCAAGGATGTTCCGGCCTGTGGGGCGTCGTTTCGTTCCAGTCTGTCCAAGTCCACCGCGATCACGCCCTCAACGGCCTGGATGACGGCCAGAACCTCGGCAGCGGTCACAAACTGTCCGAAATCGCGGTTTTCAAAGGAGAAGGTCCGCCTCAGTTCGGTCTTGACCCGGTCCAGAACCTCCTCGGCGACGAGGCGAGGATCTATCAAAACTCCAGCTTTTAGGCTGAAGGTCTGAAGCTGGAAGCTCTCCACAAAAACCCGTTCACGAACCCGGGCCACGGGGTCTCTCATGGCGTCTATCGCCTTGACTAGGTTTTTGTAGAGTTCCGAACCCTCGTTCACCTCTTTGCCGCTGGAAGAGGCGATGGTGATGTGGACCACCTTGCTCTGCCCTCGGGGGATGGAGACGGCCTGAGCCTTGCCTATGCCGGCAAAAGACCTGACGAAGTGCTCAAAGTCGAGCAAGGAGACGATCCTGTCCAGGGTGAGAACCGTCAAGGGGGCGTTATATCGAGCGTCCGAAAGCTTCTCGGGGGGCGCAGATCCCGAAGCTGGCAGGGGGTTTGTCACCTCGCTGATCCCGAGGGGTCGGCTCTGAAGGATGGTCAGGCTCTCCGCGGCCACCTCGCCGTCGGGTCCGATCCCGTTCCGGTGAGTTGCAGTGACGTTTTCATCGCCGGTGGGAAGGCGCGCACCGCTTTTGCCGTCGCCGAAGATGACGGTCGCCAGGGCATCGTCGTCTATGCGGACGATGTAGCTCTGGCTCCTCTCGTCCGTCCCGTAAAGCGAGGCCAACTCTTTCCAGAGGACGCCGTTGACCCTCACTTTGAGAGTGCTTTTCGTGCCGGTGGAGGTGGGAGCCGAAACGTAAGTCATATACGGCTTTCCGAGCTCGAACCGCTGGTTGGGCTTTGAGCCGTCGCCGCTTCCTAAAACTTCGTTCAAGGTCTCGCCGTGGGTGGCCCGGGCGACGTTGGCGCGAACCGCGAAGGTTGCCGGATCGTAGCAGCTCTCCATCGGCTCTTTGAGGGAGAGGACGGTTCTGCCCCCGGACCTTCTGGTGCCGTCCAGGGTCACGACCTCGCTCGCTATCGAGTCCTTCTCCTGAGCAGGCTGGAAGCTGATCTCTCCAGCCAGGGCCGTCACTGACCCCTCAAAGCCGTCCCCGTCCCTCAGAGTCCAGATGAGCTTTGCGTCCTCGGGAGAATCCGAAACTTTCAACGCCTCTCCCTCGACCAGGTCTCTATCGACTCCACCTTCCGAGACCAGCTTCAAGCCGCCGACCTTGACCTGAGCCAAAAGTTTTTCGTCGTCCAAATCGGAGGGGGGCTTGAAGACTATATCGCCGACGTCCGCCACGACAGTCCCCTCAAAGCAGTCTTCGGTCAGGAGAGTCCAGAGGAGCTCAACGGTCTCGGGCGGTTTCAATACCTGGAGCGAGTCGTCCCTGTAAAGAGTTTTTTCGACGCCCTTGGAGGAGGTGAGGGATAGGCCGTCGACGTCGATCCGGGCTCGCATCGGCTTTCCGCTGACGATCAGGGTCTTTTCGGGGACGAGACCGTAAACCGCCCTGTCCAGCTCGATGGTCTCCCCCTCGATCAGGCCTTCACGGATCTTAACCGCGAGGCTTAGGGGCTCGCTCTGGGCGAAGACGGCATTTTCAAGCTCGGAGAATCCGGCCAGCCCTTCGGCCGCTTCAGGCTCGATGCGGGTGATCTTGACTTTTGAACTGAACTCGAGCGGGGGGCCGTCCCCCGGCCGCGGCACCTCTACCGTCCGTTCCTGCGACATGAGGGAGACGGCCTTGACTCTGTAAAGGCCTTCGTCGGGGGTCATTGCCACCCAGCTCCCCGGCAGGATCCTGGGGTAGGTGCCCTCAAGGTCGATCTTGCCCTCGGCGAGGCTGGATCTGTAGAGATCGGGCCGCTCTCGCATGGCGAAGACCTGAGGGTTGACGAACGACTCGTCTTCTGGGTCTCCGAGACCCTCCAGCGGTACTTCCCAGGCCGCGATGGTGCGACCGCCCACCGGGTCCAGCTTCACCGTCGTCAAGATGCGCATCTGCCAACGCTGGCATTCAAACCAGATGCAATCGTTGACCTCAATCGTCTCCCCCGTCCCCTTGAGGCGCATCCCCTTATGTTCTCCGAAGAGAGGCGTTTCCCAGGACGCAACGGTGAAGTATCCCTTCGAATCGGACCCAAATTCGACATTCTTTATCTCTCGGACCTGCCAGGCGTATATTCCAAACCCGACCACAACCGCCGGACTCAGCTCGTCGCTGGCCACCCTGGCAAGAAGCTGCATCGTTCCGTCCTCGATGGGTCCGTCCAGGGTCACCAGGGTCTCGGTGGCGCTCTCGTTTGCCTCCACAACGGTCCGAACCTGCCACGGATCGTCTTCGAAGAGGAGAGAAGTTACCGAACTGTAGTCCCCCTGGAGCAGAAGTCCCTTGGACCCGTCGACGAGCGGATCGGCCCAGGTCACAAGAGACCTGCCGAGAAAAAACTCCACAGATTTGCGCAATCGAACCTCTTTCTCGGCGTCCATGAAGATCAAAATCTCGCCCACCTCAAAGCCGACGGAGCTCGCTTGCGAATTTAGGAGAAGGTCCATCGAGCCGTCAAATAAGGGCACGTCCCAGGCAACGAGAGTTTTGCCGTCGATCTCCTCCACCGACTCAATAGCCCTGGCCTGCCGATACTCGCCGACGAAAACGACGGCATCTCCTTGGCCGAGCTTGCTGCTGTAATCATCGTCGATGAGAAGTTTCTTCGATCCATTTTCCGAAGGAAAAGGTTTCTCCAGGACGAGGAGGGTTACGTCGCTCTCGACGTCACCGACCACCCTCTTAAGGAGCGTAGCGCTTTGGATGATGCGAACATCCTGGCCAGGGACCGGCCCGAAGAGGATATCGTCACCAGCCTTGATGCCGACCCCCAAGCTCTTGATCAGGAGCTGGTTTTGCCCGCCCGTCAGCGGCATGTTCCAAACCGCCAGCGTATCTCCGCAGAGATCTCTGACCGCCGCCAGAGGTCGGTTCTCTCCGCACTCACTTTCGAAGAAGATGGGATCGCCCTCTTTCAGATTTTCGTGGTGACCTTCGAAGAGGAGGCTTTTTGTCCTCTCCTTCAGAGGCTCGTCCCACTTGACGGAGACGATCTCTCGATTGGGGGCGTAGTTCACTTCCTTCACGACGCACTTCTGCCAGGATTCGCCCTCAAAGCCGGAGCCGTCCTCTGAGCCGACGAAGAGGACGGCATCTCCCGGCTGGAGGAACGTATCGAGACCTTCCAGCAGCATCTCCGTCGAGCCGTCCCCCACCCTCTGCTCTTCGGTGAGCTGGGGGGCGAGGGCGTTCCATTCCACCCTCGCCTCAATCTCCTCGAAGGTCTCGAAGGTTTGGGGCAACTTTCCAGGGGGCGGGATGCTCTTGACCCCTAGGCCCTCCGGAACCAAAGTCGTCTTTGGCGATCCCGGCGAGTCCTCCATGGAAAAGGCGAGATGAACGCTGGCGGCGACCCCAGGTTTCAGCTCGTATCCGATGGCCCTTGCCAGCTCCAGGGCCGACCGTCTCTCCTGAAGGGTGCGCAAGAACCCCTCGTTGGCCGCACGTTCCTGATAGAATGTGAGAACGTCCGCCACCAGAGCCCAGGCGTCCAGGAAGGCGATGGCGGGATCGTCCCTGGACCGGGTGGTCAGGTCTCGGAGGGGCTGAGATTTGTCTGGAACCTTCTGGAGGTGGAGCTTGGAGAGGGCTCTTCTGAAGAAGCCCGAATGGGTATCCAGCCTGTAATCTATAGCCGGCAAGCCGGGCCGGTTGTAACGAGCTTTGCGGGGCTCGACCCCCTCACAACAGCCGCATACATCCAGTTTTCCATCGTCGATAGTCACTGTCACATCCCTCCCGTCATCAGAAATTCGATCTTGCCGTTCTCCGGGAAGCTCGGATCGTTCTCGAGCCTGGCGATCTCTAGCTGGTCGACCTCTATCATCCCGGCGTCGATCTCACCTCTGGGATCATGGCCCCAACGCTGGAAACGGAGCGTCTCCACCCACAGCACCCCAGGGACTTGCATGGCTGTCGCCACCAGCCTGCTCAGGTAGACCGGCTGGCCGAAAGTGAAATTGTCGGGGTGGAAGAAACCGCGCCTTCTCTCAGGAAGGTCGACGTTGCTGAAGGTCTCGAGAAGAGTCTGCTTGACGTTGCTTTTCAGGTAACCTGGTGCAACGCAGACCTTGAAGGCGATGTCGAGGGGAACGAATCTCGGCCCTTCGATCTCGATGTCGTGGCCTGCGAGCCTAAACCGTTCCAGAAAGTCGCGCAGATCTCGTTCGAACTCTCTGTCCACCTTCCTTCCCTCTTTCCGGTCGACGCTGACGAAGATGGTGTACCAGCTTCCGGTCCACCGGAGGGTCGCCACCGCCTTGAGAACGTCTGAATGACGCTCTGCCACCTCGGCATAGTCGTCTTCTGTCACCGCCCTCTCCTGTCTTCGGAACGCCTGGGGAGCGTAGAGAGATACCTGATATGTGGGCTCAGGGTCGGTGCCTCCCTGGGTGGGAAGGGGGTTTCTTATCTTGATCTCGCCTTGCGGAACTGGATGGCCACAGGGGAGGACGAGGTGTCTGATCGCCTCGGCCCCGACGTTTCCCGAGCTTCCGCTGCCGACCCGATAAGAGGCCTTAAAACGAGTTCCCGGGGTGGGCTGTCTTCCCATCACGTCGTCACCGAACCTCAGCTGCGATCTGCCGTCGTCTTCCATCTCCACAACGAACTCGGTGGCGAACCGGTCGCTGTTGAGAAGATCGCGCCTTGGACGCCAGGAGTCGTTCTCCCAGGTCAGCTCCACGGCAGGAAGCGCCTGGTGAGGGTCCTGGCCTATTGTGGCGAACGCGGACGTCTTCTTAGCTTCGTTGTGATCGTAATCGGCGCTGAAGGTGAGACCCCCCCGCTGGAGCCTGGGCCTGTATCTTCCGCTGGAAGGCGCCTCTGCCGGTACCAGGTCTTCGTCCGGGCGAGTGCAGCCGTGGTCTGCCAGAACTACGTTGCCTCGAACGCAGGAGATCGCCTTATCGTCCTCCCCATTCTCGATAAGGGACGAGCGGGTGGAGATGCAGAGCGGAAATTTCAGGGCATCTTCGTGATGCCACTCGATCTCAGCTATTTTTTTATCTTCGTTCAGCGGATCCGTGCCGTAAGATACGTCGATCAACCTCACAGCCTGTCGATGGGCCGGATCCGCCTCATCGCCGGTCTGGGGCCCTCGCAGCTCTTCGAAGATCAGAACGTCCCCTGCCTGGAGGTTCAGACCGTCATCAATCAGAGTTGCGCGGGTCGCTCCCTTTGGGAGGCAGCATTCGTCGTCGTCCCAGGTGTAGAATTTGATCTTGCTATGTCCGGGGTACAGGGTGACGTCGTGGAGAAGTTCGAAGACCTCCGGACGATCTTCGAGGGCCAGGTTCTGCCAATCGTCCCAGTCCAGCACGGCCCCTTCACTGCAGCTCGTCAGCAGCTTCGTTCGCTGCTTAGTCGTCTCATCTTCTCTCACCAGAAGAGCTGGATCGTCCCCGTCCAGCTCAAAACAGACCCAGGCTTTGGAGTTGCATCCGTCGGAGATATGATAGTCCAGAAGACGGGCGTGGCGCCTTACTGAAACTCGTTTGCGAGCGGTGGTAAGATAAGCCTCAGTCGCCACTGCATCTTGATAGTAGCTGAGGTAGTCTCCCGCATAGGCCAAAAGCTCTGCGAGCACGATCCCGAGATCGGCGGGGCTCCTTTCTCTCCAGTCCGGCATGATGACCGAGAGGCGGTCGAGGATCAGGTTTCGGAAGCTTGCGTAGTCCTTGGCCAGATAATCGATATGGGGTTCTGGAAAACTCTCCGTCGGGCAGACCCTGGCCGCCTTGCAGTCGAAGTCGCTCGGGCAGTTGACCTTAAAAGAGAACTGGACCTCTGATAGCTGTTTATCGAATCCTTTGGGAGGATCCGGAGATCCGGGCGATTGGACCAGCCGGAGCTTGTAGTTCGAGAAGTCGCCGGGGACGTTCACATCGACCGTCAGAACCTTTCCGTCCGATTCGACCGATTCCACGCGGACGTCTCGAACCCGAACGCCCCCTTCGATGACCACGTTCTTCGAAGAGAGTTCGTCAGAGTCTGCCGGAACCCCGTCTTCCTGGCCAGGAAGGTTGTGGATGAAGTGGACTTCGAGAGTCGTCTGATCCGAGGTGACCTCCAGGTAATCGATGCCGTTCAGGAGGGGCTTTTCGTCCGGACCCACGCGATCGCGGACCATAGCCCGGCGTTTTTCGTTTTTGCAGTAGTACTGGGTGCCCATCTCATACCTCACGCGAAAACTGTGCCACCTGAAGCTGCTGGGTTCGCCGGATAACGTACTGGACCGTCACGTTCAGGGCGGAATCGACGCTCTCCACCTTCACCGCCTCCACCTGGATCAGGTCGCCGAGCCACTGCTGAAGCTGTCCCTGGACGAGAAACGAGGTGGCCGAAGCGAGTTCGTCGCTGTTGGGAGCGAATACGAGCTGCATTATACCACAGCCGAAGTCCGGTCGGTTGACCCTTTCACCGGGCATGGTGAAGAGAACCTGCTCGATCAGGTCTCGGACGTGCCGTTCTGCGTCGGATGACGCGGTTCGTCCTCTGCTGTCGATCCGAAAAGGGTAGGCTATCTCCATCGTCAGACCCCCTTGACCCTCATCTGGGTCATCATCACGTTCGGAGGACCCTGCGGGATCTGCTCAGCGCTCAGACAGATCCCAGAGCTCCCCTTCAGAAGGACCTGTTTTCCCATCACCTTCACCCGCATGGCGGGGACGATCCACTGGACTTTGATGCAGGGCTGAGGTTTGGTGGCGGGGCCCGCAGGGACTGTGAAGGGGCAACCGGCCACTGTGTAGGTGTCCCCCATGACCGCCACGTATTGGCCCATCGCCTTCACCCTAGTGTTGGTGGATACGACGGAGATCTGGCCGCCGTGAGGACAGATGGCGGAGATCCCCACGTGCTGGAGAAAGTCGGCCAGTCAGATCACCTCCAGAGCGCCGTCGTTGATGGTGACCTTGGAGGTCGTCACCTTGATGCTGAAACCGTTGTTCTTGATCTCGACCTCGTTAGACTTGACTGATATCTTTGAATCTGTCATTTTGATGGTGGAGTTTCCGTCCTTGATCTCGATCCCCGAGGAGTCGAAGACGACCTTCAGCGGCTTTTTCACGGCTGGCGATCCGAGCTCCAGGGTGAGGCTCTTCGAGTCGTCCAGAACCAAAGAGAGGGAGTCGGTCTTGAAGACCTTCATCTTCTCCTCGGGCGGATCGGCCGGGACCTCGTCGGTCCCCCAGAAGCAGCCGGACCAGATGGGGTGGTCGGGATCTCCGGCCTCAAACTCCACCCAGACGTTCGCCCCCACCGGTGGCAGAAGGAAGAGGCCCACCCCCTTTCCGGCGTAGGGGACCGAGGGCATCGCCCAGCTGTCGTGGTCTTCTCCGAGAACCGAGGGAACCTGGACCTGGAGCCTGCCCAGCTTCAGGGGGTCTTTGTTGTTCTGAACTTTGCCCCGATATTTTCCGAAAAATTGAGGACTCATCTTTATACCCTCGAAGTTTTTGGTCCCAGGCCTTCACGGGTCAGGACGAACCGCTGCTTGTAATCTCCCCTCTGGATTGAGTGGGTCACCCTCTTGACGTACCAAGTTCCGTCGTAGCCGTGCCCTGCGCCGCGCAGGTTCACCGGTTCGCGGGGCTTCAGAAGGTTGCCGTAGCGAAGGGCGTTTAGCTCCCCTTCGGCGGTCGCCACCTCGTCTACGGAGTTGTCGGTCATGGCCTGGGCGCGGGCCAGGGCTTCTCTGGCGTTGAGCCCTGATTGACGGAACTGGCGGGTGCGAACGTGAGATTGTGAGGTCAGGGCAGGCTCTCTGGATAGCGCCGAGCGCTGGCTGGAGGTGGCCTGGACAGACTCGATCTGGTTTGTTTCGCGGTCCTGCACCTGTCCTTCGATCCTGACGGGAGCGAGGGCGTTGTACCGGAAGTTGATCGTCTCCACGTTGCTGTTGGGGCCCATGTTCACGTTGAGCACCCCCTGGGGGGTGCCTTCGCTTTTGGGAGGGCCCCAGTAGGCGGTGTTCTTTTTGGGTTTGGGGCCGGGGATGACATAAAAATCGAAAGCGTAGCGGTCTGCCAGATTCTTCAGAAGCTCAAGGTCGGTGCCCCTCTGTCGTGGAGTCCACTCATTGACGCTGGGCCGGTTGATCGTCTGAGGGTTTACGACGCCATCGGTCAGTCCGTACTGGGAGTAACTGGAGATTATTGACCTGGCGATGGTGGCCTCGTCCTGGCCAGGGTGAGGCATCGCTTTCTCCTTCAGGTCCATCATGATGCTGACGTCCTCGCCTGTGACCGTCAAGGTGGAGGTCCCAGTTCCGGGATCGCCGGGTGTGAGCTGCTGGTGAGCGATGATGCCGTCCATGAGGACCTGCTGGACGGCGTTGATGGTTACCATGAGGATGACCCGACTGAAGGGTTTCAGATCCTCTGAGCCCTTGATCCCGTTATTTGATGTCTGGAAGGTGACCTGAAATCCCGATCTCCCCTCGTCGCTGTGGGTGACCTCGACGCTCTGAAGAGCCTCGGCCAGCTCTCGCTTGGCGGACTTGGGGGATGCCCTGCCGATCCACAGCGTCAGATAGATGCCCGTCTGGCTCATCGTCCCTCAGGCCTGCGGAATGGGAATGCGCAATTTTCGTCCAATTTCGCCGTCTCCGACCAGGTCGAAGGGGTTCATGGCGTCGTTGGCGTCAGAGATCCGCCAGAAAATTTCCGGATCGCCGAGGGTGCGAAAGGCGATCAGGTCGAGCCGGTCTCCTTCGGCGACGGTGACCTCCACCAGGAGGTCCATCTCCTCGCCTCGGGGGAGGAATCGGCGGCGCTTGTAGGTCACGATCCGGCCGTCAGGCATGGTATGGACGGCAGTTTCCAGGGAATAGTAGCGGCTAGAGGGTTCGAACATTGTTTCACCTCATCACGATTAATATAAATATTTAATAGAATATTTTTTTTGTCAGAGCAGCTTGATGTTGCTACCCACCACAGAGCCGAGGTTGCCGACGCTCCCGACGGTGGCCATCACCTCTTTTGCCACCTGGTGGGCGAGGAAGATCTTGTGGCCCTTGTGGTCTGAGGGGAGGTCGTTGTAGCTGAGGACCCTCATACTGAGGGAGACCTTCGCCTGGAGGGGGTTGAGCCGTGTGTCGTGGACCTCTTCGGTGATGCTGAAGCTCTTTATCTGGACCGGAAGGATCCGGGACGGCCCCCAGACGAAGAGGGTGAGGGGGGCCTCGGGGGGTACGATCTCGATGGTGCCCTGCTTGAGGAGGGCCTCGTTGGCGATCACCTGTTTGCTCTTGGGGTAGACGAGCATCTCCAGAGCCGAGAGCTGGGGGTAGATCCCCATGAACGAGGCTGAAATGCCTCCCCTCTCCAGCTGGTCGGCGGCGTCGATCTCGATCTCGACGTCTATCGTCTCCACGGGAGCCCCCTTGATCCGCAGGGGCTCGGCCCTGCTCTCGCCGCCCACCATCTGGGGCTCCAGCCGGCGGGTCAGAGTGTGGGGGTTGTACTGGAAGACCGTCACGCTGGCAAGGGGGTTGTTGGGATCGATGGCGACTATGGCGCCTTTGAGGAGGCGAGGGGCTGTGGTCATGGCTGGAGGGCTCCATTGTGGTGGTTGATCGGACTTTTCGTGATCATGTCAGGTCTCCTAAGCTGGGATGGATTTGATCGGTCAAATGGAACGAAAACTAGAGATAACTGGGAATTAGATTTAGGCGGGCATATCTCGCGCCGAGAGCCAAGTGTAGATGCTCATATCCTCGGCCGTTCCTTGCGCCTTTTCCATCTGGTCTGTGGCGTCGATCTCGATGTCCCGGCTTATCGTCTCGGTGGGCGCGCCCTGGATGCGCAGGGGTTCGTAGCTGCCTCCGCCCATCCTGCCGCTCGTCCCGCCCATCATCTGGGGGTCCAAGCTGCGGGTGAGGGTGTGCGAGTTGCACTGGAAGGCGATGGTGCTGGCCTGGGATCTGTCCAAGTCTATGGATACTAGGGCGCCCTTGATCAGCTTTGGCGAGCCGGGAAATGTGGTCATGGAACTTTAATCCCCCTATTAAAAATTATAATTTAATGTTGCTTTTTGCGCTGATTCCGCTGTTCTTGCCTCCATTTGTAATCATACTTATGCAAGTCGAGCCGGAACCATGGCTCCATGAAAGAGGTGCGCTTGACCGTATCCAGCAGCAAGCAAGGCGAGAGCAGCACCTCGTGCACTGTGGACTGCACTGAAGTTGGAGCGTCCAATGCAGCCGAGCGCTGGAGAATCAATTTTTCTTGCAATAGTTATGGCGTTTGTGTAGCGGGAGGCCAACAAGTGGGCGTTTGTGCAGGAAGCGGACATGGACTAAGACCGTGGCGAACCTTGACGAAATTGATGAGTTGGAGTCGCATAACGTTTTGTTCTATAGTCAACATACTTTGTTGACGTGGCGTTAATAAGCAATTTGGAGGAATGCCTATCCTTTGCAGCAACGTTAAAGCTAATAGTGCATAAGTTTCTCTGTCTTCGACAGCTAATGCAGGAGCTCGCCCTGCACTACATACTTCCCAGAAATATGCTTCAAGCTCCCTGATTTCACTATAGGGAACGTTGTTGGCAGCACGCTGGCGAACATGAACGAGCTCATGCCCGATTGTGCGCACAAAGAAATTATAGTTGGCTACCGACCGAGTAATGCTCCTTCGACATACGCAGATTCGGACGGGGCGTCCACTACCCATACCACCGGATGTGAGTGCATCAGCCGGCTCATCGGCAGTTCCACAGCAAGCTGGCGTGGAACCGATTCTTATATCCTCCAAGCGAGGACTCTCTGGCAAAGCATATGAATCAATTAGCAGGGCCACTGCATCTCGATATTGGCCCTCAGCAACTAGCTCTAAAAAAAACGAACGTGTAGTGGAATGTCCGACCCATCCATCTTGATCCATGCGCCGTTCAGCCTGCCATTGAACTACTTCTTGAACGAATTCATTATCAACTACCGCCGGGTACTGGCCTATACCCATGACATCTCGAATCAGACTAATCGAATAGGGATCTCTAAAACGTTGTTGATTGAATTCAATCGCCTCAGCAACCTCATCTGGTGTTAACACTCTCACCGGAGCAGACTCAGCACGCGGCGGCCGGGCGAGGTCGCGTTGGAGGACGGGAGCGCTGGATACACCTGTGAAGTTCAAAGATCGCGTTCCTTCAATCCTCCGTGCTACATCCTTCGCCTGATATTCAAACGCATCATCAGACATACCGAGCTGTAGAGTCCCATGCTGATAGCCGGCTATTGCGTCTGTATATACCCCCACCTGGCTGAAGCCATGCCCAAAGCGCGGCCCCATGAAGGCGCGCGTGCTCGGGTCCAGCGGTTGGCCGGGCGAACGCAACACATCGTGTACGATGGATGGCACATTCTGACCCAGGGTTAATGGCACTTGTTTTGGAGATTCTTTGGACTGCAAAACACTTTTTTTATCCACATCGCACTTAGCACACCTGCGCTGGAAAGTAATACCTTCCGGCATCCGCATCAATTGCTCCTCCACACCATCCGCTTCTTGCTCGTACGGATCAATAGCGGATCCAAGCCCAAGCTTCGGCTGGACGACCGGCCTTGGGAAGATGTCGATCTCGCCGAAGCTGTGGCCGAAACGCGCCGCTCTGTCCGAGGATTCGGCAGAACGCGCCTCATGCGTCGGCTTCTGGGCGGCGAACGGGCGCGGGGGGAACCGGCTCTTCGTGGGGACCTGGGGCGAATTCGAAAGAGGCTTCTCTTGTAGGTGCGTTCTTCTCATCATCGGATCCTCGTTAGGGGAAAGTTATTGGTTTTAGAAAGGGTGCCCTTGATCCTGAGGAGGGCTTTGCTCAGCTCTGCTTTCGCCGCCCAGCTTCGGGGAGGCCCAAGCCGCCGAAAGTTACTTCCCGTGAATGACGTTGCCGAGTATCTGGATCACGCCGTCCTCGTTCACCTTGACCGAGAGCTTCAGCTCCTTGTCGAAGTGAAGCGGCAGCTGGTAGCCCACTGTCAAGGTTCGAAGCTTATCCGACTGGAGGCATACTATCCCGTAGGGGTTCTGCTGTGTCAGACCGGCGTTTTGGCCATTCGCTACCAGGAATAACGCGATTTCTCATCTTAACCGTTAGGAATACAAAACTGAGACCGCTTCAATCGGAGCTTCCTCTAATGGGCTTAATTCACCTTCAAAAGACCGGTAATAACCCTTGAATTCGATAATCGTCATTTGCCTGCTGATTATTGTCTTATTCAAGGGAATAAGAACAAATGCCTCAACAGGAAAGGGTTCGACGTCTTGGCTCTCAACCTTAGTGATCGTCAACCAAATGCGCACCTCCTCATTGGCGATGCGACAACCGTGGAACACAACCTCATCAACACTTGTGATCTCACCGCCAAGTTGAACGGTCAAACAATATTCATCTTGTTTATCGTGTGGGATTTGATCGAAATCGAGTCCGTTTCTAAAACAATCAAGTATTCCACGGTCAATCGTGATATCATTCTTGCGGATATACCGAAATGTACTTTTTCTCACAAAATGAGTTGACCGGACAGTTGCGTAGTAGAGTTGCAGCGCAACTTCGCCAAGGAACAACACAGGCGGAAACCACTGCTTATCGGTGCTGGAGGACATAATGACTCCGATGATTACATTGAGTCGCAAGAAACATACTTGCTGCCATTCACTTACCCTCAAAATCATATGTCGCGACGGTTGGATCGCTTCTTAATGCATTGAGAAAACGAGCACTTGGTACTGCGCGGCAGCCCGGTCCGATGCCAGTCACTGGGTTGTATGAAGCAGAAGCAACATTGTAGGTTCTCGCAAAACCATACGTTGTACATCCGAGAATCCTATCAGGCTGGCCGACTTTGACACAGGTCACACAAGATTCGGCTTCCCACCGCAGGTCGCGTCCGCCCAAAGAACCTGTGGTACGGTATGGTCGGTCATAGATGGAACGCGTTGATTGAACGCGCTCACCAGCATCAGGATAGCCTGCTGGAATCTCATGAATTCCTGATCCAGATAGGCCGACGTCCCCATAGAACGGAGTCGCGCGGCCAGCATTGTCAACGTAGGGACTAACTCGCCCTGCTGCAGGATGCGTTGTATCTAAGATTTGAATAATCCTGTAGCTATCACAATAACAAGGTGTTCCTCGGGCAATGTCGATTGCGGTAGCAGTGAAATGCAATGATGTGCCGACCCCGGTTGCTGTTAGGCCTCCTGCTGGTACGATGCCACCTCGACTGGCGTGGAAGAACAAGCCCATTGCGTTTAAAGTGCCGAGGTTCGTGCCGTCGCATTCGATCGGACACGACGCAGCAGCCCGCCGTTGCGATGCAGAAGGCGGACCTACAAACCCTGCCCCCAGAACGCCGATCGTCGGCGGTTCGGCCAAAGGAATGACAACACTGCGGTTCTCTGGTCGTGATCCAGGCGTAGCGCCATGTTTATAACGACCACGGATTTGTCGTGCTGGCACACCGGCAGCGATCAATACTGATTCGGCTTTTCGAATCCTTGCGCACGAGAGGTGTTCATTGAACACCACGGGGCCTTCTTCGCTGGCAAAACCATGGATGTCGATAACGTCACGCGCACCGACCCGGGCTGCTAGATTTCTCAAACGCGCTTCCTCGCCAGGCCTAAAGTCGTCACAGTTCACTTCGAACAGAAAACGTTCGTCAATTCGGTTGGATATTTCCGTAGTGCCTACCCCACCGAAGGGGGAACAGCCTTCAGGGTGACCGATCGCCCGCGATCCGCAGGCCCGTTGCACAGACAACTCGGCCGTGCTGACTTTGGGCTTCGATTCGCCATACTGTGTCAACCCGTATTGAGCGATCTGGTCGGCCTCGTGTTCAGAAATATCGTTAACTGTACTGATCTCAAGCGGGAAACACTGCGAATCCGCGACTTGGCCTTGTTGGCACGTATGCACAAGTTCATGTGCAAGCAACTGCTTTCCCGCCGTTGTGTGTGGCGCGTAGCCTCCAGCTGCAAAGACTACATGTTGTCCGACTGTATAAGCAGCCGCCCGAATCGCCCGCGCTGACTCAGCTGCTTTAGCATCGGTATGCACCCGCACATGGCCAAAGTCGGCGCCGAAGCGGGGCTCGAAAAAGGCACGGTTCGCCGCATCGAGCGGCTGGCCGCCGCTTCTCAGGCCTTGAATCTGAGCTTCCAGGCAGGGATCTACTTGGGGCATTCGACCATCTGGCTGTTTTGGCTGGAGGAGTTCTTCATCCACTTCCATTTCTTCTGGATTCGCCTCCTGCCTTTGAACCAGTGACGTAATTTGATAAGCAATTGGTTTAGCTCGAAATGTTTCTTTATCTCCCTCCTCCGATTCAACCCGGCATTTCGGGCACGGCGTCACCATCTGCACGACCTGCTCAGCCACCCGGTCGGCCTCCTGTTCGTATCGATCTCCAGGTGGCCCCAGTTTGAGCTTGGGCTGAATGGGAAATAAATTAATCTCGCCGAAACTGTAGCCGAACCGCGCCTCCCGGTCCAAGTACTCATGCTCAGGCTCTGGAGACGCGAAGGGGCGCGGGCCGAGCTGACAGTTCGTGGAAGTCGAGGGCGAGTTTTGTCGGGTCTCTCGAACCTGTTTTCCCATCATCATTCTCTCATCCCCCCATACAGCCCCCGCGCCACCTGGGCGCCGATCGACTCCGGGCTGGAACCGGGCTTCGCCTCGAAGCTTCCGCCGTCGATCCGGGCCACATTACCCCCGGCTTCGAGGGATGGCGGAACGCCCCTCTCGGCGAAGAGCCGCTCCAGCTCAATATGCACCGCCCGGGCGATCCGGTCCTTTTGGGCTGCGGGAAATCCGTCCAGCACCAGCTCCTCGATCTCCAGCTCCAGGTTCACGTCCAGCCTCCGATCTCGCCCTCGGTGAGGGCCCGCTCCATCTTGGCATACTCGACCCGGGCGGCCCGCAGTAGGTGGGCCATCCCCACGGACTCCTCGGAATCAGCCGCCAGAAATGCTGCGTAAAGGGCGATGTTCCTGATGTTGCCCCCGGCCACGTTAAGCCGGGCGAGCTTCCCGAAGTCGACCCCATCAGTGGGCGTCTCTTCAGGGAAGATCCGCCTCCAGATCTCGGCCCGGTTCGACGCATCCGGGAAGGGGAACTGCACTATGAACCGGATCCGCCGCAAAAAGGCCCGATCGAGGGCGCTCTTCATGTTGGTGGTGAGGATGGCTAGACCTCGGTAGGCTTCCATCCGTTGGAGAAGGTAGCTGATCTCGATGTTGGCGTACCGGTCGTGGCTGTCCTTCACCTCGCTTCTCTTGCCGAAGAGGGCGTCGGCCTCGTCGAATAGGAGGATAGCGCCACCGTTCTCGGCGGCGTCAAAGACTCGGCGGAGGTTCTTCTCGGTCTCGCCGATGTACTTGCTCACCACCTGGGATAGGTCGATCCGGTAGAGGTCGAGCTTGAGATCGTTTGCCAGAACCTCGGCGGCCATCGTCTTGCCGGTCCCGCTGTCCCCCGCAAAAAGGGCGCTGATCCCAAGGCCGCGCGACCCCTTGGAGGCGAAACCCCAGAGATCGTACACTATCGCCCGCCCCCGGAGGTGGACTCCGATCTCCCTCAGGATCTGGAGCTGCGGCTCCGGCAGAACCAGGTCGTTCCAGGTGGCAAGAGGGTCGATCCGCTGCGCCAGATCCGCCAGGCGCGGCCTCGCCTGGGTGCGGCATGCGTCCCACAGGAGGGGTGCCAACTCGGCCAAACCACCTGAATCGCCAGACTCGCCTGGTTCGCCCAATGCCTCCGCATCCTCCGCCCCCTTTGACCACCCGGCGAGCGCCTCGATGCTGGCGGCCTGGATCTCTCCCGGCCCCAAGTTGAACTGGGCTACAAGCCCCTCCAGCTGGCCGTCCAGCCCCTGAGATGCGGGGCCGAGGGCCCTCCGCCAGAGAGACCGCTGCTCTGCCGGGCGGGGCCTCTCAACGTCCAGACGGAGGGCGGATCTCCTTTTGAAGATGAGCGGCTGGCGAGATGCAACAAAGATCATGCACTTCGCGCTCTCCACGAAGGAGACGACAGCGTGCATCCGGTCCCTCCCATCCTTTCCGTCCAGATCCTCGCAGTCCACCAGGATGGCGGCGCCGCTCAGAAAGGCCTCTCGCTCCCAGAATCGGGCCAGAGCCTCCCGGTCTGCGACATTCGCGGGGATGTCAGTGGCGTGGATCGCGTGCAGCTGAAGGCCGAGATCCGCACAGGCCGAGGCGGCGATGGCCCTCTTTCCCACCCCCTCACCGCCGCAGAGCTGGATTATTGGATTGGCCAAAATGCCATCCTTCAACAGGATATCCACGATCCTTCTTGCCAGAGCGCGGTGCGAAGGAGGAAGCTCCTCCGAGACGCGGACGGGATCTGCCATCCACTGAAGCCGCTCGTCCAGGTACGACAACCCCGCAAGATAGTGGAGCACCCTTTCGTCGATCCGCAAGGGGCTGGTGGTCAATCCGTCTCCCGGCCCCACCTCTACCAGCCGCCATCGGCGGAGGGGCGCGGCTGGAAGGATGGCGCTCCAGTGAGCCCCGGGCAGCGCCTTCATCGCGAGGCTGAAGGAGGGGTACGCCCTCCGAGAATCGCCCTGAAGAGCGGCACAAAGCGGTGCGAAACTCGAATCCAGCTCCAATCCTGCGCAAATCAAGAGCAGATCCCGCTCGAAGGGCGAAAGGCCGAAGGCCGCCACCAGGGCTTCGAGAGCCGAAGGTGCGGGAAGAACTTCTGCCGCCCGGTCCAGGTCCTGCTCTGCCTCATCCAACCGCCTCTTCGCGGTCGAGACGGCTCCGCCATCGCCCTCGATCTGGGCGGCGCAGACCTCGAGCCTCTCCCGCAACGCCTCCAGAGCCGCGCTCAGGTATCTCTGGTTCGCCTCCGGCCAATCCTGGATCGTGGCGGCTCTCATTCGATCACCACTTTCGGGCCGGCATACGCCCCGTCCTCCAAGTCAAGGAGGCTCTCGGCCCCGTCCACCTGTACCCTCACAAGATAAGTCCCGGCCTCTACGCCGCTTACAGGTATTGTGATCTCGTTTGTGTCGGCGTTGCGAGAGGGGAGGACGAAGGTGTAGGCGGCAGGAGTATTCTCGGTCAGCTCGTTCAGGAGAATGACCACACTCTGTCTCTGGCCGATGGCGGGACTGACGCTTGCGACCTTTGTCGCATCGTCGATGCTCGTGATGGCGGGGCGGAGCACGAAGGCAGACACGTTCGATTCGACGCCCCGGTGGGGCTCAGGCGGCGTTCCCATCATAATCTTTTGGACCACCTGCAGGCTCTGAACCCCTGCACGAATCGAATCAGGCAGTTTGAGAACGACCTTCGTCTCGTCGACCTTCTCCGGCTCGACCTCCGTTCCGCCTGTCAACACGCGAGTAACGTCGCCTCGGAGGCGTTTTCCCCTGATGACCAACGTGCTGCCGAATACTATCGGCTTGTTCGACCCCTCCTGAGACATGACCTGCTCGATGAGGGGCTGGCGGAAGGTCGCGACGTAGAGGTTCCGCTCGAGGACGGGAAGCGCTCTTTCGGGGCTCTCCATCCCTTCGACGAAGACCACCGATGCATGGTAGGCGACGGAGAGCGAGTAAGACGTCTGGAAGAAACCTGACCACAGGTTGTAAAGCTCCTCCAGGGAGAGAGGTATGGGCGTGAACTTGACCAGCTCGATCTCCTCGGCGAGGTCCGAACCGTTCAAAAACCCGTTCTCTGCGTTGTTGATGGCGTCTCGGATCCGCTGACGCGTCAGCACGGGCTGGGCGTGAAGGGTGGCAACGACGCTTCCCAGCAGCCTCTGAGGTTCAAGGTGCGCCTCTTCGCCATAAAAGGTCAAAAGGTAATGCAGATCCAGAGCGGCCCGAGGACGCTGGGCTAGGGTGCTGTCATCACGGCGTGTGGGGAGGTCCTCGTTCCGCCAGGAGGAGTTGGGGCTGACCTGGTAGAGGTAGATGTTGACCCCCTTATCTCCCGACTCTGTGGGCCGGACCGCCGTGGCGTTCGCCCCGGGCACGTCTCTTCCCACGGTGGCGTCCAGAATTTGCTTGAGGGCCTCGGTCACAGTGGCGATGGCCAGAAAGTTGCTCATCGTCGCCCTCCGTCTCGCTGCTTCAGGTACTCATCCAAAGAGAGCTTCGGCGCCGGTTGAGGGGCGCCGCGTGATGGCGGTGGAGTCGGTCCGGTCGGCGCTGCAGCGCGCACCTCGACTCGACCGATCTTCACTTGGATCGTAGGGTTAGTTTCCGTCGGTTGGGTTTTGGTCGAATCTTTCGGCGCCACAAATCGTGTCACCTCTGGCGGTGAGATCGCTTGTGCTCTCGAACTGGGCGCGAGCAAAAGTTCCCTCTCGGCGGCGACTCGGCTTGACCTAGTCCCCCTCTCACCATCGATCCCAACCTTTGGAGATCGATCTATCTCTGGACCAGACGGCAGTTGCACCCTTCTGGAAGACGGATGGACCTCTGTTGCCACTTCAAGATAAGTGGCGTTCTCTGGTCCGGGCCGTCTTTGGGTTATCTCCAAATCTGATGGGGGCAGACTCTGGATCGGCTCGGAGGCACGTGGTTGGACATCGGCAACCTTTTGGCGGGCCCTTCTGTCGGTTTCAAATCCAACCTCAGCCAAGGGAGGCTCTTGTTGCCACAGGTCTTGCGTTGCGATCTTGCTTTTGGCTGTGACTATGGTTGTCTCCTTCTCCGGGCTGGGCTGCCTTTTCGCCTCGCCCGATTCCTGCCGGGGCAGATTCGGGATCGATCCAGGCAAGAACGATTGATTACCGACGGCCCTTCGGCGAACGGTTTCGGTCTTGACCGTCACTGCGGTAGACGTCGTTTGTCTTTGATCTGGCGGCGTTTGTTTCGGCGCCTTCTGAGATGGGGATGGGGAACCGACTATTTCCGTCTCGTTTTTTGCCATCGCTGGAATAGCCTCCATCATCTTCGGGTATGGACGACTTTTCGTCTCAACCAGATCCGGCCTGGACGAACTTACGATCGTCTCAGGCGACGGCGTCTGGGAATCGGCCGCCTTTCGGTGAACTGTTCCAACCGTTTCGGTCTTGACTGTCACCTCGGAAGACGCCGTTTGTCGTTGATCGGGTGGCGTTTGTTTCGGCGACTTCAGAGTGGGCGCCAGGGGATCGGTTCTTTGCGTCTTTTCGCTCACCGTCGCTGGAATCGTCTCGATTTTATTCTGATATGCAAATGGTCTGCCCTGGCTCGTCTCACCCCGAATCGTCTCAGGTGTGAGCGGTTGGGCATCAATTGCCTTCCGACTAACCGTTCTTGGTGGTTCGGCCTTGACCGCCGCAGAATAGTCCGACCGGTTTTGGTCTGGTGATGCCACCTCGTTCTTGGGGCTGCTGATCGCCACGGGGATCTTCTCAGTCATCTCCGGTATTTGGTGCTCCTCGGTCTCTTCCAGATTTGGCCGGGGCTTATTTTGGATCGACGTTCGAGGATCGGCCGCCTTTCGCTGAGCGGTTTCGGTCCAGACCACATCTGCCAAAGCCGAGTCTGCGGAACGATCGGCGAGAGGGGGCGACAAAGGCGACATCGACGTTTGGAGATACGCCTCGGGCTCATCGGATACAAAAACCTCGTCCCGTTCCCCGTAGCCAGAATGCTCCTCAAAAACTTGACCGCCATCTGCAGACGGTGGCTCGAAAAGCGACCACAATCGAGGTTGGACCACCTCCGCCATGTTCAGGTTTCTGGCCACGATGCGGCTGAGGTAATCGCTCATTCTTCTATCAGCTCCAGGTAAAGCTGCCTTCTCTGGGGGCTCATGGCCAGGATATCAGATTCGCGCCAGCCGTATGCCCGAGCCAGAGAGTGGACCTCGCGCAGAAGGCGATGGGCCCAACTTTCGATCTCAGCCCAGAAGAACGAGACGATATCGAAGGCTGCTTCCCACTGGTTGGTGCATGAGGGACAGGTCAGAGCTAGCTGCACATCCGCCTGGGGATCCAAAAGCCCCATCTGTTCCACCAACTCACCCACCACATCGAAGGGCAACTGGTCGATGGAACTCTCCTCACCCCTGTAGCGAACCGCCAAGATGCAGCGGTTGAGCAACATTTGCCTGGCAAAGGCAACATCTCCGCCGTCGATGGTTGATAGATCCTGAGTGTTGACCAGGCGGAACCGCAGATCGTAGTCGGATACCGCGATCGAGAACTCTTCATCAGATTCGTTCTCGGGCGTCGCCCTGACGTCTGCGGTGTCAAAGTTCAGCTCCAGCCGATCACCACATTCAGGACACGCCGTCATCCCGATCAGATGAGGTCCAAAAGCCCACTCACGCAGTGTGAGCAGAAGGCCGTCTCGCTCTCCGATGGAAAGCCTCGCCAGGGAATCGGCTGGAACCTCGGGACATGCTGAGGCCAGCAACACCATCGCCCGTTGCAAAGATGGCAGACCTCGCCCCCGTTCCCAGACGCCCAACAGCTCCGATGCTGAAAGAGGGTGCATATCTCAATTACGCAGACGGCTCAGTGAACGTCGGCTCGCTGGGTTCGGTCACCTCGTAGTCGCGCTCCCATCCCTCATTCTCGAGCTTGATGGTCTGGATGGCGACGTCGTTTGCTTTGGCGTCGAGGTCCGGAATCGCCTGGTACTCCGAGACCCAGCACCGATAAACCTTGTAGGCGATCGCCAGCTGGCCCGCCTCGTTGTAGACCTCGATGATGATATCTTTTCGGAAGTCCTGGAGAGAGACCTCTGAGCCTAGGCCCGAGCCGTAGTTCCAGACCTTGTTCGCCCACTTTTCGAACTCTGTGTCGTGGGTCACGCCCCTCTCCAAAGTTATGGCCTCGTACTTGGACTGGCCCGGCGACTTGCGGGTGCTGCTGGGGTCCCCGCCCTCGCGGTGCTCTACCACCTCTGTCGTCCTCTTCAGGGCGCTGACCTTGCTGACGCCGGCCACGTATCGACCGTCCCACTTGACCCTGAACTTGAAATTCTTGTAGGGGTCAAAACGAGTTGCATTAACGCTAAATTGTGCCATGAAAGATCGCCTCCTATGTCTGGATCTGTCCAGCTATCTGCTGAATCTTGATCACCACGAACTCCGCTGGCTTGAGCGGGGCGAAGCCCACCAGGATGTTGACGATGCCTCTATCGATGTCGTTCTGGGTGGTGGTCTCCTTGTCGCACTTGACGAAATAGGCCTCCTTCGGGGTCGTCCCCTGGAAAGCACCCTGCCGGAAGAGGCTGTGCATGAAGGCACCCACGTTCAGCCGGATCTGGGCCCAGAGCGGCTCGTCGTTCGGCTCGAAGACCACCCATTGCGTTCCGCGGTAGAGGCTCTCTTCGATGTACAGAGCAACGCGGCGAACGGGTATGTACTTCCACTCTGAAGCGAGGCGGTCATTGCCCTGCAAAGTCCGTGAACCCCATATCACCCGCCCTGCCGCCGGCATGGCCCTCAGACAGTTGATCCCCAGGGGGTTCAGCTCCCCGTTCTCGGGATCGGTCAGAGGCACGCTCAGTTGCGGCACGCCCACCAAGGTGGCATCCAGACCTGCCGGGGCTTTCCAGACGCCTCGCTGGGTATCTGTTCGGGCGAAGACACCGGCAACTGCGCCGCAGGGTGCGAACTCTTCCATCTGGTTGTCTCGAAGCGAGTTGGGCTGTCGCAGACGGGGGAAGAACAGGGCAGAGTTCTTGCTTGTAGTTCCAACTCCAGTTCCAATGCCGGTTTTTGCGTCATCTTTGCTGGACCACTCGCTTTTCGGATCTATGAGTAGCATGGCTCGGCGCTTCTCGCAATATGCAGCGGCGGGGCCGATGATCAGGTCGTAATCCACGTTGCCATCTTCATTGTATGGCGGAATGCACAGCAAATTGAATATGTCGGCCTTCTCCAGGGCGTAGATGCCGGTCTTACCTGCTTCAGAGCCGAGGAATTCGCCAGATGCCAGGGCTTCACCGTCACTGCCACCTGCAGCCTGAACCGGAGCGACAGTATCTGACGGCCTTTCGGAAGGCATCTCGCTGTCTTCTTCCACCCTAACCAGCTTCGATCCTTGTTCCAGCACCCTGAGCACATAACGCGCATTATCTGGGCTGACCGAGACGTTGAGGAACTCCTCGCTGAACACACCGTCCGATACGATGAGGTTGAACAGAGTTGTGTCGTCAGGGTCCTTTGTTTCGTGATTGACCTCGGCGGTGATCTCGTTGCCCCAGCTGCCTTGGTAGGCAGCCTCCAGATTCAGCCCATTGACTGCGAGCTTGGCTTTGGTCAAAGGAGCAGCCTTGTCAACAGCTGCTTCAGCGGCAATTTTAACCTGTTCGGCGGTAGCGTCAGCCTTTAGCGCCTCTGCCTCTGCTGCTTTGGCAACGGTGTCAGCCGCAGTCTTGCGCGGCTCCGCGGCGTTTGCTTCCGAGTCTGCCTCGGCGCGAGCGGCATCAGCCACCTCTTCTGCTGTGGCGCCAAATGCTTCAGCTGCAGTTGCTGCTGCTGCTGCTACGTCCTGTGCTGCATCCAATGCAGCAGCCTGATCGTCAGCTGTTGCGAAGAACGGATGGAAGAGCCGGATTATAATCGCCTGGCTGCCGCCGTTCAGGTAAAAGTCGCGCACCGCATAGCTCATGGTGCTTTTCAACCACAGACCGCCAAAAGTCCGCTCGAAGTCGCCGAAGTTGTTTATGGTCACGGGCTCGTTCACGGGACCGCGCATGGCGCGGCCGATGAAGGCGGTGACCGAAGTTGCTACACCGGTGATGGTGCGCACGCCGCTGGGGATCTCTTCTATATACACTCCCGGATACGTTAGTGTAGATGGCATTTCTCTCACCTTCGTTCCATCCCTGTGGCACCTTGGCCACGGGTTACAAATGTCTCAAAAAATAAATTCCCTATTTTCATAATGCCAGCCTCTTCTAAATTTTGTAGAATACCTACAAAGATCTTTAAGCCTATCGCAATTCTGTTGAGCTCGATATGCAAAAATAAAAAAAATTTAATCTATTGGTGTCTTTAAACCAGCGGGTAAGGCGTCGATTTCGAATGGAACAATCCCAATAATTTATTGCCTATTTCTGAAGATATGCTCCTTTCGAGCCTAAGCGGCCACACGCTATTATATTTTCTGATGCATCCATCAATATTTCCACATCAGACATAGTTCCCAGGGACTTTAACCTGTCCACCTCAAGTAGGAAAGCTTCTGTGACAGCGTATTCGAACTTGTTTTTTTCTGCGAACTTCAAAGCCAAGCTTTTAAGTTCCGTCTTCGAAGAATATCGCTTTGGAAGCTCCCCGTCAACGAAATTGAATACTAAACCGCATCTGGTGTGCCCTATAGTGGGTGTGGATGGATTTACTTTTGTCTCTATATAATCTTTGAAAGTTTCTCCATCGACAAACTCTCCACATTCGCATAATACAACTCGCCTAATCTTATCTCACCACCTTATTTTAAAAAAGATATAAACCGCAAGCTATATCAAGGAGGTTCATAGCCCAGCGCTCGCTCCTGTATTTGAAAACGTTTAGGCCCACGATCGCCAATAACGGGTCGATTTTTTCTAAGCGAATTCATCACATATATAGTTTTCTCACATACGAGCAAGATTTTATAAGTTCTGCCCGATCAGGGCAAAGTCAAATATAAAAACCCAACCAGAGTTAATATAAAAACAACAGATATTTATGCGAATTCTCAGCACGGTGAATACTTGGTATTCTTGGACGAAGGTTAGATCATCCGGATAGTGGACTTCGGTCTTGAGATTTAGGATAAGATCTATTTTACGAATTTTCTCGTATCGGGACTAAATGCCAGGTTATCTGCCATCTGGCTTTTGGGAGAATTACTCGCACAAAGAAGGCCCATTTCTCATTAAAACTCCTGAAATTTGCCCAAATGATTCCGATTTTTCGGACTGATTCTTGGGCTTTGTTGGGCTTTTGTCGGGCTTATTGTACATTTAATGGAAGGGATATTTCACAATACGGGCAAAATGTTGGACAAAACAGAAAACGTTATATTCACAACTCGCCCGAAATACCATCATGGGCGAATATCTGGTCAGGTGCCTGGGCTGCGGGCATGCACAGCCACCCCGCGCCCTCACCTGTCAAAACGACGATTCCCTCCTCAGAACTGAGTACTTCACAAAAAGGCTAACCCCGAGGGACGACCTTCCGGGACTCTGGAAGTTCTACGACTGGCTGCCGGTGAAGGAGCCCCTCCGGGGGTCGGGGGAGAAGCCCATTGCCTATCGAAGCGAGGGGCTTGGCCGGGAGCTGGGTCTTGAGAACCTCTACGTCAGCTTCAGCGGCTACTGGCCAGAGAGGGGGGCTAAGATGACCACCTGCAGCTTCAAGGACCTGGAAGCTCCTCCTACGGTGGAGAGGATGATCGAGCGGGAGGACGATCAAATCCTTGTCGTCGCATCGGCGGGAAATACCGCGAGGGCTTTCGCCCAAGCAGCCTCAGCGGCCCACCTCCCCCTCGTCCTGGTCGTTCCGCCGACGGGCCTCGACAGACTCTGGATCTCTGAGAGGCCATCAGACAACATCTGCGTGATCTCGGTGAACGGCGACTACACCGAGGCGATCGATTTTGCGGCACGGCTTTCTGCCCATCCCCGGTTCGTTGGCGAGGGCGGCGCGAGGAACGTCGCCCGGAGGGACGGGATGGGGGTCGTGATGCTCGACGGCGTCCTTTCGATGAAGGCCCTTCCCAAACACTACTTCCAGGCCGTCGGCAGCGGCACCGGCGGGATCGCCGCCTGGGAGGCCTCGATTCGACTGGTCGAGGACGGCCGCTTCGGTCGGCATCTTCCCAAACTTCACCTCGCCCAGAACAGCCCATGCGCCCCGATCTACGCCTCCTGGACCGGCTCGAAGATGGAGATGGGCGAATGTCCCAAAGGGATGGTCGACGACGTCCTCTACAACAGAAAGCCGCCTTACGCCGTCAAAGGCGGAGTGAAGGAGGCCCTGGAGGAGACCGAAGGTGAGGTCTACGCGATCCCCAACCAGGAGGCGAAAGACGCCCAGAAAATATTTGAGGACTCCGAGGATATCGACATCCTGCCGGCGGCAGCGGTCGCCGTCGCCGCCCTCGAGAAGGCCGTCCGAGCGGGAGCGGTCGAAAAGAAGGATCTCATACTGCTCAACATCACCGGGGGCGGAGTCTCCCGGGCCGAAGAGGAACTGGACATGTTCATGCTCAATTGCCACATCAAGGCCGAGCCATCGGCCCTCTCATCGACATCACCATCATCATATGATACCGACCTTCTCGCTGAGATCTTCGAGGTCCTGGGACGGAGGGCCTGAACCATGACGACAGATCGGGCCTGCAAGCTCACCATAATCGGTGGCTTCGATAAAGACGGAAACCCGGACCTGGTGGAGAGACTGGACATGCGGCGGGGCGAGATCATCGGAATCGTCGGGCCGACAGGCTCGGGAAAGAGCTCTCTCATCGCCGACATCGAGCAGTTCGCCGCGGGAGATACGTCATCGGGCCGGAAGATACTGATCGACGGATGCGAGCCTCGGGCGGAGACGAGGTCTGACCCCCGAAAGAAGCTGATCGCCCAGCTCTCACAGAACATGCACTTTCTCGCAGACATGTCCGTCGATGAGTTTCTCCGGATGCACGCGAAGAGCCGGGGAAGGTCGCCAGAGGTCGTGGACCGGGTGATAGAGCTTGCAAACACCCTCACCGGCGAGCCGGTCCATCCCGGTCACCACCTGACGATTTTGAGCGGAGGCCAGTCGAGGGCGCTGATGACCGCGGACATCGCCGTGATCAGCGATTCGCCGATCGTCCTCATCGACGAGATCGAGAACGCCGGGATCAAGAAGAAGGAGGCGCTGGAGCTTCTCGCGGGCGAGGGGAAGATCGTCGTCGTCGTGACCCACGACCCGATGCTCGCATTGATGACCTCAAGAAGGGTCGTGATGAAGAACGGCGGTATGGTGAGGGTGATCGAGACGAGCTCTGAGGAGCAGAAGGTCTGCGAGGACCTCGCCAAAGTCGACGACTGGCTAATGAACCTGCGGGAGACGATCAGGCGGGGCGAGGTGGTGGGGGCCGCGCTTTGAAGCTGGTGGTGATCGCGGGAACCCCCGGCTCTGGCAAGACCTCTGTTCTGATGCATGCGGTGAAGAGCCTTCAGAGGGAGGGGCTCCGGCCTGCCGTCGTCAAGATCGATTGTCTCTGGACCGAGGATGACAAGAGGTTCGAACGTCTCAATGTGCCCGTAGCCGTGGGCCTCGCAAAGGACATGTGTCCCGACCACTACTCGATCTACAACGTCGACGAGATGCTGGAGTGGGCAAAGGATCAGGATGCCGACGTCCTCCTGAACGAGACGGCGGGGCTCTGTCTGCGGTGCGCTCCTTACCCCGACTCGTGCCTGGCCGTATGCGTCATCGACGTCACCACCGGGCCGAACGCGCCCCTGAAGGTCGGGCCTCTTCTGACGACGGCGGACGTCGTCGTCGTGACGAAGGGGGACATGGTCTCCCAGGCCGAGAGGGAGGTCTTCCGGGAGAGGATTCTGGAGGCGAACCCCCGGTGCAGGATCGTCGAGGCGAACGGCCTTTCCGGCAAGGGGGCTTCTGAGCTCGCCGAGCTGATAAGAAATGGGCCCGAGGTCGGCGAGAACATGCTTTTGCGGCACAACCCACCTCTGGCGATATGCACCCTCTGCACCGGGGAGCTCCGGGTATCAAAGGAGCACCACCGAGGAGTCCTCCGCCACCTCGACGGGTTCATGGAGTACTCCGGGGAGTAAAGAGGATGAGAAGCTTGCGAGTTTTTGAGAGGTTTTGAGAACGTGAAGGTGCGAGCGAGATGAAGGAGATCGCAAAGCTTCTGCCCGGCTTCAACTGTGGAGAGTGCGGGTTCAAGAACTGTCGGGAGTTCGCCCGGGCCCTTCTGAAAGGCAAAGACCTCGACCTCTGCCCCTTCCTCGGCCAGGAGAGACACCTCGCCGAGAGAGAAGAGATCGAGGAGATCCTACCCCGGCTTAAACAGAAATTGAAGGATCGAGAGGGGCGAGCGGGTGAAGAGGTCGGTGACGATGCCGAGGCTGAGATCCGGGGCGTCATCGACGGTCTCGCAGCAGACTTCGCCCTGGCGCCGCTGCCGGGGGAGCCCGCCTGCCGCGAGGACATCCACCCCTTCGATCGGGACGCCGAGTTCGAGGTGGGAGACGTCCTCCGCTACCGGCCCCTGGGCTGCCCCGTGACTCATTTTGGCGAGATCATAAAGATCGATCACGGCCTAGTAACCGTCCACATGGTGGGGCCGCGCCACCTCCTGGGCGACGAGAATTTCGCCCCCAAGGACGTGGGGGTCTGCATGGTGGCGGCCTTCGAGGGGGTCGTCAGCAGGGGCCGGGTTCCCGAGGTGGGGGAGACGGTGAGATTTCTTCCCGAGCACTGCATGATGCAGAAGGTCCATTCGGGGATGATCGTCCACTCCGAGGGGAGGATGGTCAGGATCGAGAGCATCGATCTGAAGGTGTGGTGACGTCGGAAGCTTCCGGCCATTCATCGGATGAATTTTCGGGCTAGAACGACGACGAAGAGTGCGAGGAAGAAGTAACCGAGAGCGCTTTCGATCATGACGAAGTATTTCCAGGCGCCAATTGGCAGGTCGTTTGGAGAACTTCCCGTTAAGCTCGTGAAACTGAAATATACGGCCTCAGAAATCGATCGACTTCAACCCAGGAAAATAACCCAAAAGATGTACGTCGATACAAGAATCCAACCAACTATATAATCGGGGCGTACGCCGTATCCACAAGATCCATACAACAAATTATCATATATTTTAGACCAATTAAATTTTTTGTTTTCATTCTTCATCTTGTCTCTGCAAACATAAAGGCAATTATCAGCATCGTCAAAGAGGCCTCGTTTTTTGAAGTTTTCAGCTAACAGTAAATACGTAGCATCGTCATAAATTAGGTAATCGAATCCCATCTAATCACCAACTGAGTAAATGTTGCACGAGTCAGGTTTAATTCTTCTTCAAAATGTGCGCCTAAGAACTCAACATATGTGCTGAATTGAGATCCTCTAAAGTCAGCATATTTTTAAAATTTAGTGTTATTAAAAATTATATAATTATCAAATTTTGCATCTTCAAAGTTAGCAGCTTGTTTGAACTCAGAATCCACAAATCGGACATTTTCGCTAAACTTAACGCGACTGAAACGAGCATTATCGTTAAAAGTTACACGCTCAAAATCGACATCTCCATTGAACTTAACGCGAATAAAACGAGAATATCTCATAAACGTAGAACTTGTAAAAATAACATCTCCGTCGAACAAAACGCCTCCGAAGTTGGCATCTCCGACGAATTGAACGTAATTAAAGTTTACGTCTTTAGAACCGTCGTTTCGCACTAACGGTTTGATTTTCAGACATTTTTGCCATAATTTATAGCAAAGATTTATTATAGTGCTGAACCCAAGAAATAATACTTATTTGGCCAATAGATGGGCCTCTGGATATCGACGGTTAGTTTCAATCTTTTGGTGCAGCACTATAAATATCTCGTTATATCGGATTTTTTAGGAGTAGCAAGTATGGAGATAAGGACTCTTCAACTGGATCATTTGGGTTTAGTTACAGGTGTATTCGATCAGCTCGATATCGCCGATCTTATCGATAACCGGATTCCAAAGCTTAGAAATCATAATCTAGAGCATTCAAAAATCATAAAGGCGATGATCTTAAACGGTCTGAGCTATGTCGGTCAGAGATTATACCTACTCCCAGAATTTTATGAGAAACTCCCTGTCGAGAGATTGCTTGGTGATGGTGTCACCGCATCAGACCTGAACGATGATGCCCTCGGAAGAGCTCTTGATGCGATTTACGCCTACGGTCCTACGGAACTCTTTAACGATACATCCCTGAAGGTTATGAGCCAACTTGATCTGGGTGTTCAACGGCTTCATGCTTGACACTACGAGCTTCAGCGTCCAGGGCAATTACGAGGGACCCAGTGGTCAGAACGCTATCGAGATAACCCTCGGTCATTCCAGAGACGGACGGATGGACCTGAAGCAGTTCGTCCTGGGATTGGTGACAAACCATGACGGCATACCTCTTTTTGCCAAAGCTCATTCCGGGAATGCCTCAGATAAAAACACGATCATGGAGTCGTTTCTGAAGGTTAAGAACGGCCTCAGCCTGGATGATGCCGCTTATTACATAGCAGATAGTGCGGTGTACAGCGAAAAAAAATATTCAACCGCTTGGAACCGATACACTCTGGATTACTCGTGTACCCGCAACTCTAGCTGAGTGTAAACGGTTGATAGATATCGATATAGATCTGATCGCGTGTTCCGACCCGAGATACAACTGCTTTTCGACAACCTCAAACTATGGAAATATATCTCAAAGTTGGGTCGTTTACCAGTCTAAGCCGATGATGGAGAGGATGGAGAGGACCTTCGAAAAGCGGCTCGAAAAAGAGGATCGTACAGCTGAGAGAGACCTGGCAAAACTAGAGCGTCGTGAGTTCGTCTGTGAGACAGATGCGAGAAAAGAGGCTGAAATATGGCTAAAATAGCATCCTTTACACAAATTCAAGGATTTATCGGTTAAATTGGTCGCTAGAAGAGTGGATAAGAAAAAGAGACGACCAAAAACGATGAAAAGCTTATTGAAGTTCATTTTATCAGGCTAAGGTCGAGTTAGACGATGATAAGGTATCAAAAGAAAAAACTAGGCTTGGAAGGTTCATTTTAGCTACGAATGATCTCAATATAGATCCTGATACCATTCTAAGCTACTATAAGGGGCAACAAGCGGTCGAACAGGGATTCAGATTCCTGAAAGATAAGAGCTTCCGCGTAGCGGAGGTGTATCTCAAGAAAGAAGAACGCATTGAAGCTCTTGCCATGATCATGGTCCTGACGCTCATGATATATTCTATCGCGGAGTGGTTGATCAGAAAACGAATGCGGGAGATGGGTGAGACCGTACCAAGCCAGCTAAAAAAACCGACCCAAAAGACAACATTCAAGTGGATAGCATTTCTGTTCATGGGAGTTGCAGAAGTAACCATCTGGATTAATGGAGAAATGCATCTAAAGATTGCGAATTTGAATGATAATCTCGTTAAGATCATTCGACTATTGGGGCAGGACTGCGAAAAATACTATGCGCTGGAGCGTTGATGCGGAAAGCCGGCTAAATTCACAAATCTTAGTTTGGTTCAATCCCGCGGATCAAGGGAATTTGGGCAACGGGGACTCGGAGATTTCTGAATCCAGAAAAACGGGTGTGCGGCCCGGAGCATACCCCTGCCCTTTGGGGCGGGGTGGCCGCACACAATTTGATTTCTGAGGATGATTAGTTCCTGAGCGTATAGCCCTTTGCGAAATTATCTTACGCGATCGGCTTAAGGGGCGGCTACTTTTTCAGGGGGGAGTACTGCGCCCAGTGCGAATTTGCCATCTTTGATGGCAACGATGGTCACATCCTTTAGTGGTACGTGAGCCCCATTCGGATAGCTTATGTTTCCCGTAATTCCATGAAAGTCTTCCGTCTCTTGGATTGCTATTCGGATATCCCGCGGGTCGGCGGAGCCCGCCCTCTCTATCGCGTCCGCCACGAGATACACTGTGTCGTATCCGAGGGCTGCAAACGCGTTCTCTGGATTGTAACCGTATTCGTCTTTATAGGCTACAATGAATCTCTTGACGTCTTCGGTGCCGTTTTGTGGGTCCATCAGAGCATGAGTGCTGAAGAAAACGTAATCGGAAGCGTTTCCAGCGACGGTTACAATGTCGGGCGAATCGTAACCGTCACCGCCGACGATTGGACCTGTTAGGCCGGCTCTGCGAAATTGCTTAACGACAATGCCCGCGTTGTAAGGCATAGCTGCGATGTAATAGAAGTCGGGCTGCTCGGACAGCGTTTTAAGGTTATTAATCTGTGCTGAGAGGTCGGTTGCATTTCCATCGAAAGTGTCTTCGAGGACTATGCTACCGTTAAATTCTAAAAAGCTTGTCTTGAAATAGCCCGCGAGGAGTGCTGTGTATTCAGCACTGTTATCCCACAACAGATAAGCTTTGCTGCCGAAGTTCTCGACGGCGTATTCTGCACCTGCAGCAGCTTGGGTATTGTCGCCGAAGCAAGCCAGAAAGACCATATCTCCGACCTCTTCCGGAATTCTGGGCGACGTCGCACCCGCTGTGATGAACGGCAGGCCTGCTCTCTGAAATGATGGCCCTCCTGCGAGCATCGAGTCAGAATCGGTAAATCCTATGCCGATAACGACGTCGTCCTGTTCAATAAGTTGCTGGGCAATTTCGGGGATCAATTCCATTTTGTACTCATCGTCCTGTAACACAATTTCAAGGGGGCGTCCCAGCAAGCCGCCAGCAGCGTTAATCTCTTTCGCCGCAAGTTTCGCGCCTTTCGCTGCGGGAACGCCAAGGGAGGATTGCCCCCCCGTCAGTGAGAAAATCCCCGCGACCTTTATGGATTCCGTACCAGATGATATGAAATCTGATGGGGATTTGACGACGGACGGAAGGGGTTCAGGATCAGCGCCTGCATAAGCCGTCAGCAACAGAGCTGCAACGATCATCGCTAAACAAGAATCGAGTTCGTACCTCATGAGTCTCCCTCAATATGATTATTAAATAAGGCACTTAATTAATACAAATAATTTCGTATAGAGGCCTGCGATTAAGGCCTCCCTAAATACTAGACTACAGCCCTGGCATAAAGTAGCAGGGTCCCAAGGTGGCTCTTCAGAAACGTTTATGAAGACGCCGCAGTGGTGGCATTCTCCGGGACGTAGACCATCATCCCGTTATCGAGCCGATATGCCGTTCCCATCTTGGTGCCCTGGCCCCCAGCGATCTTGTCGGTCATGTTCAGGATCTGGATCTGATCCATATCCTTGATTATGATCTGCATGTTGGGGTCGCCGGGGTTTTTGACGATGGTGACGCTCGCCTCGGGGGTGAGGAGCTCTGGTATGTTGTAGGAGATTACCAGGGCCAAAAGGAGGGCGATGGCGAAGACCATGGCGGCGTCGAAGAGGTTGGCAACGCCGCTCATGGGGTCGTCTTCGGACTCGTCCAGCATCCCGAGGCTCCGCCGCCCGGCCCTACCTGTCGTCCCTGCTCTGTTCATCCGCCCGCCCCACTTCCCCCGACCCCGCTCTTGCGAACCTCGCTTTGCAGAAGCTCCGCCGCGTACTCGAGGTCGCTCAGATCCTGCCGGTACCACCTGTTCCTGACGGTGTAGACACCGTAACAGATACCGCCGACGGCAAGGCCGATCACCGTCGTCGAGAAGGCGATGACGAGGCTGTCAGCCATCTGCTGGATGTCCCCTTGAGAGAGGCTGATCAGAGCAGGTCCCATGGGGATGAGGGTTCCCATCAGCCCCAGCATCGGCCCCACCCGCACGCCGATCTTGATCGGCTCCAGGGCCTTTCCCATTCCAAGCTCCGCATCCTGAAGCGCCTTTTCTATCCTCGGCGCGAAGGCGTCGCTTTTGAGGGAGCGGGCCGCCTCCATCAGGGCCGCCGAGACCCGGGCGGGAGCTCTGTACCCCTCCAACGCAGAGCAGGCCTGATCCTCCCGGCCAGATCTTGCCATCTCTGAGGCCTCGAAGCACGCCCTCTCAAGCTCTGCGAGATCTCTTCGCCGAGAAGTGTACTCGGATATGAGAGATCCCAGAAGCGCCAGCCCCCATCCGAAGAGGATGAGAAGCGCCAGTATCACCGGATAGAGGAGCGCCGTCGAGAAGACGAAGAGGACGTTGACGATCTCGACGTAGACGCTCACAGAAAGACCCCCATCTTCCTCCCGACGAAACCAAGGACGACCAGCCCGAGGATGAAGAAATATGATGTGAAGAGTTCAGAGGCCGGGATGGTGACGGGGACGAAGGGGATGGACTGGGTCTTGAGATAGGCTGGGATCAGAAGCATGGATAGGATGTAGAAGAGGCCCACGAATATCATGGCGTTACCGAGGGCCGAAGGGGCCTTACCCATCTTTCCAACGGTGGTGGATAAGACGACGATGGACGCGAAGAAGATGAAACCCACAATCGCGCCAACCTTCCAGCCAGCGACCTCCAAGAGGCCAGCCAGGGCGGCGCAGGATAGGAATGTGGCGGCAAGGCAGGCGGGACAGGGGACGGAAAGGATCCAGAAGGTCTTCCGGGATAGGTCGCGGCCATGCCTGTTCCACTCTCTTGCGGTGGCAACTCCACCCGCCACCAAGAGGAGGGCGATCGCCATATGCATTGCCACGCCCATGCTCATGACCGACCTCGTGGCACCTTCGGGGACGAGCCCGAGGGCGAGGCCCATTATCAAGGACAGAGCCAGGTACGATGTTGCGATCCAGAGGGTCTCTTTCCGGCTGAGGCTCGCAAGGCCGCAACCCAGGCTGACCTTCAGAGCGAAGATGATGATCCCGATCAGTACACCAGAAGCAGCAAGCCATGTGAAATCCAAGGACGTCACCAACCAAACTTGATCGGATGTAAGTCAATTTAACATGATATAACGTTTACGCAAACCTGGATGCGTAATGCCAAATTAGGTTGAATTTCCCGAGTCGAGAGGATATGCCCCCTACCACTTCCAGAAAGTCGCCCCGATTACAGTCCAACTAAAAAATTTTTATAAAAATATAATTGGTCTCAGGACGTCAAGGCCCTAAGAGGCAATGTTCATCATATTTGGCCCTCGGAGATACAGATCCGTATTAAGCCTGAACATACACTCGATCGACTCCATCAAACGCTGGAGCAAAGATCGATATCGCCTTTAAGTTCTCGTCGTTAATCGCTGTAAGTGAGTGGATAACACCCGAGGGTATATAGAGCATGTCGGAGGGTTGGAGAATGAGTTCCTCGCCATTGATTTCCATCCTTCCCTCGCCCTCAATTATGTAAACCAGCTCGTCGTGTGATCCGTGATAATGCAACGGTATACTGGCTCCAGGCACCATTTGCACAAAATTAATGCTGGCATTCTCTTCAGAGGCGACTGGAATAACTGAGGACTGACTATTATTTTCTAGAGGGTTTTCTTCGGCAAGCTCATTGAGATTGACAAGAGTGAATGCAAGATCCGTTTCATTCACAACAGGGGCGTTTTCAGCGCCACTTTCTGACGAAACTGCACAGTTTAAGGCGCAGCACAATGCCAACGTTGATACTAGTAGATATCTTATCGTAGCAACCATCCTCCTTTGATGTGCCTAAATCGCTATGCTCAGAAGGTATATTATTGTTACCCCATCTCCAAATATTGTTGAAAATTGGCTCCTCGCTGTTTCATGTGGGTAGATTGAACTTGAGTTTCCCTAATCTAAGATATATAGTTATGATAAAATTCTTTGTGGTTCTGAATCCTCTCGCGTCGTCTTTTGCTGATTGGATGAGGCTATTTATTCCCTCTAATATTCCATTATCTATTCTAGTGTTTATATAGTTCAGAACTCCTTTCCAATGGCCCTTGATCGCTTTTGCGGTATCAATAACAGGGTTTAACCTGCTGTGTGTCGCCCAGAAGTACCATCGTTTCAGATAATCTTCAGCCAATAGCGGGTCTTTGAAGTTCCAGAAATCTCGTAAGCTCAATTTGATGTTGTAAGCTCTCATTGTTTTTAATCTCATATCTCTGAGAGACCCCAATTCATATCTCTGTTTTTTCGTAAGTTTCTCAGGATTTTTCAACCATATGTATCTTGTATGCTTCAAGTTGCTGTTATGAGATTGCTCTTCACGTCTCACTTGATCCACTGCTTGGTTCATCAGCTTCATAACATGGAACTTATCGAATGTTATTGAAGTTTCAGGGAAGCTTCGAGTGACTCCCGATATGAATGCGGGAGACATGTCACAGCAAAAATTACGTAAATTTATACAAGATCCATTATGATGCTCAAGGTCGTATTTAATCGACTCTATTGCCGAAGCATCTTTTCCTTCACATACATATAAAACCTTAGATTTATCCAAATCTACGAAAACTGATACGTATTTGTGACCTTTTGCTCTTGATGTCTCATCAACACCTACTGATTCAAACCTCTGAAAAATCTTCGTCAAATCTTGCTTTCAGTACGTAGCGATCTAGGACTCGCCATATCCTGGTATCGTATTCTCAGATCAAGTCCGCAACTGATTTAACTGGCATGTGCTGAGCCATTAAAACTATCAAGGAATCCATGAGGTGGGAAAAACCACTACCTTTTCTTGCCCATGGCACCTTAACGAGTTTGACTCCACAGACATCACATTTCGTTCTGGGAACGCGACAGTGAAGGTAGGTCTTAAACTGGAAGAAATTCAGATGTCTCCAAGTCCTATCGATTGTATCATGAACACCGCGTTCAGAGTCGCCACATTTAGGACATGGAAATTTACATGTTCGAAATGTATGTAAATGTCGAGTCGCTTCCCTTCCAAGTCGAAGTCGATTGAGGCGATATACCAGGGCGGCTACAGGTTCAGTGCCAGCTTGAAAAGATCCTCCTGTGAGATTGACACACTTTTTATTCGATAGCATGATATGATAAATGGCTATTCTAGTACCAACACGGAATAGCGAAGAGCCATTTAGTTCCTTCAAAGCCAGCATACTTGCCGAACTTAGCATTCCTGAAATCAGCATACCCACAGATCTCAGATCCCTTGAAGCTGATCGCCTTATTTAAGTGGGCATTGCTGAATTTAACATTTCCCCGAATCTTAGAATTAGTGATGATTATCTGCGAGCTGATTACGCTCAGTTCCAATTCGCCCTCGACGATCACGCCGTCGTACTCGACGTCCTCGCCCCGCTCGATCTTGGCCAGGATCTCGCTCGCCTGGATCACCGGGCGCTGGTCTGAGCTGGTGTCAACTTCCATCGTCATTAGCATTCAATGCCAAGGAATTTAAAAACTCGCCCCCTGGCTCACCTGATGATCTTCCTCGCCAGCACGACCACGAAGAGCGCGAGGAAGAGATAACCGAGGACGCCCTCCACCATCACCGCGTACTTGCAGAGCCCCACCGGGTGCAGCCCATCGGGGGTCCCGCCCGTGAGCGCCGTGAAGCTGAAGTAGAGGCACTCGCCCCACGAGGGCAAGACGGCGCCGTCGCCCGAGCTGAATGTGAAGAGGTGAGTGCTGTTGTTCACGGCCTCCATGGTCACGGTCGGGGGTCCGGATTCTGCAATTCCTCCATAGCTTTGGGGCAGGAGCTTGTAGATGAGAGTGAAGCCGAGGACGGAGCCGAAGACCCAGAGGATTATGGGCTGTATTCTGACACCGTATCCACAAGAGACGAAGCCGATGCAGTCGAGGAGCTTGGACCAGTTGAATCGATGAATCCAGGTAAATGGAGGGTAATTGTAAGCCCAGCTCAGGTATTCGGATATTTGTTTAATTTTGGTTGATGTCCAATTGTAACAGCGGACGAGAAATTCAATCAATCGATTCTCTTCGCTATACCATTTCTTCCGGGCCTGGCTCTTCTTTCGGTATTGGAAATAGCAATCATCAGCATCGCTGAACTGCTCAATTGCTTTGAAGTTTTTTATTAATGCTAAATAAGCAGGACCATCATAAAGGATATTCTCTTTTATTGAACTCCAACTTATATATAATTTGTCAAACTTTAATCTGCCTAAGTCTAGTTTTTTACAAAACTGAGCCTGCCCGAAGTAGGCAACTCCACCAAACTCCGCTTCCCAGAAGGTGGCGTACTTATCAAATTTAGAATCAGTGAAGTAAACACCACCATTGAACTTGGTATAATTGAAGTAGGCACTACCCCTAAACTTAGCCTCCACAAAATCTGCGCTGAACTTCGGTTCCCCACCAAACTTCGTGAATTTCGCATCCCCGCTAAACTTTGCTTTCTCGAAACCAGCGTCGCCTCCGAACTCAGCACTATGGAAGTTGGCTTCGCCTCCAAACTCAGAACTCTCAAAGTCGGCTTCGTTTCCGAATTTAGTTCCCACGAAACTGACATACCCACTGAACTCAGCACCACCGAAGTTGGCATATTCGTTGAATTCAGTGCCATTGAAGTTGGCATCCCCATTGTTGAACTTAGTTCCCCTAAAACTTATAGACTTCTGGAAGTAAGCATCACAGAAATTTACCATCCCCCATATTTGAGAATTGATGATTGTTATCTGTGAGCTGATTACTTTCATCTCTTTGGACAAACCGAACATCTCTTTCTCAAGATCTGTTCTTTCCACGTGATCTGTGGGCAGTTTCAGCTCGCTTATATCAAGATCGCCCTCGACGATCACGCCGTCGTACTCGACGTCCTCGCCTCGCTCGATCTTGGCCAGGATCTTGCTCGCTTGGATCACTGGAGGCTGGTCTGAGCTGCTATCCGGCTCCATCGGTATTAGCATTCAATGGCTAAGAATTTAAAAACTAGCCCTTCATCCCAGGTCCGGCATCTCCGGCGGCCTGAAAATCCCCCGCTCGGTGATGATCGCCGTCACAAGGTCCAGGGGCGTGGCGTCGAAGGCCGGGTTGTAGACCTTGACCTCTGGCGGAGCGAGCTGCTTATTGCCTAAGCGTCTGATCTCGTCTGCGTCCCTCTCCTCGATCTCGACGTCCTTTTCTGAGTGAGCGAAATCGAAGGTGGAGATGGGGGCTGCGACGTAAAATGGAATTCCGTGAGCCTTCGCCAGGACGGCGTGGGAGTAGGTCCCGATCTTGTTGAAGACGGCGTCCTTTGTGATCCGGTCGGCGCCGACGATCACCTTGTCGATTTTGCCCTGGCGCATCGCCATCCCGGCCATGTTGTCGCAGATGAGGGTGACGGGAATGTTGTCTTCAGAAAGCTCCCAGGCCGTCAGCCTCGACCCCTGGTGCAGCGGCCTCGTCTCGCAGGAGTAGACGCTGATTTGCTTACCCTCGGCCACCGCCGACCGAATGACGCCCAGGGCCGTCCCCCAGCCGACGCAGGCGAGCCTCCCGGCGTTGCAGTGGGTGAGGACGACGTCCCCGTCTGCTAGGAGCGACGCGCCGACATCGCCGAGGGCCCGGTTGATGGCCAGGTCCTCCTCGGCGATCGATTCTGCCTCCGCCAGGGCCGCCGCCCTGATATCGTCGGAGGTGGCCGATTCTTTGATATTGTTCAGGGCCCTCATTACCCGGTCGACTCCCCAGGAGAGGTTGACGGCGGTGGGCCTCGCCGCCCGGATGACCTCGGCCGCCTCTTCTACTTCTTCGAGGAGGGCCGCCGGGTCTGTGGCAGTAGATCGGGCCGCCGCCAGGGCGACGCCGTAGGCCCCGGCGGCGCCCAGGGCCGGAGCCCCCCGGACCCGAAGGGAGAGAATGGCTTCGCAGAGCTGCTCGACGGAGCCGACCTCGATCGTCTCCAGCCTCTCGGGGAGGAGGGTCTGGTCGATCATCCCGATGGCTCTCTTTTCAGAGCTCCACCAGATCGTCCTCAAGACGTCACTACCCGGCTGAAGACCTTCACCTCGCCGTCGATGACGACGACGAGCTCGTCTACGATCTCGAAGATGCCATGCTCGACGACTCCGGGGATCTCCGAGAGCTGGGCGGCGAGGAGGCCGGGGTCCTCTATGACGCCGAAGTCGGCATCGATGACGAAGTTCCCGTTGTCGGTGATCACCGGCCCGTCCTTCATCTTCGCCTGCCGGATCGAAGGGGTGCCCCCCAGCTCCTCGATCCAGCGTTTGGCCAGCTTCGCCGCGAAAGGCAGAACCTCCACCGGGACCGGGTGGGTGAGGAGGTCGACGCGCTTCGTGGAGTCGGCCACGATCACAAACCAGTGGGCCGAGGAGGCGACGACCTTCTCCCGGGCGTGGGCCGCACCGCCACCCTTGATGGTGGTGAGGTCGGCGGCGATCTGGTCCGCCCCGTCGATGGCGAGGTCCAGGATCGGGTCCTGGTCGAGGGTGGTGAGGGGAATCCCAGCAGCTATCGCCAGCTCCGAGGCCTGGTAGGATGTGGGAACCCCCAGAACCTCGATCCCCTCCTCCACCATCTCTCCGATCCTCTTTATCGTCCAGGCGACGGTCGACCCGGTCCCAAGTCCCAAAACCATCCCGTCCCGCACCATCTCCGCCGCGGCCTCTCCCGCGGCCCGCTTCTCATCAGCGTTCGAATCCGGCGTTCTGACCATGACCAATCTCCTCCTCCTTCTCCTCCTCCTCCTCTTCCGCCTTGGACCTCACCCTAATCGACGACCTCACTTCTGACCGTCGTGAAGACCGGCCCCCGGACGTCGATCTTCCTCTTCCTGCCGGTGATGTACCTCTCCAGGGCCGGCTCGAGCTTGAGATTCACGTCTCCCGGGCCCCGGATGATCCGGGCCCTCGTCTCTGACCCCTCGCCCCCCAGGGCGGCATCCTCCGCCTCCTTTGCCGCCAGCTCTGCGAAGGAGTCGATGAACCTCATCCCCGTAGTGACCCCGTTTTCGAAGGCCTCCTCCCACTTGGACGTCTTGGGGATTCCGAGGATGTTCTCCTTGAAGACTATCACCTCGTTCATCGCCGCAGGGCCGCAGAGCTTAGTGTTCTCCTCCGGCTCCACCACCTTGACCACGACCTTCCTGCCGGAGAGCTCCCCCCTCCAGGCCTCAAACTCGCATGGTGATGGGGCGTCGCCGTGGACCTCGCAGGTCTCAACTATGGCCCGAGCGACCTCGATCCCGGCCTGGGTCTCGGGCTCTTTCTCGACCCTGATCATCATCGCCATATCCCTCGCCGAGAGGTCGGGGTCGGCCTGGAACTGGGGGTATGTCAGGGCCCGAAGGTCGGTGGCGTCGTAGAGGATCATCGCCAGCCTCTCGACCCCGAGGCCCAGGTTCATCACCGGGTAGGGCACATTGTACTTCGAGAGGGCCGTCGGCGAGTAGATCCCAAAGGTGGCGACCTCGACCCAGCCGGTGTTGTACTTGGTGGAGGACCCGACAAGGCCCGGGTGGTAGGCGTAGACCTCGATCTGGGTGTCGGGGACGTAGTACTTGCTCCTCTTGTCGTCGGGGAAGAACCTGAACTTCTCAAACCCGAACTGGCTGAGAAGGCCGTCGGCGACCATCTTCCCGTCCTCGACCGAGAGGTCCTCGTCCATGATGACGCAGCTTGCCGAGTGGTAGGTCATCAGCCTCGCCGCGTCCTCCGACTGTTCCCGCCGGAAGCAGCGGTCGACGGAAAATAGCTTTACCGGAAGGGTCGCCCTCTCGGCGAGGCTCCCCAGGGATATGAACCAGCCGGAGGTCATGTGGCTCCGGAGGGTCTTCGTCGTGGCGACGGGGGCGAGGGCCT
>ERZ795048.139-NODE-139-length-77056-cov-13.965897_pt1 | contig 77056 bp, 69 predicted proteins | sample MGYA00375132_ERZ795048 | MGnify/ENA primary metagenome ERZ795048 (study PRJEB30177, sample SAMN05720225) | activated sludge metagenome | isolation source: Anaerobic digester | place: Hong Kong | collected 2014-12-17 ...
CAGGACCTACCACCTGCGCGACGACTACGACGCGACTTGGAAAGACTACATCACCGACCTGGGGACCGGCCTGGACAGAAAGGTGAAGTGCGTCAGCATCCCCTTCGCCGTTGCCTGGGGCATGGGTTACCTGAGCGACAAGCTCCTGCGGCCACTGAACCTCAAGGCCACAGTCACCCGCCACACGGTGGGCCTTACCGGGAGGGACAACCGCGTGGACACCTCGCGTGCCAGGGACGAGCTCGGATGGAAGACTCGGGTCCCCTACCCGGACGCCATGGAGGAAATATGCAGGTGGGCGCGCACCGCGTATCCGGTCAGCAAGGCGTGATGTGGACCTGGGGATAAACGGCTTACCTCGCGACGAGCACGCCGGTACCGCCCTCCTGGAGGAGTCACTATATTCGTGCTGGGGCTGGATCTGAAGCTCCAAAAAACACTGGTAAAGCACAACTCCAGGTGCGTCCTCTTTAATCTGCGCGACCCTGTCGAGATCCTGATCTTAGCCGGTGTGGGATGACTATGTCAGCCAAGGACACGAATGCATGATGGCGTCACTGCGGGAAGCTTACGGCACTTCGAGGGTCTCACCGAGCAAGAAATAGATCAAAAAACATGGTCGGGAAGCGGGGATTTGAACCCCGGACCCCAGCGTCCCGAACGCTGTGCTCTACCAGGCTGAGCCACTTCCCGAAACCGACGACTATCTATAGAAAGATTGGTGTGCGAAGTCAAGAACCTTCAGCGTCTCTTGTGTTCGAAGGTTATGAACTCCTCCCGCATTACCCTGCTGTCCATCTGGTTCCTGATATCAACCGGATATCCTCCGACGTCGAAGGCGAACAGGTCCTTTCCGATCCTGTCGAAGGGCACGGTGAACTCAACCTTGAGGAAGAACTCGCTCCTGTCGCGGCCGGCCTGGAGCGCGTCGTTCCTGCCGCCGAGGCTTACGACCAGGGGCTTGATGGGCTGGGCCCGGAGCACCATGGACATCCCCCCCATATCCTCACGGTCATCGCCAGCATAGTAGTAGAATCCCGGCCACAGGGAGAGGAAGGGGGCGTTCGGGATGGGGATACCGACATTCAGGTCCAGGCCAGGCAGGGCCTCCTCATCATCCTCTTCGCCCGACACCGGCAGGTAGAGGTTCATGTGCCCGGAGAAATTCGGATGGAAGACCTCTATGCCCGTGCCGATCCTCTTATGGGAGTTGTTCGAGGTATAATCGACGAACAGGTTCCACCCCCCGATAATCTGCCCGTTCAGCATGGGGGTCCGCCCCCCGACGCCCAGATCGAATCCCGGCTTTCCACCCCTGAAGGTGACCATGGGTTGGGTGAACAGAGACATGGCTTCGACCTGCGTGAGCAGTATGAACGAATCCGCAAAGTAGCAGGGATTCGAGTCACTGGAGATCTTGAGGCCGCCGCCTGCCCAGATGAACTCGGGGCTCGCCGCGTACGTCGCACTCCCCATGATGAAGAATATGACAACAGCAAGAAGCTTCTTCATTGCAACACCTCCGTACCTTTCTTTGTGGCGTTCAAACGGTACTCCTCTTTAATGGTCCCAGAGATCCCTTATTCCGGCGCAGATATCCTCCGGCTTCAGGATGGTCATGGACTCCCCGTGAAGCATGCCCATATAATTGATCTGGCTCGTATCGAAAGGCGGTATGTTCACCCTGGGGCATATCCTCAGGTGCGGTGTGAACAGCCCATTTCCCAGATGAAAATACAGGGACATGTTCAGGCTGCTCATGTTCAGCGAATCGATGAACCTCATCACCTTGAGAATACCTGCGACCATGTCCTCCAGAATCCCTCCGGTGACGTCTTCCGGGGAACCGACGCCATTCGGAATGCCCACGACGTCGAAGATGCCCATGGGGGCGAATGCGACGATCCACGACATGAAGTTTGTGGATGCAATGAAACGATCGCCGATCCTGCGCTCCTCCTCCACGAGGTCGTGCCAATAGTCGCGGCCATGATCTCTGCGGTATCTCTCCAGGGCCGGAACGGTCGCTGCATAGTAGTTCGTGGGCGAACTGGAAGCGGCTATCTGAAGGTGGGGGTGAACGATGGATCCTCCCGCCTGGGGCATGTAGTTCCAGTTCACCGACTGGTAGACCATGTCCGGCTGCCTGGCATTAATGTCCTTCAGGTAGTTGAGGCAGCAGACAAGGGCGTCGGTCATGATGCCCGGCGTGAAATCGACCAGTGAAAGGTAATGACGATGGCTCATGATCGTCACGGCGCCGTTCTCGTCGTAGGGGAACGCATTCGGCACGCACAGCGCCTCCCCCTCCGAAAACCGCTCACAGCTGGCAAGGTCTGGGTGAAACTTGGGTGTGACCTGTTCGGCCACCCCGGGACAGAACGGACAGAACTGCCGGGAGCTCTCTATGAGATCCGTAAGATCAGACCGCTGGACCGCCCTGACCGGAAAGTCCAGGATTCGTGTGGAATGCCCGGTCAGCGGGTCATACCGCACCTCGGAGTATCTCCGCACCTCGTCGAATCCCTGGAGGGGATCTAAAAATCGTGATGTTTTCAATATCTTAACAAATTCCATTGGATATACCAATACACGATGGCGCCCGGGGGGTCAAGGAGAGAGGATAGGTATTGAGGCCTCCTATGCGTGTTGAATCCTTGATCAAAGACCTGTCACCCGGTATAATCCGCTGCCGGTGTTCGGCATGCCGGGATGAACCGGACTAAAGGTGAAAGGTCGTTCATGAAAGATCCCCTCCTCGCACGGAAGACCATGGTCGAAGAACAGCTCTCTGCACGCGGCATCAGGAACCAAAGGGTCCTGAACGCCTTTCTCGAGATCCCCCGGCACAGGTTCGTGGAGGAATACCTCAAGTACAAGGCTTACGATGACTACCCCCTGTCCATCGGATACAACCAGACCATCTCACAGCCCTATATGGTCGCCGTCATGACCGAATCACTGGATCCGAAGCCCGACGAGAGGATCCTCGAGATCGGCACCGGTTCGGGATATCAGGCCGCCATCCTTTCCCGTCTGTGCGCTACGGTGTACTCCATTGAGCGCATCAGTGCCCTGGCCTCGCGGGCTCGGAAGACACTCGACGAACTTGGCTATTTCAACATCCATATCCGTATCGGGGACGGCACCCTGGGGCTTCCCCAGGAGGCTCCGTATGACGGCATCATCGTGACCGCCGGGGCACCGCATGTTCCGGAGGCGCTCACCGCACAGCTCAAGGAAGGAGGCCGGCTCCTCATACCGCTGGGTGACCAGAGCATACAGGACCTGAAACGCTACGTTAAGACAAGAGAAGGTATTGAAGAGGAGTCGCTCGGCGGATGCAGGTTCGTCAAGCTCATAGGAAAGAACGGGTGGACTGATTAGGGGTTCGAGCTGTCAGGTATACTGCTGGGTGTCGAGAAAGCCATCCGTGCCTTCGGCATGAACCTCCCGTTTTTGACGACCCTGCATGAATAAGGCAGGGTCGTCAAAAACGGGAGGTCAATATCCTACCCCTTCCCGTCCCACCTGCTGAAGTTCTCGAGTATCCTCAGCCCGGGCGCCCCGCTCTTTTCCGGGTGGAACTGGGTGGCGAACACATTTCCCCTCGACACGGCGGATGCGAACTCCATGCCGTAGGAAGTCAGCGTCACCACATCGGCCGCCTCGGACGGATCGGGGTAGTACGAATGTACGAAGTAGAACCATGCGCTTTCGTCAACTCCGTGCAGGAGTGGGTGGCTCCTGACATGCCTGAGGGTATTCCAGCCCATGTGCGGGATCTTCTCGCCCATGACGGGGAACCTCCTCACCGTTCCCGGAAAGACACCGAGGCATGTGGCCGTATCCTCTTCGCTGGCGGTGAAGATGACCTGGGTGCCGAGACAGATACCCAGAAAGGGCGTCCCCCGTTCGATCACCTCGTGGATGGTCCGGTCAAGGCCTATCTCCCGGATGGTCTCCATGGCCTTGCCCGCAGCCCCTACCCCGGGGAAGATGACCCGTTCGGCGGCGGCGATATCGGATGCCTGGGAGGTTATGGTGCAGGGAAGACCCAGATGCGTGAGGGCCCTCTGCACGGAACGGAGATTGCCGGCCCGGTAATCAATGATGGCGATCACTGCTCACTACCTGACATCGGCCCGCAACTGACCTACAATGCGATCCAGGCCCCGATATAGGCGATGACGACCCCGGCAAACAGGCCTATATATCCGACCTTCACCCTCGTTGCGGCATCCGTGAGCAGTGCAAGGTAGCCCGAGAGTCTGTTCTGTTGCTGAGCCTCGGGATTCAGCATGGGTCCTATCATGCGGATGGCGTCGAGGATCTTGGCAAAGGTGCTTTCCTTGACCAGCAGGACGATGCAGCTGACGATGATGGCGATGTATCCGTTGAGCATCATGAACATACCGAGGATGAACCCGGAAATACCGATCTCCTTCTGGAGGTTATCGGTGGGCATCTCCAGATGTATGGGTGCCACGACCTCTTCATGATGACCATCCCCGCACCCGGCGAGCATCAGGACAACCGCCAACAGGATCACGAGAAGACCGGCTCTATATATCTTCACGAAAAGGCCTCCGAATTCAATTTGTTCCGAACTATACCCGTACGGTCCGGCACGTGTCAACTCTCTTTCCGGCCGTATTCCCGACCGGTGCACCACGGCTTCGTTCATACATTCCGGGCTAAAGTCACATACGGCAACCTGCCGATGGAATATCAAGACCATACCTGCAGGAGGATTTTCACGTGGGCGAGTTCGATGATCTCATCGATGAATTTGTAGCGGAATCCAAAGAGCATATTGCCGACATCGAAGACGATCTCATCAAGATCGAATCAGATATGGAGAACGTCGACCCGGAGGTCATCAACCGGGTTTTCCGGGCGGCTCATTCCATCAAGGGGAGCTCCAAGTTCCTGGACCTGAACAGCATCGGCGACCTGGCCCATCGCATGGAGGACGTGCTCAACCTCATCCGCTCGGGCAAGCTGATCCCCTCAAGGGATGTCGCAGGCCCTCTTCTCCTGGCGGCAGACATGCTCAAGAACATGCTGGACGACGTCACTACGAGCAATGATATGGATATATCCGAACCCCTTGCAGAGCTGCAGAAAATTCTCGACGGCGAGGCAGTCGGTGCGAAGAAACCGGCCAGGGTGGCAGTATCAGGATCATCAGGCGATACCCTGGCGCTCTTCAACATCGGACCCGATGTCCTGAAGGCCAAGCTCTCCTCCGCCCAGGTCTATGTCCTCACCATCGACCCGGCCGACAACGATGCGGACCACATTAAATCCGAGCTCAAGAACCTCGGGGATGTGCTCGCCCAGAAGAGCACTCCGGACGGCAAGCTCGTCACCCTCTTTTCCACCATCATGGAGGCGGACATGATCCCGCTGGCCCTGGGGGTGGGGAAGGAATCGTTCATCCAGGTGCATGAGTCCATGCTGAAGGAGAAAGCCAGGCCTGTATCACAGCCGCCGCAGAAGCCTGCAGCAGCAAAACCTGCGCCCAAGGAGCCCCCCAGGACCGTCAAACCCGCGGTCAGGCCGAAGCCTCGCCCCGATGAGGATGAGGACGATGAAGACCGCGAATATCGCAGGGTATCCTACGATGAACCCGATGCAAAGCAGATGATCGCTTCCCTCAAGGAAGAGGTGAGGGCAGCGCAGAAGGAGGAGCATACCTCCTTCATCACCTTTACCTTGGACAGCGAAGTCTATGCTGTCCCCATCCAGACCATCGAGGAGATCATCGGTCTGCAGGAGATAAGCCTCCTGCCGAATGTCCCGGATTTCATCAAAGGCGTCATCAACCTGAGGGGGGAGATCGTCCCCATCATGGATCTCAGGCTCAAGTTCGGCCTCCTTCCCAAGGAGTACACCCAGTTCACCGTTTTCCTCATCGTGAGGGTGGATGAGCGGCTCATGGGGATGGTGGTCGACAATGTGGCGGATGTGCTCGTCATCGAACCATCACGGGTGCAGAAGAAGCCTGCTTTTTCGGCGAAGATATCCACCGAGTTCATTCACGGCGTCTACAAGGATGCCCAGGAAGACCTGGTAATCCTCGTGGATATCCCTGCCCTCATTAAACCCGAGGAGTGGGATCTGGGGTATATCTGATATCCTTCATTAAGAAGCAGAGAACATCCGCTCCCTGATCCGGAGCGCCTCGGGAAATCTCTGAGGTATATCGGGTCAGGGTGTCGTATCTGAACGAGATCATGGATCCGCTTCTATCCCTTCTTCTGCATCAGAAAGGTTTGGACAAGCAGACCGACCATGCCGAGGGAGATCCAGGTATCCGCCATGTTAAAGGTAGGCCACCGGAAGTGCCCCACGTGAAAGCTCAGAAAGTCGACCACCTCATTGAAGATGATACGGTCGGTCAGGTTGCCCAGGGCGCCTGCCATGACAAGGCTCAGAACAGCCCTCAGGAGCCATGAATCGCCGGCCGCCTTCCAGAAGATGACGAGGATTGCACCGCAGGCGACCACGGTGATCACGCTGAAGAACAGGGTCCTGTACTCCACAGGCAGCCCTTGCATCATGCCGAAGGCGGCACCGGTGTTGCGGGCATGGATGATGTCGAAGAACCCGGGAACCACGGTGAATCCGGTGCCGATTTCCATGCGGGTATAGACGACCCACTTGGTGAGCTGGTCGATGAGGTAACACGGAACGGCAAGGAACCCTATCCATGCAGCCAGTATCCTGTATTTCATTGACATCCCCATCTCGTCATATCTCTCCTGCGGGATACGTGTCCTTCAGCAGTGCCTACAACACCATAAGAGCACGTCCTCATGCAAGATGAAAGAGTATCCGGGAGTGGGTGAAATTTCTGTGCGGAGGACCTTAAGTTTAACACTTAACTGTCCGAATATATTTGTTGGGATAACGGAATGTTAGCGAAGCATACTGACCAGAGGCCCCACAGAGTGAGCACGGCTTCACTGCGACTGACACTGACTTTTCTCCAAGAAGACGTGTTCATGACAGAGAGACGATAGCCATGGGATACCATATCTTGCTGGTGGATGATTCCAATGTGGTCAAAGCGGTTTTGATGAAGATCCTCGCGGGTTCCACCCTTGCCATCGACCAGGTCTTCGATGCAGCCAATGGTGTCGAGGCGCTGAAGATCCTCAATGCGAATACTATCGACCTCGTCATCACAGACATCAACATGCCGCACATGGACGGGTTCGAGCTGATCGAAAGGATGAGGCTCGATATGATGCTGAAGGATATTCCGATCATCGTCATCTCCACCGAAGGGAGCCTCACCAGGGTTTCCTACCTCGAGGAGATGGGGATCAAGGGCTATTTGCGTAAACCGTTCTCCTCCCAGGATATCCACAACATCCTCAACGAGGTGCTGGGATGACGGACATGGAAGGGAACCCCGCGGAATATCTGACCGAAGCACTCGGCCATGTGCTGGTCTCCATGGTCTCCATGTCGCCGCACATGACGCAAGCCGACGACATGCCCGAGATGAAGACGGATGCCCTCAATGTCCGGATCGAATACAGCGGCGAACACGCCGGAGAACTGGGGCTGATCATGGAAAAGAATCTGGCGTCACGGTTCGCGGCACGCATCCTGGGTCTGGACAACACCGAGGACATCTACGACGACATGATCGAGGATGCGCTTCGGGAACTGCTCAATGTCGTATGCGGCCACTTCGTGACGCTGATGTACGGTTATACCCCTATCCTGAAGATATCGCTGCCCAAGGTCTTCTCCATCGGGAGCGCTGCCTGCAACATGCTCAAATCCAACCCCAATGTCTGTACGTTCACGGTCGACGAGGAGCCGGTCATCGGCCAGGTCCGGATCCGTTAACAGAACCGTGTCTCGGCATTCCTTGTCCGGATTCCCCTGTATCATCTGATTACAGGAAGCTTTCCTTTTCACCTTCGAATTCTATTGCATTCCCGCACGTGGGGCACGTGACCCGGGAGAGGTTGAAGACAGGCGACACCTGGACACCCCGCCCGCATCCACTGCACTTCACCGTCTGCCAGGTACCGGGTTTTCTCTGCTCGACCTGGGGCGTTTCCGTTTGGCGACCGGTTGCGGACAGGGGCCTGGAATGGTTTGCGTTCCTGGTGAATGCGGCCGTGGCGGTAAGGATAGCTGCAAGGGCGTTACTGTCGGCCTCACCGATCATATGCTCCCTGTTGCACCGGGGGCAGCGGACATTTCCGCGTGTGAACTCCGGAGGCACCTTCATCTTCATGCCGCAGGCACAGGAGATGAACACATAGTCGTTCATGGCCCTCATGATGTCACCCGCTTTCCTGGCCGACGAGTCCGGCGCTCCTTCCCGTAGCGTATCCTTCGGTGAAGGGCCGCGTTTCTCAATAACCCTGCCGAGCTCCATGTCCGAGGCAGCCAGCAGCGTCTTCCTGGTACGGGTGACCTCCCAGTAGGCCTTCACGTAGTCCTTCAGCGACGCCCCTTTGTGCATGGACCTGAGGATCCTGATCCTTTCGGCCAGAGGCGGGTGGGTGGCGAACATGCCGCCGTCCAGATCCTGCTTGTAGGGATTGGCGATATAGAAGGGCGCAGCGGCCTGCGGCGCAGTGGTGAGACGTTCGGGGGAGAGCATGATCTTTTCCAGGGCCGAGGCCAGACCGTCGGGGAACCTGGTCAGACGTGCGCTCGTGGCGTCCGCGAGAAACTCACGGCTGCGGGAGATTGAGAAGTAGAGGATGCGCGAGAGTATGGGGCTGAGGACGACGAAGAGGAATGCCGCCAGGAGCAGCCACAGGTTCGCCATGCCCTTTCCTCCTCTGGATCCGCTCGAGCGGTACCGCGCAGCAGGCGCATACCTGAGCGAACGCAGGAAGGTGTCCGCAATGATCGTGACCGCACCCAGCATGGTGGCCGCCACGGTCATGTAGAGCACGTCCCGGTTGGCGATGTGTCCCATCTCGTGGGCGACCACCCCCTGGAGCTCGTCGCGATCGCACAGGGCAAGCAGTCCGGCCGTGACACAGATGGCGCTGTTCTTCGGACCCTTCCCCACGGCAAAGGCATTGGGTGCCGGGTCGTCGACGATGAAGATCTTCGGCAGTACGGGCAGTGAGGCGGCTATCCGCATTTCCTCCACCACGTTATGGAGCTGGGGATACATGTCGTGGGTTACTTCCTTCGCCCCTGCAAGGCTCAGAAAGAGCTGGTCAGACCCAAGCAGGCTCACGAGGAGCAGGACGGCCCAGAACCCGACGGCGATACCGAGGCCTATATAACCCGCTTTGTGCTCCCCTGCGGCTCCATCCCCTTCGGACATGGCGGAAAATGTCGTGTACTGGGACCAGATGCCGACCGCCTCGCCCAGGAAGAAGCCGAGCGCGGCAAGCACCACTCCCATGGCGATGATGAGCAGGACGGTCTTACGCCTGTTCGATGCAATGACCTGCCAGAACATACTTTCAGCTGAAGCTCACCTTCGGTGCCGTGCGCTCTGAGGCATCCTCCATCTCGAAGAAAGCCTCCCTGCTGAAGGTGAACATGTTGGCAATGATGCTCGAAGGGAACATCTCTATCTTGTTGTTCAGAAACAGGACTGCGTCGTTGTATGCCTGGCGGGCAAAGGCAATCCGGTTCTCGGTGGAGGAGAGCTCCTCCTGCAGCGCCAGGAAGTTCTCGTTGGCCTTGAGCTCCGGGTAGTTCTCCACCACTGCCATGAAACGGGAAATGGCCTCCGTCAGCCGGGACTCGGCCTGGGCGATCTGGGGGACCCCCCGTGCGCCCGTCGCATCGGCACGGGCCCTGGTGACGTTCTCGAAGGTCTCCCGTTCGTGCTTCATGTAGCCTTTTGCAGTCTCCACCAGGTTTGGGATCAGGTCATGCCTGCGCTTGAGCTGGACATCGATCTGCGACCACGCGTTCTTCACCTGGTTCCTCAGTCCCACGAGCGCATTGTAGATCCCGATCAGGTACAGCAGGACAATGACCAGGACGGCCACGATCAGCCAGAAAACAACGGTTCCCGTCATACACACCTCCCTTTCCGTGCAGCGAACATATCGTCGAGTATCCCGACCAACGGGCTCTCATGTCCTTCATGACAGCTCAGCTCCAGGATCTTTTTCAGCTCTCCGGCATCGGACCACATGCCGTGATTTCTGCACCTGTCAAGGATGACGACATTTCCGGACCCTGTGGCCACCTTTTCCATGACCCTTCGGCATGCCGGACACCTCTTTGTCTTCTCACCGACACTGGTCGGTCTGAGGCTTCCTATGACCCGGTCATCGCCTCCTTCGAGGCCCACGAGGCGCTCCATCTCGCCGTTGTCCAGCCAGATACCCTGGCAGGTGAAACAGTAGTCCACCTCCACCCCTGAGATCTCCAGGGTCACCAGGTGGCCTGAACAGCCGGGACATTGCATGGCGATGTTCCCCCTTCCCTCTCTGGTCGGACTCGGCACGTGGGATCTTGAGGCATCAGGGCATTACAGGACGAAAATTTTCTTGGTGCGGAATTCATGGTGGACACATGCAGGTTATTCAGTATCATACACCCCTGAGAAATGCCCACTGCAAAGAAAGGTACACATGCCATGGAAATTGTTACGAACGTCCCGGGCTTCACGCTCAGGGAAGCCGTCATCGATGATGTCCCCCTTGTCCTTGCCTTCATCCGGGAGCTCGCCGAGTACGAGAAGCTCCTCCACGAGGTGAAGGCTTCCGAAGAGGTGCTTCGCCATAGTCTCTTCGGTGAGCGGAAGGTTGCCGAGGCTCTCATCGGGTACTATGAAAACCAACCAGCCTGCTTTGCCCTGTTCTTCCATAACTTCTCCACCTTCCTGGGCCAGAGCGGGATCTATATCGAGGATCTCTATGTCAGACCGGCGTTCAGGGGCAAGGGTTTCGGCAGGGCCATATTCTCCTGGCTTGCCCGTCTCGCCGGGGACCGCGGGTGCGGAAGGCTCGAGTGGTGGGTGCTCGACTGGAACGAACCGGCGCTGAAATTCTACCGCTCCCTCGGTGCCGTGCCCATGTCCGAGTGGACAGTGCAGCGGCTCAGCGGCCAGGCGCTGGAAAGACTGGCCAAAGACGGCAATCCATGAGGCACTGCCTTCGTTACCCCAAGAACGACTGATCCGCCTTGAGGTTATAATAAGACCTGCCATGATATTGTTAACGTCCTGCCATCGGACATCAGAGGCATGTCCTGAGCATCATGAAGCCCTCTACTTTGATTCGGATTAATGCTATAGAGTTAAAGAGGAATGTGATCCGGTCTGTTGTTGTATAGTTCGCAAGATATTGAAGATGTATATCCGGGAATGATTGGTTTAACAGGAGGAGGTGATTGATGGCCAGGGATGAATTTCTCATGCAATTGCAGAAAGCCCGCAAGGCAGTTGAAGAGTACAAGAGCGAAAGGTTGAGCGAAGCTCACTCCCTGTCGGAACATCGAGGAATGCACCACGCCCAGAACGAGTCGAATCAGCCCGTCGATGAGGCCAAACCCAGCGAAGGAAGCGGCACTGTCTGCCCTTACTGCAAGAGGGGATGGTAAGACATCATAGACGGCTCCCGACAGATGCAGTTTTTCCGGGATATACCTCCTGCCTATTTCACGGCAAGAATTCACCCCACATCACACCCGGTGGTCTTCGCGGACGATGGTGCGCAGGCCGCCGGAAAGGCTCGGCTTCCAGTTCTTGGGGGACCTGATCTCCTTGAGCCGGTCCAGTTGTCCGATGTCCTTGAGCCGTTTGTAAATGAGCTGCCAGGCACATGGACGGTCTGGGTCGACCTCGCACCGATCCTCTCGCGAACCGCTGCATGGTCCGTTCAGCATGTGCTTCGCACAACGGGTAACCGGACAGATGCCGCCATAGAGGTGGAGCACGCACGACCCACAAGCCGCACATTTCTCCGTCCAGATGCCCCGTTCTTCAAGGATACCTATGAAGGCGGTATCAAGGCCGGCATAGACCGGTTTGTCAGCAAAGCGTTCGGCAAGGGCCTGCACACCGGCGCCGCATCCCAGTGACAGTACGGCATCCACCTTCTTGATCGCATCGGAGGCCTGTTCAAGGAACACGTTGTCGCACTGGCGTTCGATGGTCAGTTCGTCGATGGTCAGTGGGAGATCGTTCAGCCTGGCCGCCATGCGCAGGGCCGAGGCGATGATGCTGACTTCGCGCTGGCCGCCCGAGAGGCAGACCGTGACGCAGGTGCCGCAGCCGAGCACGAGCACGGTCTTATGCTTTTCAACTATGGACAATAAGTCTGGTATGTTTTTCCTTTGTGCTACGATCATGAGAGGCACTCCTGTTGTAGTGTACCCTGGGATTTTATCGGGCTCGGGCCGAGTTTGCGGACCGTCTCCACCATATCGAAGATGATGTCGGCCAGAGGCCGCGCCATGGCAGCGGAAACATTTACCATGCGGAGGCGTTCTTTTTCCAGGCCGACTTCCTCGAGCATATCCCTGATATAGTTGACCCGTTTCCTGGCGCAGAGGTTGCCTTCGATGAAATGGCACCCGCCTTCCATACAGCCGGCAACCAGCACACCGTCCGCTCCGTTCTCAAAGGCCTTCATGAAATATTCCGTTTCCAGCCTGCCCGTGCAGGGGGTACGTATGATGAGCACGTTGGGCGGGTACTGGATGCGCATGGATCCCGCCAGGTCGGCCGAGGCATAGGCGCAGTAGTGGCAGCAGAAGGCCACAATCCTGGGTTCAAAGGCTTGTGTGTTCATAGACATGATATTACCTCCCACCGGATGCAGCGCACAGGCGCTGCGCACCGTTTTCCTCTTCTTCAAAGATCTTGCCGGCGAACAGTTCCTTGACCATCACCACGAACTGGTCGGTCTGGAAATGATTCAGCTGGATTGCACAGGCCGGGCATTCGGCGGCGCAGATGCCACAGCCCATGCACTTGGCAGCCTCGATCTGCCCCTTGCCGTCCTTGTTGCAGTAGGGCGCTGAATAAGGGCAGACCGTGACGCAGGTCATGCATGAGATACACTTCTGCTGATCGACGAACGAAACCTGAGCGCTCACGTCGAGCTGCTGCTTGGAAAGCACGGTGGCCGCCCTCGCGGCAGCCGCGCGCGCCTGCGAGATATTCTCGTCGATGAACTTCGGCGAATGGGCCATGCCGCACAGGAAGATGCCTTCTGTCGCAAAATCCACGGGCCGCAGCTTCATGTGCGCCTCCACATAGAAGCCGTCTGCATTCAGCGGAACCTTGAGCATGTCGGACAAGCGCCTGTTGTTCTTCAGGTCCGGTTCGACGCCCGTACTGAGAACCACGCTGTCGGCCTCTATGGCGATCGGCTCCTGCAGGTCCGGGCTCGTCAGCGTTACCACGAGGCCGTTCTCCTCCTTCACCTGGGGCGGAGCATCATCATTGTAGCGGATGAAGATCACTCCTGCCTCGCGGGCCTGCTGGTAGTAGACCTCCCGGAACCCGTAGGTCCTTATGTCGCGGTAGAGCACATATACATTGGACCGGGGGTCCAGCTTCTTGATGGCCAGTGCATTCTTGACTGCCATGGAACAGCAGATGCGGCTGCAGTAGGGATGCTCCTCGTTGCGCGAGCCCACACACTGGATCATGACGATGTTCTGTCCTCCGGCAGGCCAGGTCTTCTCGTGCAGATGCCTTTCCAGCTCAGCCTGTGTCAGTACATGCCCGGACGAGCCGTAGAGGTACTCGGTGGTCTCTGCGGCCTGCGCTCCCGTAGCCACGATGATGGTCCCGCCGGTCACCTCGCGGCTGGATCCTTTGCTGCCGAGCGTCACGTGGAACTTGCCGATGTGGCCCTTGATGCCTTCCACCTCGGATTCAAGATGGGTCGTGATGAGGGAGTGGTTCTGCACCTGGTCGATGAGGCCCTGAGCGAAGGACGCCACGTCCGCCTGCTCGAGTGTCCGGTGGAGATCGTGCAGAACACCGCCCAGGCGGTCCGTCTTCTCGATGAGGTGGATGTCGTACCCCTGCTCGGCAAGCGAGAGTGCCGCCGTCATACCGCTCAGACCCCCGCCGATGACGATGCCGGTCTGGTCCACCTTGAGCGTGCCGCCTTCAAGGGGTTTGAGCTTTCTGGCCCTGGCGATGGACATCTTGACGAGCTCGGTCGATTTGGCCGTAGCCGATTCCGGTGCCGTGGAATGCACCCAGGAGCACTGATCGCGGATGTTGGTCATCTCGAACAGGTATGGGTTCAGGCCCGCTTCCCGCAGCGTCTCCCTGAACAGCGGCTCGTGCGTCCGCGGGGTGCACGAGGCAACCACGACCCGGTTGAGCCGGTGCTCGTGGATCATGTCCTTGATGTTCGACAAACTCGTGTCGGAACAGGTGAACATGGTGTGCGTGGCCAGAACCACATTCGGTTCGTTTTCCACCTGCCTGACCACCTCTTCCACATTCACCACCGAGCCGATGTTCATGCCGCAGTGACAGACGAACACACCGAGGCGCGGCTCTTCGTCCGTAACATCGTGCTCTACGGGATAGCTCTTCTTGGTTATGAGAGAGTTCCGTGCAGGTGCAAGGAGTTCCATGGCCATGGATGCGGCCGCGCTGGCCTGGGTGACTGTCTCTGGGATGTCCTTGGGTTCCTGCGCCGCACCGCCTACGAACACGCCCTCGCGCGAAGTGCACAGAGGGCTCAGCCGGTCGGTGTCGCAGAAGCCGAACTCGTTGAGCTTGATGTTCAGGTTGGCCGCAAGCGCTGCCATGTTCTGCGGCGGCTCCATGCCCACGGAGAGAACCACCAGGTCGAATTCCTTGTGGCTGAGCGCGCCCTTCTCGTCGATATAGGCGAGCCGGAGATCGTTGTTGTCAGGCAGCTGGACGATCCGTGACGGCATGCTCTTGATGTAGTGGATGTTGTCCTTTGCCTTTGCGCGCTCGTAATACTGGTCGAAATCCTTGCCGTGGGCGCGAATGTCCATATAGAAGATCGTCGCGTCGAGCATGTCCACATGGTCGCCCGTGACGAGCGCCTGCTTGGTGGCCATCATGCAGCAGATGGACGAGCAGTACTCGTTGCCGCACGTGGCATCGCGCGAACCCACGCACTGGATCCAGGCTATGCGCCTGGCCTCTTTCCCGTCGGACAGGCGGATGACATGCCCTTCAAAGGGGCCCGATGCGGATAGCATCCGCTCGAACTGGACTGACGTCACCACGTTGCCGTAGCGGCCGTACCCATACTCGCCCTTGAGCGAGGCATCGAATTCCTCGAAGCCTGGGGTCAGAATGACCGAACCTACGTCCAGCGTCACGGTCCGCGCCCGCATGGCATGGTCGATTGCCTGCTGCTTGCAGGTTTCCACGCACCGCTGGCATTCAGAGCACAATGCACAGTTCAGGCACCGCTCGGCCTCGGCGAGGGCCTGCTCCTCGGTGAGGCCCTTCTCGACCTCCGCGAAATTCCGCAGGCGGCTTGATGGAGCAAGTTCTTCCGGGTGCGGCCGGGATCTCTTCTCGACCTTGTCCAGCACGGGCAGGAGCTCCTTGGGAAGCGGCCGCAGCGTGTCCTCAAACCTGCCCCCCTTCAGGTCCTTCCCCTTGAGGTAGCGCTCGATGGATTCCGCCGCCCGTTTGCCCGCTGCAACCGCGTCGATCACGGATGCAGGGCCGGATGCATTGTCACCGCCTGCAAAGATGCCGGGTTCCGAGGTCTGGCCGGTAACAGTATCGGCCTTGAAGCATCCGCGGACATTCTCGACACCAATGTGGCTGACGGTCTGCTCCTCCACCATCTGCCCGATGGCCACGATGATCTGGTCGGCATTCACAGTGGTCAGCGTGTTTTCATCAAATGCCGGGTTGAAGCGCCTCTCCTCGTCAAAGACCCGCGTGCAGCGCTTGAGTTCAATGCCGGTCACCCTGCAGTCGCCAAGGATGCGCTTCGGGCCCCAGCTGTTGAGTATCCCGATGTCTTCAGCAAGCGTGGCCTCGATCTCCTCCGCATAGGCAGGCATCTCGTCGCGTGCCTCCAGGCAGATCATTTCTACATGCTTTGCGCCCAGGCGCAGTGCAGTCCTGGCCACGTCGACGGCCACATTGCCGCCGCCGATGACGAGGACCCTGTCCTTCACTGCAGGCTTCTTGCCGGAGGCCGCTTCACGGAGAAATTCCACGCCGTGCAGGACTCCTTCCGTGCCCTCGCCTTCTACACCGAGCTTGCGGCTCTTCTGGGCACCGGCAGAGATGAAGACCGCGGCATGGTCATTCTTGAGAGTATCCATGGTGACGTCCGCCCCGATACGGCAGTTGTAGACGAACGTCACGCCCTTGCGGCGGATGATCTCTATTTCGTGGTCGAGCACCTTCTTGGGCAGGCGGTACTCCGGGATCCCGTAGCGGAGCATGCCGCCCGCTGCAGGCATGGCCTCGAAGACAGTGACGGCGAAGCCGGCATCGGCAAGGTCGTTTGCCGCTGTGAGCCCTGCAGGACCGCCTCCGATGATCGCCACCTTCCTGGCATCGCTCGCCGGTGTCTTTTCCTCCGGAAGGGTGATCTCGCCGGAGGCAAGCTTTTCCATTTCCCAGTCCGATGCGAAACGCTTCAACAGTCTGATGGCAATGGGGTCGTCGAGATTCCCTCTCGTGCATTCGCTCTCGCACGGATGGGTGCAGATACGCCCGCAGATGGCTGAGAGTGGGTTACGCTGCCGGATGAGGTCCACTGCCTTGAGGTATTCCTTCTGCTTGATGAGCTGGACATAGCCCTGGACGTTCACCCTGGCCGGGCACGTCATCTTGCAGGGCGAGTGGCCGTTCTTCAGGATACCGAAGATGTTCGGGGTGGCCTGGGCATAGAGCTTGGCAATGCCCTTGCGGGTCCCCATGCATCGGTTGAACTCGTCCGGAATGTCCACGGGGCAGACCTGGGTGCACTCGCTGCACCCGGTGCACTTGTCCTCGTCGACATAGCGTGGATGGCGCAGAACCTTTGCCTTGAACCGGCCTGGTGAGCCTTCGAGCCCCACCAGCTCGGAGAGGGTCAGGATCTCGATGTTCAGGTTCCTCGCGCACTCCACGAGCTTGGGTGACACGATGCACGTGGCGCAGTCGCCCGTGGGAAAGGTCTTGTCGAGATGCGCCATCATGCCGCCTATGGCCGCATCGCGCTCGATGAGATAGACTTTGAATCCGCTGTTGGCCAGGTCCAGCGAGGCCTGGACGCCCGCTATGCCGCCGCCCTGGACCAGAACCGCACCTATTTTCTTGTCGTCCGATCTACTCATGGCTGTATACTTCCATCTTCTTTAAGACGTCTGCAGGTGAGACCATCAGCTTCTCGAACCCGAGCTCGGCAGGCCTGAGCCCCAGGCAGAGCCCGAGCAGCTGGGTGATGTAGATCACCGGCATGCGGTAGTTCCTGCCCATCTCCCTGTTGATGTCCTGCTGGCGCACATCGAGGTTGATCTGGCACATGGGGCAGCTCACCGCGATGCAGTCGGCGCCCGCTCGGACAGCCATGTCGAGGATGGATTCGGTGAGCCTGAGCACCACGTCGGTGCGGGACAGCGACAGGCTGCCGCCGCAGCAGTCCACCTTGCAGGGCCATTCGAGGCTGAGCCCGCCCATGGCCGTTATGAGGCGGTCCAGCGACTTCGGGTTCTCCGCGTCGTCGAACTTGAGGATCTCGGGCGGTCTGACCAGCAGGCAGCCGTAGTAGCACGCCACCTTGATGCCTTTCATGGTCCGTTTGAGCGATTTACTGATGGCCGGCAGGCCCACGTCTTCCAGGAGCACCTCCAGGAAATGGCGGACCTTGACCGTGCCGTCATAGTCCCGATCCAGGGCATCGCGCACATCCCGGCGGATGTCCGCGTTCGTGGTGATCTCGTGGTTGGCCACCTTCATCCGGTTGTAGCAGGCCGCACAGTTTACCACCATGTCCATGTTCATGTCCTTGACCTTGCTCAGGTTGGCAGCGGGCAATGCGACGGCGAGCAGCCGGTCGGTCTGGTGACCGGCAGTGGCGCCGCAGCAGGTCCATCCTCTAGGCTCTTCCAGATCGAGCTTGAGGGCCCGGGCGATGGCATAGGTGGATTTATTCATGTCGCGGGCCGTGGACTCCGCCGAGCATCCGGGAAAGTATGCGTATCTCATGGGCGCTTCCCCCGGTTCTCTTTTGCCTTCTTGAATATGCGCCGTATGGTTTCGCACTCGATTCCCCTGGCCGGAAGCAGCGCGATCTTTCCCTTCCTCAGCATGGTGGGGAACTTGTCCGTGTCATCCATAAGCCTGCCGGTACCGAGCTTGTAGGCCGCTATCATGCCCATGTCGTAGGGGCGGCCGAAGACCTCGACGGTTTTCAGGAATGCCCGGTTGAAGAGCGGCATGTTGCCCGCGGGCTTCGGCGCACCGCTGTCATGGGTAAGCCTGCGGAGCACATCGATGACGCCTGCCACATCAATACCCATGGGGCAGCGGGCCGAGCAGGTCTCGCATGAGACGCACATCCACACGAGGTCTCTCCCGAGCAGCTCTTTCCCGGCGCCCAGGTGGAGCAGGCGCATGATCTCGGAGGGCCTTGTCCCGGCAAGGCTTGCCACCGGACACCCGCTCGAGCATTTCTTGCACTGGAAACACACGGAAAGGTCCACACCGGTCAGCTTCTCCACCTGACCCTTCAGACCATTGTCGACACTGGTTTTCTTGATGGTTATCACGATTCAGATCTCCGGTTACATAGTCGCGGCCATTTCTTCAACCGGTTCATCCGCCCAGACGTCGTCGGTGTCTTCCAGAACGATGTCCTTGACGTTGCCCGGCACGACCTTGCGGTACACATTGCACGGCTTGAGCTGCCTGCCTTTCACTCTCAGGAGTTCGCTGACCTTTATTCCGAAATGTTTCTCGTTCTCTTCCAGATACGGCAGTATCAGTTCCCAGTCGGCATCCGTCACCTTGGCGAACCGGCCTCCGTTGAGCTGCTGGTCCACCAGGGTCTTCCGCGGATCCCGCACGAAGATGGCGCCGCCCGAAGCCAGAGAGAACAGGTTGCTGCCCGGGTACGGGTCGGCCAGATCGATGAGTTTCCCGTCATTGTCCAACCTGACGCCGTTCAAGATCACGAACCCGCCTCCGCTCAGCGGATCTCCTGCCATGAATGACTCAGCGAGAAAGTCGAGGCAGGTGCCGTTGATGACCACCTTGGGCCTTCCCACGGAGTTGATGAGCGGCCTGCCCGCTGCATTGCCGAGCACGTAAACCTCGCCTCCCTTGGCTCCGTACATGAAGGTCTGGCCCACATCACCGTGGATGACCAGTCTTCCCTGCTTGATGATCTGGCCCAGCTGGTCCTGGGCGTTGCCGTGCACCGTTATGGTCAGGCCGTCGATGCCGCTTCCGAGGTAATCGCCGCTGCTGCCGTACAAGTCGATGGTGACCTCGTCTGTCTCGGGCCCGAGGCCGCAGCCGCTATAACGCTGGCCGATGCAGTTAAAGCATATGAACCGACGCCAGCCTTTCATATAGGCGTCCACCAGGAGCGCGGCATCGCAGTCGTCTCCTTCGGGTGCAAAATGGGCGGCATTGATCACCAGCGTGGTTTCACCACCCTGGGGCTCCCGCAGGTCGGAGCGCGATTCGAAATCGATGAGGCGGTACGCTCCCCTGGCTGCATCCTTGACGCTGATTTTTGAAAGCCCCAAGAACAGCAGGTTCAACTCGGTGCGTATGATGTGGAGCACATGGCTCCGTCTCTTTGTGCCAAGTGTAAATCGCCGGTCGTTCAGAAGTGTCAGCACCTCTATGGCCGTGGAGGTTTTGGAAGGATCCTTGGCCTGGTTGATGATCTGCCTGCAGGCCAGGTGAATCTCATCGTATGTCGATTGTGGGATGAGGTCACGGATCATCTCGAAGATCGCAGATGCGTTGCCGGGTACGAACCGCTCGCTGATCAGTGTGGGTATGGTCTCCTCGGCCTCGATGGAATACGAAAACTCTTTCGAGAAATCGCACGACTCGGTACCGCCCGGCATGGCCACCGGCGTGGAGAACTTGTCCGTGCAGGTGATCCGGACAGCACCTTCCTTGTCCTTGTTCAGGTCGAAGATGAACGCACCGCCGTCTTCATAGCTGCCGCCGCGGGCGTTCCAGTAGCGATCCGCAACGGGGCAGATCCGTCTGTCGTCCTTGGACAGGCTCAGAAGCGTTGCATCGATGGCCTGTTTCTCCGATGCGATGAGCCCCACCTGGACCTCGCCGTCGCAGAAGGCGAACACCTGGGGCCTGAGCATGGCCGTATCGGTGATGCCCATGAGCTGGAATTTCCTTTGCCGGGCCAGGTTGCGGGCGATGATGAAGAACCACGGGCCGTCGGGTGATCCATGGATGTGTGTGGCCTGGATGGTCCGGTACGTCTTCTGCCTCTCGGGCGAAAGCCGGTCGAAGTCCAGCTCAGTGGTGGGAGCCAGGGCTTCGATGATGTATTCCAGCGGGTAATGGTACGTCCTGCTGAACAGGTCGAACAGCAGTGCGGACACCTCCGTGTCCGTGAGGAACTGGGGATAGATGTGGCGCTGCTTGAGGTATTCGGTGACCGAATGGTAGTTTGCGAAGTCACCGTTGTGCACGAGCGCCATGTCGATGGCGGCGAACGGGTGGGCGCCTCCCGGGTGCCAGACCCTTCCCTTGGTGGGGAAGCGCTGGTGGGCGATCCATACATGGGCGCAGAGGTCTTCGATCTTGTAATACTTCACGATGGCCTCGGCATAGCCGACCACCTTGAGTATCATGATGTCCTTGCCGTGCGAGAGCACGAAGGCGCGCTTCTCGCCCAGAGAGGCGTAATATCTCTGGTTGAGGCTGAAGCTGTTCTGGCTGATGAATTCGTCTTCAGCTTCATCGCGCCCGTGTTTCTGGAGCCGGTTCTTCTCAATGAACGAATCCAGCACCGCAGGCTTTACCCTGACGAAGTAACGGCATACATCGGGCGGGAGCACTTCGAGGCCCGGGACAGTCTTCCAGTCGTCCACCTTGTCGAGCTCCGCGGAAGCGGCGATATCGAAGAACGGTGTTATGAACTCGTTTTCTATCTCGGCACGCACGTTCGTGTCGATGAACGCCACATGCAGCAGATAGTGTGAGTCGAGTATCTCGCGGCTGACACCCAACTGCTCGGGAACGAGGCCCACGGCTGCGATGCCGCCGCCCTTCCCGTTGCCGCGGTTGTGCATCTGGCGAGACGGTTCGTATATGTGCCTGCCCGCCACCGGAAGGCTGCAGCAGAAACCAACGACGCCGCAGCCTCCTTCCTCGGATTCCTTCCGGAGAATCGGGGAATAATCGAGGCTTTCAGCCAGTATCTTTCTTGAATCGGTCAGTCGGGAAATGAGTTCGCTGTTCATGTGTTTGTCGTTCCCTCATCCGTATAGTCAAGATGCATCATGAGGTCGGTGCGGCCCCTGAGCTCGCCGACGCTTCTCATGCCCAGACGCCTGAGAATCGATTTGAGCGTCTTGTGCCAGGCGGAGTACAGGTTGATGAGGCGCTGGGAACCCCAATCTATATCCATCTTGGCGGCCAGGACGGGGTCGGTGGTGGCGATACCGCGGGGACATCCCCTGCCGCTCTCGCACCGGCTGCACCGCACGCAGCCGAGCGCAACCATCTCGGCGGTCCCGATGACCACGCCGTCCGCGCCGAGCGCGATGGCCTTGGCGATGTCGTAGGCGGTACGGATGCCGCCGCTCGCGATGAGCGTCACCTTGTCGCGGACTCCCTCAGCTGCGAGGAACTGGTGCACCTTGCCGATGGCGTATTCGATGGGCATGGCAATGTTCTTCTTGGCGATGTCCGGCGCTGCGCCGGTGCCTCCGTAGCCTCCATCGATGTGGACAATGTGCGTGCCGGCAGAATAGCTGCCCACGGCAACCATATCCACGTCCGTGGGGGTGGACACCTTGGTGGAAACCAGGGCGCGCCTGTTGATGTGCTTGATCCAGTCCAGGTGCTTCATGTGGTCTTCGATGGAGTACACGCTGTGGAACGGGAACGGCGAGAACAGCGAGATGCCGAGAACCGCCTCACGCATGCGGGCGACCGCCGGCGTGTTCTTGTCGCCCAGCAGGTGACCGCCTAACCCGGGCTTTGCTCCCTGGGCATATTTGAACTCCACGATGGGCACACGCTGGATGGTCTCCTCGCGCACGCCGAAGAGGCCCGTTGCCACCTGGGTGATGACATGGTCGTCGTAGGGCCGCATGCGTTCCATGTAGCCGCCCTCGCCGGTGCAGGTGAACGTGTTGAACGCGACGCACGCTCGTGCCTTTGAAAGCTGGGTGACGTTGCTCACCGACCCGAACGACATGCCGCCCCCATACCAGGGGACGTCAATGGTTACCTGGGGCCTGCCGTCTCCCCGCCTGTTCAGGGTAATGCTGGTGTCGATCTCGCTCTCGTCGAGCTCTACAGGAGGCTTTTCAGGGAACTTGAACCTGAGCCGGTCAAAGCCGCCGCCCGAGTTGCCGCACTCGTAGTCGTAGTCGTAGGCAGGATCCGGAACATCGCCTGTCTCGGCCATCTTCCACGTGGCCAGGATCAGGTCCGCGGTCCAGCGGTAATCCCCGAGGGCCCTGTACATGGGATTTTCCCTTATCTGCAGGGCCCCGGTCGGGCAATGTGCGACACAGTACCTGCCGCTCTTCTCGCAGGAAGGACCGACGCACAGATGATGCTGGGGCTCGCCGAAATATTTGAACCCTGGCTTGTGGACGTGGACGCCGTAGGAACAGATTTCAAGGCATTTCCCGCAGCTCCTGCAGTCCTGGCTCCTGTGGACGATGTACCGGGAAATCTCGTTGCGATAGCGGGACGGCGCAGGCCTCACGACACGCTCTACCTGCTCCTGCGGCACGCGGGTCTTCAGCGTGTTTTCAGGCAGGATATCCTCAAGCCGTCTTTCTTTTTCCATAGAGCTTGCCAAAGGTTTCCTCCTCGAGGTTCTCGAAAAACATGGCGCGGCCAACCTCGCCCCGGAGGCGGCGGGCCTCGCGTATGCCCATGGCACCCATGAGCTCGATGAGCTGGTCGTGCCAGGAGGCAATCAGGTTCGTCATCCTGCCAACGCCGTAGCCGAAGTCGATGTCCTCAAGCCTGGCCGGACACACCGCCCCGGGAGCACAACTGCCGCACAGGTGGCATTCCAGCGCAATGAGAAGCGGAAGGTTGATGCTCACCAGGTCAGCGCCGCAGAGAATCGCCTTGGCCATGTGCTCGGGCAGCGCGATGCCGCCGCCGGCAATGATCGTGATCTCGTCCCGGACCCCGCTGTCGATGAGCGTGGTATGGATATGCCGGATCATGTCCTTGATGAACCGGGGATTATCAGAGCCGAGCTCGTTGCCGTTCGCATCTGAGACGATGTGGATCGCCTCCACATCCTCGAGCCCTGCGAGCTCGACGGCGCGAGCGATCCCTGATTCAGTCAGCTCCACACGGATGGCAACGACGATGTCCGGATGGATCGTCTTGATTGACGTGATGCGCTTCGCAACATCGGGACCCTCGGAGATTTCCACCAGGCGGGTCTTCTTCAGGATATCTTCGGGAACAGGGGAGTCGTCCGGCCCCAGGCAGAACGCTATGTTCTCGAGATGATCCTCCCGTGCCGGGCGATAGTTCGACTTCATGACTGCGATCAGTCCGGTGTCGGATGCGGTCTGTTCGATGATCAGGTCCAGCTCCGGCAGTGTGTGCACAGGCGAACACAAGTCGAAAATCAGCGGCATGGGGATCGAGACCAGCGGCGGCAGTGAGGTCGAATTCCTTCCGCTCACCTCGAGGAACTGTGGCTTCCGCCCGATGTCGACCGACGTGCTGATGTATTCCCTGCCGTGAATGCCGTCACGGGTGGGGCGCACGATCTCCGACATGTCGGTCCACATGGAATCGAAGCCCTTTCCGGTGAACGGGCCCCGGTAACCTGCGCCGGAGACCGGGATCTTCGCGGTTTCAGCCTGGAGCCACGTCGTCTTGATGATGTCGGGTTTCCAGTAGCTGTTCCCGAGCTTTTCGTACTCGGGATTTATGGTCAGGCGCAGCAGATTCTTGGTGCAGTCCTGGACGCAGGAGAAGCAGCCCATGCAGTCGAAGAACAGCGCCTCTACGTCATGGAGGGAACGAATGTATTCCGCTTCCTGCCGGTAGCGGTCATAGACACATGCCTTTTTTACACAGTTGTGACACCGGGCGCAGTCTTCCCGCCAGTCCACCACGCCGTGTTTACCGATGCGCGGCCGACGAGGCGGTACGGGCTGGGTTTTGATGTGATATTTATCCGGCATAACCTCTCCAGGTACCTACAGACCGGAGGCGGCAACCAGGTCGGGCACGATCGCTTCCCTGCCGCCCGAAAGGATATGTACACCGCGCAGACCATCCAGGCCCTTGAGCTTCCTGATGGTTTCTGCGCAGAGGGCTAGACCCTCTTTTCGTGCGCCATCTCCCGCCTTTTTCATACGCTCGATGACTTCGTCCGGAATGCAGAATTCGGCATACGTTTCGCGGAGCTTCAATGCTTCCTCAGCACTTTCCAGGGGATATATACCGGCCAGGATGGCAGTCTTTCCGGTGATTCCTTCCTTGTGGGCCGACTCGAGCCACCGGGCAAATGCCTGGATGTCGAACACCGCGTGGGTCTGAATGAACATGGCCCCTGCTTCAACCTTTTTGTCCAGCCTGAGCATGTTCAACTCCAGCGGTTTCAAGAACGGGTTTGCAGCCGCTCCCACAAGCATGGAAAACGTGCCGTCTATGTTCTTCCCGTCCACCAGCACGCCCTTCTCCGACATGGTGCTGGCCACCCCGATGAACTGGGTCGAATCGATGTCAAAGACATTGGCAGATTCTCCGCAGCCGATCAGGGTCTGATGGTAGCCGGACATGCAGAGCACATTTCTGATCCCCAGGCTCGCTGCACCAAGGAGATCAGACTGCAATGCGATGCGGTTCCTGTCGCGGGTAACCATCTGGAGGACGGGCTCGATACCCGCTTTCATCGCAGCCACCGATGCTGCGATCGAAGAGATCGCCACGCCATGTGAATTGTCCGCCACATTGACGGCCACCGGTCTGGCACCGAGGGCTTTCAATGCCGCTTCGGCGGTAGCACCTGACGCAGTGGCGCCCGGCGCACACTCGGCAGTGACGATGAAATCTCCCGAATCGATCTGTTTGGCGAGTTTGCTTTCAACCTTCATGCTCTCGTGCTCTCCTGTGTGCTGGTCTCACCTCTTCGAGCATATGTGGGAGGGAGACTTCTCAGGCGTTCAATGAACTGCTTGATTTCGCTCAGGACCGAATCTGCGTTCTGTGTTCCACACTCAAAGACGGACATCCGTCCTGCAGCCACCCCGATTTCATCGAGCAGAGCCTCGACTGCTTGGGCGCGCTTGTGCGCCCTCAGGTTGCCTTCGAAGTTGCTGCACTCGTTCTTGCTGCAGGTCACTATGGCAACACCATCCGCCCCGGTTTCAAACGCTTTTATCAGATAAGGGATATCCACCTTTCCGGAACAGGGCAGGCTTATGGTCTTGATCGAATCGTTTCCCTGCCCGCGATATAAATCAGATAACCGGGTTGCCTCGACATTGTTCGAGCAATAAAAAACATATACCTTCAAAGCCGGGTTGTTCATTCCCTGTGATTCCTCTGATGTAAGATCAAGCAAGCCAATCTGTCTCTTCAAACTTTCCGGCAGAACAATAATGTCGTTTCATCAGATTCTGCACCTTATTTTATTTCAATGATTTTATCTTATAGCCATATCCATGCCACGAACAGCGCTATCCCGCCGCTTCTCGCGGTCAAAAGAAATAGACAATGATATCAATTGATTTGAAATCAATTAATCGGCGTGGAAACCAGATTCAGCTACTTGTCCAGGACTATGCTTTCATTATTTATACGCCAATATTGTTTAACAGGATCGTTTCTGAACATAATTGTATTGATTAATCCGGCCTCATAAAGGTCTTGGTTTTCATCAGTTCGGGATTGGCGATCTGAATCGGCACAAAAAAGGCACAGCGCAACATAATCGACTGAATACAAAATGAGAAAAGCACCGCTCTCTTAAGAGGACCTTTCAATGGTACACTGCGGGATGTACACACATCCAATAGATTGATGTCCGCTCCTGGATTCTAGACCACCGATCTTTTTCTTGGTGCATCCAGCACCAGCGAGATCCTTGCTGCATTGTTCTTGAAGCAGCGTCATCGGTTCTGAGACTTTTCAAAGCCGTGTTGTAATCGAAGTTATGGTCATAGTTGGTAAAGCGATGATTATGGTCAGGAACATTCTGTAATAAGAAACTGTCAAGTATGGTGCAAGATATACAGATTCTCCTAGGTTGTAAAACTGGCGATTCTAAAATAAATCTCCCCCCGACAGTACAATCTCCATAACTGCAGATCGCATGAAAAAGGCCCGACTCGAGCGAGCAGGGCCTTTTCTCTTTACAGCGTTGTCAGCATCCCGATACTTTCGCCTCATGCGAGTTGTTCCGCACACCTCCTGCAGATATCCGGATGTGCTTTGCTCGACCCGATGTCCTCACGGTAATGCCAGCACCGCGGGCACTTGGCGCCAGGGGCCTTGACTGCCTCGATCCCCAGTTCGGCAAAGATTTCGCTCTCCACATAGGGACCTTCTCCTTTGGACACCCCCACCTTGGAGCAGATGAACACGTCCTCCAGGAACGGCTCCACATTCATAAGGAACTCCAGGGTCTCACCGTCCGCCCTCAGCCTCACATCGGCATCCAGGGGGTGGCCGATGACCTTTTCCCTCCTGGCGACCTCCAGGACCTTGGAGACCTCCTGCTTGAGGGCCAGAATGCGCCCCCACTTCTCCTTGAGAGCCTCGTCCCTGAGCTTCGGGTCAGACTCCGGCATGGCGGTCAGGTGCACGCTCTCCTCCTTGTCCGCAAAGGCAGGGATGTGGTCCCAGATCTCCTCGGCCGTGAAGGCCAGGACCGGCGCCAGGAGCCTGGTGAGGTCCTTCACGATCCTGAATAGTGCGCTCTGGGCCGAGCGGCGTTCCATGGAATCGGCCTTGTAGACATAGAGCCTGTCCTTGAGGACGTCGAGGTAGAACGCGCTCATGTCCACCACGCAGAAATTGTGCACAAGCTGGTAGATGACATAGGGCTCGAATTCCTCGTAGGCCCTGCGCACCTTCTCGATGAGTTCCTGGGTCACGTGCAGGGCGTAGCGGTCCATCTCGAGCATCTTATCATAGGGTACCATGTCGGTGTCCGGGTTGAAGCCCGAGAGGTTGCCCAGCATGAAGCGCGCCGTGTTGCGGATGCGCCGGTACGTCTCCACCAGCCGCTCCACGATCTCGGATGAGATCCGTATGTCGTTCCTGAAGTCCTGGGCGCTGACCCAGAGCCTGAGGATCTCGGCGCCGTACTTGTCGATGATCTCCTGGGGGGCGATGGTGTTGCCCAGGGACTTGGACATCTTGCGTCCCTCGCCGTCCACCACGAACCCGTGGGTGAGCACGGTCTTGTACGGTGCTTCACCTCTCGTCCCCACCGAGGTCAGCAGAGTGCTGTGAAACCATCCGCGATGCTGGTCCGATCCTTCCAGGTACATGTCCACCGGGACGCCGAGCCGGGCATCGTTCTCGCACACGGCGGCATAGCTCACGCCCGAGTCGAACCACACGTCCACGATGTCCTCTTCCTTCACCAGGTCGATGCTTGAGCAGTGGGGACATGTCGTGCCTTCCGGCAACAGGTCCTTGTCCGGGTGCGTGAACCAGGCGTCCGCCCCTTCCTTCTCGAAGAGCTTGGCCACGTGCTCCGCCACAGCCTGGCTCGCCAGGACCTCGCTGCAGTTCTTGCAGTAAAACACCGGGATGGGAACGCCCCAGGCACGCTGGCGGGAGATGCACCAGTCGGGTCGGTTTTCCACCATACCGTAGATGCGATCCTTGCCCCACGAAGGGATCCACCGTACGTTCTGGATCGCCTGCAGCGCCTTCTTGCGCAGGTCCGCATGCTCCATGGAGATGAACCACTGGTTGGTGGAGCGGAAGATGATGGCGCTCTTGCATCGCCAGCAGTAAGGGTATGAATGATCATAGTTGTCCACCGCCAGCAGGGCCCCTTCCCTGGCCAGGGCCTTGTTCACGTCGTCATTGGCATCGAACACGAATCTCCCGGCGAACTCCTCCACCTCGTTCGTAAATTTGCCCTCGTTGTCCACCGGGGCATAGATGTCGAGGCCGTAGACCTTGCCGATCTCGTAGTCCTCCTCGCCGTGGCCCGGGGCTATGTGCACGCAGCCCGATCCGGCATCCAGGGTGACGAAGGGCGCCAGGATCAGGAGCGACTCCCGATCATAGAGAGGGTGCCGCGCCTTGAGGTGTTCCATGACACTGCCCTTGAAGGTGGCCAGGACCTGGTGGTCCTTGACGCCGATCTGGGGCATGACGGCGTACACGAGGTCGGACGCCATGACGAGCACGCCGTATTTGTCCGTCTTCACCGCCGCATAGTCCAGTTCCGGGTGGAAGGCCACGGCCAGGTTGGCCGGGATGGTCCAGGGCGTGGTGGTCCAGATGACCACATATGCATCGTCCTTGTAGTCCTTGAGCTCCGGAATCTTTTCCGAGATGTCCGAGATCATCTTGAAGCGCACGAAGATGGCCGGGGTCGTCTGGTCGTTGTACTCTACCTCTGCCTCGGCCAGGGCGGTCTGGCACGTGGCACACCAGTACACGGGCTTGCGGGCCTTGTACAGGGCTCCCTTGCCGATGAACTTGCCAAGCTCGCGGACGATGGTGGCTTCATACCCGTAGGACATGGTCACGTACGGGTCCTCCCACAGGCCGAGCACACCGAGGCGCTTGAACTCCTCCCGCTGGATGCCGAGGTACTTCTCCGCATACGCGCGGCAGTGCTTCCGGATCTCGGCCTTGCTCATGCCGCCGATCTTCTCGCCCATGGAGATCTCCACCTGGTGCTCGATGGGCAGCCCGTGACAATCCCACCCCGGGAGGTAGAGCGTATCGTTGCCCATCATGAAAAGAGACTTCACGATGATGTCCTTGAGGATCTTGTTCAACGCCGTGCCGAGATGGATATTGCCGTTGGCGTAAGGGGGACCGTCATGGAGTATGAACTTGTTCCTGCCTGCCGAGGCCTGAATAATCTTGTGATAGAGCTGTTCCTTTTCCCAGCGCTGCAGGATCTCGGGCTCCTTCTGAACGAGCTTGGCCTTCATGGGAAATTCGGTTTTCGGCAGACACAGTGTATCCTTGTAATCCATGTCATCCTCCTCGTGTTTTCAAGCCCCGTGAATCTATCCCACAAGGCGAAGAAATGTCAATGGCCCTGCAGGCATAGAGGAGCTGCAGAAACAGGTTTCATCGCAGGAAGGGACGGAAGATGAAGGAGAAACAACGTCAAATGGGTCGACCGTGTACTCTTCGTTTGCAAAAAACGAGGAATTATAGTATATTGCATCACATGAAACCGCTTGCAAATCCTGCGTCTCAGATGATCGTCCCCGTCCTGCTGCTGTTATTGTCCCTGCTTCTGTCGGTATCGCCCGTGCATGCCGGAATCGTTACGCTCAACGGGTACCGGTTCTCGAACGATGTTGTAAATTACCCCGACATCCAGGACAGTGCCATCCTTTCGGGTAACCCGTATTTCAGCGACTATTCCCGGGTGGTGGACTTCTATGCCGGGCTCTACGGCTACGGCGCCTTCAGGGGCTATGACGACACGATGTCCTACCGGCAGGTCTTCCCTGTGGACGGGGTCCAGTGTTCGGTGATCCTGGAGCAGGGGTACATACCCACCTTCTCCCTGACCGACGGTATCACCTCGTTCACCATGGAATTCTGCACGAAGTATTCATACTTCGCCCGGGACATCGACAACAACATCCACCTCCTCCTGATCTCCATCATTCCCGACAGTTCCTCAATCGGCGCCATGTCCTGGAGTGTCGACGATCTGCCTTCGGGAGGGACGACGCTCATCTACCCGGCCGAACCGGAGGTGGGACAACAGGTCTTCGGCGGTCATGTCACAGACGTCTCGGCCGAGATCGGTGGCGTCACGTCCGAGGCACTGGTCATCGAATATGACAACCTCCCTTATGACTACCCGGGTGCTCTCACCGAGTACCTGCTGCCCGGATCTGCCATATATGCGGTGGCCTACAACTGGGATGGCGGCATCAACGGGTTCTCCCAAGACGGCCAGCGGCCGGAACGGCAGGACGAGGACAAGAAGGCCTGGGAAGACTGGTGGGATGAACACTGCTTCATCTCAGCCTGCGGACGGTAAGTGCCCAATCTGCATACGGGCGGGTCCCTTCCCCGAGAATCCCCTTGACATTACCGTGCCGCGACTTACAAATAAGTTCTGTAATCACACAGGATATGAAATGACATTCCCATAAAAAGGTGGACTATGACAGCATATCAAGTGACCGTCCCGGTGGAGAACAAGCCCGGCAGGCTGGCCCAGGTTTCAGGCCTCCTGTCTCGGGAAAAGATCAACATACGCGCCATCACCATCTCATCTTTCGGCGACAAGGGATTCTTCAATATCCTCGTGGACGATCCCAAGCTCGCCCTCAAGGTCCTTACCAAGGAGGGTGTCCAGGCCAGCCTCAAGGAGATCATTGCCGTGGTCATCGACGACAGGCCCGGGGGAATGGACAGGCTGGTGCAGCTCCTTGCCAAGCAGCAGATCAACATCGAGAACGCCTACGGTTTCGTGCTCGAGAGCAACAAGACCGCGGTCTTCGTGGTGGACGTGTCCGACCTCGAAGGGGCCCAGAAGATCCTCAAGGAGCACAAGTTCAAGACGATCACGGCCGAAGCCCTGGCCACCATCGAGCCGTTCCACTACATGAAGTACTGACCCCGGGGCTGACGGAACCACCCTCCTATCCCCCGCGAATCACCGGAATCCTCCTCCGGCAGGGTTACCCCTGGCGGGACTATTTGATCAGGCCCGGCAGGAATGTGGCCAGCTCAGGGAACGGGATGAGCAGGAAGACGAGGATGACCATGGCGATGAGCAGAGGAATGCACCCCTTGAAGATCACGTGCAGGGGCACATCGCGCGCCACACCGCTCACCACGTAGACGTTCACCCCCACCGGCGGGGTTATCACCCCCATCTGGGTGACGAGGACGATGACCACCCCGAACCATATGGGGTCGAACCCCAGGTTCATCACCACCGGGTAGAAAATGGGAACGGTCAGCATGATGAGCGCCAGGGCGTCCAGGAAACAGCCGCCCACGAGGTACCCGAAGATGATGAAGCTCATCACGACCCAGGCCGGCAGGTCGAACCCGGAGATCCATCCCGCGATATCGTACGGTATGCGCGATACCGCCAGGAGGTGCCCGAAAATGGTGGCACCCGCCACGATGACCATGATCATGCAGGTGATGCGCGTGGTCTCGGACAGGGCCTGGAGAAACCCTTTCCAGGTAAGTTGCTTCCTGATCATAGCTATGACGATGGTGAAGAAGGCGCCCATGGCCCCGGCCTCGGTGGGGGTGAAGAAGCCTATGAAGAGGCCGCCCATGACCAGGACGAAGATGATGAGCGTCTCGGAAACTCCGGAAAGGGACATTATTTTCTCCCGTAAGGAGAACCGCGGTCCCTTGGGGCCGAGCTCGGGTTTCAACGTGACCCAGATGAGCACTGCAGCGATGAAGAATATGGTCAGGAGGATGCCCGGGATGATGCCCGAGATGAAGAGTTTGCCGATGGACTGCTCGGTGAGGATACCGTACACGATGAAGATCACGCTGGGCGGTATGAGGACCCCCAGGCTTCCGCCTCCGGCAACCACGCCGGTGGCCAGCTCGGGCTTGTAGTTGTACCGCTTCATCTCCGGCAGGGTGGCCGACGCCATGGTTGCCGCCGTGGCGTTGGTGGACCCGCAGATGGAGGCGAAGAAGGCGCACGCCCCGATGGTGGCGATGGCCAGGCCTCCGGGCAGGTGGCCCATGAACTTGTACGCCGCATCGAAGAGCCTCGAGCTGATGCCGGCATGGAACGCCACCTGCCCCATGAGCACGAAGAGCGGTATCACGGTGAGGCTGTAGGAGGCGAAGGTGGAGAAGGTGTCCTTTGCCAGAAGGTTCAGAGCGGCGTCCGGCGACACGATGACGGCAAACCCCACAAAGCCCACCAGGGCCATGATGAATCCCACAGGCATGCGGGAGAAAAGCAGGACGACGAGGGCCGCCAGACCGATGAGACCGATGGTGGTGGGTGTCATTCTAACTCTCCCCCCCTCAACTGTCGGATGAACTCGACGAGAAGGACCAGACTGAGCAGCGCGCAGCCTGCTGCGATGCCGAACACGAACGGGTAAATCGGCATCTGGAGCGTGGGAGAGACCTCTGCGCTTGCCATAAAGCCTTTCGCAAACTTCCAGCACTGCCACGATATGATTCCGAACAGCACCATGGACACGAAGGCATTCACGGCATTGATGACGACCCGGGCCAGCCAGGGCAGCCTCTCCACCAGAATCTCCACGGCGATATGCCCCTTCATGACGCTCGTGTACGGAAGGGCGAAGGCTATCACGGCGGCCCCGGTGAATCCGATGATCTCGAAGGTGCCCGGAATCGGCGCACCGAAGAGCCTGCCAAAGACATCGGCCACGGTGAGCATCATCATGAAAACCAGCAGGGCCGCACCGACCCAGTTCATCTTCTCGGAAATAGCGGCGACAAAACGCTCAATCCTCAGGAATGACAGCATGGCGCCTACCCTCTCTTGATTTTCTCGGGCGGCCTCCGGAGATTTCGGAGGCCGCCTTCCCTGCGGACAGGATGAGTCTACTGCGCGTTCTTCGTGATAAGCTCTTTCAGGAGGGAAACGGCCTTGGCACCATCGATGCCCTTTGCCTTGACCTCTTCTTCGTATCCTTTGATCACTCCCTCCACGGCCTTTTCCCACTTCTTGGTCTCGTCCGCGCTCAGCTCGATATACTTGTTCCCGAGCCCTTCGACGTAGGTCTTTGCCTCGGCGTCCGCGTCGTCCCAGGCTTTGCCGTGCACGGGGATCCACTCGGCGCTCACGTCGGTGAAGGTCTTCTGGACTTCGGGCGAGAGCTGGTCCCACTTTGCCTTGTTCATGACCACGAACATGGCCGTGGTGTATCCGATGGTCTTGCAGTCGGTGGTGAACTTGACGACCTCGCCCTGTTTCCAGCCCTTCATGGTCTCCATGGGGGCGAAGGTGCCTTCCACTACGCCCTTCTGGAGCGCCTCATAGGTCCCGGGCTGAGGCATCGCCACCGGGACCCCGCCCAGGGCCTCCACCACCTTTGAGCTCAGGCCCGTGGAACGGATCTTCATGCCCTTGAGGTCCTTGAGGCTCCTGACCTCTTTCTTGGTGTGGAGCAGGCCGGGACCGTGGGCATGAATGTAGAGCAGTTGCACGTCGTCGAGTTCGGCGGGCTTCATCTGCTGGTAGTATTCATTGGCAGTTTTCGTGGCATCCATGCCGGTGGGGTAACCCAGAGGCAGGTCCACGGCCTCCATCACCGGGAAACGGCCCCGGGTGTAGGCGAAGCAGGACATGCCCAGGTCCGAGATCCCCTTGACCACCCCGTCATAGCAGTCATTGGCGCTCGTCAGCGTGCCGCCCGGGAAGATGTCGATCTTCACCGCTCCGTTCGTCCTCTTCTCGATCTCCCTGGCCCAGTCCTCGGCGGCCTTGCACTGAGGATGGGTCGGAGGGAAGAAGATACTGTAGGTGAGCTTTACCGGCTCCACCTTGGCGACCTGATCTGTCGCCTCCTGTGCCTGCTGCTCCTCCTTCTTGCCGCAGGAGATGCAGAGCGAAAGAACCATGATTCCACACAACACAACGAATGCTAACCTCTTCATCAAACCTCCCCCTTTTCATCGGAAATGTCTTTCTTGGTATCTGAATCCGCATGTGTTTCCGTCTCTTCACAGCCTTCAAGGGATTCGCCGCACTTGAGGCACTTCTCACTGGTCTCGTACACCATGGTCCCGCATTCGGAGCACAGGAAGATCTCCCCGGTGGCGGTCCCCGAAACGGGAGTGCTGCAGGGCAGTCCGCAGAGTCGTTTCAGCAGGACGATGATCTCGGAGAGCGCCCCGAAAAGAACATGAAATGCCGCTCCGAAGATGAGGCATGCAATCCCCCCGAAGATCCAGACGAATTCGCCCATCCAGATGGCGAACGCGATGCCGGCCACCGCAGCAACGATGCCGAACACGAGGAAGGACCGGCCGATGACTGCCAGCCCGGCCTCCTTGCCGAGGTTGTCCTGAACGGTCTGTCTGATGATCCGCGCCATTATGACAGATGCCTTTCGGGCTGAGTCCCTGCGCCCCCGGTCAACCTACAGGCTGTAGACCTGATCGCCCTTGAGCACGGTGAACCCGCCATTGATGAGCACATCGATGGCCTGATCGATATTGTCGAACCGGAAGATGATCACCGCGTTCTCTCCGCTGCGCTCCACGAATGCATACATGTACTCCACGTTGATGCCGTTCCTGGTGAGGAGGTCCAGGATGCTGTGCAGCCCCCCCGGCCTGTCCGGTACCTCCACGGCGATGACATGCGTGCGACCCACGGCGAATCCGTTTTCGTTGAGCACCTTCTTGGCCTTGTTCACATCGTCCACGATGAGTCGGAGGATGCCGAAATCGCTCGTGTCGGCCAGTGACAGAGCCCTGATGTTGATGCCCGCATCCTTGAGGGCTTTCGTCACCCCCGACAGCCCGCCGGGCTTGTTCTCCAGGAAGATCGATATCTGTTCCACCTTCATGTAAAGACCTCCTTTAAATGTTCCTCTTATCGATGACACGCTGTGCCTTGCCCTCGAAACGCTGCAGGCTCTTGGGCTCCACGAGCTTCACCTTGGCGGAGATACCGATGTAATCCTTGATGTCCTTTGCTATGCGACGTTCCAGGTTCTGCAACTGTCTTATCTCGTCGGAGAAGATTTTCTCGCTCACCTCCACCTGGATCTCCAGGGTATCGAGGGACCCCTCCCGTCCAAGGATGAGCATGTAATGTGGCTCCAGGCCCTCGATCTCCATGATTACGCTCTCGATCTGGGACGGGAAGACATTCACCCCACGGATGATGAACATGTCATCGCTCCTGCCCGAGACGCGCTCCATGCGGACAAAGGTCCTGCCGCAACGGCAGACCTCCCGCATGAGTCGGGAGATATCCTTGGTGCGGTAGCGTATGAGCGGGAAGGCTTCCTTGGTCAGTGTGGTGAACACGAGCTCGCCCCGCTGTCCGTAGGGCAGCACCTCGCCGGTGGCCGGATCGATGACCTCCACGATGAAGTTGTCCTCGAAGATGTGCAGCCCGTTCCTCCCTTCGATGCACTCCATGGCGACGCCGGGACCGATGATCTCGGAGAGGCCGTAGATGTCCAGCGCCGTGATGTCGAGCCTGCCCTCGATATCGGCACGCATGCGCTCGCTCCAGGGCTCCGCCCCGAGAACGCCGACCCGCAGGCGCAGCGACTTCATGTCCACACCCATCTCCTCTCCCGTTTCGGCGAGGAACAGCAGGTAGGACGGCGTGCAGCAGATGGCCGTGGGGCCGAAGTCCTGCAGGAGCATGATCTGCTTCTTGGTGTTCCCCCCGGACATGGGGATGACGCTCGCACCGAGCTTCTCGGCGCCGTAGTGGGCGCCGAGCCCCCCCGTGAACAGGCCGTATCCGTAGGCGTTGTGGATGATGTCGTTCCTGGTGAGCCCCGCCGCTGCAAAGGAGCGGGCCATGAGCTCGGCCCAGGTCTCGATGTCGCGCTTCGTGTATGCGACCACGGTGGGCTTGCCCGTCGTGCCGGAGGAGGCATGCAGCCGCACGATGTTGGTCATGGGAACGCTGAAGAGTCCGAAGGGGTAGTTGTCCCGGAGGTCCTGCTTGGAGGAGAAGGGCAGGCGCTTCAGGTCGTCCATACTCCTGATGTCGTCGGGCGTGACGCCGGCCTCCTCGAACTTCTTCCGGTAGAACCCCACCGTATGGTAGACGCGCTCGACAACCTGTTTGAGCCTCTTGAACTGCAGGGACTCCAGCGCCTCCCGGGGCAATGTCTCGAATTCTTCGTTAAAGATCATGCGGCAAACCTCCTCGTTATCGTCTCGTTCACTGCAGCTTCAATTGAGCGCCCCGCTTGAATCCCTTGATGTTGGCCTCTCTGATCTTGGCCGGAAGCATGTCGCTGATGGTCTCTATCCAGAGCGACTCGGGGGGCTCCAGGAAGGTGGACAGCATCCCCAGGAGCACGATGTTCACCCCTCGGGGGTTTCCCAGTTCAGCGGCCAGGGCGCTGCCGTCCACCATATGGATATGGCTCGTCCTTTCCTTCAGAATGGGGATGATATCCGGGTATGGCTCCTTGCCCGCAATAACTGTGGGGGGCGAGAGTCTGAACCGGTTGATGATGATGCGGGTATTCCCGCTGACGTATGGCATGTACCGTGCTGCCTCGAGCTCTTCGAAGGAGAGCAGGATGTCGCAGGCCCCGTAGGGGATCAGCGGCGAGGCCACGTGTTCGGCGAAACGCACATGGGACATGACGCTTCCGCCACGCTGGGCCATGCCGTGGATCTCGGACTTCTTCACATCGTACCCGTACCGCATCATGATCTCCGAGAGCACATCCGAAGCGAGGATGGTACCCTGTCCGCCGACTCCTGTCATGAGCACGTTCATACAGCACCTCCGATGGCCTGAGCGGGACAGAGCTCCGCGCATACGTTGCAGCCTGCGCATACCGCGCTGATATGAGCCTTCTCGTCCCTGAATTCAAGGGCCGGGCATCCAAGCCCGATGCATACCTTGCACCCCGTGCATTTCTCCTGGTCCACCACGAGGGGTTTTCCCGAGAGGAATCCGGTCCTGAGCAGCACGCAGGGCGCCTTCGAGATGATGACCGCAGGACCCTGTGTTTCCAGGGCCTCCTTCACCACCGCCCGGGCATCCTTCACCTGGTAGGGATTGATGGTCCTGACCCACTGGATGCCGAGAGATCTCACCAGTCCTTCCAGATCGATATTCGTGGTCCTGTCGCCTTCAATGGTCACACCGGTCCCCGGATGGTTCTGTGCCCCGGTCATGGCCGTTGTCCGGTTGTCCAGGATCACGAGCACCGCTGCACCCTTGTTGTACGCAAGGTTCAGCAGCCCGGTGATCCCGGAGTGGTAGAAGGTGGAGTCGCCGATCACCGCCGCCAGCTTCTCATTGCCGGGGCCGAAGACCTTGGACAGACCGTGGGCGTGATTGATGCCTGCGCCCATGCACAGGCAGCTGTCGATGGCGTCCAGCGGCGGCAGGAACCCGAGGGTGTAGCAGCCTATGTCGCCTGCTATGAAACACTTGTTCCGGCGAAGGGCATAGAGCATGCTGCGGTGAGGACACCCGGGGCACATGGACGGAGGCCTGCCGGGCAATGTCGGCTGGACGGGCTTCACTGCAGCCTGCCCCGTAATGGCTGCCTTGATGATATCCGGGTTCAGCTCACCGCATACAGGGATGCGGTCCTTGCCGCGGCAGGGAATGCCCAGGGCCTTGACCATCTCCTCCATGAACGGGTCGAGTTCCTCCACGACCCAGAGTTCTTTGACCCTGGATGCGAACTCCCTGACCATCTCATCCGGAAAGGGATACGGCATGCCGAGCTTGAGGAAGGAGGCGTTCGGGAAGGCCTCCCTGGCATACTGGTAGGCAACCCCCGAAGAGATGATGCCGAGTCCGGCATCCGCCATCTCCATGCGATTCATGGGTGTGGTTTCGGCCAGCTTCTTCAGGTCCGCCAGGCGATCTTCGATCACGGGATGCCTTCTCCTGGCATTGGCGGGCAGCATGACCCACTCCGCCGGGTGCCGTTCCAGGGACGGTTCCTTCTTCGCTTCGACATCACCGAGTTCCACGATGCCCATGGAATGCGAGATTCTCGTGGTGGTCCGCACCATGACGGGCGTGCCGTACTCTTCGCTGATCCTGAAGGCATCCTTCAGAAAGTCTTTCGCCTCCTGGGAACTGGAAGGCTCCAGCAGGGCGATCTTCGCGAAGCGGGCATAGTGCCTGTTGTCCTGTTCATTCTGGGAGGAGAACAGCTCGGGATCGTCCGCACTGATGAGCACGATACCACCGCGCACCAAAGTATAGGGCAGGGTCAGCAGAGGATCTGCCGCCACGTTCACCCCCACGTGCTTCATGATGGCCATGGCTCGAGCCCCCGCATAGGAAGCACCCACCGCTACTTCCAGGGCCACCTTTTCATTGGGTGTCCACTCGGAGTGGATCTCCTTGTACTCTTTCGCAATCGTCTCGAGGATCTCGGTGCTTGGCGTGCCGGGATATGCGGAGGCAAAGGAAACACCCGCCTCATACGCACCACGCGCCATTGCCTCGTTACCACTGAGGATCTTCTTCATCGCCTTTCCCCTTCGCCAGTTGGATAAAAAAAGACCATGGGTTTCTGCCCATGGCCTTGTCTGTCACGTTGCCGGCAACCAGGCCTATGGGCAGACGCCCCTCCAATAGTAAAAGAAGTAATAATAAGCCTGGGTTGCTCTCTTTTCAAACATGGATCTGTATATCCCCTGACAGGCGCGTTCTGTCAAGGGTTTTCTTGTGTCAAGCATTTCAGAATGTGTCCGCTGCGACAATCCTTCAGGTCTTTATCCCTTTTTCCCGGTCCTTTCCAGGAATCATTTCTTTCTGTAATGCATCTTTTATATAAAGAGAGAGTGGGTATTCGAACACGAACGGTTCCTTAGGCCCGGAGATGGATCGAGGAGGAGGTCGACATGTTCAATCCGAAAAAGATACTCGTGCCTACCGACTTTTCAGCATCATCGGATAGGGCGGTCGAATATGCCGCTGATATGGGGGCCGCGTACGGTGCCAGGGTCATGGTTCTCCATGTCATGGAGGAGAATGTGAGGCAGTGCGCCATCGACTATCTCGTTGATTACTGTCTGGAGGATGACTTCGTCACAAGGTTCGAACGTGAGATCCTGAAGTCGGCCAACGAGAGGCTGGACAGACAGGTGGCAGCTTTGAAGGACGCCGGGAAGGGGTATATCGAGTTCGAGATCAAAAAGGGCGATCCCGTCGACACCATCCTGGAGGAGCAGGTGAGGCTCGGTGCTGACCTCCTGGTCATCTCCTCCCAGGGCAAGGCAGGATCTGCACGGCATACGCTGGGCAGTGTTACCGACAAGGTGGTAAGGACGTCCGGTTGCCCGGTTCTTGTGGTCAGGACATAGGGAGTGATTCCAGTTGGGTTGCAGTCATTCACCCGGTCGGATTGGGTTATGCTTGACTTTTTCTCCCATTTATGATTTATAATAGAATTTCCGATTTTTATACATAAGATGAAAAATCGAATCGACTATCTGACCCCAGGCGGTAACGGAGAGGGGAACCTCATGAAACGAAGAATCCACATCATCCTTGCCGTTCTTGCGATATCAACGCTCTGTGCATGCAGCACGAAAACCTCCAGGGACCTCGTGGAACAGAAAGTTCCAACCCACGCCCTCGAAGAACTGCTGCCCCTTGCCTCCAAGGGCGATCCCCAGGCCCAGTACAGTGTCGGCCTCATGTATCTCAATGGATGGGGTGTCGCCCAGGATGACTCAGAAGCGGCAAGTTGGTTCGCTAAGTCTGCGAAGAGGGGAAATGCAGAGTCCCGGGCAAACCTCGGCGATCTGTATGCCCAGGGACTGGGTCTGAAGAGAGACCCCATCAAGGCCATCAAGTGGTACAAGATGGCAGCCCTGCAGGGAAATGCCCATGCCGCCAGCTGCCTCGGCAATATCTACCTCAACGGTGAAGGCGTGCCCCAGGACTTCAGTGAAGCGGCATCATGGTATCGCATGGCTGCCGAGCAGGGAGACATCATGGCCCAGGGTATTGTCGGCTATTTCTATGACCATGGACTGGGGGTTCACCAGGACTTTTCCGAGGCCGCCAGATGGTATCGTATGGCCGCCGAGCGGGGAGATGCGGTGATACAGTTCAACCTCGGGTTCATGTATGCCAATGGCCAGGGAGTGCAGCAAAGCTATGAAGAAGCAGCCAAGTGGTACCGGAAATCAGCCGTACAGGGTTACGATAGGGCCCAGTACCACCTCGGCATACTCTACAGCAAGGGTCTGGGGGTACGGCAGGACTACATGCAGGCCTATCTGTACTTCCAGCTGGCAGCCGATCAGGGCATCCGGCATGCAGCTGAGTATCTGGATATCATGGTCAACCTGATGACCCCCGCGCAGATCGCCCAGGCCAAGGAGAAGGCCAGGACTCTGAAGGATTCGACAAACCTGGCGAACTGAAGGGGTCCTTAAGCGGGGATCGGTTCAACCGATCAGAACCGACAGCTAAGCCAGGAAGGGTATCGTCATGGCCCAGAGATACTCAGGCATGATCATCAGCTCGATGACAGCAACTATTATCAACCATCTCTTCATCATGAATGACCTCATAACTATACTATGGCCTTCAAGACCCTTCCCCGTGTTAACCTCGTCATGGAAGAACAACACTATCCTGAACAGATATGATCCCTTCAGCAACAACTGTGCCCAAGTATAACCAATTGATATCTCGATACATCAACGCAGGTTGAGACAGACTCACCGTGATGCGTGGCAATTTAGTTCCACTCGTATGGGTAATTTTTTTCGGATAGGACAGCTTTTTAACGGGAAAGAAAGGTGCAGTAGAGATCGCTGTAGTTCCGGCACCGGATACGACACCGGGTGACGGTCCATGACATAATCATCCTTGACATGGATGACCAACTTCCGTTAGCCTCCCAAATCCTGGAGATGGATTGATCCGTATGAACCGGACCCAGTCATGGATCGCATTGGACCTGCTGCCAAACATCGGCCCGAAGACCGTCCGGAGGCTTCTCCAGGCGTTCGGGAACCCGGAATCCCTCTTCACGGCATCCGCCGCCGAGATCTCAAGACTCGGCTTCCTGACCAGGGTCCAGACCGATGCCATCCTGGCCGGGCCTGACGAAAAGAGGGTGCAGGAGATCATTGATGCCTTGGATTCCACCGGATCCGAGGCGGTCTGTCTGGACGACTCCGGTTATCCTGACATCCTCAGAGAGATCGATGACCCTCCCAGCGTGCTGTACGTCAAGGGCTCCCTGGACGATCTCCAGCCCGCCGTGGCCATCGTCGGCATGCGCTCGCCATCGTTGTACGGAAAGGAGACGGCCTTCCGGATTGCCCGCGACCTCAGCGCCCAGGGCATCTCCGTCATCTCCGGCCTTGCTCGCGGCATCGACGGGGAAGCCCACCGAGGTGCCCTGGAAGGTATCGCCGGAACCGTTGCGGTTCTCGGTTCGGGCATAGATATCATCTATCCTCCGGAACATGCCGAACTCGCAGGACGCATCGGGGCCAGGGGGGCAGTCGTCTCCGAGTTCCCTCCGGGAACCAGACCGGAGGCGAAGAACTTCCCTCGCCGGAACAGAATCATATCGGGGCTTGCACAGGCAGTGATCGTCGTGGAGGCCACGCTCAAGTCCGGGGCCATGATCACGGCGCGGTACGCCCTCGATCAGGGCAGGATGATCATGGCGGTGCCGGGCAACGTCACAAACATCCGCTCCCAGGGGCCGCATCACCTCATCTCGCAGGGGGCACTCCTGGTCGGGAACGCTCAGGATGTGCTCGCGGAGATCGCCCCTCAGGTCACCGGCATCATCAGGCAGCTCAAGCAGACGACGGAGAGATCCGATGATATCCTCACCATGGCCTCCGGTTCGCCTGTCAGCATCGATGAGGTTGCGCAGCACCTCGACATCAACGTCACGGAGGCAAGCCGCAGGGTGAGCATGCTTGAGCTCTCGGGCTCACTCGAGCGGGTTGCAGGAAACAGATATATAACAAGGAGCATACATGGCTAAGTCTCTCGTCATCGTGGAGTCGCCTGCCAAGGCGCGGACCATCAAGAGATATCTGGGCAAGGGTTTTGAGGTCGAGGCCACCATGGGCCATATCAAGGACCTTCCGAAGAGCAAGCTCGGCATAGAGATCGAGCAGGGTTTCTCCCCCAGTTACAAGGTGATCCCGGACAAGCGCGACGTGGTCAAGAAGATCAAGGGTCATGCGGACAAGGCCGACATCGTGTACCTCGCATCGGACCCTGACCGCGAGGGCGAGGCCATCGCCTGGCATGTGGCCGAGGAGATCAGGAAGCCCGATACGGCCGTCCGTCGGATCACCTTCCACGAGATCACGAAAAAGGCCATCGAAGAGGCCCTGAAAAACCCCAAGGAACTGAACCGCCAGCTCTATGACGCCCAGATGGCGAGACGGTCCATGGACCGGATCGTGGGATACACCATGAGCCCCCTCCTCTGGAAGAAGGTCAAACGGGGCCTTTCGGGCGGCAGGGTGCAGTCCGTGGCGCTGAGGCTCATCTGCATGCGCCAGGAGGAGATCGAGTCGTTCACGTCGAGGGAATACTGGACGGTGGAGGCGACCCTCCAGACCCCGTCCGGTGATTCCTTCACGGCAAAGGTCATCCTGCCCAAGGAGATCCCCGACGAGCTGACGGCATCGAAGGTGGTGGAGGCCATACGATCGGCGCCGGCCATCCTCATCCGCAGCATCGCCAGACAGGTTCGGGCCAAGAACCCGCTGCCGCCCTTCATCACCTCCACTCTCCAGCAGGCATCGTCATCGAAGCTGCGCTTCTCGGCCAAGAAGACCATGATGATCGCGCAGCAGCTCTACGAAGGACTGCCCATCGGCGGCGACGAGATCACCGGCCTCATCACCTATATGCGTACGGATTCACCGGTCGTCTCCGAAGAAGCCATGGGAGAGGTCCGCAGGTACATACCCGAGGTCTTCGGCCAGGCGTACCTCCCGGAAAAACCCCGTCGGTACAAAGCCAAGAAGACCGCCCAGGAGGCGCACGAGGCCATCAGGCCCACGAGCCTGCTGAACACGCCCGAGGCCCTGAGACCCTACCTCAGCGACGACCAGTACACCGTCTATGACCTCATCTGGAAACGCTTCATCGCCTCTCAGATGAGCAGTGCCTCCTTCAACCAGACCACCGTGGACATCGCTGCCGGCGACATCGGGCTCCGCTCGAGCGGATCCGTCATGACCTTCGACGGCTTCCTGAAGATATACGACACCAACGGCGAAGAGGACGAGAGCACCCTGCCCGACACCCTGAACGAGGGTGACCGCCTGGCATGTTCCAAGCTCGGCCCTGAACAGCATTTCACCCAGCCTCCTCCCCGTTACACCGAGGCGAGCCTCATCAAGGAGCTGGAAGAGAAGGGCATCGGAAGGCCGAGCACCTATGCCCCTACCCTGTCCACCATCGTCGACAGGGGGTATGTAAGGATGGAGTCCCGTTCCTTCGTGCCCACGGAGCTGGGCCGGGACGTGAACTCCCTGCTCGTGAAGCACTACCCGAACATCCTCGACATCGGATTCACCGCAAAAATGGAGGATTCCCTCGACCTCATCGAAGAAGGCCAGTCGGCATACGAGAAGGTCATGGGCGACTTCTTCCGGACGTACAATACCGAGCACGAGCAGGCGGCGCAGAACATGGAAAACATCCGTGCGGAAGCGCGGCCTTCGGGGATCCTCTGCGAGACATGCGGCAAGGACATGCTCATCAAGCTCGGAAGGAACGGATACTTCCTCGGGTGCGCAGGCTACCCCGACTGCACGAACACCAAGGAGTTCGCCAGGGACGAGTCCGGGAAGATCGTCCCCGTGGAAGAGAAGAAGGCCGAAGAGACCGGTGAGACCTGCGAGAAGTGCGGCTCTCCCATGGTAGTCAAACGCGGCCGCTTCGGCCAGTTCCTGGCCTGCAGCAATTATCCCGAATGCAAGAACACCAAGCGCATCACCAAGGCCCCCGAGCCCACCGATCGCGTCTGCGACAAGTGCGGCGCCCAGATGGTCATTCGCCAGGGCCGTTTCGGACCGTTCCTGGCATGCAGCGCATACCCCAAGTGCAAGAACATCATGCCCTTCCCCCTGGGGGTCAAGTGCCCCATGCCGGGGTGTACGGGAGAAATCGTTCAGCAGCGTTCCAAGAAGGGAAAGTCCTTCTATTCCTGCTCCCTGAAGGAATGCAAGTTCATCAGCTGGACCAAACCGGTGATCCAGGAGTGCCCCCGCTGCGGTTCCGGGATCCTCATAAGGAAAGGCACCAAGCTCACCTGCGCGAATCCCGAGTGCTCGCACAGCGAAGATGCGCTCTCCTGAAGTCAGCATCATCGGGGCGGGCCTGGCCGGGACAGAGGCGGCCCATGCCCTCACTCGAAGAGGAGTGTGCGTGGAGCTCTTCGAGATGCGGCCTTCCCGGATGACCCCTGCGCACAGGACGGATCAGCTCGCCGAGCTCGTGTGCAGCAATTCCTTCAAGGGCACCGACCCGCTCACCGCCCACGGCATTCTCAAGCGGGAGATGGAGAGGCTCGGCTCCCTGATCTTATCCTCGGCCGAGAAGACCAGGGTTCCTGCCGGCAAAGCCCTGGCCGTCGACCGGACCGCCTTTGCCCGGTCGATCACTGATCGTATCATGCTGGATGGCGCCATCATCCTCAGACGCCGGGAGGTCGAAGCCATCGAGGAGAGCAGGCCCACCATCATAGCCACCGGCCCCCTGACCTCGGATGCGCTGGCCGGACATCTCGCTTCCATAACGGCGAGCAGCCGCCTGTTCTTCTATGACGCCATTTCGCCCATCATCGAGGCGGACAGCATCGACATGGATCATGCCTTTCCCGGCTCGCGGTGGACCGATGCGAACACCGACTACATCAACTGCCCGCTGGACAGGCAGGGATATTCCCTCTTCCTGGAGGAGGTCCTGGCTGCGGACAGGGTGCGGGCACACGAGTTCGAGGATGCACGATTCTTCGAGGCATGCCTTCCCATCGAGGTGCTCGCCCACCGGGGAAACGATGCCCTGCGCTATGGCCCCATGCGGCCAGTGGGACTGAAGGATCCCAGGACCGGGAAGCGCCCCTACGCCGTCGTACAGCTGCGCAGAGAAAACCTCCAGGGGCAAGCCTATACCCTGGTGGGCTTCCAGACCAGACTCACCTACCCTGAACAGAAGAGGATCATCTCGATGATCCCAGCCCTGAGGAACACCCGCTTCCTCAGGTACGGGAGCATCCACAGGAACACCTACCTGGACTCGCCGCGGATACTGGAACCTGACCTGAGACTCAGGGGAAGCGACAAGATCTACCTCGCGGGTCAGATAACGGGGGTGGAGGGTTATATGGAATCCGCCGCCATGGGAATCATGGCAGGCATCTCCGTGCTGGCGAAGATCAAGGGTGTACCGTTCTCACCACCCGGACCGGAAACGGCCATGGGTTCTCTGATCCGCTACATCACGGACCGCACCGTTGAAAAATTCCAGCCCATGAACACCAATTTCGGCATCATGCCAGCCCCGGACGTCCCGAAGAACAGACGCGCCGAGGCCAGGAGCGAACTGGCTCTGCATGTCTTCGAGGAGTGGGTGCAGTCGATGAGGTCTGTCCTGGGATAAGGACAATAGATTCCTGAACGGGCACGATATCTTGTCATCCACGATGCTCCGCCTTGCGGACAGACCTGCAAGCCTGTCCTGTACAAGATACCGAATCCGTCCGATGGGATTATGATGATGTTCGGTATATGTGCTGGTAATACATGGAGCCGGGGCAGGCGAGCCTGCCCCGGCTTAAGATTACAGCTTCATTACGTTTGATGCCTGCGGACCTTTGGGCCCGTTGGTCACTTCAAAGGTGACCTTCTCTCCCTCTGTGAGCGTCTTGAACCCGTCCCCCTTGATAGCAGAATAGTGAACGAACACATCGCTGCCGCCGTCCTGCGTGATAAAACCGAAACCCTTCTTTTCGTTGAACCACTTTACTGTTCCTGTAGCCATTCATACCTCCGTTTTTTAGGCCTTTTCCCTTGGCAAGAGGGATCGACCCTGGTGTTGATGTCTGGAAAAACGGTATTACCAGAATCCGGGAAAAACTTTCGAAGGGTTTTACCGCGGTTTAGCATGATAATGTCCATATTCCAGGCTGTTCAAGGATATACTGCCAAACGATTCAGCTGTCAAGCGACATCAAACACACCTATCGGATTTTTCGGGGGGTACGTTCATCTCCCCTCCCCTCGGGCATGAACATCGAACCGGGGTTATAACCCGCTCATCCTCAAGCATCCTGCAGGTGCATATCCCTGATACATCCATGAAGCATTTCCTTCTTGCCCGCCGCCCGTCAAGCTGGTATCCCTTGAAAGAGTTGACATGCACTGGAGGGGTGTTCATTCCATGAAAGCCATTGCCGGACTCAATCCTCAGCCTCTGTGGAGGCACTTTCATAAGGTTTCGCAGATACCACGGGAATCGGGCAATGAGGCCGGGATCGCAGAACATATCAGAAGGCTGGCCGGTGAACTCGGTCTGGCCTGCAAAACCGACGATGCGGGCAACATAATCGCAAGAAAGCCCGGCACCCGCGGGTCATCCCCGGTCGCACTGCAGTCGCACCTGGACATGGTCTGCGAAAAAGAGACGGAGACCACCCATGACTTCGGTTCAGACCCCATCAGGCTTGTCCGGGACGGAGGATGGGTACGGGCGGATGGAACAACACTGGGGGCGGACAACGGCATCGGGGTGGCCGCCATGCTCGCCGTCATGGAGGGAAGAGACCTCGTTCATCCGGATCTGGAGCTCATCTTCACCGTGGAGGAAGAGACAGGCCTGACCGGTGCGCATATGCTCTCCCGGGGTTCATTCTCTGCAACCACACTTTTGAATTTGGATTCGGAGGAAGAAGGCACCTTCATCATCGGATGCGCAGGTGGCATGGACACCAGGCTGGACCTGGAACTCGACTTCATGACGGTTCCGGAAGAGACACAGGCGATTCTCGTCAGGGTCGGCGGCCTCCAGGGAGGCCATTCCGGGACGGACATCCACCGCGGCCTGGGAAACGCCATAAAGCTCCTGGCACGGTTCCTCCACGCCACCTGTCCCGCATACGGCTTCAGCCTCGCCTCCATCAGGGGCGGCAGCAAGCACAACGCCATACCCAGGGATGCCGAAGCGGTCATTCACGTGGACCCCTCGGACATAGATGCGCTAAGGCAGGAAGCGGTTCATTGGAACACCATTCTTCGGGAAGAGCTCAAACATACCGACGACGGCGTTGCACTCGTCCTCGAGGAGCTGGAACGCCCTGCGCCCAGGGTGGTGGAACCGGAGGGTGCATCCAGGATTCTCAACCTGCTCCAGGCCCTGCCTCACGGCCCCTTGCATTTCGACCAAGGCCTGGACAATACCGTGGTCACCTCGACAAACCTGGCAGTATGTTCTTTCGATGGCGACAATTTCGTGGTCACCACATCCCAGCGGAGCATCATCGGGAGCGCGCTCCATGACATGGCCTCGCAGGTCGCGTCCACGGGAGAGCTGGCCGGGTGCGGAGTAACCCACTGCCATGGGTATCCTGCATGGAGGCCGAGTCGATCTTCACCGATCCTCAATACATGCACCTCCCTGTTCTCCGATCTCACCAAGAGAGAACCCAAGGTGAACGTCATCCATGCCGGACTGGAATGTGCAATAATCGGGGAAAAGATCCAGGACCTTGACATGATCTCCTTCGGGCCGACCATTGAGCGTCCCCATTCGCCCCATGAACGGGTGAACATCGAGAGCGTGGAGTCGTTCTGGGTGTTTCTTACGGCATTGCTGAGGCGCATGGCCGGGCGAGGAGAATAGACCCGCGTCCCCACCGGAAGGACTGCCCCGAGACCCAGACAAACCAACCAGCCGGCTTGTTGATGGGAACCGCCTTTCATTGAACCTGTCAATGCGGCCATAACTCCCTGCAGCCCACCCCGCACGTGTATATTTTGGCCTGGCGCAACATGAATATTCTGTATTATATGAGCATGAGAGAGGAGGATTGTATGTACAAGATCGATCTGTTGAACAACATCTCGGAAAAGGGCTTGAGTCTTTTCACGGACAAGTATGAATACCGCGCCGGTATTTCCGAGCCCGACGGCATCCTGGTACGAAGCAAGGAAATGAAGGACCTCAGCCTGCCTTCGAGCTTGAAAGCGATTGCTCGTGCCGGTGCCGGGGTCAATAATATCCCCATCGACAAGTGCTCGGGAGAAGGCATCGTGGTCTTCAACACCCCGGGAGCGAATGCCAACGGCGTAAAGGAGCTGGTAGTCCTGGGCATGCTGCTCGCCTCCCGGAAGGTGACCGAAGGGATCGGCTGGGCCAAGGGGCTCATCGGTGAAGGCGACAAGGTGCCCGACCTGATCGAAAAGGGAAAATCAAAGTTCGGCGGCACGGAGATCCTGGGCAAGAAGCTCGGTGTGGTAGGGCTGGGCGCCATCGGCACCATGGTGGCGAATACCGCCGAGGGACTCGGCATGGAGGTGTGGGGATACGACCCGTTCCTGTCCATCGAAGCGGCATGGAGACTGTCCCGCAATACCAAGAGAGCGGCAAGCATGGAAAAGCTCATGGCCGAGTGCGACTACATCACGCTGCACGCCCCCCTGAACAAGGAAACGAGGGGTTCCATCAATGCGCAGAAATTCGCGGTCATGAAGAAAGGCGCAGTGCTCCTGAACTTCGCGAGAAGAGAGCTTGTGAATACCCCTGACCTCCAGAAGGCCATCGCCGACGGGATCGTGAGCTGCTACGTGACGGACTTCCCCGATGAAGAGCTCATCAAGATGGACAAGTGCATAGCCATTCCGCACCTGGGGGCCTCCACCGAGGAGTCCGAGGAGAACTGCGCGATCATGGCGGCCATGCAGCTCATGGATTTCCTGGAGAACGGGAACATCAAGAACTCGGTCAATTTCCCGGAGAGTTACCTCGACAGGTCGGGCAACCCGAGACTGACCATATCCAATCAGAACTCTCCGGGCATGATCGAAAAGATCACGCACCTCCTGGCCGAAAGCAAGATCAACATCGCCGACATGCTCAACAAGAGCAAAGGTGACATTGCCTACAATATCATCGAGATCAACGGCGACATCAACGACGGCCTGATCAAGAAGATCGGGGCCATCGACGGCATACTGGCCGTCAGGGTGCTGTAACCCATACCCTGGAACATTGAATGCCCCGGGGCGGTGTCCGGCGCGGATACCGCCCCCCAAACAGGCTGCATGGAATAGTACACCGGAGGCGGCTGCCTTCCTGGACGGGATCGGGTTCCATCACCGGTCTTTCCCATGACCGATAAAGGATCGGCTACTGCATCACTGCACGTGTTTTCCGATCATCCTCCCTTCTTCTCTTCTGGTTGACACCTCAGAATCCATTTGTTACAAGTGCTCCGAATCTATCATCCCGGCTAAGGAGGAAGCTTGAAGATACTTGTCAGTGATAAGCTATCCGACGCGGGTGTAGAGATCCTAAAGCGAGGTGGTTTTACCGTCGATGTCAAGACCGGCTTGAAGCCGGAAGAGCTGACGGAGATCATCGGCGAATACGAAGCGCTCGTGGTCAGATCGGCCACGAAGGCAACGGCGGAGATCATTTCCGCGGGAAAGAAACTCAAGGTCATCGGACGCGCAGGCGCCGGTGTCGATAATATTGACAGTGCCGCGGCATCGAGACAGGGTGTCGTGGTGATGAACACCCCCGGAGGAAACACGGTTACGACGGGCGAGCATGCCATCGCCATGATGATGTCGCTGACCAGGAACATACCCCAGGCCGACTCCTACATGAAGAGTGGCAAATGGGAGAAGAAGGCCCTCGAAGGCAGAGAGGTAACCGGCAAGACCCTAGGAATCATCGGCATGGGAAGGGTCGGCAGCGTTGTGGCTTCCCGGGCACAGGGGCTCAAGATGAACGTCATCGTCTATGACCCGTTCATCACCAAGGAGCTCGCAGAAAGCCAGGGCATCGAGCTGGTGAGTCTGGACGAGATCTACGCCAGGTCCGACTACATCACCATCCATACACCGAAGTCCAAGGAAACCATCGGGCTCGTGGGCAGGGATGCCTTTTCCAAGGTCAAGAAGGGTGTGTTCCTCATCAACTGCGCCCGCGGGGGCATCGTTGACGAGAAGGCACTCCTTGAAGCCCTGGATTCCGGAATCGTGGCCGGTGCGGCCATAGATGTGTTCGAGAAGGAACCCCCCGAGGAATGGTCCCTCCCCAAGCACCCCAGGGTCGTTGCTACGCCCCACCTTGGCGCCTCCACCCATGAGGCCCAGGAAAACGTCGCTCTGGCCATCGCCGAGCAGATCGTGGACTACCTCAAGACCGGAGTTATCAGGAATGCGGTCAATGCACCGTCCGTGTCGCCCGATATGCTTCCCAAGGTGAGGCCGTACCTCGACCTGGCGGAAAAGATGGGCCGCTTCATGGGACAGATCATCGGGCAGGTGATCTCCGACCGGCTCAAGAAGGTCTCCATAAGCTATACCGGGGCGGCCGCCGCCATCGATACCAAGCCCGTCACCGTGGCCGCACTGAAAGGGCTGCTCTCGGCCATTGCGGATGACGTCAACTACGTGAATGCACCGGTCCTGCTCAAGGAAAGGGGCATCGACCTCGTGGAGACGTCCACATCGAAAGAGGCGGCCTTCACCAATACCGTCAGCATGACCCTCGATTTCGACAAGGGAACCCGTTCGCTCACCGGATCGGTGTTCAGTCCCACGGATCTGAGGATCGTACGGATCGACAAGTACTCCATCGAGGTGATCCCCGAGGGGCACATGCTGGTCATCTATAACAAGGATCTGCCGGGGACGGTCGGCAGTTTCGGCACGTTCCTCGGAGCGGCCGGCATCAACATCGCCAGGCTCTTCCTCGGTCGTGACCGCCAGGAAGGCACAGCGATCATCATCATCAACGTGGATACCGAGGTCCCTAAAAAAGTCATGGACAAACTGAGGAAGGTCCCGAACGCCTTGTCTGTCCAGGAGGTATTCATCTAGAACACGAGAGGGCCTTGAGGAGGATCTCGAGCATGGCAAACATCGTGGTGGTAGGCACCCAGTGGGGTGATGAGGGCAAGGGCAAGATCGTCGATCTGCTCACGGAAAAGTCCGACCTGATCATCAGGTTCCAAGGCGGCAACAATGCAGGCCACACCCTCGTGGTAGGCGAGAAAAAGGTCGTACTCCATCTCATCCCCTCGGGCATCCTCCACCCCGGCAAGCTCTGTGTCATCGGCTCCGGCGTGGTGCTTGACCCCGAGATCCTGCTGGAAGAGATCGACGCCCTGAAGGAAAAAGGCTATGAAGTCTCTCCGGAGTCCATCGTCATCAGCGACCGCACCCACGTGATCATGCCCTATCACCGCATCATCGATACCGCCAGGGACTGCACCCAGGGTATCGGGACCACGGGCAGAGGCATCGGTCCGGCCTACGAGGACAAGGCCCGGCGCCTGGGCATCAGGGTGGTCGATCTCGTCAACGGGACATACCTGAAGAAGAAGCTCGATGCCGCCTTTGATGAGAAGCAGGAATACATCACCAAGATCCTCAAGCTCAAACCGCTGGACAAGAACGGTATGTTCGATAAGCTCGCCGCCATGGGCGCTCGTATCAGACCCTATGTCAAGGATGTCTCGGTCCTGCTCGATTCACAGATGAAACAGGGCCGGCACCTCCTCTTCGAGGGAGCCCAGGGAGCCAATCTGGATATGGACCACGGCACCTACCCCTATGTGACCTCATCCAATACCGTGGCCGGTCAGGCCTGCGTGGGTTCGGGCATCGGCCCCACCGCGATCAATGCGGTCATCGGCATCTGCAAGGCATACACCACCCGCGTCGGGGGAGGTCCCTTCCCCACCGAGCTGAACGATGAGACCGGGGAGCGACTGCGCGCCTTCGGCGGCGAATACGGGGCCACCACCGGCAGGCCGCGGCGGTGCGGCTGGCTCGACCTCGTGGCGTTGAGGCATTCCATACGTTTGAGCGGCATCTCGCACCTTGCCATCACGAAGCTCGATGTGCTGTCCGGGTTCGAGACCATCAAGGTGGCGACGGCTTACCGTTCAGGCGGAGCCCTTATGGAGCACATGCCAGCGAACCTCGAGATGTACACTGACCTGGAGCTCGTCTATGAAGAGCTGCCCGGCTGGGAGGAGTCCCTCAACGACATCAGGACATTCGATGAATTGCCGGCAAACTGCAGGGGGTATCTGTCCTACATCGAGAACAGGCTTGGCGTAAAGGCAGCCATCGTCTCAGTTGGTCCGAAACGCGAGGAAACCATCATCCTGGAGGATCTTTTTCAGTAGGCCCTGACCGGGCCTTCAAGGGTTCTATCCTCAGGAAAAGCCCTTCGAGGAGCATGACGAGGTGGATGCGCACGAACCGCACCCTCCTTTGCTCGAGGCGGTCACCGACATCTTCTTCCTGACTTTCTTCCCGTCGCACTTCGGGCATGCGGGGTTTTCCTTCGCACTTATGGAGACAAGGGCCTCGAACTCATTCCCGCACTTCTGACATTCATATTCATAGATGGGCATGCGCACCTCTCACTTACGGATTCTTGTCTTTTACGTAGTGCGAACCGGGCACCTTGTCAACCTCTCCCGGTATCCTTTTTCCACAGGGTGCTCCGGGCATGCAACCAAGGGCGGGTAAAGCGAAACCGGAATAACCTTAAAGGATGAATTTAACCTTTGACAAGATCAATGGAACCATTTACCCTTCATACAGAGAGGAGGATACCCGCCATGACGACAGCATACAACTTCTACAAAGTGGAGAAGAAAGACGCCATTGCCTGGGTTTTCCTGAACCGTCCCGAAAAGAAGAACGCCATGGGTCCGGATGCATGGAAGGAAATCATCCCCATTTTCGCCGACATCGATGCGGATGACTCCATACGGGCCGTGATCATCGCAGGCGAAGGCAAGGACCTGAGCACCGGCATCGACATCATGGGCATGGCCCCGATGATACCTACCATGAAGAACTGGGACATGAGCGCCAAGGGAAAGGTAAAGCTCTTCAAAGACATCTTCCCGCTCCAGGACGCCATGACCTGTGTAGAGAAGTGTTCGAAACCGGTCATCTGCTGTTTCCATGGATACAGCATCGGTGCGGCCCTGGATCTCGGGAGCGCGTGCGATATCCGCCTGGCTTCGGAAGACGCCAGGATCTCCCTGCGCGAGGCAGCGGTTTCCTTCATTGCGGATGTCGGCGTGCTCCAGCGGCTGCCGCATATAGTAGGCCAGGGCGTCACCCGGGAAATGGCCTTCACCGCGAAGTTCATCGATGCCAGGCGCGCCAAGGAAGTGAACCTGGTGAACGAGGTCTACCCTGACAAGGATGCCCTTTTGAAGGGTGCAGAGAGCCTCGCCCTGGAGATCGCCCAATGCGCTCCGCTGGCCGTTCAGGGTGCCAAAGAGGTCCTCAACTTCTGCCGAGGGCAGAGCATTGCGGACGGGCTCGAGTATGTGGCGGCGCGCAGCGCCATGATCCTCCCCTCGGAGGACATCGCAGAAACCATGACAGCCTTCATGGAAAAGAGGCCGCCGGTATACAAGGGGAAATAAGAGCTCTACCCGGCCGCCGCGAAACGTCACTCTTCAGAGAAACTTCAACCCCCGGTATGTCCCGGGGGTTTTTTTCTTACATCCTCCGCGGAGCCTGATCATCCCTCCGAAGAGACCTTGTATCTATCCGTTATTATTATCATTAATTGCAACCAGCCCTCCTTTATCCCCGGTTTCTCAAACCCTAAAGTTTTCCATCTCGGCATTCCGATGAGACATTGAGATGGAAAAGAGAGAGAACAAACGCAAGAAAACCCAGGTCTGGGAAGAACTTCAGGCAAGGGCCCGGATCGGAGACAACACCTTCCAGTTTCCGGTAGTGGATATCTCCATCGGCGGCATCGGGGTCCTCGTAACGGATGGATTCTCTCTCCTCCATGAAGGGACGCGGATCGACATCGAGACCCTGGAGAAAAAAGGAAGGGTTATCGCCACAGAGATCTCCGGCCGTATAGCACACCTGGGTTCAGGGGTACCGTCCCGGGTGGGCATCGACTTCTCTCCCGCGGACACCCCCATAGAGGCCTTTGCCCAGCTCAATGAGGGTATCCCGGACACCGGCAGGATCATCACGGACAAGGAGCAGATCCGGCAGATCTTTGAAAACGTGAAGAACTTCTCACGGGGCTTTGGTGACATGCTCATGATGCACCGGCAGAAGGCCATCCCTGCGGAATTCTTCTACCTCAGGCCCGAACAGGATAATATGGTGCTGCGCATCGTGCGCATATCGGACCTCCGGCTTCCCTTCCAGCCGCAGATAGACATGGTGTACCCCTTCTATCTCTTCAAGGGGATCGATGTCATGCTGTTCACCGCCAGGGTCAACGACGTCATCAAGAACATCATGGAGACGACCTGGCCCGATGCGGTGCGGTACATCAGCAGACGCAGCGTGCTGAGATACCTGGTGACCGGAGAAGAGCCGCTCACCGCCACCCTTGTTCACCCCATAAGCGCCGAGAAGATCAAGGTCTTCGTCTGGGACATCAGCATCGATGGCTTGGGGGTCGAGCTCCTGGGTGACAAGACCCCTCTCATCGAAGGCATGAACCTGTCCACCATCTGGATCAATCTCCCCAAAGGGCCGGTGAAGACCATGGGGGTGGTCCGCTCCGTACGGAAAGAGAAGGTGCTGGATAAGACCCAGGTAGGCATCGAGTTCACCGGCGGCATGGACCTCTACCAGGACACCATCCTCAAGTTCATCCTCGAGGCTGACCTGCCTTCCGAGATCATTCTCCGGCAGGTGAATCAGACGCGGTAATAAGACCGGTACCAGTCCACGAATCGCCTTATCCCGACATCCACGGACACACCAGGTCTGAATCCCACTGCTTTCTCCAGGTCGAGAGCATCGGCGCACGTTGCCTTCACATCGCCCTTCTGGAGGGGGAGCATGTTCTTTTCCGCCTGCCTGCCCAGCGCCTTTTCCAGGACCTCGATGAAGTGCATGAGGTGCACGGGGCTGGAGCCCCCTATATTATAGATCCGATACGGCGCAAAGCTGGTGCCCGGGTCAGGCCGGGAACCGTCCCATGCCTTGTCGGGCTCCGGTGTCAGGCGCATGGCCCGGTAGACTCCCTCGACGATGTCGTCGATGTAGGTGAAGTCCCGCTGCATGTCGCCGTAATTGTAGATGTCAATGGCCTTGCCTTCGAGAATGGACCGGGTGAACTTGAAGAGCGCCATATCGGGCCTGCCCCATGGTCCGTACACCGTGAAGAACCTCAGGCCGGTGCAGGGGATGCCGTACAGTGCCGCATAGGTATGGGCCATGAGCTCGTTGGCCTTTTTGGTCGCGGCATAGAGCGAGATGGGATGGTCCACGTTGTCATGCACGGAAAAGGGCATCTTCGTGTTGGCGCCATAGACCGACGAGGACGAGGCGAAGACCAGGTGGGGCACCCGGCTGTGTCTGCACCCCTCCAGGATATGGAGAAATCCGGTGAGGTTCGATTCCACATAGGCATGGGGGTTGTCGATGCTGTACCGGACTCCTGCCTGAGCCGCCAGGTGGACCACCGCATCGAACCTCTGACCGGCAAAGACCTTCTCCATGCCCGGACGGTCGGCGATATCGAGCCTGCTGAAGGTGAATCCTTCATGCGGCTCGAGCTGGGAGAGCCTGTCCTCCTTGAGCGAGGGGTCGTAATACGGATTCAGGTTGTCGATACCGAAAACCCTGTGGCCGTTATCGAGCAGGCGGTGGGCAAGGTGAAAACCGATGAAGCCCGCAACCCCGGTAACCGCAACGTTCATTGCACCTCCTCCCGAAATGATGGGGAAAATCACTACCAGGAAACAATTCGAGGTATGTCATAGATGGAGGGGATGCTCAAGGCCAAACCTTCAGGATCTTCGGCGCCCACGATCACTGCGGCCATGCCCAACTCCTGCGCGGTGCGTACGTTGGCGACACTGTCATCCACCACCAGGTACTCGCCCGGCCTCTTCCCATACTGCTGCATGACCTTGTGGTATGCCCAGGGAAGCGGCTTCGGAACGAAATCCATGTACTCGATGGTGAAAAGGTCCGTGATCAGCCCGTCGATGCCCAGGGCCTTCAGGATCCTGCATGCATATTCGAAGGATCCGTTGGTGAAGGCCACCAGCTCCCTGCCGAGGTCCGCCAGGGTGCTGCGGAGCCGCTCGTCCCTTCCCAGCATGGCCTCCACCGGCACATCGTGGACGTCCTTGAGGTAGTGCGCAGGGTCGATGCCGTAATGCCGCATCAGTCCCTGCAGCGTCGATCCGTACTCCCGGATGTAGGTCTTCCGGAGCAGTCCTGCACGGTGACGATCGATCCTGCAGGTCGACATGACATACCTGTCTATCCTGGAGTTCACCTGGGTAAAGGGGCCTGACCCTTTTGGATAGAGGGTGTCGTCCACATCAAGGAGGACCATGTTCATTTCCATAACCAATGCCCTGCAGTGATATCGTCTTTCTTATGAATTCTATATTATACCATAACCTGATCACAAAGGAAATACCCTTGAGAAAACATACCCCAGGGGTGACATCTACTCCTTGAAACCATCCTAATCCTCATCAAATATATCCATCTGTGCAGCCCCCGGTTTAAGGTTGAGCGCCCGGTATCCCCTGGCGCATACCTGCCTGCCCCGCGGGGTGCGCTTGATGTAACCGCTCTGGATGAGGAAGGGCTCATAGACGTCCTCGATCGTGTCCCTGTCCTCGCCGATGGATGCAGCCAGGGACTCAATGCCCACGGGCCCTCCGGAAAAGGTCTGCACCATGGTCTCGATGATCCTGCGGTCCATCCTGTCGAGGCCGGTCTTGTCGATATCGAGCCTGGACAGCGCCGTGTCCGCAATCTCGGGCCTGATCTTCCCGTCACCGAGGACCTCTGCGAAGTCCCTCACGCGTTTGAGAAGGCGGTTGGCGATCCGCGGGGTGCCCCGTGACCTGCGGGCGACCTCGGTGAGGCCTTCCTCGTGGGCCGTGATGCCGAGGATCTGGGCGGTGCGCTTGAGGATCCGGGTGAGCTCCTCCACGGAGTAGAATTCCAGGTGCCCGATGATGCCGAAGCGGTCTCTCAGGGGCGAGGTGATCATGCCGGCCCTGGTCGTCGCTCCCACCAAGGTGAAGGGGTTGAGGTCGATGCGGATAGACCTGGCAGAAGGGCCCTGCCCGATAATGATGTCCAGCTTGTACTCCTCCATGGCCGGGTACAGAATCTCTTCGATGGCGCTCCCGAGCCGGTGGATCTCGTCGATAAAGAGCACGTCCCGCGGCTCGAGGTTGGTGAGGATGGCGGCCAGGTCTCCGGACTTCTCGATGGCGGGCCCGCTCGTCACCCGCAGTCCCACCTGCAGCTCATGGGCGATGATGTAGGCCAGCGTCGTCTTTCCGAGTCCCGGCGGGCCGTAGAAGAGGCAGTGGTCAAGGGCCTCGCTCCTCTTTCCGGCCGCCTTGATGAAGACGTCCAGGTTCTCCTTCAGGGCATCCTGACCCACGTACTCCCGGAGGTTCCTCGGCCTGATCTGGGCCTCGAAATCGCACTCCTCCCGATTCAGCGTGGTACCGGTGATCTCCTCTCTCATAACAGTTCCTTCAGCGCCCTGCGCACGAGGTCTTCCACAGTATCGGCCTTCACCGAGGAAACGGCCTTGCGGGCCTGGGCATCAGAGTACCCCAGCGTTATCAGCGCGGAAACGGCGTCTCCCGACATGTCCCGGCCGGGGTCCCTCCCCCGGGTCTTGAACTGCTTGGCGATGCGCTCCCTGAGCTCCAACACGATGCGCTGGGCCCCCTTGTTGCCGATGCCGGGCAGGCTCATGAGGTACGGGATGTTCTCGCTCGCCACCTCGTCGAGGAACCGGTTGGGCTCAACCGATGAGATGATGTTCATTGCTATCTTGGGACCGATGCCGGAGACGTTCAGCAGCAGGGCGAAGATCTCCCGCTGCCGCTGGTCCATGAACCCGTAGAGATCCATGCAGTCCTGCCTCACGATGAGCATGGTATGGAGGGTCACCTCACCGTCACCACCTTCCTTGAACTGGGTCCCCAGCGGTACATTCACCAGGTACCCCACCCCGCCCACCATGATGACCGCCTGGGTCCCGGTGTGTTGTGCGACATGGCCCCTGAGCATGCTGATCACGGGGTGAGCCTCCTCATGCGCCGGGACGACGAGTGGCAGACGCCGATGGCCAGGGCGTCGGAGGCATCCATAGACCTGACCGCGTCTTTGGAGAGATGCAGTATGGTGCACACCATGGCGTGGATCTGGTCCTTTCCGGCATGGCCGTACCCGCAGGTGGCCTTCTTGACCTCGGTGGGGGTGTACTCGAAAACCGGGATTTCCATCAGGGAAGCGGCCAGCAGTATTGCACCCCGGGCCTGGCCGAGCTTGAGCGCCGTCTGGGAGTTCAGAGCATGAAAGGAAGTCTCCACCGCCACCTCACCGGGACCGAACCTCCTGAATACCTCGGTCAGTCCCTGAAATATCTCTTTCAGGCGAAGCGCCATGTCTTCGGAACGTGGCCTGAGGGTGCCATGGGTCACATATACCAGACTTTCTGGGCCGGAGCACACGTCGATGACGCCGTAGCCCGTGGCCCTGGTTCCCGGATCGATGCCGCAGATTCTCATTATGCCTGGAGCTCGGCCATCTCCTCATCGCTGATGTCGAAGTTCGAGGACACCGCCTGCACATCGTCGAGGTCTTCCAGGGCATCCAGCAGCTTCAGAGTCTGCTGGGCGGGCTTGCCGGTCAGGGTCACGTTGGTCTGGGGGATCATCTGGATCTCGAGCTGGGTGTACCTGATCCCCTTTTCTTCCAGGGCCGACCGCAGATTTTCAATGTCCTCGGGTGAGGTGAGGATCTCGAAGGTCTCGCCGGTGTCCGTAATGTCGTCGGCCCCTGCCCCCAGGGCGATATCGTACAGGGTTTCCTCGTCCACCGTGGCCTTGTCGATGGAGGCGTATCCCTTCTTGTCGAACATCCAGTTCACGCAGCCCGTCTCGCCCAGGTTGCCGTTGTACTTGGAAAAGAGGTGCCGTATGTCGGCCACGGCCCGGTTCTTGTTGTCCGTGAGCACCTTGACGAGCACGGCCACGCCGCTGGGACCGTACCCTTCGTACGTGATCTCCTCGAATGCCGCCCCTCCCAGCTCGCCGGTGCCCTTCTTGATGGCTCGGTCGATGTTGTCCTTGGGCATGTTGGCCGCCTTGGCCGAGCTGACTGCCGCCCTGAGCCGGGCATTTCCCTCGATGTCGCCGCCGCCCATGCGGGCCGCCACGGTGATCTCCTTGATGATCTTGGAGAAGAGCTTGCCGCGCTTGGCGTCGGCAGCACCCTTCTTGTGCTTGATGGTCGACCATTTATTGTGACCGGACATACGAGATCCTCCCCCTTTTCAAACATCTGCGTGGTGATCAACGTATTTAGCATAGTGGATGGGAGAAGACAAGCGGGGCAAGTCGAAGAACCGCCGGCTGCATGAGTTCCCGTGCGGGTCGGCGGACCTGCGGAAAGATATGGAAAATCAACAGGCGGGCTCTCGGCTGAAGATCATCCTTCGGCTCCGCCGTAGTCCTTCATGATTCTGGCGATGTAGTTCCGTGTCTCTTCGGGAAGGCCGCCGGTGCTGCGTTCCAGGTTGCCTGCACCCCAGTTGTAGGCCGCCAGGGCCGTCCTCACGTCACCGTCGTACCGCTCCAGCAGACCCCTGAGGTGACGGGTTCCTCCCATGACGTTCTGCTCCGGGTCATAGGCATCGGTCACTCCGAGGTCATGGGCCGTGCCGGGCATGAGCTGCATGAGGCCCATGGCACCCTTGGGCGAGGTGGCCTTCGGATCGAACCCGCTCTCGGCCCGGATGACCGAAACGATGAGGTCCCTGTCCACACCGTAGGTCGTGGAGGCCCTGTCGATGATTCCATCCAGGTCACCCGGCGCCACGGGGATGTCATTTACTCCCTGAGAGCGTCCGACTTTTGACTCTTCCCGGGGTGAGGCAAGGATATCCGGCGCGAGGGCAAATCCTGAGGGTGATGATTGTCCGCCGTCATCCGAAAAGGCGTTCATGACCGACTGGCTCATCCTGATCCGGACGAGCTCGAGGAATGCGGCGAGCTTTTCCCTGTCCATCGTGGCGGACGCAGTGTCTGAAGGCCTCCCCACCATGCTTTCCAGGAGTGCGGAAAAGTCGTCCGGGTCGGATACGGACCCCCCTGTACCCTTTCCGCTCCCTGGCGGAAGGTTCCTGATCAGTTGTTCCAGCACGTCCGGCGAAGAGACCTTCATCCCTGCCCCCCATAGTGGTATACTCTGATGATACAAATCCCGTGCCATTTCGGATATACATGGTAAGGAGACTGTACTTGGCTCGCCTCGCATTATATTGGATAATGAAAGAATCAAGGAAGGCACTGGTACCATGAGCGACGGATGCTGCCGGGGTGATTGCAGGGAGACATCGGATCTCCGGGAGGCCTGTGGTGAGCTGACGGAGGAGTCTGTCGAGGAATTCGGTGAACTCATAAGGTATACCGCCTCCGGATTCATCGGCGGCCTCGTGCTGGGGTTCATTCTCGACCTGGCCGGCCTTTCACGCAACGGTATCGGCCAGTGGCTGGTCAGGACGATTTCCGGCGAGGGCGAGAGCATTCTGGAAGGCGTGTTCGCCCTCAGGAAACGCGTATCAGGGGCCATCGGCAGCATGGCCCAGGCCTACGGCACAGGGAAGCTCCTGGGCATGGTCCTGCCCTGGCTCATCGATGGAGTGAGCCGTCTCGCCGGGATGGACGTGTACGGGGTGCAGGGGTTCTACATACCCTACTTCTATGCCCTGTCCGACCAGATCGGCGGACAGGTCTCGGGATATGTTTTCCTCAGGAAGCACTCAGATAGTCCAAGGAGGGCACTGAAGTCCTATTTCTCCCACCCGGTCATGCTCTCGGGATTCATCGTGATCCTCGCCGTCCCTGCAGGACTGTTCGTTGCGAGAGTCCTTGGCTTCAGCCCCTCCACCCAGGTGCTCACCGCGACCGAGACCATCGCGGCGAACCTGTGCTGGCTCCCGCCGCTGGCAGGGTGGATCGCCGAAAAGAAGAGGTAGGCGCGAGCGATCGCCTCCTCTTTCTTGGATACATTCCCTCTTTACCCGACAATCATTCAGAATATCCTTGGTGTATGAGCCCTGAATTGTTATAAACAATCCCGATGGAATCATCCGGAAGAGGAATGGAGAAGAGGCCGCTGCAGCTCATCAGTCCCTTCATCGGGGTGGCCCTCTTCGTTGCGGCCCTGTGGGTCCTCCATGGAGAACTGAAGGCCTACCGCCTCCATGACATCATGGGGTATCTCCACGGGATTCCCCGGACGAAGATACTGTACGCCTTGCTGCTGACGGTGCTCAGCTACCTCACCATGACCTTCTATGATTTCCTCGCCCTGAAGTACATCGAACGACCCCTCCACCCCCTCAAGACGGCCTTTGCATCGTTCGTCGGGTATGCCTTCAGCAACTCCGTGGGCTTTTCCATGCTCGCCGGCGCCTCGGTCCGGTTCAGGCTCTACTCTTCCTGGGGCCTTTCGGGCCTCGAGATCAGCAAGATCATCGCCTTCTGCACGGTGAGCATATGGCTGGGGTTCCTCTCCCTGGGCGGGATCATATTCATCCTGGAACCGCTGGCCATACCGTCAGTGCTGCACCTCCCCTTCACGTCGGTCCACCCAGTCGGATACCTGCTTCTCGTTCCGGTCATCGCCTATTTCATACTCGGCACCCTCAGGACCGGGCCGGTCACCATCAGGGGCCTGTCCCTCACCCTGCCGAAACCCACACTGTTCTTTGCACAGGTCGCCATAGCCATGGTCGACTGGGCGCTGGCCGGGGCGGTTCTCTATGAGCTCCTGCCCGACGGCTTCACCTTGTCGCTTCCGGCCTTTCTCGGGATCTTCCTGTTCGCTCAGCTTGCAGGCCTCATCAGCCAGATTCCCGGAGGACTGGGGGTCTTCGAGACCGTCATCATGGTCTTCCTTTCACCGTCGGCCACGGGTTCCGCGCTCTTCGGGTCGCTCATCATCTATCGAGTCATCTACTACCTTCTCCCGCTCCTCATCGCCGCAACACTCCTGGGTTCCCAGGAGGTCCGCGAACGCAGGAGGATGATTGCCAAAGGAGCCGTCCTGCTCACCCAGCTGATCCGGCCCCTGGTTCCACCCGTGCTCGCGATCCTCACCTTCATGGGCGGGATCGTCCTCCTTGTCTCGGGGGCGACGCCGGCCGTACCGGCCCGCATGGCATGGATCAGACATTTCATCCCCCTGCCCGTCATCGAGATCTCACACTTCCTGGGCAGTGTCGCCGGGGTTGGACTCCTGCTCCTGGCCCGGGGGCTCCAGCTCAGGATCGATGCGGCATACTATCTGACCCTGGGACTCCTGGTCCTCGGCAGCATGGTCTCTCTCCTCAAGGGGTTCGATTACGAAGAGACGATCATCCTGTCCGTACTGCTCCTCATACTCATCTCCAGCAGGGACGTCTTCTACCGGAGGGCCAAGGTCCTGTGGAGCGCCTTCACCCCCCGATGGACGGCTGCGGTGGCGAGTGCGGTCATCGCCGTGGCATGGCTAACCTTCTTTTCCTATAAGCATGTAGAATACACCTCCGACCTCTGGTGGCGTTTCGCGTTTTTCGAGAACGCCCCCCGTTCGCTGCGGGCCATGGTCGGCGTCGCAGTGAGCATCCTTGCCTTCACCATGACACGGCTTATCCACCCGGCGCCATCCCCCCGCGCACCGGGAACCCGCCAGGACATGGAACGTGCCGCCGCTGTCGTAAAGACTTCTCCCGACAGCTCAGACAACCTTGCCCTGCTCGGCGACAAGGCTTTCCTCTTCAACGACGCGGGGACCGCCTTCATCATGTACGGCACCGTGGGCAGGACATGGATCGCCCTGGGCGATCCCGTGGGTCCCGAGGAGGAATGGGAGGAGCTCACCTGGCGATTCCGCGAACTCTGTGACCAGCATGCGGCCCTTCCGGTGTTTTACGAGGTGGGCGCGGAAAATCTCCCGGTCTATATCGACCTCGGACTGACCCTGGTGAAGATCGGCGAACAGGGCCGGGTTCCCCTTGCGGAGTTCTCTCTGGAAGGCAAGGCCCGACGCGATTTACGCTACACCGTGAGCAAGCTCGGCCGGGAAGGCTGTTCCTTCAGGATCATCGACCAGGAAGGGGTTCCGGGTGTTCTGCCCGATCTCAGGAGGGTATCCGATGCATGGCTCGCCGCGAAGAACACCAAGGAGAAAGGATTCTCTCTGGGTTTCTTCCGGGAAGACTATGTCGCGAACTTCCCCGTGGCCGTTGTGAGCATCGGTGATAAGATCGTGGCCTTTGCCAATATCTGGACCTCCGGCCAGGATGCGGAACTCTCCGTGGACCTCATGCGGTACTCATCCGAGGCACCGGCAAGTGTTATGGAATACCTCTTCATCCAGATCATGCTCTGGGGAAAGGAGCAGGGATACCACTGGTTCAACCTCGGTATGGTGCCCCTTTCGGGACTGGAGAACCGTCCCATGGCCCCCCTCTGGAACCGTTTCGGATCCTTCGTGTTCAGACATGCCGAACATTTCTACAACTTCCAGGGGCTGCAGCAGTACAAGAACAAGTTCTCTCCGGTCTGGGAACCGAGGTTTCTCGCCTCTTCGGGTACCCTGACGCTGCCTCGGGTTCTGACCAGTCTTGCAACCATCACATCGGGGGGGCTCAAGGGGATCATCGCCAAGTAGGCCCCCTGCCGCCGACCCGGTCCCGGACGTCCGGTGAGGCAGTTTCCCCTCCGGTTCCTGGGCCAGGCGCAGGGCGTTGATCTTCTAAAGAAAAAGAGTGCCGGTAATCCCCTATGGATAGCCGGCACTGAAAATGGGAATATACTGATGTTACTTGATGGCTGTTATCGGGAAGGGCTTCTTCGAAGCCCTCTTCGTTTCTGCCCTACACGCCGTGCTTTTTTATAAACTATCCGGTTCCTGAGCCAGGCGCAGGGCTTTGATTTTCATGAGCCTGCTGGTGTTGGAGCGTTCCATTTCGTCGAGCTTGCCGTTGATGAACCGGATGGTTTCGGTCATGCGGGGGATGAAGGTATGCTCCAGGGCGTTGACCCTTCTCCTCGTCCGCTCGATCTCCCGGCTCAGGATGCGGACCGCCTCCTCCAGCTCCGCCATCCTCAGGAGCCTGGGCAGGAAGGCCTTCAGGGAATCGATGGCCCCGTCCAGCTCGGGCGAGGTCTGGATGAAGGAGTACAGGCCCGCGGGTTCCCCGAAGGACGCCTCCACGGTCGGGATGAGAACGCTCATGAGCCTGCGGGAACCCACCTTCAGGTGCAGGTCCTGACGGGTGCTCTGCAGGGCGTGCTCCGTGACCTGCCTCGACGAGGTGATCTCCGCCAGCACGAAGAGCTTGAGCACCCCAGGCAGCTCGTCGTCCACGGCGTTGCGGTACTCCTTGTACTGCCTGGCAAGCTCCATGAACTCCTTGGTGAGCCCCTCGAGCTTGTCCTTGAGCAGCTTGTGGCCCCGGACGGCCACGGCGAGGCGCCTGCGCAGCCTCAGCAGCTCCATCCGGGTGGGGTTGACGTTCAGTTTCGAGGCCATGGATCACTTCCCGGGCAGATACTTTTCCACGTACGCATCACGCACGCGCTTGAGCTCGCTCCGGGGGAGAAGGGCCAGGAGCTCCCAGCCGATGCGCATGCTCTCCTCGATGGTCCGGTTCTCGTCCTCCCCCTGCCTCACGAAGGTGTCCTCAAAGGCATCGGAAAACTCCACGAACTTCAGGTCCACCTCGGACAGCGCACTCTCACCGAGCACCACGGCCAGCTCCTTGGCGTTCTTGCCCCGGGCGTAGGCCGCATAGAGCTGGTTCATGAGATCCGCATGATCCTCCCTGGTCTTGCCCGCCCCGATGCCCTTGTCCTTCAGGCGCGACAGCGAAGGCAGCACGTCCACCGGCGGATAGATCCCCTCGGTGTGCAGGCCGCGGTTGATGATGATCTGACCCTCGGTGATGTACCCCGTGAGGTCGGGCACCGGGTGGGTCTTGTCGTCCTCGGGCATGGTGAGCACCGGTATCTGGGTGATGGAGCCCTTCTTGCCCTTGATGCGGCCCGCCCGCTCGTAGATGGTGGAGAGGTCGGTATAGAGGTACCCAGGATACCCCCTCCTGCCCGGCACCTCCCTGCGGGCGGCCGAGATCTCCCGCAGCGCCTCGCAGTAGTTGGTCATGTCCGTCAGGATGACCAGCACGTGCATGTCCCGCTCGTAGGCCAGATACTCCGCCGCGGTGAGCGCCATGCGCGGCAGGGCGATCCGCTCGATGGGCGGGTCGTCCGCCAGGTTCATGAACAGCACGGAGCGTTCGAGCGCCCCGGTGCGCCGGAAGTCCGCCACGAAGAACTCGGACTCCTCGAAGGTGATGCCCATGGCAGCGAAGACCACCGCGAACTTCTCGCCGGTCTTGAGCACCGTGGCCTGCCGGGCGATCTGCGCGGCGAGCCGTGAATGGGGCAGACCCGACGCCGAGAACAGCGGGAGCTTCTGTCCCCGAACCAGGGTGTTGAGCAGGTCGATGGTGGACACCCCGGTCTGGATGAACTCGTTGGGGTAGTCCCGGGCAAAGGGGTTCATGGGGTTGCCGTTCACGTTGAGGTGCTTCTCCGGGATGATGGCCGGCCCGTCGTCCTTCACCCGACCGAACCCGTCGAACACCCGGCCCAGGATGTCCGGCGATACCCCCAGCTCCATCCCCTTGCCCAGGAACCTCACCTTCACGTCCTGGGGGGAAAGACCGCTCGTGCCCTCGAACACCTGCACCATGGCCTTGTCCCGATGCACCTCCAGGACCTTCCCCCTCCGGATGGATCCATCGGAGAGCCTGATGTCGGTCAGCTCGCCGTAGGTCACGCCCCCGACCCCGTCCACCAGCATGAGCGGCCCGGAGATCTGCTTTACGGTCCGGTATTCCTTCGCAATGGTTGACATGTTCATCGTATCCTCATGAGCCCAGCAGTGCGCCGGTGTTCTCGGTTATCTTCCGCTCGATCCCGGTGAACCGGTCGAGGGCGTCTTCAGGTATCAGCTTGGCCCGGGCGATGTCGTCCAGGACCTCAAGCACCAGGAGGTCTCCCAGCAGGGCCCCGTTGCCCAGGGCTTTCCTGGCCTCGTCGTAGTAGTGCAGGATCGTCTTCAAAAGGGCGAACTGCTTGTTCGGAGACGTGTAGGTATCCCTCTCGTCGAACGCGTTCTGGTGGAGAAAGTCCTCCCTGATCATCTTGGCCGCCTGCATGAGGAGCCTGTCTTCATGGGCCAGGGCGTCGATCCCCACGAGCCGCACGAGCTCGTCCAGCTCGGCCTCGCGCTTGAGGATCCCCATGGCGCGCTTCCGGTTGGCCGACCAGGCGCCTTCCATCCGGGAATCCGCGTCCCCGTCCACCACCTCCTGGTAGAGCGAGTAGGAATTCAGCCAGTTGATGGCCGGAAAGTGCCGGGAGAAGGCGAGCTTGTCGTCCAGGCCCCAGAAGACCTTGACCACCCGCAGCGTCGCCTGCACCACCGGCTCGGACAGGTCCCCGCCCGGGGGCGAAACGGCACCGATGAGCGAGAGCGCCCCGGCCCTTGCGTCCGTGCCGAGACAGACCACCGAGCCCCCGCGCTCGTAGAAGCTCGCGATGCGCGACCCCAGGTAGGCAGGGTACCCCTCCTCGCCGGGCATCTCCTCGAGACGGCCCGAGATCTCGCGCATGGCCTCGGCCCACCGGCTCGTGGAGTCCGCCATCAGGGCCACCGAGTACCCCATGTCCCGGAAATACTCCGCAACGGTGATCCCGGTGAACACGCTCGCCTCCCGGGCAGCCACCGGCATGTTGGAGGTGTTGGCCACCAGCACGGTGCGCTCCATGAGCGGCTCGCCGGAGGTCGGGTCCACCAGGTGGGGAAATTCCATGAGCACGTCGGTCATCTCGTTGCCCCGCTCTCCGCACCCCACATACACCACGATCTGCGCATCCGCCCACTTGGCCAGCTGGTGCTGCACCACGGTCTTGCCGCTTCCGAAGGGCCCGGGCACGCACGCCGTGCCGCCCTTGGTGATGGGAAAGAACATGTCGATGACCCGCTGGCCGGTGATCATGTGCTCGAGGGGAGGAAGCTTGCGCGCCACGGGCCGCGGATTGCGCACGGGCCAGCGCTGCACCATGGTCACCCCGAAGGGTCCGGCCGGCCCCTCGATGAGGGCCACCTCGGTGTCCACATTGCCCTTGACCGGGCCGATCTTCTTGATCGTCCCGGACCGCCCCGGAGGCACCATGATCTTGTGGCTGACCGGAACGCTCTCCTGCACCGTGCCCAGGACATCGCCCGGAACCACGGTGTCCCCGACCTTGGCCACGGGTACGAAATCCCACAGCTTCGTCCTGTCCAGCGCAGGCCTCTCGGCCCCCCTCACGATGAAATCGCCGAAGTCCCTGGCCAGTGCGTCCAGAGGCCTCTGGACACCGTCATAGATCGACCGTATGAGTCCCGGTCCGAGCTCCACGGAAAGAGGCTCGCCCGTCCTGGCCACCAGCTGCCCCGGTCCTATCCCCTCGGTCTCCTCGTAGACCTGGATGGAGTACTCGTCACCCTTGATCTCGATGATCTCGCCGAAAAGCTTGGCCTCGCCCACCCGGACCATCTCGTACATCCGGGCCCCGGTAAGACCGCGGGCAATGACCAGAGGACCCGATACCTTTACGACTTCACCCCTGTTTCCTTCCATATCACCGGTTCCTTTTCTTTTTTTTCAGTCCTTCCCCAGGATATCGATGCCCAGGGAGGACTCCACGAGCCGACTTATCGCCTGAAAGCTCGTCCGTCGGCTGCCTTCATGGGTAGGTATGATGCACAGGACCGCCGCGCTTCTCCTCCGGAACTCCTCGATGGCCTCGGGTGCCTGCTCGGCAAGATTCTCCGTCACCAGCACAATGCCCAGCTCCCTTTCCCGTGAGAGCTCCATGAGCGACTGAAACAGCTTCTGTCCGTCCTCAACGGGCAGCGCATCGATCCCCACCCCCTTGAAGGCGGTGATGTTCCGCTTTTCTCCCAGCACCACGGCCCTAGACATATCCCTCCCTCAGTCTCTGCTTCAGCAGGCTGCGGTCGATGCGGCTGAGCCTGCCGGCAACCACGAGCTTGAGGTTGACGATCTCGGTGGACAGACCCGCCAGAAAGGAAAAAACCCTCTCCGGTCCCGCCGTCTGAAGCCTGCCCTCCCGGGCAACGCCCATGAGCCGGTTCGCCGCCCTCAGGGAGAATCCTGCTATGCGGTCGCCAGGCTCCATCTCGAGGGCCTCGGCAAGGGCATCCCCCACCGCACCCCCCACCATGGCAGGCCAGGCCTCCGGTCCCGCCTGTCCCGACAGGTCGTTGATGAGCCCGGCAAAATCCCCCATGGGCAGGAGATGGCTCTGAAAACGCCTCAGAGGGAGATCCTGAACCACGGCGCGCCAGAAGATGGTGACGATGTATGCCTGGACCCGTTCATACACATAGGAAGCGATCAGCTCCGAGCCCGACTCCCCGGCCAGCATGAGCAGGTGCCTCAGGTAGGCCCCGTCGAGGATGATGTCCAGATCCACGGGGTCCACCTGGGACATGTCCGTTACGGACCACCCTTCCCCGTTCCGCAGGGTTTCCGGGAGATCCCCGTACTCGCCGCGGGCCACCGCCTGGAGCGGCTCCTCCTGAAAGAGCCCCTGGGGAAAGGGAAAGACCGCTTCCCTAAGAAGGGCGTTCTTCAGGTTCAGGTAGTCAAAGGGTATGAGAAAGATATCCACCGCAGCGCTCTCAGGACATTCCGCCCGGAGGGACAGCGCGGTTTCATGGAAGCACCTGTCCGCTAAAGCGCTGAAGTCCTCCCATACGGTTCCCGGAGCCAGGTATTCCCTGAGGAAGGTCTCCTGGAGATGGGGCACGATATCACCCATGTTCTCCTGCATGATGAGGCTCATGAAAAACTCCCTCCCCGCAAAACGTTCCTCCAGGACGCCCAGGCGCCCCGACACGAACCCCCAGCGGGGGAAGTTCTTCAGTCGAGCACTCGTTCCCGCCGGTGTCATGCGAAGAGTTCCCCGGCGATGACCGGCGTCATCTCCTGCTCCAGGTCCCGGAGCAGGGTGTCCAGCGTCTGGTCGATCTCGAACTCCGCTGTCACAAGGACGAACCCGCCGCGCTCGGTCAGCGGGTGTTCTCCGTCGAGCACGACCTGATCCGCAGCGTCCCTGGGTTCGTTCATCCCGGCAAGGATCGCGGCAAAGACCTCCGTGTCTTCCGGATGTATCCGGAGTCTCCCGCCGGATTTCCCCGCCGCGCGCTCCAGCAGCCGGCCCATGATCGCACCGTATTCCCCGGAAGGCATGGTCAGCAGTTCGCCTCTGGCCATGGCGAATACCTTGTGCAGGATCTCGCCCCGCCTCGCGAGCACCTGTTTCCCGGCATTGCCCTTGAACTGGATCTGGCTGCGGTTGAATTCGTCATCAATGGCCTGTACACGGGTGCGGTAGGTCCTCTCCATCTCTTCGTCGATCCTCGCACAGGCTTCTCTGACATGCTGCTCGGCACTCCGCTTCGCACCCTCGATGATATGGGCGGCCTCGGCCTTCGCCTCATCCAGTATGACACCCCGGATCTTATCGAATCCCATGATCGTCCGCTCCCCGGCGCTACTGCAGCTTGAGGTACTCAAGAGGCAAAGGCTGCGTGAGGAACGTTATGAAGAGAATGGTCGCCAGCAGCGCCACCACGGCATAGGTCTCCACGAAGGCGGGAAAGAGGATCGCCCTGCCTGCAGCCTCGGGCCTCCGGGCTATGAGCGTGATGCCCGCCGCCGAAGCCTCGCCCTGCTTGATGGCCGACACCAGCAGCGCCAGCCCGCATCCAAGACCGATGAAGAAAAATGCCAGCCCCGTTCCAAGGGTTATCTTGAGCACGTCCCCGCCGATGAGTCCGGTCTGCGTCATCATGAGGATCGCCACGATGAACCCGTAGAAACCCTGGGTCCCCGGCAACGCTATCATGACAAGCATCCTGCCGAAGAGATCGGGCTTCTCCCGCATCACCCCGGCCGCCTGGTGGGAGGCAATGGCAATGCCCCATGCGGACCCGCATCCCCCCAGGCCGAAAGCCAGGCCTGCACCCGCATAGCACAGACCCCGTCCCACTTCGATCAATTCAGGTGTCATCTTTTCTCCTCCCTATCTTCCTGAGAACAGGGGAGAATACATCCCGCCGCCAACGAGCACGGCTCTTCCGGCATGCTCCTCCTGTCCATTTCCGTCCTATACCTCTGACTCCGTCTTCTTCAATATGCACAGGGGCGAATCGAACCCCAGCGGCTGGAACGCCCGCGCTCCCGTCTCGTAGAACCGTCCGAAAAACTCCACATAGATCAGCCTCATGGAATGGACAAAGGCCCCCAGCACGCTGATGGCGAAGTTGAACACGTGCCCGATGAGCAGGATGAGCACGAAGAGCACGATCCCCACATAGGGTACGTCCCTGAGCATGCCTGCCATGAGATTGAACGCCATGGCCACAATGGACGTGGTGAGTCCCAGCGCCAGCAGACGGCAGTAGGAGAGCGTATCCCCGATGAACGAGGTGATGCCGTAGCTCCCCACGATCCCGTACAGGCTCACGACCCCCGCAGCGATCCGGCCGAAGGGGTTCCTTATGCCCCTGCCCTGCGTCAGAATCAGACCCGCGGCCCCTATCCAGAAAAGCCACACGCCGGTCGTGTAGATCCGACCGGGCAGCGTTACGAATATCTTGCTGATCACGATGAGCAATCCGATGAGCGTGACGATCCAGCATATGCCGTCCGAGAACGCCCCGATCCAGTCTTTCTGCCGGATCTGCCCGTACATCCTGAGCGAAATGCCGAAGAACTGGTTCAACACGCCCAGCCCCAGGGCCACGATGAGGGCAAGGATCGTCTTGCCCATGGGGTCGATGACCATGAGGCCCTGCTGAAGCCTCAGGAGGGGATTATTCGCCCCCAGGTACTCGGGCTTGTAGAGGTCCCCGAACCAGGAGCCCATGAGCGCACCGAACACGATGCTGCTGATCCCCCCGTAGAGCAGAATCCGGGCAAAGTTGTTCACCCCCCGATAGTCCTTCGTCCTGGATGTAAGGTACGCGCTGAATGCCACGAGCATGAGGCCGTAGCATACGTCGGAAAAGCAGATGCCGAAAAAGACGTAAAAGTTGAGCTGCAGAAACGGCGTCGGGTCAAAAGACCTGTACGGCGGCAGCCCGAACATCTCCACCAGAAGCTGCATGGGTCTGAATACATACGGCACCGAGATGCTCACCGGCACGTCCTCGTCCCGCCCCGGATCATCGATGGTGATCACCGACTCCGGAAACTCCTGCTCCATGACGGAGATGAGCCTCGGGATATCCCTGGTGCGGACATACCCGCTTATCATATGAAGCCACCTGCCCCGCATCCCCCGGTTGTAGGCGGCTATCCTCTCTTTCGTGTTGAGCCAGTACGCCTTCAGGATCGTCAGGGGCCTTCGTCCCTCTCCGAAACGACGCCTCCCGGCAAGCTGCCTGACCTGCCCGGCAACCTCTTCCACCTTCTGACGGTACATGCCCAGGTTGTCCCGCAGCTCGCTGAGCCTCTCCGAGACGCTCTCCTTCAGACGCGGGAGCGCGACCTCCTCAAACCCCACCTCGTCAAGGGCCCGCCGAACCTGTTCTTCATCGCCCCTGACAGCGGCGAACACCACCCGCTCCCTCTCTCCGGCGGCCGCCTGTCGGACGGAACCCCCGTCCGACCCGCAGAACTCCCATGCCACCCTGTCCCACGGTGCCCGGTCCCCTGCAAGCAGGTTCAGCCTCGCCCTCGGGATCGTCCCGTAGAACAGCCTCGTCCGCCTCGCTCCAAAAAACTCCGCCAGGTCAAACGGCACATCAACAAAAGGCTCGAGCTCGGCAATCTCGTTCTCTATCTCTCCCACTATGCGCTCCGAGCTCCGATATACCTCGTCCAGCTCGCTCGCCATCCGGTACGTCTCCTCGAGATCGTACCCGTCGAGCACCTCGTTGAGCTCGGCATTCGTGGTCACAAGAGGTACCGGCGTCAGCCCCTTTACAAATCCCGTCTCCTCGGGCGCAAATATATGAATAAGATTCAGTATGAATTCGACCTTGCGAAGATTCTCATCCGCTTCTTCCGTCGTCGCCTCGCAGGGTTCCAGTGCACCCCGGTCCTCAAGGTCTTCCCCAAGATCTATGACCTCCATCATCCCAAGCCTGTTCACCGCCCTCAGGACACGCCGGTCCGCATGCCTCGGGCTTACGATGGAGACCTTCTTCAGCTCTTCAATCGCCATGTTCAGATCTTCTTGAAATAATCCACGACTCTCGCCGCCTGGGCCCCTATGGCCTGCCCCGATATACCATCGAGCGCCGCCAGCGCCCCCTCAAGCTCACGTCCCGCCTCCACCATGGCCGCCTCATGCCTGCCACGCGCCTCATCCTCATACGCCGCTACCTTCGCCCTGGTCTCGCCGTCAAGTCGCCCCCGGTATGAGGCAACCTCGCCCTCCGCCGCCTTCTCCATCCCCCTCGCCTCGGCCTTCGCTCCCTCTATGACACCATCCGCCTCGGCCTCCAACTGAGCTATGCTCTTCACTATTCCAGACATCCGTTCCCTCTTTCCAGCACGGCGTATCTTGCTGCCACGCATCTTGGGCATTCCATGCGTTCCTTCATTCCTAACACACGTTTTCCGTATGTGCAGCAGTCCATCCAGACGCCTTTTTCTCCTGCATAGTAAGCCCTATAATATCCTGAAGCAACCCGGAGCAGGTTATGATTACCGGATTGATCGTTTCCAAACGTTTCCATAACCCAAAATCGAATATGATTCAAGTTAAAGTTGAGATTAAATTCTTTTCATAATTTGGCCCACATCGGGTCCCTCCCCGTGCATCAGGTGCCTATCCGGTCCCACCTTCTACAATTATTTAATATTTTCAAATTATTGGACCCGACAAGCCCTCCATCGTGACCTTGATTTCCCGGCCTTCCGCCCAAAAGAAACAAGCGCCACGCCCTCTACCCCCCGTACCCCCCTCAACTGACGCGATCAGAGACGGAAGCACGACATCTCCCATATAATGATTTATTTTTACTATTTTATTATAGTCCACCCCTGTATTATAAAAAGGTTGACAAGTCATCGGATCGAGGGTAGAATGCTGTTCATTATTTAATGTTTTCTAATTTGCTTTTCGTTAGGGGCGGAATAGATCATCTTTGGAGAGTTAGGTACGTGGACCCCATTAAGCTGTGCACAGTGTTCGGATCATCCGGGCTGAATCAGATAACCACCGGATCTGCATGTGCGATTCTCGACATATGACCGCCAACAGGATGTATCTCCTCACATTCCCGGATACCCTCGCAGGGTTCATGCTTCTCCATTTATATCGCAGTCTCACAGGTTTGTCCCTGGATGATGAACAAAAGAAACCAATGAAATCGATAAGGGATCACTTCCCAAACGTAACAGGAGAAGGGTTATGGGGCTGTATACCATGCCCGTCACTCAAAATACAAAATAATCGTTATAGGAGGAGATCATGAGGAAGTGTTTGATGTATCTGGTAGCTTTGGCTTTGGTATTCACCTTTGCCGTACCGGCATTCGCCTTTGAGAACATCTTCGGCGGGTACTGGAGGACAAGGGCGTACATGGACAAGAACTTCACCGGTGAGGACCAGACCGAGGCGGCTGATGTGACAAAGGTTGATACAAGAACACGCCTCTATTACACGGCTAAGTTCAGCGACAACTTCAAGTTCGTGAACAAGTTCGAGATGGATGCCACCTGGGGCGATGCATCAAGCGGTTATGGTGACATCGGCGCCGACGGCATCAAGGTTGAGGTCAAAAATTCCTATGCTGATATGACCTTTGACAAGACCAATGCGAAAATCGGCGTGCAGGGTGCGACCATCTGCCGAGGCTTCATCTTCGACGACGACTTCGCCGGCGCGGTGGTGGCCTACAAGGCCAGCGACACCCTGACCCTTCCCTTCATCTGGGTCAAGGCCTATGAGGGCGGCTACGGCAAAGATGCCAACGACAAAGACGTCGACTACTACGCCATCTACCCCATCATCAACCTCGGCGCAGCAACCGTGAAGCCGCTCTTCATGTGGACCACTTCCTCTGATGTGAGTGCGTACAAGAACGATACGGCCCTCGAGAAATGGGATGTCTTCTTCCTCGGCGCCGATGTGGACGCAAAGGTCGGGCCCGCCTCCGTATGGTTCACCGGTATCTACGAGTTCGGCACCATCGGTGGTGCGACAGGCTACGATGACACCGACGTGGCCGCCTACCTCTTCGGCCTCGGCGGCAGCACCGACATCGACAAGCTCAACATCCACGGCAGAGCCTTCTACGCGAGCGGCCAGGACGCCGACGAGGAAGACATGACGGCCTTCTATGTCCCCGCCGGCCAGAGCTACTACTGGGCTGAGATCATGGGCTACGGCATCTTCGACAACCAGGTTTCGAATGCAGCATGCGCCGACAAGATCAGCAACACCATGGCCCTGAGCATCGGTGCATCCTATAAGGCAACCGACACTCTGACCCTGAATGCGGACCTCTGGTTCGCACAGCTGGCAGAAGACGACGCCAACGGCAACACCGATCTCGGCACCGAGATCGACCTGAGCGCCAACTACAAGCTCATCGAAAACGTAACGCTTGATGTCGTTGCCGCCTACCTCGTAGCCGGCGACGCCACCACCCTGGAGTCCGCCGACGAGGCTGACCCCTTGGAAATCGGTACCAGGATCTCCTTCGGCTTCTAATGTCACTCAATCCGAGAAGGGGGGGGGCCGTGAAGACTCGGCTCCCCTCGTTCTTTAGCGAAAATCACATGAAGATCTTTGCCCCTCCAATGGTCAGGGCATAAGTGTGAACTTGACTATTGAATAAATGCAGAATAAGTAGGATTCATTGAGACAAGGTATGAGGTACCTTAATGTCGGAAGATAAGAGAAGAAAGATTTTAGCTGCAGCAGAAGAGATCATGTCAAAAAAACGACCCTCCGATACCACGATATCGGAGATTGCCGCAAAGGCCAACGTGGCCGACTCTGTCATCTACCAATATTTCAAGGGCAAGGAAGACCTTCTGTTTTCGGTTCCCGGCGATCGCCTGGTAGAAGTCTTGTTTCTGGTTCGTGAGCATCTTCAGGGTATCCGCGATGCGGACAACCGCCTGAGCAAAATGATCTGGTTTCATCTGAGGGACATCGACACTCACCCTGGATACGGACGTATACTGACTCTGGAGTGCAGATCTTCGCCCGATTTCTATCTTACGATAGGATACGAACGCGTTAAGGCGTATGCGGATATACTCTACGATATTCTCAAGCAAGGTGTTACCGATGGTTCATTCCGCTCCGACCTCGACCTGAAGGTGGCTCGCGACATCGTCCTCGGCACGATTGATGCGGAAATAATAAGCTCCCTTGCACTCGGAGAAATCGGTGAAGCTGCTCCGGACCATGAGGACATCATGTCACTGGTTCATGCCATGGTCGCCGCCAACGGCAGGCCTATCCACAGCAAGACGGAGAGGATCCTGTTGGCCGCCGAAAAGGTCTTTGCCGAAAAGGGCTTCACCAAGGCAAAAATAACGGATATCGCCAAGATAGCCGAGATCTCGGAGGCCACAGTCTATGAATACTTCGAGAACAAGGAAGACGTTTTCCTCTCGATTCCCCAGAAACGCTTCCAGGAAAACCTCGACGAGCTTTCCGAAACCTTCCATATCAAGCATCCCTTGAACAAGCTGAGAAGGTTCACGAAGTACTACTTTTTCCTCTTTCTCACCGAGCAGGATTTTCTCAAGGTCTTCCTCCTTCAGCTGCAACTGAACCCTCGCTTCTACACATCGAAGGCATTCGAGAGCTTCCGGAGATATTACGATATCATTGAGAACGTCATCGAGGAGGGCAAGGCGAAAGGATGTTTCCGGGCAGATGTAAATCCCCGTGTGTTCAGAAATATGTTCTTCGGCTCATTCAGCCATCTGGCCCTCCGGTGGATCATGTTCGGAGAGGGAAAGAAATATAACCAGATAGAGGAGATGGATCATGCCACGGACCTCTTCTGTTCAGCGGTCCTGACTCCCTCTGCCGTAGAGGATTGAGACCATCTCTCTTACCTCATCGTATACCGGAATCATTCAGGATACGATGCAGGGTCCCTCACCGAGCCGGTTAACCCGGGAGCGTTTCAAGAATTGAGAAACATGACACTACGAGGGTGTGTCTACGCCATACTCGCTCTCATTGCGTTCAGATAGCCAAGATACCTTTCCAGCAATAAACCGTCATCATCGGGTTGTATGGTGTCCCATAAGATGATGAGTTCTCCCATGAATGTTCACCCTTATAGAAAGAAGGTCCCATGAGGAGGAGGGTTGAACCTCATGGGACCATGCAGAGGGGATATACTCACAATCCTCTGAAATCTAATGATCTTGTTCAAGATCCTGGTTTGTTTGCCGTATCTGCGATACCGGGTATTCCGTATCCTTTTTGGGGGGAGGGGAGACCGTCTGACAGGTCCCCCCTCAGGATGAAGAGAGGTATTCTGACTTTTTGCTGCTTAGCAATCCCGGCCGCCATTAAGAATAGAGTTCGGAGACGGGATCATACGCATTTTCATTCAGATGCCCCTTGATCCCGTCAGCCTTTATCAGTCTTTCTGGTCGCCCTTGTCGATGCCGCACAGGTACTTGGCCACCTTCTGTTTCTGCTTCATGTTGAC